>Ga0105048_10000278_pt1 | contig 76586 bp, 67 predicted proteins | sample MAT05_FD_78382 | JGI IMG/M metagenome (GOLD analysis project Ga0105048, IMG submission 78382) | Freshwater microbial communities from Lake Fryxell liftoff mats and glacier meltwater in Antarctica - MAT-05 | ecosystem: Environmental > Aquatic > Freshwater > Ice > Liftoff microbial mat | place...
AGTGCTTCGACCACGGAAGAGGCTGCCTGCGCTCGGAGCGACGGGCTCGCCCCGAAGAGGCGCTCTGCATCTCGGAGGACTTCGAATTTCACGATGCCGATGATAAAGCAAATGAATGGCTGCCGGGTTCGTCGATGATCCGAGAGAGCAGGATTACATAGCGGCGGCACGCGTCGCCCTCCGTCAAAGGAATGTCCGACTGGCTCTCCAGCAGATCGCCGCCGCGCTGAGCTTCAGTCCCTCGTCGACGGAGAATCTGCGACTGCTGAGCGACATCCTCGCGCAAGAAGCGAGGCCGCTACGTCACCTCGAAGCCAAGGACGAAACGTTCTTCGGCACGATGGCGATTCGCGCCCGTGTTCTCGCCACCGAGCAGCGTCTGGGCGAGGCCATCGCCCTCTTGTGCGAGACGGTGGCCTTTCGCCCATTGGTGCCCTACCTCGCATGGTTGAAGCCCTGGGCTTCAGGGCGCCGATCGTTGCGCGGCGTCAGGGCCGACGCGGTGCTGGGCAGCATCGCCAAGCTCTCGAACGCCAGCGATATCCATCCTGTCAATGTCGAATGTGCAGTGTGGCTACTCGAAAGGCTCGCCAGCGAGCGACCGGCCGCCTCGGCGCGAGCGACGGCGTTGGCTTCACGGCTATTGCGCGCACAGGGCGCGTTTCGGCGCGCAGAAGAGCTCCTGTTCGCGGCCGGGGTAGATGGCGAAGCGCTGGAGGTCCGCGTCGAGCGCGCAATGATGTTCCGCGAAACGAATCGGTTGGCCGAAGCGATCGCCCTGCTCACCGCTGTGGTCGAGCGTACGCCGACCGATCTGCCGGCACAGGTCGACCGCCTCCAGCTACTCTGCGAAAGTGAGCGCATCGACGAAGTGCTCGCGGTCACGTCCACGTTGAAGGACGTCGACGACAGCACCGCTTGGCTCGTGCTCGGATCGTGCCGAAATTTCGCGTTGGCCCGCAAACGGCCTCTTCAACCGTCACCGCAGCTCGAGGTCAAGCGGCTCGCCGATCGCCTGTCGATCTACCGTGATCGCGTTCCGGTCCTTGGGGGTGACGTCGCCGACGCGGTACGAGATACGTTGTTCCGCGCCGCGCGAGAGCGACCCACCGAAGCCGTTCGCCTGAACGTTCTTGCGGATACGGCCATACCTCGCTCCGCCCAGCTGGCTCTCGAGGCGGGGCTTCGAGAGCTTGGCACAACAGGCTCGATCAATGGCGCCACGGCCCCACCCCCGACTCCCCTTCCTTCCGATGCGGCGGTTCGTTCGATCGAGGCGCTCGTTTCCTCGCCATTCGACCTCACCGTTTGGCTCACGCCTGCGGACCGCATCTCACGTGACGACGTTCTCAGGCTATTGGTGCACCCCCAGCTCCGCGATGCGGCCTCAATCCGGTCGACCGGCTGCACGTCGTGCAGCTGGCGACGCTGGCGATGGGGACGCGCGACCTGCCTCCAGCCCGCCAGCTCGAATGGCTCGAGAGTTTCGCGATTGCGGACGACAGCTGGTTGGCGGCCGCTGCCCTCCCGCTATTGGGCACGCTTGCCCTGGTCGACCCAACCAACTTCGCACAGAAGGTCACGGCTATTTTTCAGCAGGTCGCCGAGGCCCTCGCGCTGCTGCGATCAGACGCGAGACGCGGGCCCCTCGCGTTCGCCTGGCTGAGAGCCGGGCTGCTTGACAACGACGATGCTCGGGCCCTCGTTGCCCGAATTGAATTCTGGCGCGAGCCCGGCCACTACGCCCTATTCTGCTCGAGATGATCTGGTTGTTGCTCCTCTTGCTATCGGTCTTCATCGCGTGGCCGATTGCGCTCAAGCTCGCCAGTCGCCCCAAGAAGAAGCAGAGCTACTGGGACGACGGCCCCTGAGATCGCGTTGCTCGCAGTTGCTCGACCTGGTCAGCGCGACAACTCCTTGACGATCCCGCGCCATGGTTCGACAAGCGCGCGACGAGCGCGTGGGGCCCTGACGATCGCGTACAACGAATTACTGGCGAACCCACGCCCGCAGCGCAGGTTGATCATGCGACCTGGCGCTTCGATATTCGAGCACCGGTCGCCCCAAAGGAGAACACCATGAGCTCGTTCAAATCATTCGTCGCCGTGTCGCTGCTCGGAACTTTTGCGCTCGCTGGCTGCCCTGCGTCCGAGGCCGGTCCGGAGAAGACCAGCGCGCCTTCGAGCACCGTGAAGACCCCCGGCAGCAACAGCGCCGACGTGAAGGTCAAAGATCCGGAGCCCGCGAAGGACCCGTCCAAAGACCCCGCGAAGGACCCGGCAAAGGACCCGGCGGTGAAAGACAGCGCGGCCCCCGTGGACAGCGCTGCACCCAAGGCGAGCGCTGCCCCAGCCAAAAAGTAGCCGGCGCTCGCCGTTCTTCCTTTGGCTCCTTCTGCCGCGGAGATCACACGGAGGTGATCTCCGCAGCAGCTCCGACCCAGAGCTGGAACGGAATCCGGGCTTCCCAATCTATGTTTCCTGGGCGCTCGGCGAAAAGGGGCCAACTGTGCTCTGCCGCTGAGCGATCGTCACCCAGCGTGCAGCAACGGGTCCAACCGCTCTTCGATCCGCACCAGCTGGTTTGGACCCAGCGCGCGCATGAGGCGCTCGATCGCGGACTCGGTCACGTACGTGCCAGCCGAAAGCCGCGCTGAAAGTGACCCGCCATCGAGCTCCTCCGCCAATACGACACCTTCGCGCAGCCGAGACACAGGCACTGCGACGTGGCGCACCGGAGCAAGCCCCGCAATGCACGATAGGCTGAATCTGGGTTCGTCGCTGCTCAGCGTGAAAGAGATGTCGTGCCCCGGTGCCTGACCGGACGGCCCCCCGCCCGCGGCAATCTGCCGTGGGCCGGGCACGAACGCGTGCAGCGGCATCACCACAGGCAGACCGACCTGAAAGCGCACTCCTGCGCGCAGCGCGCTGCGCTTGAACGCGCCACCGAAAGTGTTGACCATCTCGCAAGCGAGGTTCTCGAGCGAGCTACGACGCCCGTCGTGTTCGTCCAGGAGCTGCTCGCCGAGCCATCGCAGCGAGCCCGCCTCGACCGCCATCGCCAGCGAAAGCGACACTGGTTGTGGCGCGAGCGAGAGCGAAACGCGACACGCGAACGCCGGTCGCGCTGGCGGTCGCCAGACCTTCGATTGCACAGCGACGCCGGAGAGGGCTTGAAACTCGGCAGCGACGATGGTCGGCAGCGCAGCGAGCAACTGCAGCTCGGCCCCGGATTCTGCCGGCCTCGCCTTCGGCTCGGGTGCCGGCAATTGAAATTCGCCCGTTCGGCGGGAGGCGCGCGGCCGTTCCAACCGCGCGACAAGCTCGTCGAGCATACAAGGCTTGATCACGAAGTCATCGGCACCCGAGCGGAACACCGCCTGCATGTCAGCGGTCTGCTCTCGCTCGATCATCGCCAGCACGAACAGCCGATCACCTCGCGCCCTCTTGCGCATGCTCTCGATCGCACTTCCGGCAGACGCATTCCGCAGCGCGCAATCGACGATCACGGCGTCGTACGGGCAAGCGTTCAGCTTTTCCAGCGCTGACGCGAGATCCATGACGGTGGCCAGCCGATGGTTTCGGTTGACCAATTCACGACGCAGTCGCTCCTGAACGCCGGCCGCCTCGGTCAAGAGCAACAAGTTCATCGGTTACATCCGTGTCGCGACTCGGCGGACGGCCGCAGCGAGCAACTCGCCCTGCACGGGCTTGAAAATCCACGCCTTGGCTCCCAACGCCTTGGCTCGCTCGGCGAGGCCATCCTCTCCGTCGCTGGAGACCATGATGGTCGGTGGCGGGGCGCTCATCTCGGACTTCATGATTGCGAGCAGTTCGAGGCCACCCATTCGCGGCATGTTGAGGTCCAGCACCACTGCCGCGATCGGCGCTCCGTTCTGGAGCTTTGCCCACCCGTCCACCCCGTCCACAGCTTGGATCACGTGGTAGCCCTCGCTCGTGAGCGCAGCGGCGACGCGCTTTCGAGCCAACTCTGCGTCATCGATCACGAGGACAGTCAACATCGGGGGCATCCTTGCCGCTTCGGGGTACGCTCTTGATAGACGGATCGAAGGGCAGATGACTAAAACGCCAAGGCCTTGGCGCGGGCCTCCGAGCCACGCCCAACGCCCAGCGGCTCCGCGGTTGGGCACGGGAACGTGACCTGAAACGAGGTGCCCGCCCCCGCCACGCTGCGAATCACGACATCACCCCCGAGCGAGCGAGCAGCCGCCCGAATCGCAGCCAGGCCCACCCCGCGCCCAGAGATTTCGGTCGCTTCGGTACGCGTGGAGAACGCGTCGGAGAAGGTCGCTTCTTCCAGCTCCTCTTGCGTAGCGCATGGCAGCCCGCTGGCATGTGCCTTCAGGCGCACGGCCGCCCAATCGATGCCGCGACCATCGTCCTGTACCGTGACTGTCAAATTGCCGGCATCGGCCTGGGCCGAGAGTCGGAGATGGCCAATGGCAGGTTTACCGCGCGCCAGTCGTTCAGGCGCCGATTCGAGCCCGTGGTCGACTGCGTTGCGGACCAGATGAACCAGATTGGTCCAAACGGCAGCGGTGCGCTGCCGATCGACGCGAAGGTCGATCGCGCTCACCTCGACGAGTACCGCTTTGTCGAGCTTGGCTGCGATGCGATTTGCCGCATCGACGAGACCATTGAGAATCGCCTCGACAGGCGCCCCCCTCCAGGCCTCGACGGCCGCAATGGCCCGGTCCGACGCGCCGGACGCAAGCAGCTGACAGAGCAGCTCGCCGTGCTCGACCGCACTGAGCCGCCGATCGCCTCGCTCGGATTGCGTGGAGCGCACGCGTTCTTGCCACCGCTTTTGCTCCTGACACTCTTCTTCCTCGCGCATTCGCTGCTGAACGAGCGCCGTCATGTCGTGAAGGACGAGCAGGACGATCGAGCCCGCCATGCCCGCGCGCACGATGCTCCAGCTGGCGTCGAGCACCCGCTCTCCGACGACGACGCGGCCGCGCTCGCGAGGTTGTCCAGTCGCGGCAGCAAAGTCGGAGCGCAACCGTACACGGAGCGAATCATCGCGCCCAGCAACGTAGTCCCAGACGAGAGCGCCCGGAGCTGGCCGGCCGAACCACTCACTCGCTGCCGCCGACACTTCGCCGACGACCCTGCCGCTGCCATCACACGTGACCAGCGCATCGCCGGCGTGGTCGAGCACCAGCTTCCTTTTCGAGGTAGCCTCTCGGGTCGATTGCTCGCGTTCGAGCACGACCCGACCCATCATCGCGAAGTCGTCGGCAAATGTGCCGAGCTCGTCCTCCCCGGTCGTGTCCAGCAAGATCAGATCTCCTCGACCGAGCTGCTCGGAAGCCGTCGCCAGCCGCCGAATTCGGCGCACGACGCCAACGTGAAGAAGCAGCAAGCAAAGGGCAGCCGCGACGACACCCCCGATACTCAGCAAGATGGTGACTACCGCCAGCACCGAGCGCGCTGCACCCACCAGCGGTCGAGGCTCACGAATCGCGACGACGATCGGCGCGTCACCGCTGAAGTCGTCCACGCGGACGAAGATGTCCAAGTCCGAATCCGAGTGCTCGACCAGCGCCATTCCGTCGGAAGCAGCCAGCGCGCGCGCTCTATCACTTTCGTCAGCCGGTTCACCTGCGTCGGTGAAGCGAAGATCGATCGACGACCGCCGCGAGAACCGCGCGACCCACGCCGAGTCCAGCCGCTGCGTCGCGATGAGCGATCCGTGCTGGCGGGTCGGGCCAGTGGGGTTTTGAAGCGGACTAGAGGCGACCAGATACACCTCCGAGTCGAGCAATGCGAGCCCCTGTACAGGTCGCTCGGAGCCCCTCGGAAACGACAAATTGCCCTCGTCGACCAGACGATCGAGCTCCCCATGTATCGGCCCGAAGCTCTCGTCGGGGCGCAACATCTTCGCCCAGGCGCGCGAGCGGTCGTCGCGCACGATCGCCAGATCCGTCCACGACTTCATCTTGTAGCTGAGCGGGGTGAGATTTTCGGTCTCCCATGCCTCGTTGCGCTCGGCGGCGTAGATGATGAGGTCGTTCCATTGCGCCCAGTCTTCCGCGGAGTCTCCGAGCTCGCGGGCCTCGAATGCGAGAAGCGCGCGCACGTGGCGCCCTCGCTCCCGAGCGAGGTCCACCTCGTGGGCGGCGAACGACTTCACGATGAAGCCACGTGCAAAGGCGTGAAGGCCGAGCACCAGGCCGAGGGTGGAAGCCATCACGATCAGAAAGGATTTGGTACCTAGGCGCATGGGGGGTCCGTGCGAACGCCCGAAATGCGTGGCGTTGCGGGTCGGGCGTTGACCACCAGAGCGAGGGCGGCTTCGTATTCTCGCTCGGGCACCACCAGCGAGTCGTCATCGATGTCGATCTCGGTTCGCAAGCGCGCGAGCGCGGTGTTCCAAGCGGTACGCAGGCGGTGCAACTGAGCCGGCGAAAAGTGGGGGTCGTCTGCCAGTTCGTTCTCGACCTGGTGAGCGACGTGGGCAACGCTCTGCAGGCCGAAACAGGCCGTTGTACCTTTCAAGGTATGCAGCGCGCGAGCGCGAATGTCAGGCTGCGTGGCATCGTCGAACGCCCTGAGCTGCGACTCGGCATCGCGAATGAAGGCGCGAAATTCTTGCGGATCATTGATCGCATGCCGCAGCGCCGAGCGCACCTCTGTCGCCTCTGCCTCACTGGCGGCCAGCGCTACGCGCTCGGTCGCGCATTCGATCACGAATAGCAGGCCATTCAATTTTTCACCCTCCGCCAGCGGGCGGTAGCGGACGAAGTAGGTGTCATTGGCGCGAACGAACTGGCTCGGCAGCTGGGCGATTGCGAGCTCCGCCGGCAAGAAGCCGTCCGCCAATTGCTCCATCCCGAAGCGCAGCCGCCACTCGACTGCCGGGTCCGCCAGGAGGTATTCCCAAACTTTGCCCTTCGGTTCTCCAAACCACGCCAGCGCGGGGGCGGAGACCTCACTGACGATGTTGCCGGCCGGGTCGCACAGCACCAATGCCTCGTCGATGTTGTCGAGCACCGCACGCGCCAAGTCTTCCGCGACCATGAGCTTGTCTTCGCGTTCGGCCAGGGCAACCGCCATGGCCTCGACTCCGCGCGCGAGCTGGCCGAGCTCGTCTTTTGCCGTCACTGCCCGGTCGAGGCGTGTGGCTCGGTCCAACGTGCGGTCTTTGATGAGCGTGACAAGCTCGCCAAGCGCGGCGATCGGTCGGAGGAGACCGCGATGGACGATCAAGTACGCGGCGAAGGCGAGCAGCACCGCGCCGACTGCAATGCCGATCGAAAGTGCACGAGACATCTCACGAGCCGCCGCGAGATGTGGGCGCGGGTGCTTGATTTCGACCAGGGCGAGCGGCTCACCGCCGAGATCGCGAAGCAACGTGTAGGTCGCCAACACCTCGTCGCTTTGTCTCAGCGCGCGGACTGCGTCGCCCGCCTGCAGCACGTAGAGCTCGTTCTCGAGGCCTGCTTCGCGAGCATCGGCGAGCATGACCAGCCGCAGATCGAGAGACGTGAGCTCCCGGATCTTCTGCAGCCAGGTCTCGTCAATCCGGAGCGTGTACACCATCGCTCCTCGCGTGGGCCCGGGGCGCCCATCGGACATTCGCAGCGGTTGTGACGCAGCCAGGTAGAGGGTGCCGTCGAGCGACACGAAGCCGTCTTTCGGGGCCTCCTTGTCAGGCCCTTCGGCGAGCGTGCCTGCAAGATCCAGAAAACTGGCCGGCGGTTTGGCGATCACCTCCGGGGAAACCAGCTCTCCCGCCCACGCGGGTTGATGGTCTGCTGAGCGCACGATCGCCATATGACGCCACTTCTTCAGGCGGAAGCTCGCCGTCGTCATGTTCTGTTCGGCGAACTCGGCCTTGGGTGCCCCCGCAAAGTCGACCATTTCGCTCCAGACGGCCCAGTCTTGGCTGAGCGTTCGGAACGTGTCGGCTTGCTCGCCCAGAGCCCCCGCTACGATCTGTGCGCGCTCCTTGGTTTCAATGGCTTCGACTGCCAGCAGCTGGCGCACCACCAGCTGTGAGGCAGTGAAATCGATGGCAACCGCCATGCCGAGCACGGTGACCAGCACCACGACGAGCGTCTTCGTTGCGAGCTTCATCGATCAGAGGTTCGTGCCGACGTTGGTCGAGACCCAGCCGAATTGCTCATCCACGAACGCAGCGGCTTCCAGGTTCGTCCACGCCCAGTGAACGGCCGGCTTGATATAGAAAAATTCGGCGGGCTCGAACAACGCGCCGACATCCAACGAGACATCGTGCACATTCTCCGGGCTCTGCTGAAGCTTCCCGCCGTAGCCGAGCGACCCCGTCACGGAGATGCCATCGACGATCGCGAGGGTCTTGCTGACGCGCGGGCTCACGTACACGTACGTGCTCGGTCGCAGGGCGTCCTGCATGCCGGCCATCAAGGAGGTCGTGAGCGAGATATCGACTTCGTACGACAGAGCCACTGCGACGCTCGGCTCGAGGTACAGCGGCGCAGCGCTACCGGCGACCTTCTCGGAGGCGAACGGATACAGATAGGCGGCGACGCCGGTGCCGATCGTGACGAGCTCGTGGACCTCCTTGCTGTAGGTCACCATCAGGTCTTGTTCGTCGCCGACGCCAGCGTCCACCAACGCTTGGCGATTGTCGCCCGAGACTTGGTAGGAGCCGAAGTAGCCGACAGTCAGCCCGCTGTCCGGCACCGCGTATGCCACCCATGGCTGGAGCACGAAGCGCTGATCGTGCTGCGAGCCGGCTTGCAGCAGGTTCAGGCCGCGGAACGCATAGGCGCTGGCGACACCCAAATCCACCGACAGACCGATCGGCTCTCGCACATCGGCTCCTGCCGGCTCTTCGCCGATGCGGTCTGGATCCGGGGATACCGGCCATTCTTGCTGAGTGTCGACAGCAGCGACCTGCGCCAGGGCCACCTGCGGAAGGCAACCGACGGATGCGCACACGAGGAGGGCGAGGAGACGCATAGGCTCCTGCGTTTGAGCGGCACATCCCGATGACGCTTTAGCTCGTCACGCCAACGCTCGAACGCGACGGTCGAGCAGCGCCGCGACCTCGTCGTGCTCGATGTGCACCAGAACGACGACGAAATCGCCCTTTGCGGCGCCTGCGAAAGCATCCGAAAGAGCAGCCACCTCGGAAGCCACCTGCGAAACAGCGCGCTCTCCGAGACCGAGGCGACGAAAACAAGACCCGAAAAGCCGCGTCACCTCGCCGAGCGCGCGCCCTCTCAGATACTCGGGCAGCTCTCGCAAATAGACGTGATTCGGGTTCGAGGCCGCGATCTGCCGCGCCATCTCTTCGATCTCGGCATCGGTTCGGTCGCCAGCGCAGCCCGCTACGATGCTCAGGTTGCCGGGGCACGCGCTTCGTAGAGTCGACACGAGCTGAAGCACCGCAGCGACGCCCGCCGAGTTGTGACCATAGTCCAACATCACGCGCACACCGCCCGTCTCGATCAGCTGCCCGCGACCGGGGTTGTCTGCGGCCGTGAAGCCGCAGAGGCCCCTGCAGATTGCCGTCGAGTCGAGGCCCAAGCTCTGCGCGGCTGCGACGACACCGAGCACGTTCTCCACGTTGTAGCGGGCCTCTCCGCCGAAGGTGATGGGCGCGTCTTCGAGCCGCATGAGCTCGAGCTCGTCCGCGCCGGTTGCACAAACGATCGAACCTTGGCGCGCGAAGACCGCGCTCTTTCCTCGACGCCGATGATCGGAAATCACGTTCAGCGCCGCGCTGTCGCCCGTATCGAGATCGGCGAAGAAGGTCACCGGCGCCGCGAAGGCCGAGGAAAGCTCGATCAGATTCGGATCTTGGGCGTTCAGCACCACGGCGCGGCGCGCGGCGTGGCCTACCACCGCCTTCACGCGCGCCATCGCGCGCACGTCGTCGATCCCGTAGAGGCCGAGATGATCGTCACTGAGATTGGTGATCAACGCCACGTCACAGGTCGGCGCCGCCAGCCCCCGTCGCAGGATGCCGCCGCGGGCCGTCTCCAGCACCGCGAGCTCGACGCCGCGATTGCGCAAGACGGTCCGCGCGGCAAAGGGCCCCGTCCAGTCGCCTCGCTCCAGCGTCGCACCGCCGACCGTGATGCCGTCACTGGAGCAGGCGCCGACGACGAAGCCAGCCTCGCTCGCAATCTTGGCAAGCAATCGAGAGGAGGTGGTCTTGCCATTGGTGCCCGTGATGAGCGCGACCGGAATCGAACCGATCTCGTGCCAGGGCACCGCCGCCGGCGCCGGAATGGCCCCCTTGGCGAAAGAGCGTGAACGCACGCCCAACCCGAGGCAAATTTCGTCGTCGTCCCACAAGAAAGCGACGTCACGTGCGCGCGCAGCCACGACGAGCTCGACCATCGCAGTATTCTGCTCAGCCGCCAGCAGTGACGCGATCTCGTCCTGCTTGGGCGCGAGAGGCAGTGCTTCGCGCGAGGCGAGCCGCTCGATGGCGCTGAGCGCCGCCCATTCACTCATCTCGGCGCACGGCAACATCGCGTCGATTGGCGCTTCGTAGCCGATGACTGCACCTCGCTGGTGCTCACGAACGATCGGCACGATCTCGGCAGAGAAGCCGAGCGCGAGACGCATCCGGGCGAGCTCGTTTCGATACGCGGTGAGGCAGAGGTCGAGCGTCTCCCCCGCCTCGAAGGTGAGCTCGACGATGACCAGCGGTTCGCGGCCGAGGAGATTGGGTCCCATCAACCGTCGTGCGTCGACCAGCAACATCGAGATCAGTCGTCCTGTTCGCGAGCGAGGCGCACGCCGCGCTCGTCTTCAATCACGGACAGGCCGTCGAGCAACGCTTGGCTCATTGCATCGGCATTGGCAGTCGGCACCGTGGTCACGACCGGCTCTCCTGGTGCAGCCGGCGGCGTTGACTTGACGTCTTCCCCGTCGGGCTTGAAGTAGATCACTTGCTTCCAGCTGCGCGAAATCTTGTCCGCGAACATGAGCATCAGGTCGCCTCGCTTACCGGACCGGAGCGCCGTGTCGAACGCCACCTGCTCGTCTGGAATGACCTCGATCGCGTCGCTCGGATAACCGCTCGCCAAGAGCTCGGCTTGCATCATGCGCGGGATCTCGTCGGGCCCCCGACCCCTCAGGTCGTCGTCTCGCCGAAGAATGATATGGTCGAACGCTTTGCCAGCAATGCGCGCAATGGCGCGAATGTCTTCGTCCCGCCTATCACCCGGCGCCGAGAGCACACAAACACGCCGACCATTGCACTCCAACCTGCCCGCGAGATCTGCCATTGCTTGCACCGCAGATGGGTTGTGACCATAGTCGAGAATCACCTTGAACGGCAGCTTGTCCCACACATTCGTGCGGCCCGGGACCTGGAAGTACGACGTGTCGAAAGTGCGCAAGCCCTGCCGAATGTTCTCGACCTTCACCCCCATCGCGTAGGCCATCACCGCTGCAAACATCGCATTCTCGACGTTGTAGAGCGCCTTCCCTTCGAGCGTGGCGGGGATCAGATGCGTCCACAACAGAGGCAAATGCGCGCCCTTGTCGTACAGCGTGATCATTTGACCATTGATGCCTTCTTCCAGCACTGCGGCGAGGCCGCCTGCGCGCAAATGTTTCCGCACCAGCTCATGGCGCGGGTTGGTGGTGACGTAGGCGATGCGCAGAGCTTTGGTGTGGTCCGCCATGCGCAGGCAATGAATGTCGTCCGCGTTGAGCACGGCGCAATCCCGCGCCACCTCGACGACGATTCGCTTCACTTCGGCGAGCTGCTCGAGGGTGTCGATTCCTTTGATACCGAGATGATCTGCGCTGACGTTCAAGACCGCCCCGACGTTGCACGTGCGGTAGCCCATACCGGCACGCAATAGCCCGCCGCGCGCGGTTTCGAGAACGGCCAGGTCCACGTCCGGGTCACGCAAGACCATTTGCGCCGACTGCGGGCCTGTCATGTCTCCGGCCACCGTGCGCTCGCCGTCGATATATACGCCATCAGTGGTCGCCAAACCGACGGTGTGCCCATTCATTTTTTGGATATGGGCCAACATGCGAGCCGTCGTGGTCTTGCCATTGGTGCCGGTGAGGGCAGCAATCGGGATCCGCGTCGGCGTGCCAGGGGGAAACAGCATGTCGATCACCGGGCCTGCAACGTCGCGCGGCTTGCCTTCAGTGGGCGCGACGTGCATCCGAAAACCGGGCGCCGCGTTCACTTCACAGATGCCACCGCCGACCTCGCGATAGCTCTGCGTGATATCGGAGGTGATAAAATCCACGCCGCAGACATCGAGACCGATCGCATTTGCGGCGCGCACGGCCATGTCCCGATTGTCGGGGTGCACCACGTCGGTCAGGTCGATGGCGGTGCCGCCGGTCGACAGGTTGCCTGTACCCCGCAAGAAGAAGATTCGTCCGTGTTCCAGGATCGTCGTCGCAGTGACACGACCTTGAGCCATCAAGCGTTCGGCTTGCGAGTCGAGCTCGAGTCGCGTCAACACTTTTTCGTGACCGATGCCGCGTCGCGGGTCGCTGTTGAGAATGCCAAGCAGCTCGGAGATGGTGTGCTCTCCGTCGCCGACGACATGGCCCGGCACACGCTTCGCCACGGCGATGAGCTCGCCCCCTACGACGAGCATACGATGGTCGAAGCCATTCAAGAAGTTCTCGACCACGACGCTGCGGGCATGTTCGCGGGCCTTTTCGAAGGCGATGCGGACCTCGTCGGAGGTCTTCAGGTCCAGTGACACACCGCGCCCGTGGTTGGCGTCGAGCGGCTTGACCACCACTGGAAACCCGAGACGCTCGGCCGCGGTCGCGGCGCTTTCGGCCGAGCGCACCACGCGCTGCTTCGGTACGGGCAGGCCCAGATCACCAAGGATGCGATTGGTCTCTTCTTTGTCGGAAGCGATCGCGACCGCGATGTGGCGCGTCTCGGAGGTGACCGTTGCTTGGATGCGCTTCTGGTATTTGCCGTGGCCGAACTGGATCAGACTGTAGTCGTTCAGCCGCATCCACGGGATGTCTCGCGCCTCGGCTGCGCGCACGATCGAGCCGGTCGAGGGCCCGAGCTGGCGACGCTGCGCATAGTCGATAAGCTCGACCAGCTCCTTCTTGAAATCGAATGGCGGCTCAGCGGCGACGCTGGCAGGCCGGAGATCAGCCGGCAACAAGTCGTGGATGAGCTTGACGGCAAGATCGCCAGCGGCCTCGCCAACCCGCTCCTCTTCGAACTCGTAGACGACGTGGTAGCGCCCCTCGTTGCCCTCGCCGCGCGTCTTGCCGAACACGACCTGGGCACCGGTCAGCTGCTGCAGCTCGATGGCGATGTGCTCGAGCACGTGCCCGAGCCAAGTTCCGCCACCTTCGCGCAAGCGCCGGATGAAGCCACCAGCCGTCCCGAACGAACAGGTGTGGGCGTGCAGGCTGGGCAGCGCGGCGAGCAGCCCGTCGTTGAATCCCGGGATCTTTGCGCTCGGCCAGGCCTCCAAGGGGCCCAGATCGACCGTGAGTCGCATGACCGGAAAATGCGCGTACAAGCTGGGGCCGCGATACACGCGGCGCTCGAGAACTAGCATTGGGGCCGGGTTATATCAGCAAGCGGGGAGACTGCGGTCACTCAGCCGGCGCTTCTGCCTTGCGTGTCTCCAGGTCGAAAGCGCCACCTTCGATCAACACATGCAGGCGAACGTTGGTCAGACACACCGGCCGGCCGACCTTCGTCTCGGCGATCGACGAATGAGTCAGCTCCGAAGCATCGATGATCGTGATAGCGCCGGTCCCTACCACCGTCAGTCGCCGCGAAGAGTCGATGAAAGCCGCTGTGTCTTCATCGAGGCCTACCCCCACCGCGAACGGATTGTAGGCGAGCGCCGTGAGCAGGCGCCCTAGCCTGTCTCGCTGTCGAAAGTGTTGATCGATCATGATGCGGTTGGTCAACCCGAAGCCGGGGACCAAGGCGACAGCCCCGGCATGCGGCGTGTGTCCCTCGGCGCCGTGGGCGATCATGTGCTCGCTGAGAATCGCAGCGCCGGCGCTGGTGCCGCCTACGGTGACGCCGCGCGCGTTGGCGCGACGAATCGCCTTGGCGAGCGGGGTACCGCCGATGATCGTCGACAGCCGCAGCTGGTTGCCGCCGGTCACGAAGATGGCGTTCGCCTTCTCGACATAGTCGAGCCACTCGGTCTTGCCAGCGTCGTCGCGCGACGCGACGGGCAGAGACTTCGCTTCGTCGGCGCCCAGTTGGCGAAATAGCTTCTCGTAGCGGCGGCCGGTGTCCTCCAGCTTGGAGGCAGTCGGGATGATCACGATGCGGGCGCGGGACCCACCCGAAACGGCGATGAACTTGCGCAGGATGTTGGCGGAGCCTTCTTTGTCCTCGGCGCCGCCGATCGGCACGATGAAGCCGCGCTTCTGATTGCCCTCGACCTTCGCTGGACTCATCGTTGCCGTTCTCTCTCAAAACGTCCCTCCAAGCAACCAGATCGCGAAACATCCGCGCAGCTTGTAGGCTGATTCAGCATGGATCCGCGCAAGTCGATCTCCATCCTGCTGCTGCTGTTCGCGGCATGCGCAGACAGAGCGGCACACGCCCCTGACGAGGTGGAGGTCGACGTTCCCCCCGCAGTCAGTGCAACCGCCAGCGCGACTACCGCGGCGCCGCAACGGCCTTTCGAGAACACGTCGCCCTCACCCGAAGAGTCATCGGCGCAGGCGTCCGAAGCCGACCGGCTGGACGAAACGAAGAAGCGACAGCTCCAGGATCAGCTGGCAGAAGCGTTGCGCAAAGAGGAAGAGCGCAACCGAAAAGCAAAGTCGCAGCCGCCGGGGGCCAGGCCGCGCTGTGACAAGCGAACCGATCCCTTGTGCGACTTGTAGCGACGCGGCTCTGGGCGGCCCGAACACCAATGGCATCGCGATAGGCAGAGCTGAAGCAGGACGCCGACGACCATCAGGGGAAGCTCGATCGGCGTGGTCAGCTCGCTGGGCGCTCGTCTTCGAGGTTACTCCTTCAGTCGTCCGGCTCGGTGTCGTCTTTCGCTCGACGCAAACCCAGCTCGCGCATCTTCTGTTGCAGACTCTGCCTCACCATTCCGATGCTCTCCGCGGCGCGCTTGACGTTCCCGTCCTGGCGCGCGAGCGCGAGCCCGAGATAGCGTCGCTCGAACGCCTCCGAAGCCTGTCGTTTCGCTTCTGCAAACGGCACTACGTCGAGCGGCGGCGCGTCCATCGACGTCGTGCGCGGCAGCGCCTCGCCCAAGTCCAGATCGGCTGCCTCGAGCTCTGGCCTGCCGGAGAGTATGGCAGCACGCTGGAGCACGTTCTTCAGCTCGCGCACGTTGCCGGGCCATGCCTGGCGAGCCAGGGCGGCCAATGCGCCGGCGCTCAGACCAGGCGCAGGACGCCCATTCTTGACCCCGAGCTCTTCAAGCACGCGCAGCGCCAGCGCTGGAATGTCGTCGACCCGTTCGCGCAGCGGCGGCAGGACGATCTCGAGCACGCGCAGGCGGTAGTAGAGGTCCTCGCGAAAGCGGCCAGCCTTCACATCTGCTTCCAGATCGCGATGGGTGGCGGCGATCACGCGCACATCGACCTCGATGGTCGCGTGTCCACCGACGCGCTCGAGCGAGCGCTGCTCGAGGACACGCAGCACCTTCGCTTGCGTCTCCAGCGGCATGTCACCGATCTCGTCCAGCAAGAGCGACCCGCCCTGCGCCTGCTCGAAGCGCCCGACTCTTCGCATATCGGCGCCAGTGAAGGCCCCCTTCTCGTGGCCGAACAGCTCGCTCTCGACCAAGTCACGGCTCATCGCCGCGCAATTGACCGCAACCAGCGGCCGCTTCTTGCGAGCGCTTCGATCGTGAATCGCACGCGCCACCAGCTCTTTGCCGGTCCCGCTTTCGCCGCGCACGAGCACACCCAATTCCGTTTCGGCGATCTTCCCGATCAAGGAGAAGACGCGGCGCATCGCAACGCCCGAACCCACGATGGCGCCGAGCCCCTGTTCCCGTTCGACACGCTCTAGGAGCAGTCGATGATCGCGCTCGAGCCCAGAGCGCTCGAGTACGCGCTCGACGATCAACAATAGCTCATCATTGTCGAAAGGCTTCGGGAGGTAGTCGGCTGCGCCGGCCTTCATCGCGGCGACGGCGGTCTTCTCGCTGCCGTGCGCGGTGATCAGCACAACCGGGACGTCGCGGTCGATCTCGCGCACACGAGCCAGTACGTCGAGACCGGTCTTGCCCTTTCCGAGCGCCAAGTCGGTCAGCACCAGGTCGAAGCGTTCTGCACCGACAAGGGCGATCGCCGCGTCCGCCGAGGACACGACGGCGACCTCGAAGCCCCGCTTCTGCAGCAAGCTGGCGAGGGCGATCTGGATCGCGCGCTCGTCTTCGCAGATCAGAATTCGCGCCATCAGTCGCTGCCCTCTCCAGTCACGGCGCGCGCCTTCAAGGGCAGTCTGGCGGTGAAGGCAGCGCCGACCTTCACTTCCTCGAGCTCGAGGGTGCCACCGTGCGACTCGACGAGCTTCTTGGCAATGGCCAGTCCAAGCCCTGTTCCAGTCTCCTTCGACGTCTCGAACGGCGCGAAGATGCTCGAGCTGCGCGCTGGGTCCACGCCTACCCCGTTGTCTTCTACCCGTAACCACGCTGTTCGACCGGCGAAATCGCGGCCTGCGCCGACCCGGATGACGCCCGGGCTGGTCGAATCTGGCCGCTCCGCGACTGCGTCGACCGCGTTTTGCACGAGATTGAGCACGACCCGACGAAGCTTGTCGGCATCGCCTTCGAGCGTGATGTCGGCGTCGAGGGCGCGTTCGATCTGAACGTGACGTGGGAGACCGCGTTGCTCGAGGGAGTCGATCGCCGCGCTAGCGACCCCCGCGAGGTCGACTGTTTCGATCTCCAGTGGCTCTTCCTTTGCGTAGCGCAGCAAATGCGACACGGATCGTTCGACGCGGTCCAGCTCCTCGATGGCGACCGCAGCGAGCTCCGGCAGATCAGCCGCCGCAGGGTCGTCTCGCATCTGCTGGACGAGGCTCTTCGCTGCCGTGATGGGATTGCGGATCTCGTGAGCAATGGCTGCGGCGAGCGCCTCGAGCGCGCGCGGATCTCGCCGTCCGGGGGCTTGAGTCGACAGGTGCGCCGGTTCTGACGGCAGCCGCGCTTGCTCCTCCGCGACCCAGCGATCGCGCAAGTTGGGCGCTAGCACGGCGAAGAAGCCGTGGGCCGCCAAGAGCACGCCCCAGGAGAGCAGCACGATCGAGGTTGCGCGAAAGCCAGCTGTCGAGCTCAACAGCACGCCAACCGTAAGCCAGATCACAGCGTGTCCGAGAAAGACGACGCGGTGATTCGCTCGCCGGACCATGGCGCGCTCTCGATCGGCGGGCCAGGCGTCGCGGGTCATCGTCGCAATTCTCAGCGTCCTCGATTCGTATGATCGCGAAACCCCGCTTGCCTGTCCATCGCGGTGCTGGCGACGCGCTCGAAGGAGGGGTGATAGTCGGCGTCGGTGGTCCGCATCACGCGATCCCAAATGGTGAAGTAGAGTCCGAAATTGGCGCGCGACCGGCGATGGTGGAGCCCGTGATGAGTCGTCGTCGTAAACCAGCCGAAGAAGCGATGGCTGGCGAAGCCAGCGGGCATCAGCTCGATCGATAGGTGGCCCATCACGTTCCGCGCGATCATGAAGAGCAGCAAGGCGAAGACGGCGAGCTCGTGCAAGGGAATCACCGCCCACGCCAGCGGCACGAAGGCGGCGTGCACCGCTGCCTCGCCCGGCGCAAATGCATACGCCGACCACGGTGTGGGTCGAGTCGACAGGTGATGAACGCGATGGAAGGAGCGGTAGAGCTTCGGATGATGCATCGCCCGATGTGTCCAATAGAAGTAGGCGTCTTGCAGCACGATCAGGATCAGGATGCTGAGCGTGAAGTAGAGAGCACCGTGCTCGGAGATCGATTCGTAGCGGCGAAGTAGACCGAGCTCACCCCCGTAGCGGACAGCGACGCCAAAAATCGAGAAGATGATGACGGTGGAGCACGACCACGCGACGTCTCGCAACATGGCGCGCCGATCTGGTGACGCACCGAAGAGAGCTCGGTGGCGAAGCCGCTCGCGCTGCCACACCCAAAAGACGAGATACGCGGCGCCAGCGGCCAAAAAATAGCGACCGGCATCGACGATGAAGGCCACGAGCCAAATGCTTGCCATGCCGCGCCCAACGCAGACCGCGTGCCGCAGCTGGAGACCGGGAAACGCGTAAGAATCGTGTCGGTCAGTGCAGCGTTCTAGCTGCAGTGCAGTCAGCAGACTGCACTGCCCTCAGCGGCGTGACACTGCGCCACACCTCGACGCAAGACGGGGCAAGATCGCAGCGCATCGGTTCAAGGTCGGGCGTCTTTTTGCCCGAATTGAGCCGAAATCGAAACGGCCCGCGGCTTGCTTGGGGCGCCAACATGAAAACCATCACTGGAACCCTGTTGTCTCTCGGAATCGTCGGTCTGCTCGCAGCTTGCTCCAAGAACGAGCCCACGCCTGCCGCTGGGCCGAACGGAGCAATCTCGGAGACCAAGATGACCGCACGCGCGAGCGTGGCTGAGGCCACGCCCAAGATCGCCGCCGCCGAGTGCGAGCGCGAGATGAAGTGCAAGAACGTCGGCGAGTCGCTGAAGTTCAGCAGCATGGAGCACTGCAAGACCGTCAAAAGCGAGGAGCTGAACAAGGACTTCAACGCTGACGAAGACTGCAAGAACGGCATGTCGCAGAAAGATCTCGACGAGTGTGTGGCCAAGACGGTCCAGCAGACCTGTGGCGGCGTTTCGAGCGTCGTGTCCAGCGTCGAGCGCTCGGCAGAATGCGGCTCGAACGAGCTGTGCATGGATTGAAGAGGCGGTCGCTGAGCATGCGGCGGCTTTCGCAACCGCCGCTGGTCGCCGGTCGCACGTGCGCTCGCGCGCCCGGTGCGCTACCCCTCGGCCATGAAGAAGCTGCTCACCCATCGGTCGCCGGCGCTGGATGATCTGGCGAAGCTGCTGGTCCGCGTTGCGGCAGGCGGCTTTCTCGCGATGCACGGACTGGCCAAGCTGCGCGGCGGGGTCGAAGGCTTCGCCGATGGCTTGGCCGAAAAGGGCTTCCCGATGCCGACCGCGTTCGCATGGATGGCAACGCTTTCAGAGCTTGTAGGCGGCGCGCTCTTGGTCATTGGGCTCCTCGCCAGGCCCGCAGCGCTGACACTCACGATCACGATGATCGTCGCGGTCGTCACCACGCATGCTCACCAAGCCAAGCAGGTCGGCAGCGGTGGTGGTGTAGGCTTCGAGTACCCCGCGCTGCTCGCGCTGGTGTTCTTCGGCTTCGTGCTCACAGGTCCCGGCCGGTTCTCCCTCGATCAACGCGGGGCTCGCTGACCGCACCATGCGACACTGCCCATCTCTGGTCGCTATCATTGTGTTTGCGCTCAGCGCCTGCGTCTCGGATGACAAGCCGCAACGCCGCACGCGATCGACCCCACACGACACCGAGTGCCGTCAGCCGGAGCGTCCGAGCGCGTTCATGTACCCGGCAACCAATCGAGAGTTTGGACCAGACAATCCAAAGACGGACAACTGCGAGCTGGCCGTCCCCGATCATCTGTTCTGTTGTCCCAACACGCCGAAGCCCACCGACCGCTGAGGTTCAGAGTAGCTCGACGTGACCCGACCCCACGAACCGGCGCTGGCCATCGGCTCCGACGATTGCGAGGCGACCATCCGCTTCGATTCCGTCGGCCACGCCTTCGACGTCGAGCACTCGCACGCGCCGTCCTCGCAGCGCGTCTCGGGCCGCGAGGTCGCCAGCAAACGAGGCGAGCGCGTCGTGCTCGTAGCGCCGTACGGCCTCCCCCAGCTCGACCGCTAGCTCGGCCGCGAGGGTGTCGCGATCGAGGCCGTCGCCTGATACCCCGAGCAACGCGAGCGAAGTGGCGTGCTGCTCGAGCTCCGGCGGGAGCTCGGTCGTCGCCAGGTTGACACCGATGCCGACGACGATCGACCCGAGCACCTCACCCCGCAAAAGCGCTTCGATCAAGATGCCGGCGATCTTCTTCTCGTCAGCGAAAACGTCGTTCGGCCATTTGATGCGCACCCGAGCGGTCGCCTCGCCAAGGCGCCGTTCGATCGCCGAAGCCACCACACACCCGGTGGCGAGCGCGAACGCAGGCGCCTTCGCGCTTTCGAACCCAGGTCGCAGCACGATCGACAGGTAGAGGTTCGCGCCAGGGGGCGAGTGCCACACGTTGCCGCTGCGACCACGGCCGCGCGTTTGGCAGTCGGCGATCACGAACGAGCCGCTCGGGGATCCATCACGCGCGAGTTGCTTGGCGTCGTCGTTGGTCGACTCGGTGATTTCGCGCACGACAACAGCGCCGCTGAAGCCGACGTCTCGACGCTGGACGAGTGCCGTGAGCGCGAGCTCGCGCGCCGTCAAGCGAGCACGAAATTGAGCGAAATGTCCGCGGCCGGCGCCGAGTGCGTGAGCGCTCCGATGCTGATCACGTCGACGCCGATCTCCGCGAGCCGTCGGATGCGTTCGACGGTGATGTTGCCGGACGACTCGATCAAGAGCCGTGGCTCGCGTCGCCGCGCATGCTCGACTGCCATCTTTGTGCCGGCATCGTCGAAGTTGTCCAGCATCACGATGTCAGCCTTTGCGTCGATGGCTTCGTCGAGCTCAGCCATGTTGGTGACCTCGACCTCGATGCGAGACGTGTGCGGCGCGCGAGCGCGAGCCCGCTCGATCGCGACGCGAATGCCACCGGCCGCAACGATGTGGTTGTCCTTGATCATCACCGCGCTGCCCAGCTGATCGCGGTGGTTGTTAGCGCCGCCGGCGCGCACGGCGTACCGCTCGAGCAAACGCAGACCAGGCGTTGTCTTGCGCGTATCGGCGATGCGCGTCTTGCTGCCAGCCGGCAGCGCGTCGACGGCTGCCCTCGCCAAGTTGGCGGTGCCGCTCATGCGCTGAACGAAATTGAGCGCGGTTCGTTCACCCATCAGCAAGCTGCGGGCCGAGCCCACCAGTCGCCAGATCAAGGTGCCGGCGGGCGCGAGGGTGCCGTCCGGAACCAGCTCTTCGAAGCGCACTTCGGCATCCAACAGCTCGAACACTCTGCGGAAAACTGCCCCGCCGCAGACCACGGTCGGTGATTTTACGAGGGCATTTGCAGTGGCTAGCCTGTCCGAATCGACGCACGCCTCGGCGCTCAGGTCACCACCCGCCAGGTCTTCCAGCAAAGCCCGCTCGATGAGTGGGTCCAGGAGGGGTCGCAGAAGCATGCCAAGGCAGCTAACAGGAAGACTTTCGCGCGGGAAGCACGCATGCGCACTGGCCGAATGCCCCAAGGTCTGAGAAAGTCAGGCACGTAGGAATTTCTACAACTCGTTGCGGTATTTCGGTTTCACAGCCGTCCAAAGGCTTGTGAGACTGTTCCGAAGCGCAATCACCCCCTCAAGTTCCGGGTTTTCGGCCCTCGCGGATTCCGTCCTCGCCCAATCCGTCGGCAATGTCTTCACCGGCAACGCCCCGAACATCAGTTCGCCGGACACTACTTCGACGCAAAAAAAGCCCATGCGCCCTCAGGTCGGCCAGCTCATCAACAACAAGTACCGCCTTGTCCGCCTCCTCGGAGACGGCGGTATGGGCAGCGTATTCGAGGCGACTCACGAGGTTCTCGGCAACAGCGTCGCGCTCAAGTTCCTCCACCCCGAGCTCGCGCGACGTCAGGGCTTGGTTCAACGCTTTCTGCAAGAGGCGCGCGTCTCGGCCAAGATTCAGAGCCCGCACGTGGTGCGCGTGACCGACGTCGAGCAGACGCCAACCGGCCTGCCGTTCATGGTCATGGATTTTCTGAACGGCGTCAGCCTGCAAGCGCTCTACGAGGACAACTACCGCGCGGGCAAGCGCGTCGCGTACGAAGACGCGCTCAACTACTCGATGCAGGTGCTCGACGGCCTCGAAGCAGCCCACGAAGAGGGCGTCGTTCACCGCGACTTGAAGCCCGACAACGTGATGATCATCAAGGGCAAGCGCGGCGAGCCCTTGGTCAAGCTGCTCGATTTCGGCATCGCCAAGCTCAAGATCAACGGCGAGCTCTACAAGGGTCTCACCCGCCCCGGCGTGATCATGGGTACGCCCGAGTACATGGCGCCGGAGCAGGTGTTCTCGGCTGACGCTGTCGACGCGCGCGCCGACATCTTCTCGTGCGGCGTGATCTTCTTCGAGATGTTCGCTGGCCGCCGTCCTGTCGGTGGCGACGAGGCGCATCAGATCGCCGCGGCGTACCTCTCCGGCAACGTCGCTCACCTGAAAGACTTGGCGCCACACATCCCCGACCTCTTGGCCGATGCCATCCACAAGGCGATGGCCGCCGATCCGAAAGATCGCTTCAGCAGCGTTCAAGAGCTGCGCTCCGCGATGGAGCCGCACGCCCGCGACGTGGTAGTTCGTCCGGCGTACACCACCCCGCCCCCCGCGGTTCAAGCCTCGCCTGCGCCCAGCAGCGATCCCAAGAGCATGTTCGCCGCGACGGCAAAAGCAGCCCCAGGCGATCTCGCGAGGGCCCTCGAGAGCGTTCGTAAGAGCGCGCCTCCTGCTTCAGCTCTTGGTTTTGCTTCGCAAGGAGTTGCGTCGCCGGCCGCCTCACTCGACGGCGTCGCGGTGGCGAGTGGTCTCGGCGTCGATGGCGCGATGACCGACAAGGTCTCGGAGCCCTGGCGCGGCAGTGGCAACGATTACGCCGCCATCAGCGCGAGGCTCAAGGCCAACCAGGCTGCAGGCTTCGACTCGACAGTCGAAGGTGCTCCGCTCTTCCCGGGTTCGACCGAGGCGTATCAACCGCTGGCCCGCCCTGGCGGCACCGACGTTGGTGCAAGCGGCGCGGCTGTTGTCGGCCTGCCGGGAACCCAGAATTACGACGCGGCGCCCGCGGCCCCGATGGTCAAGAGCTATGGCGCCACTCCTGCACCCATCCGCCGCAAGAAGACCGGGCTCGGCCTCGGCGCCATCTTGCTGATCGGCACGGCGTTCGCCGCTGCCGTGGTCGGTGGCGTCTACGCCTACGATCAGTCGCGCAGCGGTAGCAGCAGCAAAGACGACGGCAAGACTGTGGCGCTGCCACGGAAGCCGACCAACAAGCAGGCCGCCGCGCCGCCTCCAATCGAAACCATGCCTCCGATGATCACCCCGCCGGTCGCGACTACCCCCGTCAAGCCGACTGCCACCAACCCTGGCCCCAAGCCGACGGGCCAGCCTTCGACCAAACCGACCAACACTGGTTCTCCAGTGATGATCCCGACGTCGATCCCCGGGCTGCCGCCAATCGAGTTTCCGTTCCCCGGCATGGGTGGGCAGCGTCAACCTGCCCCGAAAGACCCCCCCAAGAAGGAGCAAGGTGGCCCCAAGCTCGAGCCGATCCCGATGCGTGGCGCAAACGAAGCGCCCGACGCGGCACCCTCCGCCCGACCCGCCGCCGAGCAACGCCCCACCAGGGCCGAGGCCACCCCGGTCAAAACGCGCCAGCCTCGCACCGAGGCGAGGACGCCTGTCAAGACGAAGCCGACCCGCACAGCGTCGGTCGAGCGGCCTCAGCGCAAGGTCGCCGTCTTGAAGAAGCTCGGCGCTCGGTAACTCGAGAATTTTTGGTGGTAGGCTGGTGGCCATGACGCAGCACGGTCCCCCTCCCGGCTGGCCGAGCTCGCCTGCCGCGGGTGAGTTCGGGCCGGGGTTCACCGTTGCCGGCGACGCGACGCTTCGCTCCGCCAACGGGGAGCTCGCGATCTCGCCAATCGGCCCACCAGCGCCACTCGCAGGCGCAGCTCCGACGCAAGGCACAGTCGTCGATCCGGGAGCCGTCTATGCGCCGGTCATCCCGCTCGTCCAGCCGATGCCAGCGCCCCCGGCGGCGGCGCCCGCGGTTCCGCCGATCATCCCGCTGCCAGTACCAGCAAGACGAGCTGCCCCAAAGTCGCGGCTCCCCCTCTTGATCGGCGTGTTGGTGGTTAGCGTGGCGGTCGTCGGAGGCATCGCCTTCGCGGTGACCGGCGCGGGCGAAGAAGAGAGCGAAGAAGGTAGCTCCGTGCCGCTGCCCAAGAAGAAGAAGAAAGCGAAGAAGGCCAAAGAAGCGCCGGCTGCAGTCGAGCCCGCTGCCCCGGCCCCCGCGCCCACGCCCACGCCCACGCCTACGCCAAAGCCGCAACAACAGCCGGCGCCAGCGCAAACCGGCGCCCCAGCTCCCACCGGCACAGGCGCATCCCCCGGGGTCCCGATTCCGAAGCCGACTGCGATGCCGACGTCACCACTCCCTCAGCCAAAGCCGACGCCCACCGAAGAGCGCCCACAGAAGCAGCGCACTCCGCGCGGCCAATGAGCTGCTTGGCTTGGCGATGAAAATCGATGCGCAGCGAGGTGAGCTGTCGCTCCTGATCGCGTCCGAGCATGGCACCGTCGAAGAGGGCGCGCTGCTGCTGGCACGCGATGCCTATCCGGCGCTCGACGCCGACCGCTACAGGGCGCAGCTGGACGCGCTCGGCGAGCGCGTGCGCGTGGCAATCGCCCCCCTCGGGAGCGTCGCCGTTCAACAGCTCCAGCTCACTACCGTGCTCTTCGAAGAGGCCGGCTTCACAGGCAACCAGGAGGACTATTACGACCCGCGCAACAGCTACCTGAATCAGGTGCTCGATCGACGTACGGGCATCCCAATATCTCTCGCTGTGCTGGTCCTCGCGGTGTGCCGACGTGCTGGCATCGTCGCCGAAGGCATCGGCTTCCCGGGCCATTTTCTGGTGCGCTTGGGGGGGCCGGGCGGGCTCCTCATCGACCCGTTCAATCGGGGCCTTACGCTCGACGACGACGACCTCACGTCACTCTTGCGGCGCTCGCTCGGGCCTTCGGCTCGATTGTCGGCCAGCCACCTCGAGCCGGTCGGCATGCGCAGCATCTTGCTCCGCATGCTCGCAAATCTGCGACAGATCCACGAGCAACGCAAAGATCACCGCTCGGCGCTGGTCGTGTGTGACCGGCTCGTCGAGCTGGATGCCGGTCCGCCCGCGCGGCGCGACCGCGGGCTTCACGCGCTCGCCCTGGGCGCCGGTGCAGCCGCTGCAAGCGACCTCGACTCGTATCTCAAGGACGCACCGAACGCGCCTGATCGCGCAGAGGTCGAGCGCGCGCTCTCGCAAGCGTCGCTCGGCACCAACTGGAACTGAGCTAGCGCTGACGCAGCCCTTGCTCGCGTGCCGCCTTCGGTCGCGATCCGCCCAGTAGGTCAGCGAGCACTTGTCCGGTAGGCGTGGGCCTCTTCGCGATGTCTGCGGGCGTGCCCTCGGCGATGAGCTCGCCACCGGCGGCGCCGCCATCAGGGCCGAGCTCGATCACCCAATCGGCGGACGCGATCACCGCTGGGTGATGCTCGATCACGACCAGCGTGTTACCTCGCGCGACCAGCCGATCGAGCACGTCGATGAGCTTCGCGACGTCGTTCCAGTGAAGGCCAGTGGTGGGCTCGTCCAGCACGTACAAAGCCGGCTTCGAGCGCGCCGATACGGTGAGCTCGGTCGCCAGCTTGAGTCGCTGCGCCTCGCCACCCGACAGCGTGTTCGAGCCTTGCCCGAGCTTGAGATAGCCGATGCCGAGATCGACCATCAGATCGAGCGGCCGGGCGATCTTGGAGTGCGACTTGAAAACGAGCGCGGCTTCTTCGATCGACAGATCGAGCACGTCGCCGATGCTGAGGCCGGCGTATTCGACTTCGAGGGTGGCAGGCTCGAAACGCGCGCCGCCGCACGCTTCGCAAGGCGTCGTCACATCGGGCAAGAACGACATCTCGTGCGAAGTCTGGCCCTGACCGCCACAGGCGTCACAGCGGCCGCCGCCTGCGCTGTTGAACGAGAAGCGCGCCGGGGAGAAGCCACGCACTTGGGCTGCCGGCAAGGCAGCGAACAGCCTTCGAATGTCGTCGAAGACCCCGACGAACGTCGCGGGCACGGATCTCGAGGTGCGACCGATCGGAGATTGATCGACAGCCAGCGCTCGACCGATCGATTTCGGAACCACCACACGGTCATGCGCACCAGGCGCGGGCGTCTCGAGCTTGAGCGCCTTGCGCACCGCCGGGTACAAGATGCGCGACACCAGCGTGCTCTTGCCAGAGCCGCTGACGCCCGCCACCACCGTGCAACGGCCGACGGGGATATCGAGCCGCGCGACCTTGAGGTTGTTTGCGCGGGCACCGAAGAGGGAAAGCACTTCCGCGGCTGGGCCGAGCGGCTTGCGTTTGGTCGCGACAGCCTTCTCGTCTTGCAGGGCGCGCCCTGTGGGTGACAGCGGGTTTGCCAGCACTTGAGCCGGCGTACCAACCGCCACCACACGCCCGCCACCACGGCCGCCGGTCGGTCCGAGATCGATCAAATAGTCCGCGGCGCGAATGGTGTCGGCGTCGTGCTCGACCATCAAGACGGTGCTGCCCATGTCCGCGAGCTTGCGCAAATTCGCGAGCAACAGATGAGTGTCGCGCGGATGCAGCCCCACCGTCGGCTCGTCGAGCACGTACAGCGCACCCGTCAGACCGCTGCCCAACTGAGCTGCCAGTCTCAGGCGCTGCATCTCGCCACCAGAGAGTGTCGCCGCCATGCGGTCGAGCGTCAGATAGCCGAGCCCGACCTGCTCGACGAACGTGAGACGACGCGCGAGCTCTTTGTGAGGCGCCTCGGCGACCAGCTTGCGTACGCCATCGAAGGAGAGGCTCTGCACCCAGGCCGCTGCCTCGGCGACGGATTGACCGGTGGCTTCGTGGTAGCGCTTGTTGGCGAGGCGTTGAGCGCGCGGCAAGGGCGCCAGTCGAGACCCCTCGCACGCTTCACACGGGTCGCTGTTGCTCGCGTCTTCTGGATCGTCCCGGCCCGTGCCCATGCAGACGCCGCACTGCCCCTGTTTCGTGTTGAACGAAAAGTACCGCGGGTCGAGCTCCGGAACCGAGTCGCCACATTGCGGACAGACCCGCTTCGTGGACAGGCGAATCTCGCTGCCCGCCCGCTGCGCTTTGACCGAGCCCTTGCCCAGCGAAAGAGCGCAGTCGAACAGCGAACGTGGCAGATCTACGAGCGAGCCTTCGAACATCACCAAATCGATCGAATGCTCTTTGGTCTTCCGGAGACGCGGAGGGGAGTCGGTCGAGACCAGCTCACCGTCGGCAATGGCTTCTGCAATGCCCGAACGGGCAGCCATCGTGAACACATCGAGGTAGGTGCCTTTGCGCGACTCGACGACTGGGGCGAGCAGCGTGTATTTCCCGCGCAACGCGCGCACGCGCCGAAACGCTTCATCAGGCGAGCTCGACTCGATCGGCACATTGCAACGCGGGCAGTGAGGCTCCCCGACCTTCGCGTACAAAAGGCGCAGGTACTGTGCGATCTCGGTGACGGTGGCGACTGTCGAGGTCGCGCCCAAGCGTGCGGTGCGCTGCTCGAGGGCAATGGCAGGCGGTACCCCGACGACACGGTCGACGTTCGGGCGCGGCAACGTCGGCAAGAACTGCCGCGCATACGGCGCGAGCGTCTCGAGGAAGCGGCGCTGGCCTTCGGCGAAGATCACGTCGAAGGCGAGCGTGCTCTTGCCGGAGCCGCTCGGCCCCGTGACGACGGTGATGGCGCCGTGCGGAACGCTCACATCGAACCCGGCAAGGTTGTGCTCGCGAGCGCCCTCGACCTGGATGCCACGAGCGGCGCGATCAACGCGCGCGGGGCGCGGTGCTGCTGCGATCTCCCGCAGATGGGAGCGCAATGCGAGCGCCCGCGCCGTCGCCGTCTTCTTCTTCGCGATCTGCGCCGGCGTGCCCTCGGCCACCAGGCGACCGCCGTCGCTGCCTGCTCCTGGTCCCAGCTCGATGACCCAGTCGGCGCGGGCGATGATCGAAGTGTCGTGCTCGACCACGACAACGCTCGCGCCGCTGGCGACCAGCGCATCGAGCGCGCCGCATACGAAGCCGACCTCGTCCTCGTGCAGGCCGGCGCTCGGCTCGTCGAAGATGAAGAGCTTTCCTTTTTTGGTTTCGACCAACGCTCTGGCGAGCTTCAAGCGTTGGGCTTCGCCTCCCGAAACGGTCGATAGCGGCTGACCGAGCGAGAGATAGCCGAGCCCGAGCTTCACCAGCGGGCCGAGCGCACGCACGATGGCCCGGTCGAGCTCGAAAAAGCCGAGCGCGTCGGCAACCGTCATCGCCAGCACGTCGCTCACCGTCTTGCCTCGGTACCGAACGTCGAGCACCTGCGGGTTGAAGCGTTTGCCGCTGCACGTCGGGCAGGTGAGCGTAACGTCAGCCAAAAACTGCATCTCGACCGTCTCGGAGCCCTCGCCGGCGCATGCTTCGCAGCGCCCGCCTGCCACGTTGAACGAGAAGTGGCCGGCGCCCAGGTTCTCTGCCACGGCCTCCGGCGTCTCGGCAAACAAGGCTCGCACGCGATTCCACGCGCCCGAATAGGTCGCGGGGTTACCCCGCGAAGTCCTGCCGAGCGGGCCCTGGTCGACCAGAGCAACGTCCCGCACCAGCGACAGCCCTTCGATCGACTTGCACGGCAGCGGCGCCTCGACGTCGCCGCCCTCGCCGAGATGACGAGCGAGCGTGCGGTAGAGCAAGTCGCCGACCAGCGAGCTCTTGCCAGAGCCACTGACACCCGTGACCGCGACGATTCGGTCGAGCGGGATGCTGACTGTCACATCGTCGAGGTTGTTGCCGCGCGCCCCGATGATCTTGATGGCTCGGGCAATCGCTGGCGTGGTCTTGGGCGCAAGAGGTGGCAACACCGGCTCCAGCGCGCGCCCCGTCGCCAGATCGTCACGGCCGATCACGCCCCGCACCGGGCCATCGTAGACAATGCGCCCGCCTGCCTCGCCCGCCCCAGGGCCGAGCTCGATCACGCGATCGCATGCGGCGATGACCTGCGGATCGTGTTCGACCACCAAGACGACGTTGCCGCGCTCGGCGAGCTCGCGCATGGCGAGCACCAGTGGCTCGACGTCGCTCGGGTGGAGCCCGACGGTGGGCTCATCGAGCACGAACAGCGCGCCGACCAGCTCGGTGCCCAGCGCAGCCGTCAATGCGACACGCTGCGCTTCGCCGCCCGAGAGTGTGCGGGCTTGCCTATCGAGCGAGAGGTACCCAAGACCCACGCGCTCGAGATAACCGAGGCGAGCCAAGAGCTCTTTTTGCGCGAGGGCGCCGTGCCCACCTCGCAGCGCGAAGCCTGCCAACAGGCGCCGCGCGGCCCGGATCTCGAGCGAGTGCCAGGCCCCCAAATCGAGACCTGCCACGTGATACGCCAGGGACGCACGCGACAGGCGTTTGCCGCCGCACTCTGTGCACAGGTCGTACGCACGAAAGCGCGAAAGCAGCACGCGCACGTGCATCTTGTAGGTTTTGGTCTCGAGCCATTTGAACCACGCGCGCACCCCTGGATAGCGCCCGGCCTTCCACGAGCCTTCACCTTCCAGCACAGCAGTCTGCTGCACCGCTGTCAGCTCGCGCCACGGTCGATCCATCGGGATGTCGTGCTTCTCGCAATACTTCTTGAGCATGCGACGTTCGTATTGGCTGGTCTTGCCGTTCCACGGCTTGATGGCACGCCCGGTGAGGCTGAGATTTTCGTTGGGGACGACCTTGGCGAAGTCGATGCCAATGGTGCGACCAAAACCTTTGCAGGTGGCGCAAGCGCCCATTGGCGACTGATAAGAGAACATCGCAGCCGTCGGGACCGGGAAGCGCTGCTCGCAGCGCGGGCACGCGAGCCCCGCGGTCACGCCATGCGGCTCGCTTTCACCCTCGATGTGGATCAGCGCGCGGTCGTGTGCCCGCCGCCAGGCCGTCTCGACCGCGGCGGCGAGACGCGAGCGGTCTTCTTTGATGAGCTTCAAGCGATCGACCACCACCGAAAGAGTGCCGCGCCCATCGGCGAACACGGCGCTGGGCGCCAACGTCTCCAAGTCGCGCGTTTCAGTGCCGACCAGTACGCGCCCATAGCCCTCTCGCAGCAGCGTCTCACGTGCATCGAGGAACGCCTCGGTGCCGTCGATTCGCAGCGGGTACACCACGATGGCTCGCTTGCCTTTGTGGTCCGACAAAAGCTTGGCAGCGTGGCCAATGGCGTCGCTGCGCTCGGCTGGGATGCCGCACGTGGGGCAGGTCGGGACCGCCTCGGTGGCGAACAGCGCCGAGAGATAGGGCTCGAGATCAGCGAGCGTGGCGACGTTGGAGCGCGAGCTCTTGACAGGAGCACGCCTGTCGACGGCGATGCCAGCGGCGATCGGGGAAAGCTTCTCCATCGGCGGCCGATCGAGCCGCTCGAGAAATTGGCGCGCATACGGGGTGAAGCTCTCGACGAAGCGGCGCTGGCCCTCCGCGTACAGCGTGTCGATCGCCAGCGACGACTTGCCTGCACCGCTTGGCCCCGTGATGGCGCAGAGCTCCCCCGGTACCAGGACCAGGTCGATGCCTCTCAGGTTGTGGGTCTTCGCGCCTTTCAGCTCGATTGCGTGCATCTAATGACCGCTCTGGTTAGCGCGAAAACACCCGGTCGTCCCGGGAATTCCTCCGTGCAAAGTGCCCAGCAAATGGGGGCTTGCGCGCGTTCTTGTCCCGGAGGACCGGAGCAATTCTTGTTTTTGATTCAACCTCCTGCTGAATGCCTCCATCTGGATGAAGAGCTATTCTGACCGCGCACATGCCCCAGCTCGACAGCTTGCTCAGTCTGGTCGGTCAACAGGGGGCCAACGAGCTCCGGCTCGGCAGCGACAGGGCCCCGGCGATGTTCGCGCAAGGCGTGCCCAAGAAGCTGACGATCCCGCCAACCTCGACCGAGACACTGCGAGAGCTGTTCGGTGAGCTGCTCGACGACAACAAGGTCCTTCAGCTCGAGCGCCTCGGTCGCATCGAGTTCTCACACCACACTTCGAAGGCCGGAGGCTTCCAGATCACGATGACGAAGCGCCCGGGGGCAGCGCTGGCGTTCGACGTGATCTTGTTGCACGCCAATTCTCTGCCAGCCTCGGCCAGGGTCGCGCTGCCGGATCCGCCCCCAATCGCGGCCGCGACAGCTGCGCCAGCGCCAACGGGGCCGTCACAACCGCAAGCTGCGACAACTGCGAGCGGCAGCGTGTATCGGCTGGGCGCCGGTCTCTCCGAGCTTTTGTCGCGTGCGATGGACATGGGCGCCAGCGACCTACACCTTGCAGACCACGAAGTGCCCGTCGCGCGCGTGCACGGCGAGCTGGTTTCGCTCGGCGGTACGCCGCCAAGCTCGGTCCGCGACCTCGCGACCGCCACCTTCGGCGAGGTTGTCGAACAGCGCCTCGGCGCGCAGCGGTCGCTCGACGCTTCGATCGATCTCGGCGGAGGTGCACGCGGACGCATCAATGTGTACCTCACCTCCAAAGGCGCGGCGCTGGCTGTGCGCATCTTGCCGCGCGCGGTGCCGCGTCTGGCGGAGCTCGGCTTCCCGCTGCCGATCGACGATCTCGCGATGTTGCCGCACGGGTTGGTGTTGGTCGTGGGCGCGACCGGGTCGGGCAAAAGCACGACCTTGGCCGCGCTCGCCGCCGAGGCCCTCTCACGCAGATCCATCGTGCTCGTGTCGCTTGAAGATCCGATCGAGTACCAGTTCGAGGCGACCGCGCGCAGCCTGGTGCGTCAGCGTCAGATCGGCCGCGAAGTCCCTGATTTCAGCACCGGCTTGCGCGATGCCCTGCGCGAAGACCCGGACGTTCTGTTGATCGGAGAGATGCGCGACGCCGAAAGCATTCACCTCGCGCTCACCGCCGCCGAGACGGGTCACTTGGTCCTGGCCAGCCTTCACAGCCGCTCGGCTCCCAGCGCAGTCGAGCGCATCATCGACACCTACCCTGCCGAAAAGCAGGCGCAGATCCGCGTGATGCTCGCCGACTCGCTCCGCGCGGTCGTCGCACAACGATTGGTACCGGGCGCTCGGGGGCGCGTGCTCGCCGCGGAGATCTTGCGCGTGACAACAGCAGTCGCGAGCGCGATCCGCGAAGGCAAGCTCGGCTCGATCAAGAGCTCGATGCAGGCGGGTCGCGCGGACGGGATGATCATCTTGGAGCGCGCGCTCGCGGAGCTCGTGAGACAGCACGTGATCACACCCGAGGCTGCGAAAAGCGCAGCCAACGATCCCACGGGGCTCGCGCAACATCTCGGCGAGCGAGGCTGACGAGCGCCAAGCGGTCCGGCGCCGAAGTTGTGCTCGCGCACATTTTCGCAGGCCAGATCGCGTACGTCGACGTCGAAAGGCGGCCAGTTTGCGGACGCGATCTGCCGCCGACTTCAAAAAAGGAAGCTTCAAATGAAGCTCTCTGCGTTCTTGGTTCTCGGAATCGTCACCTCCATCTTCAGCGGCCCGCTCGGTTGCGGCGACAGCGGCACCGGTGGCAGCGGCAACGGCACCAGCAGCTCGCAACAAACCTGCGAGTCGTTCCATGAGTGCATCAACGGCGCCTGCGAATGCACGACGACTGGAAAAGAAGGGCAGTCCTGCGAAGAAGACGACTGCGAGGACGACTGCGAAGTCTGTAGCTGAAGTCACTTCCCGCCGGTTCGGTGTCGGCCTACGCCCTGCGTTGGCCGTGAAGAAGGACCCGACCCTGATCGTTCCGATCGCCGTCAATCGACGGGCGACGTTCGACTACGAGCTCATCGAGCGGTTCGAAGCAGGGCTCGAGCTCACGGGCACGGAGGTCAAGATCCTCCGCAGCGGCAAAGCCGACCTGACCGACGGGTACGTCAATTTCAACGCGCAAAACGAGGCATTCGTGCGCGGCGTCAACATCCCAGTGCTGCAGGGCTCGCCCTACTCGCACGAGGGCAAGAGGCCGCGCAAGCTCCTCCTTCACAAGCGCGAGATCGAGAAGCTGAAGCGCAGCGTCGACCGTGACGGCATGACCGTCACCGTGACCAAGCTCTACTTCAAGGGGGGGCGCGCCAAGATCGAGATCGCGCTCGCTCGCGGCAAAAAGACCTACGACAAGCGGCAAGACCTCAAACAGAAAGACGCCGACAAAGAGGCGCGCCAGGCGATGGCTGCGAGCCGGAGGCGTTGATGCTTCCCGTGTTGGCGTGGGAGGGCGGCGGCGACGCCAGGCTCATCAGCTTGGTGGACGAGACCGCCGTCTTGCGCTCGACGAAGCCCTTTGCGCCCGGTTCGCGTCCAACGGGCATGCTTCCGAACGGAGCCGCCATTCGGCTGAAGACTCACCGCTCGCGACGAGAAGAGCAGGGCGACGGAAAGACCTTCACCATCGACGGGAGAATTTTGGATCTCACCCGCGCGCTACGAAGCTCACTCACGGCCGCGCTCTCCGAATCGACCCACACGGCCGAGTCGACCGAGTCGAGCGAGAAGGGGGAACCGAGTCAGTGAGCCGCGTCGCCTGAACCGCCGCTGGCGTGCTGCGCGGCGCGCTCTTCTGCCTCGACCATGGCGAGCTCGATCTCCTCGATGACTTCATCGGCATGCTCCGAAAAGTCGCCCGCCCCCTCGATGTGCCACAAAAATCCGCGACGTCGGTCGGCGGACTCGGGGCGCCAGGTGACGTGCATGCTGATGCCGTCGATCTCGGCCTTGTAACTGCCGTCTTCTTCGCGAACCCAGGCCGATAACTTCGGATGCCGGTGCATGGCCCCTTACCCTAGCGGAGTGTAGCCTTGCTGCACCATGAAGATCCCCAGCCGCCCGAAGGTCATCATCCGCCACTGCGATGAGTACGACCCCGGGCTGATTCGGGGGATCATCGCGGATGGCCTGCGCGAGCTCGACTTGACGCCCTCCGGCCGGACGCTGGTCAAGCCGAACTGCGTCGCCTCGAAGCCGCAATTTCCGCACGCGTACACCCGCCCGGAGTTCTTGGAGGGCGTCTTGATGGCGCTGCGCGAGAAGGGTGGCGATCGCATGTCGGAGCTCGCTGTCGGCGAGCGCTGCGGCATCACGGTGCCCACGCGGATGGCGTTCGAGGGCGCCGAGTACTACCCGATGTTTCGACGCACTGGCGTGAAGCACTACCACTTCGAAGAAGTGCCGCAGGTCGAGATCCCGCTCACGCACAAAGAGCGCCTCCGCGACTACGTGTTCACGCCCGAGCCTGTGGCGAAGAGTGATTTCTTCGTCAACTGTCCGAAGTTCAAGTCGCACCCTTGGACGACAGTCACTTTCTCGCTGAAGAACTACATCGGCATCCAAGACGACCGGCATCGGCTGATCGATCACGACCATCGGCTGGACGAGAAGATCGCCGACCTGCAATACATCGTGCAGCCCAAATTCATCGCCATCGATGCCATCGAGGCGGGCGAAGGCCGCATGCTGACGCCCATCCCGCGCCGGCTCAATTTGATCTTGATGGGCGACTGCCAGGTCGCTTTCGACGCTGTGTGCTGCGCGATCATCGGGCTCGGTGCGCGGACTGTCGATCATATCCGCATGGCCCACGAGCGCGGCTTCGGGCCGATCGATCTCGATCAAATCGACATCAGCGGCGATGTGTCGCTGAAAGAAGCGAAGCTGCGCGCGACTGGCTTCAAGGTCGGGCTGATTCGGGTCGAGAAGTACTTCGAAGGCACCAACATCTCGGCCTACGCCGGGCCGCCTCCAGACCCGGAGCGAACCGACTACTGTTGGGGCGGCTGCCCCGGCGCGATCGAAGAAGCGATCGAGATCTTGCGTCAATTCGACTCACAGTGCGACGCCAACATTCCGCGCATGCACGTGGTCTTCGGTGCCTACGAAGGCCCCATTCCCGCGAAGGAGAACGAGCGCGTCATCTTCATCGGCGACTGCGCGAAATGGTCCGGCGAGATCGCGAACAAGCCAATCAAGATCGAGAGCCTGTACCGCGACCGCAGCGTGAAAGACCCTCACACCGTCAAACACGACGACATCTACGCCAAGATGTTGAGCGTCACGCAGAAGTTCAACGAGGCCAAGAAGACGCGTTCCCCGGTTCGCCTGACGGGTTGCCCAGTGTCGGTCGCGGAGCAGGTGCTCGCGTTGGTCGCCGCGACCAACATCAAGAACCCGATCCTGGATCCGAAGAACGCGATCATGTTCAATCGCGCCTATCTCGCGTGGCGCGGCAACACGCTGGCGCAACGTGCGCAGGGCAAGCCGTATCAGGTCAACGGACCTACGACGCGCGGCGACGGTGCACCAGAGGTCGTCGACCCTACCCCTGCTGCAGAAAAGTGAGCCTCTACGATTCTGAGAAGAACGGCTTGTCCAGCAAGGCGACGTTGACGAGCCCGACAAGCACCAGTTGCCCCGCCAATACCGGAATGCACAGGCCCAGGCCGTAGAGCAACGCAACGGCGCCGGGCAAGGCGCCGCTCTTTGGCCGCGTCACCCATGCGAACGGGATCATCGTGGCGGCAGGGACGAAGGAATAGAGAATCCCCGCCGCCCACGTCAGCGAGTTCCAAGCGCGCCCGCGTCGCTCCGCGTTCATGCGACGGAGAAGCAAGAATTGAGCGGCGAACGGCACCGCCCAGACCACCACCACGCGCGCCAAGAGACCCCACAAAGCGGGCTCTTTTGCGCCTCTCAGGCAGAGCTCGAATAAATTTACCACGCGGGAGCGGCATCTTAGCGACCTTGTTCGCGCAGTCGACTTCTCCGGTCGTTGGTTTTATTCTGAAGGATGATGTTGCGAACCTTGGCTTGTATCGGTGTTTGCTCGTTGATGGCGGCATGCGCCACAGGCAGCGACGACTTCCTGTTCGGGGTCGGCGGCGGCAACAGCCAGGGCGGCAACGACACACCTCAAGGTGGCGGCGGCGGCGGCGGCGGCGGCGGCGGCGGCGGCGGCGGTAACGTCCCCGAGAACTGCGGCAACGATCTAGCGGACGATGACGAGGATTGCGATGGCCCAGACTTAGAGATCACCTCTTGTGTGGACTTGGGCTTCGTCGGCGGGGAGCTCGCGTGCTCGGATGTTTGTGAGTTCGACACCAGCGCGTGCCTCGACACCCTGTGCGACAACGGTGTGCTCGACGCCGAAGAAGAATGTGACGGAACCCAATTCGGCACCTCCACCTGCGTGACTGAGGGCTTTGCCGGCGGCATGCTCAGCTGCGTGGCGGAGACGTGCCTCGTCGACAGCGCGCTCTGCAAGCCGAACCTCAACGAGGGGTTCGAAGGCGCCAGCCTCCCAATCGGGTGGACCAGCGACAACTGGCTCTTCGATACCTCCACCTTTCACGCTGGCACGAAGTCGGCTCGCAGCGCCGACATCGGCGATAGCCAGACGTCTGGCTTGCGTACGACGCTCGTCTTCGACGCCCCCGGGTCGATCACGTTCTGGCACCGAGAGTCAGCAGAGACCGGCTACGACTACCTGAAGGTCTACATCGACGGCGTGCAGGTGGCTCAATACAACGTGGATGCATGGCAGCAAGCGAGCCTCCCCGTCGGCGCCGGTAGCCACATGTTCGAATGGCGTTTCACGAAAGACGTGAGTCAGTCGCTAGGTCAAGACGCCATTTGGGTGGACGATGTGGTGGCCATAGGCGGCTACCTACCCTGACGGCGGGGCCGACGTAGCGATCACCACACGCCGGTGCCCGTGAGAAACGGCGAGACCTGCAGCAGCTGGCCCCGCAGCGCGAGCGCCCTCGGCCGCAAGAGCGCCTCGTCGACTTGCATGCGAATCAATCGCTGGGCACCCTCGAACGCTTCGACTTCGGCGCCGTCCCAAATGACTTCTGCGCGACCGGTAACCTGCAGCAAGTCGCCCGAGTGAAAGTCGGCGACGACGAGCCCCGCTCGCGGCTCCAACAGCAGGTTGCCGATCGTGTTGAACATGTAGTTCCCCTCGAAGTCGGGCCAGGTAATCGCGGTGCCGTCGTCGCCTACAGAAACGAAGCCTGGCCGCCCGCCTCGATGTGAAACGTCGCAGCCTCGATTGTGGGCGCTGCCAGGCGCTGCGGTGGCCAAGAAAAAGGTATCGGCTTCGCGCAACATGCGCGTCATCACGCCGTCGAGCGCCGCTGCTCGGTGGCCGGCTGACTGGGTCGCTTCATCGCTCTCGCCCACCAGTCTCACGTCTCGCTTCTGAATGTACTTCGGGCAATTGCCGAAGCTCTGCTCCACGAGCACGTCGAAGCCGGAAGCTGAGCGACGCGCCACCACCCCATTGGCTCGGTTTCGCCTGCGCGTCGAAAGCTCGATGCCCAAGAGCCCCACGCTGCGTCCGACATCGATGGCAGCGCTCAGCGGATCACCCTGAGCGGGCAGCGCCGATATCGCGAGCGAGCTCGGCGAAGGTGATGCGACAAAGCCAGGCGGCCCTGTGAGCAGCGTCGCCCACAGACGCCCGGCCTCGTCTGCTGCGCCGACCACCAGCCACGGCAATGCCTCGAAGAGAGTACGGTGCTGATCCGGCATCTCTGCGCGGACCATGCGTCGGCCGATGTCCTCCATGCGGTCCCTGATGCCGAGCCGCTGCTGCGCCTCCTGCTCACCCGGGTGAAACGGCGACTCGACGTGGGGCCAGATGGGGGAAGGCATCGCGCCATCGTGGCGACCAACGCCCGTGCAATAAATGGTCTCAACCGCATTTCACTAATCCGGTATTCGGTTTAATCTTGGCCTAGTGGACAAGCTCCGTGCGCTTTCTGTGTTCGTTGCAATCGTCGACAACGGTAGCCTCACGGCGGCAGCCTCCGCCCTTTCCACCTCGCTACCAGCCGTCGTGCGTCAGCTGGCATCGCTCGAGGCCGAGGTCGGTGTCCGGCTCCTGAATCGCACGACCCGCAGACTCTCTTTGACCGAAGACGGACGCCAATACCTCGAACGAGTGCGACGCATCTTGTCCGACCTCGACGAAGCTGACCGCGCCCTCTCGGATGAGCGCGCCGAGCCCAGCGGAAGCCTCTACGTCACCGCGCCGGTGCTCTTCGGTAGCCTGCACGTCGCCCCGGCGGTGCACCGCTTTCTCACGCGCTATCCCAAGATGCGCATCAACCTGTTGCTCGTCGATCGCATCGTCAATCTGGTGGAAGAGGGTGTCGATGTCGGCGTGCGTATCGCGCCGCTGAGCGACTCGACTTTGGTGGCGCAGTCGGTCGGCAAGGTGCGCCAAGTCGTCGTTGCCAGCCCAGCGCTATTGAAGAAGCGAGGTGTCCCCCGGCACCCCCGCGAGCTCGCCGCGCAGAACTGCGTTCGCTTCAGCCCCGGGTCGGACAGCCATTGGTCCTTCAGCGACAGCGGGCGGCTTTTTCAGGTTGCCGTGAAGGGCAACCTTTCTTGCAACCTGGTGGCGCCGGCGCTCGATGCCTGCGCCAGTGGTCTCGGTTTCGGCTCGTTTCTCTCGTATCAGGTTGCCGCACTGCTACGCGCGAAGCGGCTGCGCATCGTGCTGGCGGAGTTCGAGCCCCCCGTTCGCTCTGTCGCGCTGGTGTACCCAAGCGCGCGTCTGTTGCCAGGCCGCACCCGGAACTTCCTCTCGTGGATGAGGGCCGCGCTCAAAGAAAGCAGTGATAGCCTCGCCGCGTGAGCCACCCGCGCGAACCGAATGTGCAATCAGCGCGTCGATTTCGAGGCTGTGCCGCTGGTCAAGCCCTGAGCACATGCGTGAGAAAGTGCCGGAGCACAGTATGATAGCGCCATGCACGGGTGTCTTCGCATCGCCTTTTTCACGTTCGCGCTGACTGCCTCCTCCTGCGGCGACGATGAGGCGCCCACGCCGCCGCCCTACGACGTCGGGCTCGGTGGCGGCTTCTCCGGCGAAGTCTTGGACGGCAATCGATTGGTGATCAAGGCGGCGGACGGGCGCGTGCTGCTCGATGGTCTGCCTTCGGGTGCGGTGGCAGGCGACGGCCCTCCCCTCGTCGGCTTCGCGACGCGTGACGTCGCGACGACTTACGAGATGCAGTTCGGCGCCTTCAAACCGACCATCACGCCGGAGGGTACATGGCGCGTCGCCAGCACCCTCGAGAAAGGCGCGAGCGGCGTCACGCTGCTGGACGGGAGCTCCAAAGAGCTCGCGTCGCTCGCCTTTTCTGCGCCAGAAGAGGGCCATCTCGTGATCGAGCTTTTGCCCGGTCCCGGCGCCTTGCTCGACCCCGAAGAGCCGGAGCGAGCCACCAAGCTCTCCTGGGGTTTCGCGTGCGACGCAGAAGACCACTTCGCAGGTTTTGGCGCGCAGACTTGGGACGCAGATCACCGCGGCCAAACAGTGCCGACCTTCGTGACCGAAGGCGGCGTCGGGAAAGCAGTGGACGATGAATACTTGGGGTTATGGATGCTCCAAGGCCAACGGCACTCGAGCCACGCACCCATTCCCGAGTATCTCTCGCGCCGCGGCTATGTGCTGGTCGCCGAGACGAACCGTCGCGCGACGTTCGCGCTGTGCTCGGAGAAGGAGACCGCCGCGCGCGTCGAGGTCGATCTTCCAGCGACGATTCATGTTTTTGACGGCCCTTCGCCGAGCGAAGCGCTCACCCGCGCCACAGCCACGTTCGGACGACCGCGCATGCCGCCACCCGTGGCGTTCGCGCCGTGGCTGGACGCCGTCTTCGGCAGCGAGAACGTGCGCCGCGTCGCACAGAAGCTGCGAGACGAGCTGGTCCCGGTCAGCGTGATCTGGACCGAAGACTGGCGCGGCGGCGATTGGGAGGGCGAGAGCTACGCGCTGAAAGAAGAATGGGAAGTCGACCGCACGCTCTACCCCGACATCGAAGAGGTGGCGGACGACTTGCATGCGCTCGGGATCGACTTCCACGTCTACTTCAACCCGTTCATCTATGCCGGCTCCAAGGCCTGGGACGAGACCGAGCCCAATGGCTACTTGGTCAAGACCGACACCGGCGACACTTACACGTTCACCGGCGCCAAGTTCACCGACTGCGGCCTGATCGATCTCGACAACCCGGACGCGCGCGCCTGGGCGGTGGGCAAGATGTCCGACGCGATCGCGCTGGGCGCCGACGGCTGGATGAACGATTTCGCCGAGTGGCTGCCCACCGACGCCGTCACCGCCGCGGGCCCGTCGTACACCTCACACAATCTCTATCCGGTGCAATGGCAAGAGGTCGCCCGCGAAGCGATCGATTCACAGACCGATGGCGTGCCGCGGCTGTTCTTTGGTCGCAGCGGCTGGTTCGGTAGCCCGCAATTGACCGATGTATTCTGGGCGGGCGATCAGCGAACCACGTTCGACGCCGACGACGGCTTTCCGACGCTGATTCCGCAGGCAATCGGTCTCGGTATCGTCGGCATCTCGACCTATGGACACGACATCGCCGGCTACCAATCGGCGAACAACCCCGGTTCCACCAAAGAGCTGTTCTTTCGTTGGACTGCGCTCGGCGCTTGGTCCCCTGTCATGCGCACCCACCACGGCAATCAGCCGGACAAAGAGTGGAGCTGGGAAAAGGACGCCGAGACGATCGCGCACTTCAAGCGCTACGCGGAGCTTCACATGAGCTTGGTGCCGACCATGACCGGCCTCGCGCGTATCGCGGCCGACACCGGTCTACCGATCTGGCGCGGCCTCGCATTGCACTACCCGGAGGACGCAACCGTGTGGCCGATTACGGATCAAGTGTTGCTCGGCGACAGCCTGCTGATAGCCCCAATAATTGAAGCAGGGGCCACGTCACGCTCGATCTACTTTCCCGAAGGACGCTGGTTCGCGTGGGACAGCGACCAAACCGTCGACGGTCCGACCAGCGAGACCGTCGACGCCGACCCAGAAGCGATCTCCGTCTTCGCGCGCGCCGGCGCCATCGTGCCGATGTTTCCGGAGGGCGTGATGACTCTCGTTCGCGGCTCAGCCGAGGTGCCTGACGCGAGCTCGGTCGGCGATGATCGCATCGTGCGCGTGTTTTTGGGCGCGGATGGCCGCTTCGTCGAAGATGGTGGGCTCGCCTACGAACAAACAGCGCTCGCCGAGATTGCTGACTTGCTCACTGTGAGCTTCGAGTCGGACGCTGGCGGCAGCGTCGAGCTCACGGCTTGCGACGATCCCGCGGTGGCGCCCTGCGTGGAGGAGAGCAGCGGGGAGCTGACCGCTCACGTCGTCGGCCCCGGTGCCTTCACGCTCGCCTCCGGCGCAGGAGATGTCGCACGTTTCGTCGCTTCTGGCGGCGAGGCCTCACGTGCATTGACCGTACGTTTTCGCCGCTAAGGGCCAACTGTCCGGCTAGCAGACGCGCGTCCGCCATGTTAGACATGACCTTGAGGTCGTGATGGCGAATTACATGTGGCCCCTCCTCGGGGGCGTCTTGATCGGGCTCAGCGCATCGTTTTTTTTGCTGCTTTACGGGCGGTCTGCGGGGGTCAGCGGCATGGTGGCGGCGGTGCTGCCAGGCTCCAACCCAGGCGGCGAGACATCCGCCATCACGGAGGGCCGGTCAGGAAGCGCGCTGTTCTTCTTGGCGGGGTTGCTCGTAGCTGGAGCAGTCATGCGCCTCGTTTGGCCGGCCGCGTTTGGCAGCACAGCGGCGTCGGCTGGGCTGGTCGCGGCGTCTGGTCTCTTGGTTGGCTTCGGCACCAGGCTAGGCGGCGGCTGCACCAGCGGTCACGGCGTAGCTGGCATCAGTCGTTTCTCCAAACGCAGCATCGTCGCGACGATGACCTTCATGGCGACAGCGATCGTCACGGTGTTCGTCATGCGCCAGCTCGGAGCAGGTTGATGAACGCTTCCGTCGTAAGCAGCGCCGCCCCTGCCCGCGTGAGCACGAAGATTTTGTGCTTCGGCGCGGGTCTATTGTTCGCCGTGGGTTTGGCCGTTTCCGGCATGACCGACCCATCCAAGGTCAGAGCATTTTTGGACGTCTCGGGTGTTTGGGATCCGAGCCTCGCGTTCGTCATGGTCGGCGCCATCGGTGTTCACGCATCGCTCGCGCGGTTGATCCTCAAACGCAGCGCACCGCTATTCGCCAGCAGCTTCGAGGTGCTGGCGAAGCAAATCGATGCCCGGCTGCTGGCCGGCTCAGCCATCTTCGGTATCGGTTGGGGTATCGCGGGCTATTGCCCCGGGCCGGCCATCGCCTCGGTCGTCGGCGGGTCGCTCTCGGGTGTGCTGTTCGTGGTCGCGATGGTGGTCGGCGTGCTGCTCTCTCGCGCAGTCGACGAAGGCCGCGCCGCCTCGCAGCCTGACAGCTGCTCCTGACTCGCGGAGGCGTGATAGAAACGCGCACATGCGAACCACGATGAAGCTTCTGGCTGCGCTGTTCCTCGTCTCCGGCCTGGTGGTCGGCTCTGGTTGTGGTCCCAAGATGACCACACAAGAAGCGATCGCGAATCTGAAGAGCCCTGATCTGGAGACGCGCTGGAAGTCGGCCGACGCACTGCGAGGCGGGGTCACCGGCAAGAAGGTCGCGCCGGAGGCTGTCGCGCCGCTGCTCGACGCGCTGAAGACGGAGGCGGAGCCCAAGGCGCGCGGCGCGATTCTCACCACGTTGGGCGCGTCCGGCTCACCCGAGGCAAAACCTGCCATTGATGAGTGGGTCCAGAAGGCAGCGTCCGCTGATGAGCAACGCTGGTACGGCCGCGCGCTGAAGACCTGGCTGATCGAGACCGGCGCCAAGTCGAAGGAAGACGCCTGGCCGGACGGCTGGCCTTACGGCACCACGGGCTACCCGCCGATCATCCCGAAGGGCTGAGCGCAGCTGCGCTGAGCAGGCAGTCAGTCAGGGGCCGGTTTCTTAGCCCGACTTGGCGGCTTCCCTACCATTCGCGCCATGCGCTTTGGTGTTCCGGTCTCTACCCTCGCCCTCATTTCGTCGCTGCTCTTCGGTTGTGCCGGCGACGCGCGACTACGCTACCCGACGGCCGACTCGCCGCTGAAGCTCGACCGGGTCGTGCTTTACCGCAACGGCATCGGGTACTTCGAGCGGGTGGGCGAGGTGGACGGCGACATTCTCACGATCAAGGTTCGCAAAGATCAGGTCAACGATCTGTTGAAGAGCCTGACCGTCGTCGAGCGCGGCAACGGGCGCGCCGTCAGCGTCTCGATGCCGCTCGACCCGCAGAGCTGGGCGAACGCCGCGCTCGCAACCTTGCAGCCAGGCCGGGGCAACCTCGCGGAGGTGCTGGATGCGCTGCGCGGCACCACTGTCACGCTGTCGACCACCGACGGCAGCATGACCGGCCGCATCGTGATGGTGGAGCCGCTGGAGGATGCGCCGCCCGACGTGAGCCCGCGTGCCGGCGCGATCGTCCCGCCCATGGGATCGACCTCGGATCATCGGTTGACGTTGCTCGACGGCAACGAAATGAAAGTGGTTCGCCTGTCCAAGGTGAAAGCCGTCAAATTTGCCGATGGCGATCTGGCGCTGCAATTCAATCGCACGTTGGACGCCAGCGCCGGCGAAGGCATGTTCCAACAAGTCTCGGTCAGCATCCGCCTCGCCGGCGCAAGCTCACATGACTTGCTGGTGAGCTACGTGGCTGCCGCGCCGATGTGGAAGCCGACCTACCGCGTCGTGTTGCCGAAAGAAGGCAAAGGCAAGGCGCTCTTGCAGGCGTGGGCGGTCGTCGACAACACCAGCGGCGAAGACTGGAACGACGTGAAGCTTGGGCTGACCTCGGGCGCCCCCATCGCGTTTCGCTATGATTTGCACACGCCGCGCGACGTCCCTCGCAGTGATCTCACCGAGAGCGGCGTGCGCAAGCAGGCGCAAGCCATGATCGGCGAGGCGACCTTCGAGGAGGCGCCGCTACCGCCCGCCTCACAGCCGACGACGCCCAGCCCAGACACCGTCAGCCTGCGCGAAAGGGACAATTCCGGGCTCCTGGACGACCCAGACAACGAGAAGGAAGGCAAGGGCTCTGGCGCCGGCGGCGGAAAGCTCGCCGCGCGGAAGCCGGCCGATCCCAAGAAGCAACGCGCGAAGAACGACGCCACCGGGCGTCAGGGCGTGGCCGAGACCAGCATCATCGCCGGCATGCCTTCGGCGGGCGACGCGCCCGCTGAAGAACCACGTCGCGAGATCGACTTCGAGTCACTCCGGCGGTCGACATTGGCGCAGGCCCGTGCCGCGACAGTCTCGGGGCAGACGCGCTTCGACATCGATCAGAAGGTCACCGTGCCCGAGGGCAGCTCGACGATGGTCGCGATCATCAACGCCGATGTGCAAGGTGAAGAGACGTTTCTGTTCCGGCCAGGGGGCGCGGGCTTCGGGTACGAGAGCAACCCCTATCGCGTGGTTCGCTTCCGTAACACCACCCCGTTCGTGCTCGAGCCAGGCCCGATCAGCATTTTCGCCGGCGGCAGCTTCGTCGGCGAAGGTCTGAGCGAAGCAGTGGGCGCGAGCTCCAGCGCGACAGTGCCGTTCGCGGTCGAGACAGGGATCATGGTGACATCGACCAGCAAGAGTGATCGCGAAGAGATGCGCCTGATCAAGATGTCGCGCGGCATTCTGGAGGTCGAACAATTCGCCCGGCGCGCGACGACCTACACCGTCAAGGCTCAGACGATGGACAAGGCGTTCGAGGTTTTGGTCCGTCACTCGAAGTCGGGGTGGAACTACTCTTTGGCCGAGCGGCCGGAGGGCACGGAAGACCTGCCCGACGCGTATTTGGTCAAGATTGCCGTCCCTGCGAGCAAGCGCGAAGGGTCGCTTACGGTGGTCGAGCAGACGCCCAGCAAGAGCTCGATCAGCATCTGGGACAAGCCTGCGCTCGGCTTGCTCGAAAAATTGCTCGTCTACACGGACCTCACGCCCGAAGCGAAGAAAAAGCTTCAGCCGATCGTGGACAAGCGCCGCGAGCTCGCGAAATTCGAGGAGCAGCTGTTTGGTCTGACCGAGAAGCGCAACAAGCTCGACCAGCGCGCCTCCGAGCTGCGCGAGAACATACGCAGCATCGAGAAGAACACGCAAGCCAACGCGCAGCGCCAGAAGTGGACCAAGCAGCTGGATGAATTCACCAGCGAAGGCAACAAGATCGGCGTGCAGTTGGCCGAGCTGGAAGCGAAGCGCCTCGACAAGCGCATCGAGCTCGAAGACTTGCTGCAAGATCTCGAGCTGACCGCACCCCCGGCACCACCCGCCGTAAAAAAGCCCGCCGTAAAAAAGCCGGCGGCAGACGCCGCGCCGGCACCCGAACCGAAGAAATAGTCCGGTTCAGGCGCCTGATCGAGACGTCAGCTCACTTCTTGACGGTCTTGCCCCAGGAAGCGTCCCAGCTATCGAGGTAGGCCTTGCAGGACTCCTTCTGGCCGGTCTTGATGACCGCTTCGACGGTCGTCTCGCAGCTGGCCTTCACGCTGTCGTCTTGCTTGGCGCATTCGGCCTTCTTCTTCGCGAGGTCGCCGCAGGGGTCCGAGCAACCGGTGGCGAGGGTCGCGACAGCGAACATCATCCCAAAGATCTGTTTCATGATTTTCTCTTGGCTTGGGGGTTGGATTGGTGCGCGACGCTCAAGCATGCCCGCCCCGCGAAGCGCATCCTCTTCGACTTTCGATGGATGTTCAAGGGGAGTCCAGATCGCGCTCGCGAAACGGGGAACGAGCAATGATCGCGAGGAGATTCGCGACATCGAAGGGCTTCTCGACGCGGGCGTTGGGTACTTGCGCCAAGAAGTCACGCGCGCACTCGGTGAATGCGCCCCCCGTCAAGAAGATCATTCTCTCGGCCTGATCGGCGGCGACTCGCGAGAGCTGCTCGTGGATTTCCATGCCCGTCACTTCGGGCATCATCAGATCCGAGAGAATCGCGTCGAAACGTTCGCCGGCCGCAATCAGCGCCAGCGCCTGCTTGCCGCTCGTGAGCACCACCACGTCGTGATGGTGGCGGAGGCCTCGTTCGAGCACCCTGCCGATGGCTAGCTCGTCATCGACCACCAGCACACGCGCCCTGCGCGCAGTTTTCTGCGCTACCGGAGGATGCGGCTTCACGCAGGGCTCCCCGGTCGCGACGGGGAGCGTGAGCCGGAAGAGCGTGCCCTTGCCGACCTCGCTCTCGACCTCGATAGCGCCGTCGAGATCGCTGATCATGCGATAACAGAGCGACAAGCCGAGCCCGGTACCGACACCAACTGGCTTGGTGGTGAAGAAGGGGTCGAACACGCGACTCAGGTTCTCCTTGGGAATGCCCGACCCCGTGTCGCGCACCTCGATGACGACCTTCCCGTTCTCGCCCAACCTCGTGGAGACGCGAATCTCGTTCCGACTCGTGCGCCCCTCCGGCATGGCTTGCGCCGCGTTCACCAGCAGATTCAGCACGACCTGACCCAGCCGCGCGTCGTTCGAGTCCACCAGCGGCACGTCGCCATATTCTCTGACCAGCTGGGCCCTGTGCCGGATCTCGTTTCCTGCCAGCCGAATGGACGATTCGATCACGCTCCGCACATCGACAGCGCCGCGCTCCTCGTCATGCGGCCGCGAGAAAAGCTTCACATCCTGGACGATGCCTCGAATGCGCTCGACCGCTTCGCGCGCGTCCTGCAGCGGCGCCTCCACATCCTTCAGGCGTGCTTGCAGCCCACCGGACGTGACGATGCCAATCACGAAGTCGAGGTTGGCCATCACGACTGCGAGCGGGTTGTTGATCTCGTGGGCAACGCCAGCCGCCAACATGCCCGCCGACGCCATGCGTTCCGAGATGACGAGCTCTTCGCTCATCTTGCGCTGTCTCGCGCGCCCGGCTGCTTCGCGCACCTCTCGTTCGACCGCCAGCGACAGCCGGCCGAGGGAGCCTTTCAGCACATAATCTTGCGCGCCAGCCTTCATCGCGTTGACGGCGACCACCTCTCCGATCGTGCCTGACACCAGGATGAAAGGGACGTCCTTGCCCGCTGCGCGCGTGTCGGCGAGCGCCGTCAATCCGCTGTAGTCAGGCAGGGAGTAGTCCGAAATGACGACGTCCCACTCCCCCGTGTCGAGCGCGTTCTTGAAGGCAACCCGCGTTTCGACACGCTCGCAGCTCGGAAGGAAGCCGCCCCGGCGTAGCTCGCGCATGATGAGCGCGGAGTCGTCCTCCGAGTCCTCTAGATGCAGAACCCTCAGCCGGCGTGGCGACTCCGAGGCATGGGCCGCGTCGGGCGGCATGTCTAGCTTCTCCGTTGCGACGGAGGAGGTTCATTGAGGACCAGCCAATAGAGCCCCAGCTGACGCACGGCCTCGGCGAAGGCAGTGAAGTCCACGGGCTTGCGCACATAGCTGTTGGCGCCCAGCTCGTAGCCGTCCAGGAGGTCGCGGTCCTGCTTCGAAGATGTCAAGAGCACCACCGGTAAACGCTTGGTTTTCTCGTCCGCGCGGATCCGACGCAAGACATCCAAGCCGCTCACCTTCGGCAGATTGAGATCGAGCAGGACGAGCTGGGGCAGCACGGAAGTGTCACGCCCAGCGTGGGCGCCCGAGCCAAGCAGGTAGTCGAGCGCCTCAGCCCCATCTCGCGCGACGACGACCTCGTTGGTGATGTGGTTTTTCTTCAGCGCGCGGAGGGTCAGCGCCTCGTCATCTGGATTGTCCTCGACGAGCAGGATGATCTTGTCGTTCATGAGGCGGCTCCCTGGCCGAGTGTAAAAAAGAAGGTAGCGCCGCGACCGACCTCGCCCTCCGCCCAGGCGTGACCACCATGCATGCGCACGATGCGTTGCACAGTGGCGAGCCCGATGCCGGTCCCCGGAAACTCGCTGACCGTATGCAGCCGCTGAAACGCTCCGAAGAGCTTGTCCGCATAGGCCATGTCGAACCCCGCACCGTTGTCGCGCACGAAGTAGGTCGGCTTGCCAGCCTTCGACGTCAGCCCTACCGCGACGCGCGCGTTGCTGCTCTTGCTCGTGAACTTCCAGGCATTGCCGAGCAAATTCTCCAGCACGGCGCCGAGCAGCTTGGCGTCCCCTTCCACCGCCAACCCCTGTTGGACGACGATCTCGATTTGCCGCTCCGGCTCCGCCTCGCGCATGCGCTCTGCGATCGCGTGGGCGAGGTGAGTGAGGCTCACGCTCTCGCTCCGCACCTCGGCGCGGCTCACACTCGCTAGGGAGAGCAGCGCGTCGATCAGGTAACCCATGCGTTGCGCGGCGGCGCGCACCCTCGCCAGGTTGCTCCTTCCTTCGTCGTCGAGCTGTGGCCCGTTGTCTTCCTGGATGGCCTGGCTGAAGCCATCGATGCTCCGCAATGGCGCTCGCAAATCGTGGGCGACCGAATAGCTGAATGCTTCCAGCTCCCGGTTTGCCGCGTCGGCCTCGATGTTCGCGAGTCGGAGCACCTCCGCCTTCTGTTTCACGCCATCGATGTTCGTGCAGGTGCCGAACCAGCGCGTGATCTGCCCCGCCTCGTCCCGAACAGGCAGCGCGCGCCGGAGGAACCAATGGTAGTCGCCCGTCTTCTCGCGCAGGCGGTGCTCCATCTCGTACGCATCTCCCGAGCGCGTAGCCGCGTGCCAGCGTGCCAGACACTCGCTCTGGTCGTCCGGGTGCACCACGTCGGTCCAGCTCTCGTCACCGCTGATCCCCTCGGGCCGGCCGGTGTACTGGTACCAGCGTCGGTTGTAGTAGTCGAAATGTCCGCCAGCGTTGGCCGCCCAAACGATCTGAGGCATCGAGTCGGCGAGCTCGCGGAACTGCCGCTCTCCATCGCGCAACGTCTGCTCGGTGCGCTTCTGTTCGGTGATATCGGTGTGAATGCCAGCCCATTCGCGGATCGTGCCGTCATCGGCTCGCACCGCCACGGCACGTACCGAGAAGGTTCGATGCTCGCCGTCGTGGCGCCGAAGACGGTGCTCGACCTCGTAAGGCTCCCCCGTGGCGAACGCAGACGCCCAAGCTGCGAGTGTGAGGGCCCGGTCGTCGGCATGCACTGCAGCGAGCCAGCCACGGCGCTGGTATTGCTGGAGTGTCTGCCCAGTGAACGCGCCCCAGCTCGGCTGCTCCCCCACCATTTCGCCAGCGGCATCGTGCGTCCAGATGACTTGCGCGATGGCGAGCACCAGAAGTCGGTAGCGATCCAAATGGGCGCGAAGCCCCTGTTCCGCTTCACCCTTGCGCTCGATCGCCTCATGCTCGAGCTCGACGATGCGGGCCGTTTTCGTGGCGAGCACGTCGACCATACTCGGAGCCGGCATGCTCACTGCGTACCTGTGGCGATGTTGATCATGGTTTCGAGCTCCTCGGTTTCCGAGCGCCTCCCGCATGCGCACGGGATGCACTCTTGCGCACCGGAAATCCCGGTTTGAAGCGTCTCTGTTCACCCCCCTAGAATCGTCGCGGCGCGTCCGTGAGCGCTCGCTACGTCAGCCTCGTGCCAGCTGGAGCGCGAACAATAGCAGGTTCGGCGTCGGGCACCGCCCCGACAGCTGGGGCTATTTAGGACGCTCGCGCCAACTAGCGGTTATTGCGTAGCCCTCCTACCGGGGAGAGCCGTGAGGCGAGCGCAGTTTGGTCCCGAGGCCTTCGACCGCGGCCAGACACGCCTTGGCGTCCTCGTCGTCGCGAAACTCCCCGTCCCACAAGCTGACTTCGCAGTCGAGCTCGCCAAGCCTCACGGAAAAGCCCGGCCTTGCCTCGTCTGCTACGCCTGATGTGCGGGACGACGTGAGCGAGCAGCAGTCGTGCTGCGTCAGCGTCTCTGCGAGCTTCTGCATTTCTGCTTTGGAGACCTTGGAGTCGACGCGCAGGTCGCCTTCCGGGCCGCGAGACGTCTCGTACACGGCTGTGCCGTCGTTGCGCACGACGAAGCTCACCGAGCCGCCCATGTGAGAGACGCCAAAGCGAAGCACATTGTTGCGCGGCAGCTTGGACTTTGGCGCGCCGCCACAGGCGACCAAAGTCGAGAGCAGCGCCACCGCAGCGAGCCAGCGAGCAATCAAGTCGATGCCTTGCTGGCGCGCCGCCGGCGGACCATGAATGCCATTGCCGCCAGCACGCCGAGCCCCCAACGCTGCCCGCTCGGCTCTGCAGTCCGGCACGAGCAGCCATCGGCCTCGAGGACGGCACTGGTATCCGAGCCGCCAGCACCACCCTCGGAGGCGCCCCCGCTCTCAGGCGAGCCACCTTGGTTTCCGAAGTTGCTGGTCGAGCCACCGTCCGCGCTGCTGTTGCCGCCGGCGCCTCCCACGCTGGGCGCACCACCAGCCGCGCTGGAGGTCGTAGCGGTCGTGGTGGTAACGGGCGCCTCGAAGCCGACGACGAACAGCTGCGAAAACGTCTGATCGTAAAGCGCACCGTTCTGGCAAACCTCGAACGCGTAGCTCCACACTGGGCTACCGGAGATGGTCGTGCCGGGCGGCTCGGCATCGACGGAAAGCACCATCGTCACCGTACGCGTGCCGTTTGCCGGCAGATCCCCTTCGTCGACGCCGCTCGCGAGCAGCGCGGCGTCGACTGGCGTGCCATCGATGTCGCCCGGGACGCCATCGGTTGCGAACGAGACCAACGACAGGCTCGCCGGCAGCGCCATCTGGAAGGTCACGTCTTGTGCGGTCACTTCGCCGTCGTTGTCGAGCGCTGCGATCACGGTGAAAGTATCGCCAATCGTGACCTCGAGCGGAGCCGCGGAGATTGTCGTGCCTGCGCCGCCGAAGTCGGGTGAGTTCACGTCGATGGCAAAGGCCGCCAAGGTCGGCATGTAGGAGTCGCCAGTCGTAACGGTGCGGAGCACCGCAGATGTCTGGCCGTTCTGCAGCTGGCCGGCGCTGGAGCTGAGCGGCACGGTGCTGACGTCCCAACCTTGACGCGCACCCACGACGTTCAACCCGCCAATCGCGTCGTGGTTTGTGCTGCCAAACGTACCGGAGATGTCGAGCTGCCCACTCGCGTCGTTCAGCTGCGAGCAAAAGAAATTCTGCGCCGGGTTGTTGGGTGCCGACAAATTCACGAATGGTCCGGCGGCTGTGGGTGCGATCAAGAATTGGTCGCCGGTCAGGTTGGCGTCGCCCTCGATCGCGCTGACCACGGCCGTGCCCTCGACGAGCCCTGCGGGCGGCGCGCAGAAGCCGCTGACGGCATAGTCGACCTGGCTGTCTTCGTCGACGAAAGAGCCACCCACGAATACGCTGAGGTTCTTCGTGCTCTGTGCTTGATCGCGATAGGCCACGACGAGCGTCCAACCCGCGGCGTTCAAGCTGTTGATGCTGGTGGTCTGCGTCGCGGGCACGCCGGAGACCGAATACGTATCCGAGAGCGCATTGGCGACGAATGCCGTCACGTCCGCCGAACGCATGTAGTAGCGAATCGCGAAGCCAGTGTTGGCCGTACCGCTGGCGGTGACCGCGGTGGCGCCGGCCGGGCTCACTAGCAGCGTGTTGCCGCCGGCCGTCAGGGTGACGTCGTCGTCCAAGAACGCCGTCACGTCTTCACCGTATTGGTAGCTACCGCCCCACAGGAGCTCCGCGTACAGCACGGTCGACTCGACAGGCAGCGAGAGCTCCGCGGCCGAGCCGTTTTGTGTCCAGTCGTTGGTGGTGCCGGCGGGCCACGGGTTGGCGGCGTTCAGCGGACTGTCGTCGGTACCGCCGCCCAATGTCAGAAACGTCCCGATCGAGTCGCGAATGCCAGGCCCGTTCAGGTTCGTGTCTTTGGCGAGGCCGAGCGTGTTGCCAGTCGAGACGATGCCACCCGGCTCGGTGGTGCTGAAGCGCAGCTCTTGCGCGGCCCCCGAACCTGCAGCGAACAGCGAGGCGACGGCGACCGTGAACGGCAAGAGGCGCATCCGGCGCTCGTACCGCCGCTTCGCGCCTGGATCAAACCCGCGCTCAGTCTGCGCGCGGAAAGTCGAATAGAACCGGAGGTTGATCAACGAAACAATATTCGTCCGGGCCCTCCGCGACAAAAACGCGCGCAAGCGCCCGGTCTGGGCTTTCACTCGACCCGGAGAAACTCGAGGCGAACTACCACCTCGACGTCGTCGTCGACGCGAAAGGCGCCGAGCGGGCCTTTCGGCGGCGTGATGCCGAGACCAGGCAGGTTCACCCGCACACGCGCTCTGGCGACGATGAGCGCATCGCGGACTTGGAAGTCGAGATGAGAAGAGACGGGAACGGAGCCGGCGCCCACCTCGACCGTGCCGCGCGCAGTCAAGGCGCGGTTACCGGCTTCGAGCGCGGTCTCACAGTCCAGCTTGGCGACGACCTTCTCGCCGCGCAGCACTTCGGTGCGCAGCTTTCTTTCGATGTCGTTCTTGTCCACCGAAGACAGCACGCTCATATCGACGCTGCCTGCCTTCAATGCGCCGGCGACACGCAGGTCGGCCACAGAGACGACGAGCTCGATGTGCGCACGGCCGCCATCATGCGTGGCGCTGCACTCGAAGCTCTTCGCCTCGATGGAGAGGTCGTGCGCGAGCTTCGCCAGCAAGCCTTTGGCGCGCGTTTCGACGGTGACTGTGCTTTTCTCGGGGACGAATCTGAGCTTCATAATGGCTAAACCAGGGAACGTGATTCTCGGCCAAAGAAGGCTTCAGGCTTCAGGCCACAGCCACAGCCAGAGCCAGAGCCCAGATGAGCGATGTTGCCGGCCTCTCTCTCGCTCTGTTTCTGGCTGCTTCTTTCTCGCTCTCTTTCTGGCTGAAGCCTGACGCCTTTCGAGCCTCTTTCTGGCTGACGCCTGTGGCCTGAAGCCTGAGGCCTTTCGAGCCTCTTTCTGGCTGAAGCCTGTGGCCTGAAGCCTGAGGCCTTTCGAGCCTCTTTCTGGCTGAAGCCTGTGGCCTGAAGCCTGAAGCCTGAAAGCTCATCTAGCGACGGCAGCGAAGAACGGTCAACCAGAAGCAGAGCAGCGTGACAGCGACGAGCACGAGCGAGCTCTGACGCGCCGACAGCTCGAGCGCGGCTTCACGCCCGATCAAGCTGTATGCGGCGCCGCGCGGCAACGCGACTGCGAAAAACCCGACCGAGCCGACCAGAAAATCTGCAAGCAAGACGAGGGTTCGACCTCCGCCGAGACGCCCGAAGGTGGCGCCCAAGCCGAGCCAAGATCCATAACCGAGGCTCACGGCAACTGCGGTGAAGCTCGTCGCGGCAAGGTCCGAAATGAACGGCATCGCGTTGGGCATCGCGGGGCCAAACAGCCGCGCCACGCTGAGGCCCAGCCAGGCGAGCAACAACGCCGACCCTGCCGCGGCAAACGCACCAGCCAGCACCACGCCCAACGCCACGAGGCCGCGATGATGGCCATAGCGAGCCACTGGCCAGGCCGCTTCACGGAGATTCTGCATCCCGATGGCGAGCTGCAAGAACGCGAAACAAGAAATGGGTACGACCAAGCGAAACAGACCCACCAGCGTGCGATCCGCGGCGCCGACAACGCCCGCGTGACGTTCGAGCACGGCCACCACCAGGGTCGCGGCGAGCGCCGCCAAAAGCACCAGCAGCGCAGTTTTGCCGCGCAGTCGAGCGCCGCCGACGCGAAGCCCAGCCAACACCGAGCCCGCCGCGCTCACGAGCTGGCTCCGTTTTTGTTTGGGTCTTGTTGCGCGGGTGGCGGATCTGCAGCGTGCACCTCGGCCAGAGGCCGAGCCTGCGGCGCCACTGCGGGGGCAGGCTCGGGCATGAAATTCGGGGCGGGCAGAGCGGGCGCGGCCAAGCTGCCGACTGCGCCGAACGGCGTCGGGTAGGGCGAGCCGGCTCCGGGGCCTCCGGGGCCGGGCCACTGCTGCGTCAGCTGCGCGCGCTCGGCAGCGGCGCGCGCCTCTTGCAAGCGGCTGCGATCGATCTCGAGCATGCGACTCCGCTGTTCGAACTCGGTTTGTGCGCGCACCTCTGCGAGGGCAGGCGCCGACTCGGTCACCGACACCAAGCTGGCGCCCGAAGCGATCACGGCATCTGCCAGCCCGAGGGCCAGTGCCTCGCGATCGTCGCCGCTGATGCGAAGCAGACTGCTCTCGGTTTCGGCGGAGGCCGCCGGATCGCGATCGAACGTGAGCGAATGGACGATCGCGTTTTCGAGCAGGGCGCGGGCGAGCTCACGAGCCCCGCTGGTGACGCCCACAGTGAGGGCCGTGGCTTGACCATTGCCGAGCGCTGCGTGTGGAGACTGCGAGTCGCGGGCCACCGCGCCTCGATGCAAAATGGCCACCCGATCGAAGCGCCGCGCGTCACGCGCAGAAGAAGTAAACACGACCACCGGCGCCTGTTTTGCGATGCGGGCGAGCTCGCGTTCGACGACGGACGCCGACACCGAGGCGAGATCCGAGAACGGCTCGAATACGACCACGGTGCTCGGGCTCGGCAAGGCCAACAAGAGCGCCCACTCGACTGCGCGGCGCTCTGCCGGCGAGGTGTCTTCAACGCGCCGCAAAGCCAGCGCAGAGAGACCCGCCTTGGCGAGCACGTCGGACGCCAGAGGCGGCGATGACCAGCCGCTGACTGCGATTTCGATGGAGGCCTTCACGCTCGCCGCCGCAGGAATGGCAGCCTGCAAGCCGACGTAGCCAATGGTTGCGCGAACCGCCGGATCCGTGAACGGATCGCGCCCCGCAATCGAGAGCGAGCCTCGATCGGGGCGGCGGCGGCCGATGATCGCCTCTGCCAGCGCGACGGTGCCGTCTTCTGGAGCGCCCATGAAACAGGCAACGCCCCCCGTGAGGGTGAAGCTGATGCCGTATACGACCCCGCGAGGCGCGCCTTTCAGGCCATCGGCATCTCGCGCGACGAGACTATTGGCGACGAGCCCAGTCACCCGAACCTCGCGACGCCAAAGAGATGGAGCGCACCACGCAGCGCTGCCCCGAGCAGACCGAAGATCGAAAACGCCGGGTCGTTCGCCAGCTCGGCGAGCGCAGCCGTGACTAGCAGCACCGAGATCAGCACAGAGCCGCCACGCTTCGGCGCGATGCTCTCGATCACTGCAGCCAGCGGCGGCAACACGAGCGACACAGCCAGGGAAAAAACAGCGACCGCGCAGAGCACCAGGGTGCGGTCGACCGCCACGCGGACAGAGCCGCTCGCGGCTATCGAAGCGACGCCGACGAACAACGCCGGAATCGCCATGAAACGGAGCGACAGCCAGAAGCCCGCAACTGCCCGCGCCAACAGCAGGGTGCCGCCGCCCAAGCCGCGCATGTCCGCCAGCAGCTCGAAGCCGTCTCGCCGATCAGCCGTGGTGCGACCGCGGCTGGCCGCAAATGCGACAGCCAGACCCACCAGCCACATCGACCAACGCGCTGCGCTTGTCTGCAAACCCGTCGTGGCGGCCTTCGAGCCATCCGAAACGCGCAGCGTGATCACCGAGGCCACGAAAATTCCCGCGAGCAGAACGCTGGCGAAACGGGCGAAGCGCCCGTAGCCGGTCGCACCGAGCCGCGCCGTGAGCAGGCGAACCAGCTCGCCGACCGCGCGAGCGCTTGTCTTCGCCTGGTTCGACACCGCGGCGCAGCATACAGCGCTACTCGGCTATAACCGAACGATCATGCGCGTGCTTGTGGTGGCAGGTTCCGATTCCGGCGGTGGAGCCGGGATCCAAGCGGACATCAAGACGATCACCATGCTCGGCGGTTACGCCGCCACGGCCGTGACCGCGCTGACGGCGCAGAACACTTTGGGTGTTTTCGGGGTGATGCCTGTGCCGGCAGCGTTCGTGCGGCAACAAATGCGGGTGGTGCTCGACGATATCGGGGCGGAGGTGATCAAGACGGGAATGTTGCATGATGAGTCGATCGTGGAGGCTGTGTGTCTCGAGTTTTTGGCGACCGTGCCGCGACCCAAGCTGGTGGTCGATCCTGTGATGATCGCCAAGGGCGGGGCTTCGCTGCTCTCCAGACAGGCGGCGGCCAGCGTGCTCGAGCGCTTGCTCCCGCTGGCTTTTCTGGTCACGCCCAACGCACCGGAGGCTGCGGCGCTGACCGGGCTCGTGGTCAGCACCGAAGCCGATCTGGTGCTGGCAGGCAGGGCGCTCGTGGAGAAGGGCGCGCGCGCCGCGCTGGTGAAGGGCGGCCATCTGGAGGGGCGCGAGATCGTCGACGCGCTGGTCACGCCCGACCGCGTGCGCCTGTATCGCGCTCAGCGTGTCGAAACCAGGCACAACCACGGCACCGGCTGCACCTTGGCCAGCGCGATCGCTGCCTTGCTGGCGCAGGGCGAGTCGCTGGAAACAGCCGTCGAGCGAGCGCGTGCATATGTGCGTCGCGCGCTGGAAGCCGCGCCGGGGCTGGGGCGCGGGCATGGCCCGCTCGGGCATGCCTTTGCACTCGCTACGGACTACAAAACCTCTTGAATCATGCGCTCGAGCGAGGCCTCGTCGACCAGGCCTGACATGCGCCGTACGACGCGGCCATCTTTGTCGACCAAGATCATCGTCGGTAGCCGGTTGACCCCGTAACTGCGCTGCGTGAGGCCGGTATCGTCGAGGACGATCGGGTACGACAAGCTCTTGCGCTTCGCGTAGTCGGCTGCAGCTTCCGGGTCGTCGTCAACCACGTTGACCCCGACGACCTTGAGGCCTTTGCCTTGGTGGCGCTTGGCGAGGCGATCCAAAATGGGCGTCTGCATGGCGCAAGGGCCGCACCAGGTGGCCCAAAAGTCGATCAGAACGGGGCTGCCCTTGAGGTCGGCGAGCGCGAGCTTCGACCCTTTGTCTCCATTGTGAATGACCGGCAGGTCGAACAGCACCGCCGGCTCACCGCTTTCATGGGCTCCGCTACTGAAGGAAACCCGCGGAAGCACAGTGAGACCCAGCAACACAGCAGCGCCGATGACGATCGCTGCGGCCACGAAGGTCGCCTTATCGCTGGAGGGTTTGCTCTCGCCCTCGGCTGCGTTGGACATCACGCGACGTTAGCACGAGGTGAGGGCTTTGCCCCCGAAGCGCCCTCATGTAGCTTTCGTCGCGCCATGTCCAAGTTTCCCCCGGATGACGATGCTCTGCAGGCGGCTGCCCCGTCCGATTCGGGGGGGTCCCCCAACCCCCCCGGGCCGCGCGCTGTCGCGGCCGAAGACGGCAACTTCAAGCGAGGCCGCAAAGGTCCGATCTTCATCGTGATCGGCCTCTTGCTCGCGGCCGCTGCCGGCGCGTGGCTCTACCTCGGCATCAAGAAGGACAAAGAGCGCCTTCTACCGGAGCAGCGCGCGAAGGTCATGCAGGACATCTTCATCCTGCCCGAGCAAGAGCAGCTGCCCAAATGGCGTTCGTGGGCAATCGAAGACGACGAAGAGCTCGTTCAAGAGGCGCTGATTCAGCTCGCCTTGTTGAAGGACGAAGAAGCGATTCCGCTGGCAACCAAGGCCCTCGCGAAGAAAAATCACGCTATCAACGGCGTGGCTGCGCAAGTGCTCGCCAGCTTCGGCTCGCCCAAGGCGGACGAAGGCAAACCCGCCTTGTTGACGGCCCTGAAAGAGGCGGATGACAGCGATCGCCCGCAGCTCACCTGGGCGCTGGTCGCCCTCAAAGAGACCAGCGTCTTCAAAGACGCGATGGTCCTGTATCGCAAAGGCGATCTCTCCAAGGTGCAGCGCGTAGGGGGCGGCACCGCCTTCGATCCGGAGGTGCTCGCTGGCCTCGTCACGCTCGACGAGCTCGCCGGCATGGCAGGCGACGACAGCCAGGCAGTGCGCCAGCTGGTCGCCACCGTGATCGCCAAGAACGCCGAACCGAAGTTCACCGAGGTGCTGATCAAGCTGGTCAACGACACCGAGGTCGAGGTCGCAGGGCAAGCCGCCAATGGTCTCGGGCGAATCGCCGACGAGAAGGCGCGCGATCCGCTGTTGAAGAAGCTCTCCGAGGCACCCGCCGAACAACGCCAGAAGTTCTTGCTCGCGCTGCGCGACGGTATCGGCGGCGTGGGCCTGGTGCTCGCGCTCGAGAGCGTCGCCAAAGAGCCGGAAGAGCGCAACTGGTTCCAGACGGACCAGATCTTCAAAATGCTTGAAGAGCTGGCAGACCCGCGCGCCGGCGACGCGCTCGACGCGTGGGTCAAGAAGACCAACCCCCGCCCACACTGGAAGAGCGAAGCCGGCATGCGCCTCGCCGAGATCGGCGACGTCCGCGGTGCCGCGCTGCTCGCCGAGCGGATGACCTACGACCCGGAAAAGCTGTACGACAAGACGAAATTCTGGGAGCACGGCCCCGGCGGCCACCTCTCGCGCACCGACGACCAGCGCATCTGGGCGATGCGTATGTTGGCCGACCTCGCGATCATTCGCCCTGAGAAGACGGAAGAGCTGAACGCCGCCGAGAAGCCGGTGCTCGACTGGCTGACCGGCAAGCCTCAGCCGCACGCTAACGGCCTGCGCTTCCTCGCGAACATCCACAGCAAAGAGGGCCTGCCCAAGATGCGTGAGTGGGCGTTCCCCGACGCTCCCCTGCCGAAAGAAGGCCAGCAACCGCCGTTTCCGCGCGAGTTCGAGACGGCGCAAAGCGCGCTTCGTTACATCGGGCGCATGAAAGACGAACAGAGCTACGACAAGCTTCTCAAGCAGTTCGAGCGCAAAAAAGACAAGAAAATGGACATCACCAACGAAGGCCTCACCGGCGCAGGCTTGGCGATGTTGGGGATGACGCTGCGAGCCGTCGCCTACGGCGCCGCGCAAGGTCTCGGTGAGTGGGGCGACAAGCGCGCCGTGAAGCCGTTCATCGAGCTCATCGAAGACGACAAGTGGCACGAAGAGGCCCGCCTCGCGGCATGCGAAGCAATGGCGTGGTGCGCCACCCCGGAGGACATGATCGCCGTCGCCAAGAAGGCGATCGAATACGGCGCCAGCAACAATCCGAAGAAGCAGTTCGTCGGTGCTTGTTACGCAACGACGTTGTCGCTCAAGCCCCAGCCCGAGGTGGCCGGTCAGCTGGTCGACTTGCTGACCCCCGAGATGGACCCGGTCATTCGCAATCAGTTCGCGATGGCGATCGGCGCGTCACCGCTCACCGACGCGAACCGCGACAAGCTGTTCGAGAAGATGAAGAACCCAGAGACGCGCAACGCTGCGGCGCTCGCGCTCATTCTCGGCGGCGACACCAGCACGGCGTCGCGCACCGTCGCGCTGTTCGGTGACCAAGGCAAAGACTCGCTCAACGACTTGAAGGACGCCTACTTCCGCGCCTTCGGTTTCTGGAGTGATGAAGACTTCAAGGTCGGCAACATCTACCGCTGGGTCGACAACGCGCAGGCGATCTCGCGGGTGAAGATCTTCGGCGCCCCGCAGCGGTGGGCGACCGAGCGCTTGCAGGCGCAGTTCGCGAACCTCAAGTTCGACAACGGCCCGCACTCCGAGACGCGCATCGTGCTGCGCCAACGCCTGATCAAAGACGCCCGCGAAGGCGACGACAAGAAGAAGGCCGCGGCAATTCGCACGCTCAAATTCATGGGTGAAAAGGGCGTTTTGATGTCCATGAAGGGCGAAAAGGGCCTGCTCGGCGATCTCGCCAAGGCGGCCTTCCACGAGCTCATGAACCCGAACCTTCAAACGGGCGACGATCTCAAAGCCTTGAATGCCGAACAGGCTTCCAAGGTAAAAGACAACTAAAGGAGATTTGCGTGCCCAACTGGCGAGACGAGCTCTGCGACGCGGTCAAGACCAAGACCGAGCGAGAGACCGAAGAACAGGCGCGGCATCGGCTGCGTGTGCAAGAGGCTCTGACGAGCGCAGAGGCTGCCCTCTTGCTCGCTGTGGAGGCAGTGAAATTCGCGCACGAGCGCATCTCCGAGAAGGGCCAAGCAGCCACGCTGGTCGAGGAGCGCGAAGACGTCCCTGTCGAGGGCGGCAGTGAGAGCCGCTTCAAGACCACCAAGCTCGGGCTCGGTGCGCTGGCGATCGGCCTCGAGCTCGACCGTACGACAGCTGTGCTGCAGGTCAGCTTTCTGGAGGGCAAGCCGCGCGAGTTCGACTTCGCCAGAGACCGCCACATCACCGCAGTCGACGTCGAAGAGTACGTCGGGCGCCGCATCGTCGAGTTCGCGCGCGCAGCTCAAAAGGCAGCGCCCTGGTGACGGGCGTGCGAGAGCCCGATGGCGCGCTCTCGCTCGTCCTGGTGAACACGCCTCCTGCCGACGCAGAGCGCATCGCCAAGACGTTGGTGCAGCAACGGCTGGCAGCGTGCGTGAACGTCGTCCAAAACGTAAAGTCGTTTTACGAATGGGAAGGCGCGTTGGAAGAAGCCGCCGAGTCGACACTGCTGATCAAGACGCGCACGGCGCTGATCGACGAGCTGACTGCCGCGGTCAAGGCCGTGCACCCGTATTCGGTTCCTGAAGTGATCGCGCTCGCGATCGACCCTTCTCTGGGCAACCCCGACTACCTCGCGTGGGTGTTGTCGGGTACGAAGCAGCCCACGTGAGTTCGCTTCTGCCGCGGGTGACGGATCGCAATATCCGCCTCATTTATCTGACGATCTTGATGCTGGGCGTGGCCTACGGCCTCGTCATCTCGCTCGTCGCAGTGTTTCTGACCGACAAGGGCTTCGACAAGGCCGCCATTGGACAGCTTGCCATCTTCTTCGGTGGCGGCATCGTCGCGTTCGCCATTCCGGCGGGGTCGTTCATCCGCTCGATCGGCGCCAAACGTGTGCTGGTTGGCTCATTGGCTGGCTACGCGTTGGCTGTCGGCCTGTTTCCGTTCGTCGACAACTACTGGGCGATCGGGGGCCTGCGCTTTCTCGACGGTGCGTTCTCAGTCGGGGTGTGGGTCTCCTCCGAGACCATTCTGCTGGCGCGCGCCCCACGCGAAGACAAAGCCTATTGCACCAGCATCTACGCTGTGGCGCTCGCCCTCGGTTACGTGATCGGTCCGCTGATGGCGTGGGCCATCGTGAAGGTGCTCGATAGAGCCGCGTCGTTTCATGTCGCCGGCGCCATTGCCATGGCCACCGCGGGGGTCGTGGCCTTGTTGCTGGACGCGCGCGTCACCTCCGACGGCCACGACGACGTCACCGCCAAAGACGTCGCTTCGTCGATGCCCACCGGGCAGGTCTTCTGGCGCATCAAGATGAGCTGCCTAGCGACCTTCAGCTACGGCTACTTTCAAGCCAGCTTGGTGCTCTTTCTGCCGCTCTATTTGATCGAGCGTGGGCTCTCCGAAGACGAGACCATCATCGTGCCTGCCCTGTTCGCCCTCGGCATGGTGCTGTTCGCCAATGCTGCCGCCCAACAAGGCGACCGTCGCGGCCACCTGGCCGTCATGCGCGCGCTCGCCATCGTTGGCATGACCACATGTGTTCTATTTTTATTTGTCCCTGTAGGGTTCTACATCTACCTGACTGGCTTCGTTGCTGGTGCTTCGTTGGCCTCCATTTCACCAGTGTCGCTGGCGCTTCAGGGGCTGGTGGTGCCCGAGCGCGAGCTCTCGAAGGCAGGCGGGCTCTACAACGCCGCTTATGCGCTCGGTATGCTCGTCGGGCCGCCCATTGCAGGCTTTCTATTCAGCAGCATCAGCGGGCGCGCGATGATCGTCCACTTTGCCGCGCTTTGGGCGGTGTTCGTGACGCTGACGCTAGTGTATCGTCGGGCCGACCCCAGGGTGGCTCAGACGTCGTAACGAATGCCGGTGAGCTCGCCAGAAACGTCCCATAGGCGCCGGGCTACTTCGCCATCTTGCGCCGCTCGGTTGCCCTTCACCTTCACCGGTGGGCCAAACGACTCGAAGGGGCCGCGCGGGCCGAAGTAGTCGCCATTGCGAGCGTCTGGGTCCGTGGCAGCGCGCAGCGTCGGCAGCGCACCTTTGACCGCAGTTTGCGCGAACAGCAGATTGGAGGCCGCCATGATCTTGCCCATCAGCTTCGAGTTCGCCGCCTCGGGGCCACGGCGCTGCAGGTCGGTGGCGGCATAACCAGGGTGAGCTGAAACAGCCAGCACGTGAGGGTGCTTCTCTGTCAGCCGGCGCGACAGCTCGAGCGTGAACAACAAATTGGCGAGCTTGCTCTGCCCGTAAGCGGCCCAAGTGTCGTAGCGACGCTCACCCATCAGATCGTCGAAATCGATGCGGCCCATTCGATGGGCTTGGCTGCTGACCGTGACCACACGCGCCTGCTTCGCTGCGGAGAGCAAATCGAGCAGCAGCCCTGTCAACGCAAAGTGCCCAAGATGATTGGTGCCGAGCTGCATCTCGAAACCATCTTTCGTGAGCGATCGCGGCAGTGCCATGACGCCGGCGTTGTTGATGAGGCCGTCCAGATGATCGTGACTCCGGTGAAACTCTTCCGAGAAGGCCTTCACGCTCGACAGATCAGACAGATCGAGCTTGGCCACGGCGACCTTCGCTCCGGGCGATGCCGCTCGCAAGGCGCCGGCCGCAGCCTCGGCCTTGTCGACAGAACGACATGCCAGCGTGACGCCTGCACCCTTCTTTGCGAGCAGAAGGGCCGCTTCGTAGCCGATGCCGCAGTTGGCCCCGGTGATGACATAGCTCGCGCCCGAGAGATCAGGAATGTCGTGCTCGCTGAAGGTGCTCATCGGCGGGCATCCTAAACCAGGGAGCGCGCGATTCTCGGCCAAAGAAGGCCACAGGCTTCAGGCCACAGGCTGCAGCCAGAGCCAGAGCCAGAGCCCAGATGAGCCTCTTTCTCGATCTCTTTCTGGCCGAGGCCTGTGGCCTGAAGCCTGAAGCCTTCCGCCCTACAGCTGGTGACAGCCCCGCCTGGAATCATGCTTGCTCATCTAAACCATGCCATCCGGCAGCGAAACGAGCGCCCTGCCTGTCGCTGCGAGCGAAGTCAGCGCGGCCAGAGTGCGAGCACGGGGACCGCGTTCGGGCGTGGGCCCGTCGTGCAGCAGAACGATATCGCCCGCTGAAACGCCAGGCATCGGCTGATCGTCCGATGCGCCATTGGCCCAATCGCCGCACGACCATGACCAGGTGACCAGCCCGAGCTTACCAAGCGGCCGCGATGACAACGGCCGCGCACCGAACGGAGGTCGATACCAACGCGGCGGCCTCCCCGTCAGCGCCTCGATCTCGCCGATCATCGAGGCGAGCTCGGCGCCGAGCGCACTCGGCCACTGAAGCGTCGCGACACGGTGACCCATGCCATGGATTTCGACCTTGTGACCGCGCGCTGCGCACGCCCGTACGAGCTCGGGAAACTGCTTCAGCTGTGTGCCCAGCACGAAGAAGCTGGCCTTTGCTCCGACGCGATCGAGCCGGTCGAGCACCCGAGGGGTCCACTCCGGATCAGGCCCATCATCGAAGGTGAGCGCGACAGCGCCGCAGGAGATGCGCCGCAGCGGTGCGCCGAGCGGGCTCCCGGGGTGGAGTATGAGCGCGCTGGCGGCCCCCGAGAGCGCCGCCATTGTGGCGACGCCCGCAACTGCAAGCTCGATCATCGCGCCGCGCCTCGAACCGACATGATGCGACCACCTGTGCCGAGCTTGTATCGGCGCTTCCGCCATTGCAGCTCTTTTCCAGTCATGATTGCCAATGCGGCCCGCACCGCCGCGTCGAGCAACAAGAGCTCGGTCGCCACCAGATCGATGATTCTCACGCTTTCACCCAGCGAAGCTCGACGGATGCGGCCCACCGCCAAGAGACGCCCCACCAGCGCCACAGCCAGTGCAACGCCTCCAGCGCTGGGCATCGAAGCTACGCACAGCAACAGCAGCAGCGGAGAGGCGCTGAACAGGAGCGGGAAGCCCAACAGCCGCCACGGCGAGTGCCGGGTCGCCACGAACACCCATCGGCGCAGCGTCTCGACAGCCTGTCGGGCGGAGATTGCTCCGTGCAGGCAGGTGACTGCCCTGGTTGACATGGTAAGCTTACCCCGCGCCTGCAGCGCGCTCGAGATCGCCAGATCGTCCCCAATCGCGTGAGCCGCGCCCGCGAGCCCCTGCGGCAAGTCACGGCGACGAAACGCGACCAATGCACCCGAGATCGGAATCGGTTGCCCGAGCGCCCGCGTAAGCGAGACGAGGGCTGGCCAGCCATAAAGTGAGCCGCCGAGCGCGGTGCGAAGCAGACGATTGCCCCAGGCGTCACCCTCCTCGGCGATGGGCGCGGCGAACACGCCGCTCACACCCGGCTGGCTCAGCGCTACCAGCAGCGCGTCGAGGTCCGGTCCGCCGATCTCGGCATCGGCGTCGGCAAAGACGATGACTGAATGCCGGGCGGCCGCGAGACCCGCATCGAGGTGGCGGACCTTCGGGTTGGTAAAGCTCGCAGTTTCAGGGCGATCGACCACAACGCGAACGCCCGCCGCGCGCGCAATGGCGGCGGCCGGGTCGCCCAGCGAGCTCGTGCACGCGAGCATCTCGATGGGACCCGCGAGCCTGCTCTCGGGCAGGCGCAGCCGCTCGGCGAGCGACGGCTCGGGCCCCTCGCAAGGACGGACGATACTGACGCCCCCCATCGGAACAGCCGCCTTCAGTCTCGGAGACGTAGGCCTCGAGGCCAGCCAAGACGCGCCCAAGCTGCTTCCAGCAATGGCGAGCTCAAGCCACATTCGAGTGCTCACGTGACAGTCTCCAGCTCGCTGCTCAACACCGCGAAGCGAGCGAACAGCTCCTCCCGGTAGAAGCCCTTCTGGCTGCGGGCGCGCATCGCCAAACGATGCGCGGGCCGCTCGACGAACGCTGCGATCGCGGCCGCGTCTCGCCAAATCGAGAATGTGCCGGATCGAAGGATGGGCAGCTCACCGATCGAGACTGCCTCGATCAACCCTGGGGCAGCCGCGATCTCGGCGTCGACAGGCGCCGCGTGTCGCCAGAAGGCGAGCTGCCGCGAGATGCGTACCGTCGCGCGCGTGAGCACTGCAATGCGGCACCCGGCGGGCGCTTGCTCACCGCCTCTGAATGGCGTGTCTCCATCCCAGCTGCCCGTCGCGCGCAAGGTGGCCAAGCGATGGGTGACGATGCGCTCTGCCTTTAGGCCATAACGACCAATGGCGCTGTGCTCTACGCGAGCCCGGCGCGCGTGGGCTTCGCTCTCCCACACGGTCAACAGGGCATAGCGACCGAAGTCAGGCTCGACGCCTCCGAAACGTTTGCCAGTGCCGAGCAGTCTCCAAAAGCGTAGGCCGCCCACATCGCGCAGCGCATTGCCGAATGTCCCCATCTGCCGTAGTGCCCAAAAGCGTTCGGCTGGCGCGAAGTGAAACTGACTGAATGTAATGGTCACGTTCATCGCTTCTGCGTGCTAGAAAGAGACGCAATGGCGATCAGGGCTGCAGCAAAGGGGGTGGTCACGCGCTGGGGCCGAATCGCTCTGGGCTTTGCGGCTCTGGGCTTTGCGGCTCTGGGCTGTGCGGCTCTGGGCTGTGCAGCAAGGGCGCAGTTGATCGACGAGCGCACATCCGAGCCGTACGCGGCGCTGGTGATCGCAGACGAGGGCCTGCAAGAGCGAACGTTGCAGCTCTCGGTGCCGTCTCCCGAGGGCGGCGCTTGGCCGGTCCGCATTCGTGAAGTAGAGTCGCCGGCCCCGCTCGCCTCGGAGCGGCCGGTGTTGGTGTTGCTCAATGGTGTGTTCAGCGACGGCGGCACCTGGCGCTTCGTCACGGCTCCGCTGGCCGACCGTTTCGACCTCTTGGTGATCGATCTGCCAGGGACCGGCGGTAGCGCCGGCAGCGCCCCGGACGAGCTGCCGCCCTCTGCGTTCACCTTGCCCTGGCTGGGCGAGCGGGTATGGGGCGCGCTCGCGATCTGGCAGGCCAGGCAGCCCGCACCGCGTCCACTGATCTTGGTCGGGCACTCGCTCGCAGGGGCGGTCGTCCTGCGTATGCTCGGTGACCCGCAGCTGCGCGCCGGGTCGGCTGAGCTTCGTGCGCTCACGGTTGGGGCCGTCTTGATCGGAGCCGCCGACGTCGGCACCGCAGGCTGGAGCCCCGTGATGGTCGAGCTCACCAAGCTGAGCGATGTCGAGGTCGAGATCGGCGGCGCGTTGGGCATCCTCGAGAGCGAAGTCAGAGGCGGCGTGGCTCGCTCGGTCGAGCAGCCCGAGCATCGAGCGTTCGAGATGGAGGCCGCGCGCATGCTGCACGCACTCGAGGAGCCCGACCTTCGACGCTCGAGCCAGCTCATGTTGCGGCGCATTCGCCCGATCGACGAGGACGAGCAGCCGATCTGGTCGCGCATTCGCCCGCTGGTCGACGACCACGCGCGCGTCGACGTACCCGTATTGCTCTTGTGGGGAGAGAACGACGACATCTTACCGATCGGCACCGCGCAACAGCTGCGCTCGCAAATTCCCGGCTCGCGCTTGGTGATCATTGAAGGTGCACGCCACTCGGTCCACCAAGAGAAGCCCCTCCGGGTAGCGGCCGAGATAGCGCGCTTCGTTGATCCATTGACGCGATGACATTTATGTTTATAGTTTGTTCAACGTTATGACGCCAGCTCAACGACCCCTCAGAAGAGCAATTTTACTGTTCGGCGTGGCCTTGGGCAGCGCGGCGCCGCACCTCGCGGCCGCTCTCCCCGACGTGGGCGAGTCGCCAGCCAACGCCAGAGTCGAAGATGTCGACGGCAAGGCGCTCTGGCTGAGCGAGCTCAAAGGCCGCGTCGCCATCGTCGTATACGAGGACAAAGACTCGGCCGAGCTCAACAAGGCCTTGAAAGACGATCTGGCCAAGCTGCTCAAGGACGACACGGTGAAGGGGGCCGTAGTCGTGGCGCCGGTGGCCGATGTGAGCGACTACAACAGTTGGCCCCAAAAGGGCTTCGCCAAAGACGCGATTCGCGCCGAGTCGAAGAAATCGAAGACGACGATCTGGTGCGACTGGGATGGCGCGTTTCGCAAGGCGCTCGACTTGAAGAAGGGCACCAGCAGCGTGCTGGTCATCGACCGCGAAGGCACCCTGCGCTTCGCCGGTGAAGGCGCGCTCTCCCAAAGCGAGCGAGCAAGCTTCGAAAAGGTCGTGCGTCAGCTGTCTCCGAAGAAAAAGTGATCACGCACCTCGGCGCTTGCGACCGAATGCTGCCTTGTCCATCACCTTGCGCGCCTGGTCGAGGTCGCTCGGCACGATAGCCCCGCCGCGGGCCTCGACCCACGGTGCCAGATCAGCTGCTGCGTTGCCACCGACCACCCACGGTGTGCCTTTGCAGGCGTCGGCGTAGGCGTCGACCAGCTCTCGAGCCGCGCTTTTGGGCTCCGGAGCGATCGTCACGCTGAGCCCGACGACGTTCGGTTCGAGCGCCTCGACGGCGCGCGCGATCGCCCCGGGAGGCGTACGCGCACCCAGCAGTATCGGTCGGTAGCCCCACGCCGTCACGGCCAGCGCTGCGCCGTACAAGGGCAAGATGTGGGTCTCGTCCGCGAAGCATGCGAGCAGCACCGTAGGCCCGTCGGCTGCCGAGCCCGTGATGCGCATCAAGTCGAGAATCGTTACGGTGATCAGATGCGAGGCGAGTTGCTCATGCGCCACCGAGATGGCGCCCGCTTCCCACAGCTCGCCGACCCGGTGCAGCACAGGCCGCAAGATCTTGGCAAACACGGTGTACCCGTTTTCGAGCACGAGGGTCCGACGCAGCTCCAGCTGCAGCCGGCCCACGTCGAGCTTCGTGATCGCGTCGACGATGCGTTCGGTCGCCTCTTCGTAGGGGTCGCGATCTGTCTGGGCCAGCACAGCGGGGCCCACCGATTCGAGCAGCTGACGCGCAGCCTCGTTCGGCGCAATTCCGCTTTCGATGAGCTTCTGCATCCGCTTCACGAGCTCGACGTCTCGCTCGCTGAACAGGCGGTATGCGGACGAGCTGCGCGCCGGCGACGGGAAGCCGTAGCGTCGCTCCCACGCGCGCAGCGTCGCCGCAGGCACACCTGTCATGCGCGCCACGGATTGGATCCGGTAGCTAGCGGAACCTTCCATCGTCAGTCCTTCGAATCAACCTTGTACAATTGTTATACACCATTACGCTGCTGTCGATGAGACCGATCGACTCGAAGCCTCACGCCGTCGTTATTGGTAGCGGTTTTGGTGGCCTTGCCGCCGCGGTGAGGCTCGGCGCGCGGGGTTACCGCGTCACCGTGCTCGAAAAGCTCGAGACCTTGGGGGGAAAGGCGTGTGTCCATCGTCAAGACGGCTTCACCTTCGACGCCGGCCCCACTGTCATCACAGCCCCCCAGCTGCTGAGCGAGCTGTGGACGTTGGCGGGCAAGCGCTTCGAGGACGACATCGATTTGAGGCCCGTCACGCCCTTCTATCGCATCCGCTTCAACGATGGACACACCTTTGACTATACCGGCGACGCCAGCGCCATGCGCAGCGAGGTGCACAAGCTCGCGCCTGGCGACGTCGAGGGCTACGAGCGCTTTCTGCGCACTAGCGAGGCCATCTTTAAAGTCGGCTTCGAACGCCTGAGCCACGTGCCGTTCGGCCATTGGACCGATATGGCTAAAATTCTCCCGGAGATGGTGCGCCTGCAGAGCTACCGCAGCGTCTACGGCTTGGTGGCCAAACACGTGAAGAACGAGCGCCTGCGGCAAGTGCTCAGCTTTCATCCCCTGCTCGTGGGCGGCAATCCCTTCTCGACAACCTCCATCTACACGCTGATTGCCTTCTTGGAGCGGCAGTGGGGCGTCCATTTTCCGATCGGCGGCACGGGCGTGCTCGTCGCGGGTCTCGCCTCGCTGATCACAGGGCAAGGCGGCGTGCTCCGCACCAACGCCGAGGTGAAGCGTATCGTGCTCGAGGGCCGCGTGGCGCGCGGGGTCGAGCTTACGTCCGGCGAGCGCATCGACGCCGACATCGTCATCTCCAATGCCGATTCGGCGTGGACGTATCGACACCTCGTCGACGGAGCCGTGCGCAAGCGCTGGACGGATCGACGCATCGAACGCTCTCGCTTCTCGATGGGCCTGTTCGTTTGGTACTTCGGAACCAAGCGCACCTACCCGGACGTCGCGCATCACACGATCTTGCTCGGGCCGCGCTACGAGGGTCTGCTCGACGACATCTTCGAGAAGAAGATACTGGCAGATGATTTCAGTTTGTATTTGCATCGACCGACCGCGACGGATCCTTCGCTCGCGCCCGAGGGCTGCGATGGTTTCTATGTGCTCTCGCCGGTTCCCAATCTCTCGAGCGGCACCGACTGGGCCACCGCAGCCGAGCCCTACCGCCAGAAGATCGAGGCTTACCTCGAGCGCACCGTGCTGCCCGATCTGAAGGCATCCATCGTGACCTCGCGGGTGACCACACCCGCCGATTTCGAGTCACGCATGCTCTCGTTCCAAGGTGCCGCTTTTGGATTCGAGCCTGTGCTGACGCAGAGCGCGTACTTCCGACCGCACAACCGCAGCGAAGATGTCGAGCGCTTGTTCATTGTCGGCGCAGGCACACATCCGGGGGCTGGCGTCCCTGGGGTGCTATCGTCGGCACGCGTGCTCGACAGTCTGGTGCCCGATGCAGCTAGCTTCGCCCACTGATCTGGCGGTGTGCCATGCGATCCTCGCGCGCGGCTCGAAGAGCTTCGCGCTGGCTTCGCGGCTGTTGCCGGCGCGCGTGCGGGGCCCGGCTGCCTCGTTCTACGCGTTCTGTCGCGTGGCAGACGATCTGATCGACGACGGTGGCGACCCTCAGCGAGGGCTCCATGAGCTGTCACAGCGTCTCGACGAGATCTTCTCCGGCCGTCCGCGCGATGACGCGGTCGACCGATCGCTCGCGGCTGTCGTGGCTGCGTTCGAGCTGCCGCGCGCGCCTTTCGACGCGCTCTTGGAGGGGTTTGCCTGGGATTGTGCAGGGCGCCGATGCGACACGTTCGCCGACGTGATCGCGTATGGCGCGCGGGTGGCGGGCACTGTCGGCGTCGTGATGACGATGTTGATGGGTGAGCGAGACCCGCGGGTGCTGGCTCGCGCGTGCGACCTCGGCGTGGCGATGCAGCTCTCCAACATCGCGCGCGACGTCGGCGAAGATGCGCGCAACGGCCGCCTGTATCTGCCGCTCGCTTGGCTCGAGCATGCGAAAATTGCACCGAGTGAGCTGCGGACGAGCGCAGGCCCGGCGGTGCGCGAGATCGTCGCCGAGCTTTTGGGCGAGGCCGACCGCTTGTACACACGCGCGGATCGCGGCATCGCGATGTTGCCGCGCGACTGTCGCGTGGCCATCCGCGCGGCTCGGTTGATCTACTCGGACCTGCATCGCTCGATTGCTCGAGCCGGCTTCGACACTGTCACGCAGCGCGCCTTCGTGAGCAAACCACGCAAGATCTGGCTCCTGCTCCGAGCGGGCACGAGCCTGGTCTCGCTGAGCCGCGCGCCTGGAGAGCTCGAGCCACCGCCGCTGGAAGAAGCCCGCTTTCTCCTGGAGGCCCCGCGATGAACGAACGGGATGCGCGAGGCAGGGTTCGCGAAGCCGGCGGCATCGAGCTGGTCGAGCGTCTCGATCATCTCGACCGCGTGCGGTCACAAGGCGTACCGCGAGATCGGGCGGTCACGGCGCCGGACCAGAGCGCGACACCTGACTTCGACGTGCTGATCGCGGGCGGGGGGTTGTCGCTCTTGTATGCGCCGCTGTTGGCCGCACGCGGTTTGCGTGTCGCGATCGCGGATCGCGCTCGTGTGGGCGAAGCGCACCGCGAATGGAATGCCAGTCGACCCGAGCTCGAGGCGCTGGTCCGCGCCGGCCTGTGCAGTCAGCCCGAGCTGGATGACCAGCTGATCGTCGCACGCTATCGGACCGGCGTGTGCCGCTGGCACCGGGGCGGCGAGTATCCAGTGCGGGGCGTGCTCGATTGCGCAGTCGATGCTGGTGCGCTGCTGACGCTTGCTCGCGTGCGCGCGCAAGAGCGGGGCGTCACGATCCTGGATCGCGCGGCGCTGGTGGGCGTCGGAGCTGGGCCGCGCGCGGTGGCGGCCACGCTGTCGAGCGAGGGTCGCGAGTTCACCGTCACCGCCCGGGTTCTCGTCGATGCGCGCGGCGCAGCGAGCCCCCACGCCAGCGCCGATCTCGTATGCCCCACTGTGGGTGGCAGCTTGAGCGGCCTCCAGAGTGGGACCGCGCCGGATCAAGTCGCAGCGGACGAAGGCGAAATCTTGGTGACGACGGAGGACATCGAAGACGGCCGCCAACACGTATGGGAGGCGTTCCCGGGTCGGCGCGATCGGGTCACCATCTACTTGTTCCACTACGCCGAGGTGTCACGCGACGCTGGTGCGTTGCTGTCCTTGTACGCACGGTTCTTCGAGCGCCTACCTTCCTACAAACGAGGCAGCTTCACGCTGGAGCGGCCGACCTTCGGCTTCATCCCGGGCTGGTCGCGGCTCACGCCCGCACCGCAGTCGCCTCATCCACGCATCGTGCTGGTGGGCGACGCGGCGGGGCGACATTCGCCGCTGACCTTCTGTGGCTTTGGCGCCACCTTGCGTTCGCTCGAGAGCGGCTGCAGAGAGATCGAGCGCGCACTCGAAAGCGGAGCGCGAGCCGGGCTCGTCGTGGACGACCGAGACGTGCACACCGCCACTGGCGCGCTCGCCCTCTTGCTGGCGCGGCCTCCAAAGAATCCGGCGCGTGCCGGCGCGCTCAACTCGCTGCTCGACGCTGCCTTCGCATCGATTCACGCGCTGGGCGAACAGGCCTACGGCGAGCTGTTGCGGGACGAGCTGCCGCTCTCGGTGTTCGTCGACTTCCTGCGCTCGACAGCGCGCCGCGAGCCGAGCGTCTACGCGCACGTGCTCCGCACGCTGGGCCCGCGGCTCTCGCTCGCGTGGGGCGCAAACCTCGCACGTGCGCTGATCGCAGCGCGTTAGCCCCGTCGGCCCAAATTCCGTACCTGCATCCAAATCAGGGAGCGTGATTCTCGGCCACTCTTTGCTGCTGGGTACTGCCGATCCGGCAGAAGACTTCCGGCCGGCAGTGCTAACCCCGGCGCATGCGCGCCGGCAACAAGAGCTGCACCCAGCGTTTGGCGAAGCGATCGAGCGACAGTGTCTCGTGCACGCCGGCAAGTCGCTCTTTGTCACGCACGACCTCGATCTGGGAGCGTGCGTAGAAGGGCGTGTCCTCCAGCGTGCGCGTGAGCACGACGCGTTCGCGTTCAGCCGCCGCGCACGTGCGCGAGAGGCCCCAACGTGTAGGACCGAGGTCGTGTGAAGAGACGAGATCCCGATCTCGGAGCCGCCCTCGATCGAGCTCGACGTCGATCGCACCGAGGCGCCCGTCCCGCTCGCGGGTCCGATAAGAGATCGCGGCGCCTGGTCGCCCTGCGATGCGATACCAGCTCCACGAAGAGAATGTCTCTTCGAGGGGGGCGTCTCCTCGATTGGCGTCCAGGTAACCGGTACCTCGAAAAGAAATACGCGGCTCGCTCAGATCCACCTCGACCTCGCCGCTGGGGGCGATCGGGTGCCAGCGGTGAATCCCCCCTGCGTCCAACGCCCGCGCTCTGCCGTCGAGTGAGCTTGGATGGAAGCGAATGCGACCTCGCAACGGGCGTGGAATCGGTGCGGCGCGCTCGTCGATGTCGACGACCAACGAGTCACCCTCCCAGCGCATGGAGCTGTTGCCGATCAGCAGATCGCTGCCGCTCCGCAGGGCCCCTGCCCGCTCCGTGAGCGCCCAGCGGGCTTCGGGGCCGTACACAACTGCGTTCATGGCAACGAAGTCGAGCGGGCTCGTCGACCGCTTGCGTCTAGCCGCCGCGTAGTAGGGCGAAAATACATTGCCCAGCATCGCGATGACGACGAGCCCGCGTTGCTGGTCGTCGCTTACGACATCGAGGTACCACCATGCGTAGCCGTCATTTTGGATGGGCTCGTCGAAGCGAGGTCCGTAAGCACTGCCTGGGCGGCGAGCAACCCGCTCTGCGCGGCCATCGGCACGCCGGCTCCCGGGTGCGTGCTGCCCCCCGCCAGAAACAAGCCCGAGAGGCGCGAACGTTCGCTCGCTCGACGCAGCGGTGACGTCATGCCGTAGGACATCGGTCCGTAGATGGCTCCGCCTGTCCCGGGGAAGCGCTTCGCGAAGTCCGACGGCGTCGTCACCGTGAACGCCTTCATCGCAATCGAAACCCCGAATCGTTGCTGAAGCCTGGCGACCAATCGCTCTACCCATCGTTGCCTCTCTGCTTCGCCCGCCAATGCTGTACAGCCTGCAGGCGCATTCGTGATGAAGAACAGGCGCTCGGAGTCGAGCGCTGGGTCTCGGTCGACGCGGTCTTGCGCCGCGAGATAAACCGACGGTTCGCTCGGCAGCTCGCCACGCTCGAGCTCCTGAAACTCCAGCGCGCCGTCGCCCGGAAAGAAGACGTTGTGACGAACCAGCGCCGGGCCACTCAGCGTGGCGACCGCGGAGACGGTTACGGCTGAGTACGAGGGCCGTTTCGTCTCAGGCGCGCTGTCTCTCACCGCGTCACCGAGCAGCCCGCTAGAGAGTGCGCTCACGTCGCCGTTGAAGACGACAGCGTTCGCCAACAGCGTGCCACCGTTCATGAGCCGCACGCCGCGAGCGCGGCCCTCCGACACGATGACCTCGGTCACCTCGCAGCCGAGATGTATTCGGGCGCCGTGTCGCTCCGCTGCGCGTGAAAGGGCACGCGGCACCTCTCCCAGCCCGCCACTCACAGACCAAACGCCGAGCCGCTCGATATGGGCGATGACGTTGAGGGTGGCCGGTGCGCTGAACGGGGAAGAGCCGACATAGGTGGCGAATCGCGAGAACAACGCGCGCAGGCGTTCGTCGCGAAAGGTCTCGTCGATCACGGCCCGCATCGTGCGGTGACCACTCATCGCGATCAACTCTCCCGGCCCCCGCTGCAGCAGGCCTGTGAAAAGCGAGCCGAGACCAGGGCGCGACCCTCGCAAGAACGGCTGCTCGACCAGCTCGAACAGCTTCGCACCTTGCTGCGCAAATCTGCGGTAAGCCGCCGCCTCTGCCGGGCCCGAAAGCCTGCGAACGGCATCGACGGACGCGTCGATATCGGCGAACAGATCGAGCATCGACCCGTCCGCAAAGAAGTGGCGTGCCAGCGGATCGATGCGCTCAAGCGTCAGCTCGCGCTCGAGCGTCGTACCTGCGGCGCGAAACACGCGCTCGAGCTGCCAACGCATCGTGAGCACAGTGGGACCCGCATCGATCGAGCGCCCGAGCACGATGTCCTGACGCAGCTTGCCTCCGAGATGTGCTGCGCGCTCGAAAACGTCGACCTGAACCCCCGCCCGCGCGAGCGATGCTGCGGCAGCCAAGCCCCCGATGCCGGCACCGACCACGATTGCTTGTAGCTCCCTCACCTCGTAACCTTGCATACCGTGGGCACCATTGTCAATAGTTTGTCCAATGTATTGACAAGGTTTGTTCGATGCGTCAGGTTTGGCCGATGAGTGGTCATCGGGGCCGCATCGAGGGGGCGCTTCGCGAAAACTTCGACAGCGTCAGCGGTCCGCCTGGGCCGCCACGCCTGCTCGAGGCGATGCGCTACGCTGTGTTTCCCGGCGGCTCGCGCTTTCGCCCGCTGCTGCTGGCCCAGATCGCCCATGCCCACGGCGATCGCGATCCGGCGCTGACCGCTGCCGCCTGCGTAGCGATTGAGCTGGTGCACTGCGCCTCGCTGGCACATGACGATCTGCCGTGTTTCGACGACGCCGCGATCCGTCGCGGTCGCGCGTCCGTGCATGCTGCCTTCGATCAGCCGACGGCCGTACTGGTGGGCGACGCCTTGATCATCATGGCGTTTCAGACCATTACCAGCTGTCGCTCGCAGCATCCTGCCGCGGTGCTCCGGGCCGCGACCACCCTGGCCGAGGGCATCGGTTTTCCGCGAGGCCTGGTCGCAGGTCAGGCCTGGGAAGCCGAGGCGAACGTTTCGCTCGCCGAGTATCACCAGGCGAAGACGGCAAGCTTGTTCAAGGCAGCTTGTAGAATGGGCGCCATCGCTGCCGGCGCCGACCCTGGCCCTTACGATCGCGTTGGCGAGCTATTGGGTGCCGCCTACCAGATAGCGGACGATCTGGTGGACGGCTGCGGTTCGCTCGCGATCTCCGGCAAGCCGGTGGGTGTCGACCGCGCGAAAAGTCGCCCCTCTGCCTATTCTCAATATGGCGCCGAGGGCTGCCGTTCGCGCATGCGGGCACTTTTCAACGGCGCCGCTGAAGCACTCCCGCCTTCAGCGGGTCGCGACGCCGCCCACCGTTGGGTCGCCGCGCTTGGGGCCCGCCTGCTTGCCACGCAAGAGGCGGTCGAGCCCGGCGAGCAAGCCGCGAGTGGTGCCGTGCGCGACAGTGACGAGCGGCAGGCCGAGACGAGCGAGGGTTTCGTTCGCGGCAAGAAAGCCGGAAGCAACGGCGCGCTCCATCAAGGCGCTGGGGAACGGTAGCCGAACGAAATCACCTGCGAAAGAAAGGCGCTCGATGCCACTCTTCACGGCCGGCCGCAAAGCGAACGAGCCGGGACGAAACGCCGGGCAATCTCTGCGGACTAGATAGCGCTCATCGACAACCCGAGCGCCCGCAGTTTCTGGATAGGCCACCCGCAAATCTGCGAGCAGCTGCTCGCGTGTCCGAGCATCCGAGATGTCGTCTGCAATGGCGTAGGCGTGAAGCTCGACGACACTGCCACCATGCGCGCGGGCCCATTGAGCGCTTTCGTCCTCGAGCTTCTCGTAAAGAGAGATGTTGTCGCACAGCCCAAAGCCAGTCGTGCCGGCGAACGGAGGACGCCCAGGGGCACAAGGCTTGTCGAGCCACAAGCGCAGCACGGCGAACCGCTGCGTGACATCGAGCGAATCGATGCCGCTGGCGATTGGAGCCAAACATGGCGACGCTGCCGCGATTTGCTTCACCGCGGGCACCGTAACGGCGAGCACGACGTCGGTCGCGGCAACGGTGTGTCGTTCGCCCGACTGCAGGTACTTGACGGTGAATGAGTCGCGCTCGTGACCGCGCGTGATCGCCTCGCAAGCGGCACCCTTCTCGACTCTCGCGCCGTGGCCGCGCAGGCATTTTTCGAGCGGCGCCCAAATGGCGCTGTCGAAAGGCTTGTTGGCGACGTCGAACAGGAGACCAGCGGCATTGCCTGTGAAGTAGAAATGAAACATCGCCAAGAGCTCGGCTGCCGAATAGCTCGCTTCCGGATTGAAGAAAGAGTGTGCGAATACATCGAACAACATCTGCCGGGCGCGCGGGGGAAAGCGGAGCTCATCGAGGAAAGCCGCGGCGCTCATCTGATCGAGATCGGCGTAAGTAGTGTCCTGGTCAAAGGCGAGCAAGCTGCGTGCCCGATGAAGGTCGGCATTGGCCAGATCTCGCAAGCGAATGTGTGGAGACCGCAGCAGCAGCGCCATCACATTGAAGGGCGGCGTCTTGGGGAGCCCAGTAAATGATTGCATGCGACCGTCCGGCGCGAGCAATGGGTAGTCGACGAGGGGCGTCAGACAGGTGAGGCCGGGGTCGACCCGACGGAGCAGCGACCGCACGTTTTCGTAATGGCGAAAAAAGGCGTGAAACCCACGCTCCATGTGAAACGGCGTGCCATCGGAGAGCGTGTCCGCCCAGGAGGCGACGCGGCCACCGAGCACGGCGCTCTGCTCGAGCAAAGTGACGGCCACGCCGCGCTCGGCGAGGGCCACCGCAGCAGCGACCCCCGCCAGCCCGGCGCCGACCACGACGACATGGGGGGCCTGGTTCGACGCCGACTGCATTGGCTGAGTCATTGGGTTGTTATTGGGCGATCAGCTGACGATTGGCAATCGTGATATTCAACCGAAGGTTGATAGTCGAACAAGAATTCCTCCGTGCCCTCCGCTACAAAAAACGCGCGCCAGCGCCGGTTTGGGTTCACTTGGCACGGAGGAATTCAACCGAAGGTTGATAGTCGAA
>Ga0105048_10000279_pt1 | contig 76532 bp, 77 predicted proteins | sample MAT05_FD_78382 | JGI IMG/M metagenome (GOLD analysis project Ga0105048, IMG submission 78382) | Freshwater microbial communities from Lake Fryxell liftoff mats and glacier meltwater in Antarctica - MAT-05 | ecosystem: Environmental > Aquatic > Freshwater > Ice > Liftoff microbial mat | place...
CGCCCATCCGCAATGGTCGGGCCTGACGCTTGCTGATGCACGCTCCATCACCGCCGCCCATGCGGTCGAGATCTACAACCACGGCTGTGCCACCGGCTGCGACCGGCCCGACGGATTTGCGATCGCTGATCTGCTCTTGTCCGAGGGTCGCGCCCTGACGATGATTGCAACCGATGACGCGCATTTCAGCGAACCGGACCACTTCGGCGGCTGGGTCATGGTCAAATCGCCGGAAAACACGCCCGAGGCGCTGCTCGATGCGCTGAAGGCGGGGCATTTCTATTCAACCCAGGGACCGGAAATCCGCCACGTGGAAATTCACGGCGACAACGTGCTGGTCGAAAGCTCGGCTGCGGCGGCGGTCATCGTGCAAGGGCAGGGCACCGGGGCCAAGGCCACCCATGGCCATTCGATGACCCGCACCGAAGTGCCGCTGGCCCGGATGAACAAAAGCCCATGGCTGCGCGTCACGGTGGTGGATGCCGCAGGACGCAAGGCCTGGTCGAACCCCATCTTCCTCGGCTGATCTGTCCGCGCCGGGCCAAAGCAACCCCGCGCGCCCACCAATACGGTGCGCGGGGGGTCAGAATTGCAGCGGCCCGTCTTCCGATTTGACCAGCCGCAGCTTCGGGCGGCCGAGGATACGGGGTGGCGGGGCGTAGGCTTCGGCATCTTCTGCCATCTCGATCGGGACGGGCTGCGCTGTCGGCGGACGTCCCGTCGAGGCAAGGCGCAGGTCTGACGGCAAGCCGCGCGGCGCCATGTGATCCACCGCCAGCAGGGTTTCCATGGCGCGCTCGATCTCGAACCGGCGGGGGGGTCGACCGAGGTCTCCGACAAGGGCCAGACAGCCGAGGCAAAGGTCCGTGGTCCCTGAAGAGCTGACGAGCGGCAGCAGCAAAAGCCGCGCGTCCAGCGTCGGGCGGCCATACCCGCGCTCGCCGGTCAGCACCATGTCTGCAACGGCGGGCCGCGTGAAAACACGCTCCAGCGCGGTCGCAAGGCGCGGACGGGCAGCGGGCGTGAACAGCAGCGAAACCGGCAGGCCCCGCACTTCGGCGCTTGCAACTTCGTTCAACTGCATGCCCGCGATCCGAAATCGGGCAAGGCCCGCTCCGACGCGTTCGGCAACGAAGGTACAATGCAGCGCGCCCGCCATGCCGCGCGGGTCCAGCGCGTCTCTTCTTGGCAGGGTCAAGGCTGTGCGCAGCCCCTCCCAATAGCCGCGTACCTCGGCAAGGGCCGCGAAACGGTCGGGGCCGCCGTCATCTCCGGACCCTCCGTTCGACTTCTTGTTGCGGCCGTTCCAGAAGGAGAATGTCATGATCCAGTCCGTTCGATCTGCCAGGGGGCGGCGCTGCAGTTGTTTGGCGCGTCAGCCTCTGCTAGTTCTCCCGGGCCGGCAGGAGCGCGGCATTCGAGCCGCAGTCGGAAGGGGCCGGTCCAGATCCTGCCCCTTAACGGAGGCTAACGCAGATCAAGCAGATTCGGGCGAAAATCTCGACAAATGGTAAACACCGGGGGGCGGGTGGATGCGGAATTCGATGACGGGCTTTGCCGCGGGGCGGGGCAGGGGGGCGGGCCACGAATGGGTCTGGGACGTGCGGTCGGTCAACGGCAAGGGGCTGGACCTGCGGCTGCGGGTGCCCGACTGGATTGAGGGGCTGGAGCCGATGTTGCGGGCAGGGCTGCAGCGGGCCGTGCAGCGCGGCAATGTGAGCCTTTCGCTGCGCGTGACGAGGGACGGAGCGGCAGAGGTCGTGCCACGGCTGAATTCAGGGCAACTGGCGGGGGTGCTTGCAGCCCTCGCGGCGATAGAGTCGGCGGCGATGGCCTCGGGCGTGACGCTGGCACAGGCCACGGCGGCGGATGTTCTGGTGGCGCGCGGCGTGCTGGAGGCGGCGACCGAGGTCGAGGACCACGCGGCGCTGCGGGCGGCGCTGATGGCCGACCTGCAGCCACTCTTGGAGGAGTTTCAGGCGACGCGGGCGCGTGAGGGGGCGGCGCTGGCCGTAGTTATCGCGGCGCAACTGGACCGGATTGGCGGGTTGGTGGCCGCAGCGGGCCAGGAGGCCACGGCCAGGCGCGATGGCGCGGCGGCGGCCTTGCGGGAGGCGGTGGCACGGGTTCTTGGCGCAGCTGAAGGGCTGGACGAGACGCGGCTCGCACAAGAGCTGGCGCTTCTGGCCGTGAAAGCGGATGTGCAGGAAGAGCTGGACCGGCTGGATGCGCATGTCGCGGCGGCCCGCGGGCTGCTGACCGAGACGGGGCCCGTGGGCCGCAAGTTCGATTTTCTGACGCAGGAGTTCATGCGCGAGGCCAACACGCTTTGTTCCAAGGCGCAGGCGCTGGCCCTCACCCGCATCGGACTTGACCTGAAGACGGTCATTGATCAGATGCGCGAGCAGATCCAGAATGTGGAATAGGTGATGACGCGGCGGGGGCTTTTGCTGATCTTGTCCTCCCCCTCAGGGGCGGGGAAATCGACGCTGGCGCGGCGGCTGATAGCATGGGACCCGGGCATCCGCTTCTCGGTTTCCGTGACGACGAGGACGCCACGGCCCGGAGAGGTGGAGGGGCGCGAATACTGCTTCCGCAGCCGCGCGGAGTTTGAGGCGATGGTGTCGGCAGGCGAATTGTTGGAATATGCGGAGGTCTTCGGCAACCTCTACGGCTCCCCCCGCGCGCCGGTCGAGGCGGCGTTTCTGGGCGGCGAAGACACGCTTTTCGACATCGAATGGCGGGGCAGCCAGCAGATCCGCAGCTTGCGTCTCGGGCGGGATGTCGTGTCGGTCTTTGTACTGCCGCCGTCGATCGCGGAACTGGAGCGGCGGCTGCAGGTCCGGGGCCAGGACAGCCCCGAGGTAATCGCGGGCCGGATGGAAAAAAGCCGTGACGAGATCAGCCATTGGGCCGAATATGACTATGTGCTGGTCAATCGCGATGTCGAGGAGACCTTTGGCCATCTGCAGCGGATATTGGAGGCGGAGCGGCTGCGCCGGGACCGTCAGCCGGGGTTGAGCGAGTTCGTCAAGGGCCTGAACCGGGAGTTCGAGGGATGACCATCTACGCGCTGGACGCGGACGAGCCGCAGATCGACGATAGCGCCTGGATCGCGCCTGATGCCAATATCATCGGGCGCGTGGTGATCGAGGCCGGCGCCTCGGTCTGGTTCGGCGCAACGCTGCGGGGGGATAACGAGGAGATCCGGATCGGAGCCGGCTCGAATGTGCAGGAAGGTTGCATCCTGCACACCGACATCGGCTTTCCGCTGGTGGTGGGGGCCGATTGCACCATCGGGCACCGGGTGACGCTGCATGGCTGCGTGATCGGTAAGGGCTCGCTGATCGGGATGGGGGCCACCATCCTCAACGGGGCAAAGATCGGTCGCGGCTGCCTGATCGGGGCGGCGGCGCTGATCACCGAAGGCAAGGTCATTGCGGATGGCAGTCTGGTGATGGGCAGCCCCGGGCGGGTTGTGCGCGTGCTTGACGCGGCGGCGCAGGCGGGTCTTTCGCGCTCCGCCGAAGGGTACCGGGCCAATGCGCGGCGGTTTCTGGCGGGGATGGTGCTGCGCGGGTAAAGAGGTGCGGGGGGGGTAAGAGGGGTATGCTGCCTCCAACGCCCGTTTCCGGCGTTCCTCCGGGGTGTTTTTGACAGAATGAAAGGAGTGATGTTAGGAATGGAATTTTTGTTCCGGAAATTGTAGGGTTCCAACATGGATAATTTGGGCGCCACGCATCGGGATGAGCCTCCGCCTGCAACGTTGCAAGCGTTCTTTGAGCGGTTGGTCACGCGCGAGGCGGGTTTGCCACGGCGGTTGAAGCAGTGCGGGGACTATGTTCAGGCCCATGCCGAGGACATTGCGGTTTCCACCGTATCCGAGGTCGCGGCGGCGGCGGGGGTGGCACCGTCTGCCGTGATGCGGTTTGCGCAGGCGATGGGGTTTGCCGGGTTCTCCGAGTTGCAGCGGCTGTTCCGCCAGGGCTATGCGCCGGGGCGGCCGGACTATGCCATGCGGCTGCGGGCGCTGCGCGAGGCGGGGGGGCGCAGTCCCGGAGTTATTCTGGCCGAAAGCCTGGAGGCGGGGCGCAGGTCCTTGGAAAAGCTCGCAAGTGGCACAGACCTTAGGGCACTGGAATGCGCCGTTGAGGTGCTGACCGCGGCGGGGACGGTGCACATCATCGGTCTGCGGCGGGCCTATCCGGTTGCGGCCTATCTGGCCTACATGTTCGAAAAGATGGCAGTACCCGCATTGCTGCATGGCGGTGCAGGAGGGCTTGCTGCGCAATCTGCCCTGAGGGTCGGGGACGCGTTGCTTGCGATCAGCTTTGCGCCCTATTCGGTTGAAACGCTGGCCTGTGCCGAGCGCGCCTGCAGTCTGGGTCTCGATGTGGTGGCGATAAGCGATGCGGCGGCGAGTCCGCTTGCGCAGGTCTCGGTCGTACTGCTGCGGGTGGAAGAACAGGATTTCGGTGCCTTTCGCGCCTTGTCGGCTACCATGGCGCTGGCCCTGGCTTTAGCGGTTGCGGTGGGATCTGCACGAGAGGGGCTTTCCAATGAACGATAAATGAAATAAATATTCCATACGGAGCGAGTCTTCTTCAGGGATCAGGGCAGGGCGATGCAGGCCAAAACGGTGGATGTGATCACGATCGGGCGGTCGTCGGTTGACCTTTATGGCGCGCAGGTCGGCGGTCGTCTGGAGGATATGGGGTCCTTTCAGAAATACATCGGCGGCAGCCCCACCAATATTGCAGCGGGCGTCGCGCGGCTGGGGCTGAAGTCGGCGCTGATCACCCGTGTGGGGGATGAGCATATGGGCCGGTTCATCCGGGAGGAGTTGGTGCGCGAGGGCGTCGATGTACGCGGCGTGACCACCGATCCTGCGCGTCTGACGGCATTGGTGATCTTGGGAATTCGGAATGAACACCAGTTTCCGCTGATCTTTTACCGTGAGAATTGCGCCGACATGGCGCTCTGCCAAGACGACATTGACGAAAGCCTGATTGCCGAGGCGCGGTCGGTGGTGGCAACCGGCACGCATCTTTCGCATCCGCGCACCGAGGCGGCGGTGCTGAAGGCGCTGCATCTGGCGCGGGCACATGGGGCGCAGACGGCGCTGGACATCGACTACCGCCCGAACCTCTGGGGCCTTGCGGGGCATGGCGACGGCGAGGCGCGCTTCATCGAAAGCCGGGCGGTGACGGCGCGGCTGCAGGGCACGCTTCATCTCTTTGACCTGATCGTGGGCACCGAGGAGGAGTTCCACATCGCGGGCGGCACCACCGATACCATCGCCGCCCTGCGCGCGGTGCGGGCGGTGTCTGCGGCCACGCTGGTGTGCAAGCGGGGGCCGATGGGGGCTGCGGCCTTTGCCGGTGCCATCCCCGACAGTCTGGACGAAGGCGAGGCGGGTCCCGGCTTCCCGATCGAGGTGTTCAATGTGCTCGGTGCCGGGGACGGCTTTTTTGCGGGGCTATTGAAGGGCTGGCTTGATGGCGAGGGCTGGCCGCGTACGCTGGCCTATGCCAATGCCTGCGGGGCCTTTGCCGTCAGCCGCCATGGCTGCACCCCGGCCTATCCGAGCTGGGAGGAGCTGCAGTTCTTCCTGTCCCGCAGGGTGCAGGAGCCCGCGCTGCGCAAGGACGCAGCGCTGGAGCAGATCCATTGGTCGACCAACCGTCGGCACGACTGGGCCGAAGTGCGGGCCTTTGCCTTCGACCACCGCTCGCAACTGGAGGATGTGCCGGGGGCCACACCCACGAAGATCGGGCAGTTCAAGGAGCTGTGCCTGCAGGCGACCGAAACCGTGGCTGCAGGGCGCGCCGGCTTTGGCATTCTGTGCGATGGGCGCTATGGCAAGACGGCGCTGCACCGCGCGGCAGGGCAGGGGCTGTGGATCGGCCGACCGGTCGAATGGCCCGGGTCACGCCCCCTGACGCTGGAGCCTGAGATCGGGCCCGACTTCGGCGGCCTGTCGGAATGGCCGCTGGAGCATGTGGTCAAGGTGCTGTGCTTTTGCCACCCCGGGGACGCCGAGGCGATGCGCGCAGAGCAGGAGGCGGTGATTACCCGCCTGTTCGCCGCCTGTCGGCGCAACCGGCTGGAGATGCTTCTGGAGGTCATCCCCTCCAAGGTCGGGCCTGTCGATGATGCGACCACCGCCCGTTTGATCGAACGCTTCTACGACATCGGCATCTACCCTGACTGGTGGAAACTGGAGCCGATGCAGACCGAGGCTGCCTGGACTGCCACCTGCAACGCAATTGTCGCGCGCGACCGCCATGTCCAAGGCATCGTGGTGCTGGGCCTCGGCCAGACCGAAGCTGACCTTGCCTCAAGTTTCCGGCTTGCGGCGCGGCATCCCTTGGTGAAAGGCTTTGCCGTAGGGCGCACCATCCATGCGGATGTGGGGCGCGCATGGATGGCGGGTGCGATGGACGATGCAGCCGCGGTGGCCGCGATGGCGCAGAATTTCAGCAGGCTTTGCGGCATCTGGGATGCCGCGCGGGCAGGCATCTGAGGAGGGGACGGATATGGCAACGGTGCGGTTGACGGCGGCGCAGGCGATGGTGCGATGGCTCTCGGTGCAGATGACCGAAGACGGCGAGCGGTTCATCGAAGGCGTCTGGGCGATCTTTGGCCATGGCAACGTGGCGGGTCTGGGCGAGGCGCTGCACGGCGTGCGCGACGTTCTTCCCACCTGGCGCGGGCACAACGAGCAGACGATGGCCCATATTGCCATCGCCTATGCCAAGGCGAAGAAGCGGCGCCGGGCGATGGCGGTCACCACCTCGATCGGGCCTGGGGCGTTGAACGTCGTCACGGCGGCGGCGCTGGCGCATGTGAACCGCCTGCCCGTGCTGATCATTCCGGGCGATGTGTTCGCCAACCGCGCACCCGACCCGGTCTTGCAGCAGGTGGAGGTTTTCGGCGATGGCACGGTATCCGCGAACGATTGCTTCCGTCCTGTCAGCCGCTATTTCGACCGCATCAGCCGGCCGGAACATATCCTGACGGCCCTGCCACGGGCGATGCGTGTGATGACGGATCCGGCGGAATGCGGCCCCGTGGTACTGGCCTTCTGTCAAGATACCCAAGCGGAAGCCTATGATTATCCACAGAGTTTCTTTGCGCCCAAGGTCTGGGCCATCCGTCGCCCGCAGCCCGATACCAACGAACTTGCCGCAGCCATCGCGGCGTTGACGGCCGCCACCGCGCCGGTGATCGTGGCCGGGGGTGGCGTGATCTACTCCGGGGCCGAGGCGACGCTGGCGAAGTTTGCGACGGCCCATGGCATTCCGGTGGTAGAGACGCAGGCAGGCAAGTCGGCGCTGGCGCATGACCATGCGTTGAACTTCGGGCCTCTGGGGGTGACGGGCGCTTCTTCTGCGAACGCGGTCTGCGGGGAGGCGGATCTGGTGATCGGCCTTGGCACGCGGTTTCAGGACTTTACCACCGGGTCGTGGAGCCTGTTTCGAAACCCTGCGCTGCGGATTCTTTCAGTGAACGTGCAGGCCTACGACGCGAACAAGCATGGGTCGATGCAGCTCGTGTCGGATGCGAAGGTAGCACTGGAAGCCTTTGGAAAGGCTCTCGGATCGCAGAAATTCACTTCCGACGCGGGCCTGCAGACGGCTTGGGCCGGGGTCAAGGCCGCCGTCAAGGCACGGCCCGCGGCAGGCAATGCCTTGCCGACGGATGCACAAGTGATCGGTGCCGTGAACCGTACCGCACGGGCGGACACGGTCGTGATGGGTGCCGCAGGCACAATGCCCGGAGAGCTGCACAAGATATGGGATGCGCCGCACGGCGGCTACCATATGGAGTATGGCTTTTCCTGCATGGGGTATGAGATCGCGGGGGCGCTTGGCATCAAGATGGCACGGCCCGATGCGGATGTGATCTGCATGGCGGGCGACGGCAGCTACATGATGGCAAACTCCGAGCTTGCGACAGCGGTGATGATGGGCGTGGGCTTTACTGTCGTGATCACCGACAATCGCGGCTACGGCTGCATCAATCGCCTGCAGAAGGGAACGGGGGGAGCTGCCTTCAACAACCTTCTGGACGACAGCCACCATGTCAACGCCTCGCATATCGATTTTGCCGCGCATGCGGGGTCCATGGGCGCGCGGACGCTCAAGGTTGCCGATATCGCGGGACTGGAAGCCGAGCTTGTGCGTGCCAAGGGCGCGCCCATCCCCGTGGTCATCGTGATCGACACTGATCCTGGCCCCTCAACCGAAGCCGGGGGCAGTTGGTGGGAGGTTGCCGTGCCGGAGGTAAGCGTGCGCGCCGAAGTGCGCGCGGCCCGTGCGGAATATGAAAAAGCCAAGAAAAATCAGAATCTTGCGGACTTAGGGTAATAAACCACATGATCCTATATGGCACCAACCCCATCGCTTGGTCAAATGACGATGACCGAACCCTTGGCGCGCATATCAGCCTGGAGACCTGCCTCGATGACACTGCGCGCATTGGCTTTGACGGGATCGAGAAGGGGCACAAATTCCCAACCACCCCTGCAGGTCTGAAAGCTGTGCTGGGGCCGCGGGGCCTGCGCTACGTCTCCGGCTGGCATTCGACGAACCTGCTGGTGAACCCGGTCGAGACGGAAAAGGCGGCGATGCAGCCTGCGTTGGACCTGCTGAAGACGATGGGGTCGAAGGTGATCATCGTCTGCGAAACCTCAAACGCCATCCATGGCAACGACGGGATGGCGGTGAACGACCGGCCGCGCCTTGCGAATGCGCAGTGGAAGGCGTTTGGTACGGGGATCGAGGCGCTAGCGGCGCATTCAGCGGCGCAGGGCATCACGCTCGCCTATCATCATCACATTGGCACGATCATCGAGGCGGAGTGGGAGATTGACCGCCTGATGGCCGAGACGGGGCCGCACACGCACCTGCTGCTGGATACCGGGCACTGCTATTACGGGGGGGGCGATCCCTCCCGGCTCGCACGCAGGCATATGGGGCGGGTCGCGCATATTCATGCCAAGAACGTCCGGCCAGATATTCTGGCACAGGTGCGAGAACAGGGGCTGTCCTTCCTGGAAGGCGTGCGGCGCGGGGTTTTCACCGTGCCGGGCGATGCCGAGGGTGCGGTGGATTTCCTGCCCGTGTTGCAACTTGCGGCTGCCCATGGCTATGAGGGCTGGCTGGTGATCGAGGCGGAGCAGGACGCGAAAGTTCGTGATCCGGTTACTTATCAAAGCATGGGCCTGCGGGCTTTGCGTGCATTTACTCGCAGGGCCGGGTTGGATAGTTAAGCCAAGAACTCAGAAACCGGAGGCAACGTCATGACCTTGCTGCGAAAACCACTTGGAACCCGCGGCAGGGTGCATGACATCACCCCCGCGGATGCCGGCTGGGGCTATGTCGGCTTCAGCCTTTACCGACTGGAGCCCGGCGATACGGCGGCAGAGGCGACGGCGGACCGGGAGGTGATCCTCGTGCTGGTTGAGGGACGCGCAACGATCACCGCTGCGGGGCGAGAGTGGGGAGAGATGGGCGAGCGGATAAGCGTCTTCGATCGCACGCCGCCCCATGCGCTTTACGTGCCGAACGGGGCTGACTGGCACGCGACCGCGACCACCGCCTGCACCCTCGCCGTCTGTTCGGCCCCGGGCCATGGTGGCCATGCGGCGCGGCGTCTGGGGCCGGAAGGGATATCCCTCACCCCGCGCGGTAGCGGCGGAAATACCCGCCATATCAACAACATCGCGATGGAGGGGCGGGATGTGGCCGACAGCCTGCTGGTGACCGAAGTATTCACCCCGCAAGGCAACTGGTCCAGCTACCCTTCGCACCGCCATGATGAGGATGACTTTCCCCGGATGACCTATCTGGAGGAAACCTATTACATGCGCACCAACCCCGAGCAGGGCTTTGCCATCCAGCGCGTCTACACCGAGGACGGCACGCTGGACGAGACGATGGCTGCAAAGAATCACGATGTCACGCTGGTGCCGCGCGGACACCATCCGTGTGGCGCGCCCTACGGCTATGATCTTTATTATCTTAATGTCATGGCAGGTCCACGCCGCAACTGGAGGTTCCAGAACGACCCCGATCACGACTGGATCTACCGGCGCGACTTGCCGCCGTCCTGATTGCCGGAAGATGCCGCCTCAAGCAGAACAATCGAGGGGCCAAGAAATTGCAGGCGGAAGCCCGTGGCGCTGCGGCCGATCTCCCGTTCGACCATGCGCTGGTTGGGCAACGGTGGGCACAGAACCTGCAGCACGCCGCCAAATCCAAGTCGGGCCAGCTCTTGTGCCACCACCTCGGCATCACAATCTTCGCCAACGAGTGGGGTCACAGTCGTATCGACAGGCGCCTTGAGGAAGACCTCGCGGCTCATCCCCTCCAGCGTGGCAAAGCGCATCGATACCGAAAGCCGGGACTCGAGTTTCGGCAACTCCGTCTCGGCAAAGCCGAGGGCGAGGCGAATGCGCCCCTGTTCGATGGCGACAACGTCGAGCAGATCTTCAGGGCGCAAGATGAACATAGCCGGACTACACTGCCTGGCCCGCAAGCAAGACAACCAGGGACTTGGCCCTGTTTCCGGCTACCCCGAAGGAAGCCACCATATGTGCGAGCGTTTCTATACCTGCCCCTTTTCGATAGATAAAATTCTACCCCAAGATGTAGACTTGATCATATATTTGCAAGCGACGAGGTTCGTTGTAACTGGAAACAATGCAGGACAGGAGTTTCCTATGTCGGTAGAATTACTGCAAACAGTCCTGGACGGCCTGCCCCTTGCTGCCTTCATCGTCGGTCAGGACGAAAGGGTGGTTGCAGCTAATGCAGGTGCAGCAGAGTTGCTGGGCCCCGGCATCATCGGGCGGCACCATGTTCTGACATTACGTCAACCCCCCGTTCTGCAAGCGATTTCTGCAAGCCTTGCAGATCGGCAAACCCGGTTTGCGCGGCTGGTGGTGCCACGGGCGGGACGGGAGGATGTGTATTCCTTCAGTGTAGCGGGTCTGTCGCAAGGTGGCGTTATCTGTACTTTTCAGGATGAAAGCGCGCGGGAATTGGCCGTGCAGATGCGCCGTGACTTTGTGGCTAATGTCAGTCATGAGCTTCGCACGCCCCTGACAGCCCTGATCGGCTTTATCGAGACGCTGCGTGGCCCGGCCCGACAGGACCCGATTGCCCGCGACCGATTCTTGCAGATCATGGAGCGGGAGGCAGGCCGCATGAACCGCCTCGTGCGCGATCTTTTGCACCTGAGCCGGGTTGAAGCGGAGGAGAAGGTGCGCCCCCGGACACAGACTGACCTTGGGCAGGTGATCGGTCTGACCCTGGCCACCCTGCGCCCGATGATTGCAGACGCCGAGGTCGAGATCGTGATGGATGGTCCCTGGCCCGCAACGGGGCCATTTCTGCCCGGCGATCCGGATCAGCTGATGCAGGTTCTGACCAACCTTGTTGAAAACGCGGTGAAATACGGTGGCAAGGGCAAGCAGGTGACGTTGCGGCTGATGCGGGAGGAGGGGGTTCAGACCTCGGGCTGGCGGATCGACGTTATCGATCAGGGCGACGGAATTGCCGCTGTGCACCTGCCGCGGCTGACCGAACGGTTCTACCGCGCCGATACGCACCGCTCGCGCGATGAGGGGGGGACCGGGCTTGGCCTCGCCATCGTGAAGCATATCGTAAATCGCCACCGTGGCAGCCTGCGGATCAAGAGCTCGCTTGGCGAGGGCAGCACTTTCAGCGTCTTTCTTCCCGATGAAGCAAGGATTTAGCGGGCGAAAGCAAGGTAATTTCAGGCTTGATGCAGGGTGCGCGGATCATAGCCGCGTGATGCGCTCGATCAGCAAGGCATAGAACCGCTCCGCATCAATCCCGCCCATGAACAAAGCATTGGCCGGGCGGGTGGTGACCCCCCACCAGTCCGCGACGGTCATGCCCAAGGTCAGCTCCGACTTCGTCTCGATTTCCACATTGATATGCCGCCCGGTGAAAAGGCTTGGATCGATCAGATAGGCAATCACGGTCGGATCGTGCAGCGGCGCACCGTCGCTGCCGTACTTTGCCATGTCGAAGCGTTCAAAGAAATCCGTCCATTCGGCCACCATCCGCCCCGCTAGGGTGCCGATGCCGCGGAAGGCCTCAATCCGGGCACGGTTGGTCAGGGCCTTGTGGGTCATGTCGAGCGGCATGACCACAAGGGACACCCCGGATCTGAACACGATATCAGCGGCCTCCGGGTCGACGTAGATGTTGAACTCTGCGGCAGGAGTGATGTTACCGCCCTCGAAATACCCGCCGCCCATAAGCACGATCTGCTCTACCCGGCCCACCATATCCGGCGCCTTGAGAAAGGCTGCCGCGATGTTTGTAAGCGGCCCCAGAGTGCAAAGCGTGACCGTACCCGCAGGTTCGCGCCTGAGCGTGTCGATAATGAAATCAACGGCATGTCCGGGTTGCAGCGGCATCGTCGGTTCAGCAAGTTGCGGGCCGTCGAGGCCGGTCTTGCCATGCACATGTTCGGCCGTTACCAGTTTGCGCGAAAGCGGCGCGTCGCATCCTGCAAACACCTTTACCGCAGGTTTTCCAGCCAGTTCACAGATGATCCTCGCGTTGCGCTGCGTCAGGGGCAGCGGCACGTTGCCCGCAACGACAGTGAGGCCCAGAACCTCCACGTCCTCGGGGCTGGCAAGCGCCAGGAGGATAGCCACGGCATCGTCCTGCCCCGGGTCGGTGTCGATGATGATCTTGCGGGGTGTTTTGGTCATGGCATGCTCCTGTTGCAGCGCAAGAAACGCTGCCGCGCGCGTTTTGTCCAGATGGGGAGACAGGTTCTGCTTTGCGCAGGGCGGGGCAGGTGTATGATCGCGCCGGGACGGGGTCAGAACGGGAAGGGTACAGCAGCCCTTTGGGAAAGCCGCGATGGCGGGCAAAGCCGGTCGCGGCTGGCGGGCCTCACCGATCAGCCGGGGGCCGAGGCTTGGGCGCCCGGGGCGGCGGGGCCGGTGCTGCACTCGATCCTGTGCGGCGGGCAGGGGCGGCTCTGGGTCGGGATCTTTTCCGCTGGGGTCTTTGCCACCCGCGATGGCGGGACGGAGTGGATGCAGCAGGGCGGCCGGTCGAACAGGCCCGGTCCGGCGGGTGCCTTGTCCCGCGACTGGGGCGACGGGGTGGATTTCCGGGCAGAAGACGAGATTTTCTCTTGCGTGCACAACCTTGCCTTCGGGGCGGCGCCCGGGCTGATCTACATGCAGAATGACCTGGGCGTGGACCGCAGCCGCAATGGCGGTGAGGGCTGGGAGGAGATCACCGAAGGTCTGCCCTCGACCTTCGGCTTTCCGGTCGGTGCCCATCCGAGTGATCCCGGGACGCTGTGGGTCTTTCCGCTCTACGGCGATTCGAAGGGGCGGTTTCCGGTCGATGGCCGGGCACTGGTGTGGAAAAGTACCGATTGCGGCGACAGCTGGGTGGGCAAGGGCTGCGGCCTGCCCGCGCAGGATTGCTTCTTCACCGTGCTGCGCCAAGCGATGGCAGTGGACCGCGCTACCCCTTGCGGCGTCTATTTCGGCACCAACGCCGGTTCGGTTTTTGCGAGCCGTGACGAGGGTGAAAGCTCGGCCGAAATCGCCCAAAACCTGCCGACCGTCCTGTCGGTCGAGGTCGCGGTTTAACGCGTCGTCAGCCGTCGAAATCAACCTCTTCCGTCAGCTTCAGCGCGGCGGGGCGCAGGCGGGCAATCTCGGCCAGGCTCTTGGAATCGGCGGTGAATTCGCCCCATCCCTGCACCAGCGCCGACCGTTCCACCCCCAGCTTCACCGGGTATTCGAAGTTGGTTTCGGCGTAGATCTTCTGCGCCTCTTCACTTGACAGCCACTCCATCAGCTTCAAGGCCGCCTCGCGGTTCGGTGCCGCCTTGGTCATCGCGACGCCCGAGATATTGAGATGGGTGCCGCCGTCCACGAAAGTCGGGAAAACGATCCGGACTGTCTCTGCTGCGGGTTTTTGTTCGGGGTCGGCCAGCATCTGGCCAATGTAGTAAGTGTTGCCGATCGCAATGTCGCATTGGCCCGCGGCAATCGCCTTGACCTGATCGCGGTCACCGCCATCGGGCTTGCGGGCGAGGTTGGCCTTCAGCCCTTCGAGCCAGGTCTTCGCACCGGCCTCGCCGTGATGGGCGATCATCGCTGCGGTGAGTGCGACGTTGTAATCGTTCATCCCCGACCGGGAGCAGAGACGGCCGCGCCACTTCTCGGATGCGAGGTCCTCGTAGGTTGTCACTTGACCGTCTGCCACCCGCTCGATACTGGCATAGACGATCCGGGCGCGGGTTGTCAGGCCGAACCAGGTATTGCCCGGATCGCGCAGGGTTGCAGGGATGTTTGCCGTCAGCACCGCCGACTCCACCGGCTGGATCACGCCCGCATCGACCACCTGCTGCAACCGCGCGATATCCACCGTCATCACGAGATCCGCAGGCGAGCGGTCGCCCTCGGCCACCAGCCGCTCGGCCATGCCCTTGTCGACAAAGGCCACATTGGTGGTGATGCCCGTGTCGGCAGTGAAGGCGTCAAGCAGCGGTTGCAACAGCTCCGGCTGACGGTGGGAATAGATGTTCACCTCATCAGCCCAGGCGGGCAGGGCGGTGGTGGTCAGGGCGAGAAGGAGGGTGCTGATCCGCAGGGTCATGGTTGAGTCCTTTAGTCGGGAATTGCCTCGTTCTAGCCGGAGATCTGACAGATCGTCAATACCTGAGTATTTGCCTATGGAATCTTTCCCGTCTTCTCTTCGGCCTTTGCGCGGTTCCACAACGCGTCCATCTCGGCCAGATTGCTGTCGGGAGGGGCCTTGCCTGCCTCGGCCAGCCAATCCTCGATCCGGGCAAAGCGGCGGGTGAACTTGGCGCCGGCGGCGCGCAGGGCAGCTTCGGGATCAACCTTGAGGTGGCGGGCAAGGTTGGCCATGACGAACAGAAGGTCCCCCATCTCTTCGCTCACTTCCGTGGCGGTCAGGCTGTCGCGCGCCTCGACCAGTTCGGCAGCCTCTTCGGTCAGCTTGGCCAGCACCTCGGCCGTGTCGGGCCAGTCGAACCCGACCCGCGCCGCTCGGTTCTGCAGCTTTACCGCGCGGGTAAGGGCCGGCAGGCCAAGCGCGACACCGTCGAGCGTGCGGGCGCGCCCGCGCTCGGCGGCTTTCAGCTGCTCCCAGTCCGCGGTCTGCTGTGCAGGGGTCTTGTCACGGCTCTCTGCTCCAAAGACATGCGGGTGGCGCGCTAGCATCTTGTCGGAAATCGTCCTCACCACAGTGGCAAAGGTGAAAAACCCGGCCTCTTCGGCCATCCGTGCGTGGTAGACGACCTGCAGCAGCAGATCGCCAAGCTCCCCCGGCAACTCGCCCCAGGCCTGCCGCTCGATCGCGTCGGCGACCTCATGCGCCTCTTCCAGGGTATAGGGCGCGATGGTGGCAAAGGTCTGCACGAGATCCCAGGGGCAGCCGCCCGCAGGATCGCGCAGACGGACCATGATCTCGACCAGCCGCTCTATCCCGGCGGTCGTGTCGCGGACCAGCGCGTCGCTTTCGGCGTGGCTCTGGGTGGGGGGCATTGCGGGCACCTCGGATTTGCGATTTGATCAAAGGCTGATCATCCGGAGACGACCCATGCCCGTTCTGAACCGTATCGCCGCTTATGCCGAGGAAATGAAGGGCTGGCGGCAGCATCTTCACGCCAACCCCGAGCTGAAGTTCGACTGCCACAAGACGGCGGCCTTCGTTGTGGAGAAGCTGCGCGAGTTCGGGGTGGACGAGATCCATGAGGGCATCGCACAAAGCGGGATCGTGGCCATCATCAACGGGCAGGGGGCGCACGACCAGAAGAATGGGCCGACCATCGGGCTGCGCGCCGACATGGACGCGCTGCCGATTGCCGAGGTGACAGGCGCGCCTTACGCCTCGACCAGCCCCGGCAAGATGCATGCCTGCGGGCATGACGGGCATGTGACCATGCTTCTGGGGGCTGCGCGGTATCTGGCCGAAACGCGGCGTTTTGCGGGGCGGGTGGCGCTGATCTTCCAGCCTGCGGAAGAGGACGGCGGCGGCGGCGAGGTGATGGTGCGCGAAGGTGTGATGGACCGCTTCGGCGTGGGCCAGGTCTACGGCATCCACAATGCGCCGAACGTGGCCTTCGGGCACTTCCTGACGACGCCCGGGCCACTGATGGCCTCGGTCGATACCGCGTTCGTGTATCTTACCGGCAAGGGTGGCCATGGCGCCACGCCGCAAGACTGCACCGACCCGGTGGTGGCCGTGGTCGGCATGGTACAGGCGGTTCAGACGATCGTGTCGCGCAACGTGCATGCGCTGGATCAGGCAGTGGTGTCGGTCACGCAGATCCACACCGGCACGGCCAGCAACATCATCCCTGAGGAGGCGATGTTCTGCGCCACCATCCGCAGCTTCAGCCCCGAGGTGCGCGCGCTTTTGAAGCGGCGGTTCCACGAGATCGTGGAGGGCCACGCCGTGGCCTATGGGGTCAAGGCACGCATCGATTATGACTGGGGCTATCCCGCCACTGTCAACCACCCCGCCGAGACGGATTTCGCCGCCGACGTCGCGCGTGAGATTGCAGGCGAGACGGCTGTCAACGCCCGCGCGCCGCGCGAAATGGGATCCGAGGATTTCAGCTATATGCTGGAGGCGCGGCCGGGCGCGTATCTTTTCCTGGGCACCGGGCCGGGGGCGGGCCTGCACCACCCCGCCTATGACTTCAACGACGAGGCAGCCCCCGTGGGCGCCAGCTTCTTTGCCCGGCTGGTAGAGCGCGCTCAACCGGCAGTCTGATCTGCCCCTGCCGCTAATTCGGCGTGCGGGAAAGGCGGACGCCTTTCCCGCACGCCCTCGTCTCGCCTCCCGGGCAAAGCCCGGATCAGCTCGGCTTGACAATACTGCGGCCCCCTGCAATCTCGCGTGGGCCGGATCCCGCGCGTCTCCGGCCTTGTAAACGACGCGCGCTTTGCATCAGCGAGACAGATGATGGCCCTGGAAGACGCTCGTTCAGCGGTGGATACCGCCTTTACCCGCAAGGGGTTGCGCGGCTATGCCTTTGAAAATGCGTTCGGGGGTGCTGCCTCCTTTCTGCGCCGCACCTATACCAAGGACCTTGCAGGCGTTGATCTGGCCATCACCGGCGTGCCATTCGATCAGGCGGTGACGCATCGGGCCGGTACCCGCTTTGGACCCCGCGCTATCCGCGAGGCGAGCACGCTGCAGCCCTATGATCCGCCCTATGGTTGGCCCACCAACCCGCTGGAGGAGATGAACATCATCGACTATGGCGATCTGGCCTTCGACTATGCTAAGATTGCCGATTTTCCAGACGCCCTGACCGGGCATATCCGCGCCATCCTTGCTGCCGGGGCGGGAACGATCACCCTCGGGGGCGATCACTATATCACCTATCCGATCCTGAAGGCCTATGCCGAAAAGTTCGGACCCCTCGGTGTAATCCACTTTGACGCGCATTCCGACCTCTGGCCGGATGACGATCTTGCCCGCATCGACCATGGTACCATGCTTTACAAGGCGGTGAAGACCGGGCTTATTGACCCCGCGCGGTCGGTCCAGATCGGTATCCGCACGACGACAGAAGATTACCTCGGCGTGCAGGTGATCGACGCGCGCGAAGTGCACGAGACGGGCATCGCCGCGGTGGTTGCCAAAGCGCGCGCCATCGTGGGTGACAGGCCCACCTATGTGACCTTCGACATCGACGCGCTGGACCCTGCCTACGCACCGGGCACCGGCACGCCGGTCTGGGGGGGATTGCACAGCTGGCAGGCGGCGGCAGCCCTGCGCGACCTTGCGGGCATCAACATGGTGGGCGGCGACGTGGTCGAGGTTTCCCCCCCCTATGACACGACGGGCGCTACGGCCATTGCAGGCGCTCATGTGGCCTATGAGCTTATTTGTCTTTATCACTGGGCCAAGGCGCAACGCTGAAAGGGCAGGAATGCTGAAGATACTCGGCCTGGTCCTGATTGGCATTTTGCTGCTTCTTGCCGCAAGCATGGTCTACGTGCGCTTTGCGCCCGTCGATCAGGCGCGATGGCACAAGGCGCCCGCCACCGCGACGGGCCCGTCAAATCTGCCCTGTGCGGACGCGATGATCGTCAACCCCGGCAGCGCCGAGGTTCATTGTCAGAGTGCTGAACCGGCGCAAGTGCTGCTTGAACGCCTCGACGTCACAGCAATGGCAACACCGCGTACCCGGCGCATCGCAGGCAGCCCGGCCGAAGGCTTGATCACATGGGAAACCCGGTCGCGTTTCTGGGCCTTTCCGGACTATACAACTGCACAAGCGCGTGACGATGGCGGGAGCACCCGGCTTGACATAGCCGCGCGCCTGCGGTTCGGGGAATCCGACTTCGGCGTCAACGCGGCGCGTCTGAAGGACTGGCTCTCGCGGCTCTGACAGGAGGATGCGGAGAGAGCGCCGTGTTTTTGTGTTCGTGTTTATGTAAACGCCACAGGCACTTACGTCGCACAAATGATCAAAGCGCTCACTGCACCGGCGGCAATTTTGCAGGGCAGAAAACAAAAGCTGCGGCTCGCTGCGAGAAAATGCAGCCTACCACGCCGAATATCCAAGTCTCCCCCCGTGCGGCTTGTCGCAGCCCCGGCTTTTCGGCACCCTTGTGTTGACCCCGCCCGGGGGGCAGGATAAACGGTCGGCAGGTGCGAACGCGAGCCGCAAGTGTCCGCCCGCCCCCGTCGCCAACAAGAAGGAGCGCCTCGTGGACCATCTTCTCCGAGAGTATCTTCCCATAATTATTTTGTTGGCCGTGGCTGTGGGTCTGGGGCTTGTGCTCATCCTCGCGGCGGCTCTTCTGGCGGTGCGAAACCCCGACCCGGAGAAGGTGTCAGCCTACGAATGCGGCTTCAACGCCTTTGACGATGCACGGATGAAATTCGACGTGCGCTTCTACCTTGTCTCGATTCTTTTCATCATTTTCGATCTGGAAGTGGCCTTCCTCTTCCCTTGGGCGGTGGCCTTTGGTGAAATCAGTATGGCTGCGTTCTGGTCGATGATGGTGTTCCTGGGTGTGCTGACCATCGGCTTTGCCTATGAGTGGAAAAAGGGAGCCCTTGAATGGGAGTGATGCCAGATCCCCTGCAAACGGGCGCCAACACGGCGGCCGGCGACCCGGGCGTGGCCGCCGAAGCGCTGAACCGCGAGCTGCAGGACAAGGGGTTTCTGCTGAGCTCGACCGAGGACATCATCAACTGGGCACGCACCGGGTCTCTGCACTGGATGACATTCGGCCTCGCGTGCTGCGCGGTCGAGATGATTCACACCTCGATGCCGCGCTATGATCTGGAGCGTTTCGGCACAGCGCCGCGTGCAAGCCCGCGGCAGTCCGATCTGATGATCGTTGCAGGCACGCTGACCAACAAGATGGCCCCTGCGTTGCGCAAGGTCTACGACCAGATGCCCGAACCGCGCTACGTGATTTCCATGGGGTCCTGCGCCAATGGCGGCGGCTATTATCACTACAGCTATTCGGTGGTGCGCGGGTGCGACCGGATCGTGCCGGTGGACATTTACGTCCCCGGCTGCCCGCCCACGGCCGAGGCACTTTTGTACGGCATCCTGCAGCTGCAGCGGAAGATCCGCCGCACTGGCACCATCACACGCTGAGGGAACCTCATGTCCGAAGCTTTGCAGGAACTCGCCGAACTGATCACGCTGAAGCGGCCAGATGCCGTACTCGGATCGACTGTCGCTTATGGCGATCTGACGCTTGCGGTCTCGCTCGCACATATTGATGAGCTGTCGGAATTCCTCTTGCAGGATAGCAGCTGCCGTTTCTCCAGCCTCGTCGACATCACCGCAATAGACCATCCGGAACGTGTGGCGCGCTTTGATGTGGTCTATCATTTTCTCTCGATGTACCAAAACCACCGCATCCGGCTGAAGGTCGCAGTGCGCGAGGATGAAATGGTGCCGTCGATCCACCTCATCCACCCCTCGGCCAACTGGTTCGAGCGGGAGGTGTTCGACATGTTCGGCATCCTCTTTTCAGGCCATCCTGACCTGCGGCGTATCCTCACGGATTACGGCTTCCGAGGGCACCCGTTGCGCAAGGATTTCCCGACGACCGGCTTTACAGAAGTGCGCTATGACGAGGTGGAAAAGCGCGTGGTCTATGAGCCGGTCAATCTGGTGCAGGAATACCGGCAGTTTGATTTCATGAGCCCGTGGGAAGGGGCGCAATACGTATTGCCCGGTGATCAGAAGGCCGGTGACCAAAAGACTGGCGACCAGAAAGCCGGGGCGAAGTGAAACCTCGCCTGACCATAGGGGTGGCGGGCATGTTTCGGCATCGCATCGGGGAGGAGCATACTGAGGCACACCTTTGCCCGGACTCGGCTCTTTTCCAATCAACGCCAGGGGTGCGGGCCACCGGGTACTTGAAGGGCCTGTTCACTTTGTGCGCCGAGGATTCCGCAGATATGATTGGCGGGGGGCACCACCGATGCGCGTTGAACCGTTTGGGGAGATTTATGCCCAAGGTGATTGCAAAGGCGCGATCCACCGAGGCCTTGGCATGAGGGTGGCGGCCGCTGCAATTTCGCTTGGTTGGATGCCGCGTTCGGCCCGGCCTTTGTTGGGTGTTCAAATTGTTACAAATGAGTTTTTGCGGGCTTTTCTTCTCAAGCCCATTGTGTGTGTGCGCTTTCGGCGGTTTCAAAACGTCGGCGCTGTCAAGAGTGTAATTGCCCTTAGGATGCTGCGGGGCTTCGAGAGCCGCGTTTCTATTACCGACGGTTCGGGCAGTGATTGGCGCAGTAAACTGGCATTCGATCTCACCAGGGAGTTTGATCAAACCACGAGGAAACCGGGTGCGGAATTGTCCGATCAGGATTTTTGCACTGACGATGTCAGCGAACCTGCCCGCTTTTATTCTATCCTTTCCAGCCGTCTGCGGATGAGGCGCGGAGCACCCCTGATTGAGGAGAAAAAGATCTAAGATGATTTCTGGCATCCTCAAGCGCGTCTGGTTCAAGTCCGTCGGGAACGCGGGTCGCTCACAAGACGCTGATGCGCCCATCAGTGCGCGCCCGGTCGGCATGAGCCCGCCGACGCTCTTGTTTTGTGTGGGCGCGCAAAAAGCAGGAACGACGTGGCTTCATGCCTACCTTTCGCGCCATCCCGAATGCAGCTTGCCGCTGATCAAGGAATTACACTACTTCGATATGCGTTTTGAACAACGACTGGCGAACAACCTTGGAACGTTCCGCCAACATAGCCGTTCTTTGCGGAGAGATATCACCAATGTAAAAGAGGCTGAACGTGCACGTACCCTGGCATTCGCTGCGGAATGCGAGGAATTCGGCAATCTTGGCGGCGTAGAGGCAAATGACCTGGGGCCGTACCGGGAGTTCCTCCTGCGTAAGGCCGCCGACAAGTCGCTGACGGCCGACATTACCCCTGCCTATGCCACCCTGACTGTGCCCCACCTGAAAGAGATGGCCACTCTTCTGCCTGATGTCCGCTTCATCTACATTTTGCGGGACCCGGTAGACAGGCTCTGGTCCGCGTGCAAGATGGCCGCCAAGGCCACCTCGACTGCGACAGATGATATCAGTGAAGCCGCATTGGAGAGTTTTCGACGGCAGGCTTCAAAGCATGTTCCTGACGTTTTGCCGCGGGGGAAAGACCAGCAATGCCTGCATGGCGATTATCGTACCGCGACGTCTCGACTTGAAAAGGCAGTCTCTGCAGATCGCCTGTTGATGGTTTATTATGAAGACCTGTTCGCTCCAGAAACACTGGTTCGGCTGTGTAATTTTCTGGAGATCCGGCCTGCTCCTCCACTCGAAGAGGTGATCTTCAAGGGCGAAAGTCTGGAATTGCCACTGGAAGATGCTCGTTATGGCGTCAAATGCCTGGAAGATCAGTATGTTTTTGCTCAGGAACGTTTTGGCCGCCTGCCGGAGCGCTGGATCCAACGAAGGGAGTTGCTGCAATGACAACGTGGGCATCCGAAGCGGAAAAGCGGACGGTTCCGGTCAATTCAAGCCGGTTTTTGCGCGATAGGCGTCGTCCATCGGCAGAGCATTCCGGCCACAGGCCGATCAGGGCGGTATGAGATGATGGACGGCGATATTCGCAAGAACACGTATGACGACGGCTCCTCCGATTTCGAGACGGGAGAGCAGCGCATCCGCAACTTCAACATCAACTTCGGCCCGCAACACCCTGCAGCGCATGGTGTTTTGCGGCTGGTACTGGAGCTGGACGGCGAGATTGTGGAACGCTGTGACCCGCATATCGGCCTGCTGCATCGCGGCACCGAAAAGCTGATGGAAAGCCGCACTTATCTCCAGAACCTGCCGTATTTCGACCGGCTGGACTATGTCGCCCCGATGAACCAGGAGCACGCTTGGTGCCTGGCCATCGAGCGGCTGACCGGAACCGTTGTGCCCCGCCGGGCAAGCCTGATCCGCGTGCTGTTCTGCGAGATCGGCCGGGTGCTGAACCACCTTTTGAACGTGACCACGCAGGCGCTGGACGTGGGCGCCCTCACACCGCCTCTCTGGGGGTTTGAAGAGCGCGAGAAGCTGATGGTCTTTTACGAGCGCGCCTCCGGCGCGCGCCTCCATGCCGCCTACTTCCGCCCCGGCGGCGTGCATGTCGACCTCACGCCGCAACTGATCGAGGATATCGACCAATGGGCGGTCGAGTTTCCCCGCGTACTGGACGATATCGACGGGCTATTGACTGAAAACCGCATCTTCAAGCAGCGCAATGCCGATATCGGCGTCGTGACTGAGGCGGATGTCCTGAAATGGGGTTATTCGGGTGTGATGGTGCGCGGCTCGGGTCTTGCGTGGGATTTGCGCCGCAGCCAGCCTTATGAGTGCTATGACGAGTTTGACTTCAAGATCCCCGTGGGCATGAACGGCGACTGCTATGACCGCTACCTGTGCCGCATGGCCGAGATGCGCGAATCGACCGGCATCATCCGTCAGGCCTGCGTGAAGCTGCGGGTGGAAAAAGGCGATGTGCTGGCCCGCGGCAAGATCACGCCGCCCCCGCGCGGCGAGATGAAAACCTCGATGGAGGCGCTGATCCATCACTTCAAGCTTTACACCGAAGGCTTCCACGTTCCGGCGGGCGAGATCTACGCCGCGGTCGAGGCGCCGAAGGGCGAGTTCGGCGTCTATCTGGTGGCAGATGGCACCAACAAACCTTACCGTGCCAAGATCCGCGCGCCGGGGTTTCTGCACCTGCAGTCGATCGATTACCTCGCCAGGGGGCATCAGCTTGCGGATGTGGCTGCGATTATTGGGACAATGGACGTGGTGTTCGGGGAGATTGATCGGTGATCCGTCTACTTTGCCTCGGCATGGGTTTGCTGCCGATTATGGCGGTTGCGCAGGTGTCGGAAAAGCCGCCGGGCCCGGAATTGGCAGTCGTTGCCGTGCTCTCCGATGATCGGCTTCTGATGGCAAACGGGACGGAACATTTCGTTTGCCGAATTGTCGGTGACGAAGACGGGGACTATACGCTCGGCAACTGTCGGCCGCTCGCTCTGAACTTGCCGATTGAGAACGACAAGGCGCGTCCGATTTCGGTGTTTGAAGAGCATGGGTGTCGTTTGACCGAGGCCGTGGCCCAGTCGATCCTGCCGCCGCTTGGGTTTGATCGGGATGCGACTCGGGCTTTGGTGGGACAATTGCTGGCAGAAGGTCTGATGGAGGTGTCCGGCAGCACTGCAATTCTGAAAACGGAGACTTGCAAGTAATGCTGCGCCGCCTTCACCCCGTCCAACCCGCCTCTTTCGCCTTCACCCCCGCGAACCTCGTCTGGGCGGAGGGACAGATCTCCAAATACCCCGCAGGCCGTCAGGCCAGCGCCATCATTCCGATCCTGTGGCGCGCGCAGGAGCAGGAGGGCTGGCTTTCGCGCCCGGCGATCGAGCATGTGGCGAGCATGCTTGACCTCGCCTACATCCGGGCGCTGGAGGTGGCGACCTTCTACTTCATGTTCCAGCTGCAACCTGTCGGTTCATTGGGCCATATCCAGATCTGCGGCACCACGTCCTGCATGATCTGCGGTGCCGAGGAGCTGATCGCCGTCTGCAAGGAGATGATCTCCCAAGCCCCCCACGTTCTGAGTGCCGATGGCAAGTTCAGCTGGGAAGAGGTCGAATGTCTGGGCGCCTGTGCCAATGCGCCGATGGCCCAGATCGGCAAGGATTACTACGAGGACCTGACGGCGCCCAAGCTGCGCGACCTGATCGCCCGTTTCTCGGAAGGTGAAATGCCGTTGCCCGGGCCGCAGAACGGCCGGTTTGCGGCGGAACCGATCACCGGACTTACGTCGCTGACCGAATATGCCGCTGGCCGGATGGCCCACAACGGCTCGGTCGGTGCGGCAGTGGCGCTGATGGATACGGTGCGGCGCATCGACGGCACCGAAGTGCCGCTGCGGACACCGTGGTTGCAGGAGGCAGCGGCAGCCCCCATACCGTCAACGGCTGCTAACAATGACCCAAAACCCTCCGCAGGCCGCGCGGCAGATGCCAGCGGCGTGACAGTGCAGGAAGCCACAGCACACTCTGTCGGCAAGCCGGTGGCCCAAGGCGACGCTGCAAATGCGACGCCTGCGGCGACACCCGAGGCAAAGGCGACACCGGAAAAGATTGCACCCATGCCCGAAGGCCAGCACCAGCAACCAGCCCGGTTGCCGTCGCCCCGAGAGGGCAAGGCCGACGATCTGAAGCGCATTCTGGGCATCGGACCGAAGCTTGCTATTCTGTGCAACGCCTTGGGCGTTTACCACTTCGACCAGATCGCGGGTTGGTCCGCGACCGAGATCGCCTGGGTGGACGACAATCTTGAAGGCTTCAAAGGCCGGGCGACCCGCGACAAATGGGTGGCTCAGGCGAAGGTTCTTGCGGCGGGCGGATCGGTTGAAGATGTCGAACGTGCCGCAAGGGGTGAGGACGGCAACTGATCTGCAATGGCCCCGCAGCGGGTCACTGAAAGGGAGCGGACGAAAATGGCGAGAGTTGAGAACAAACATGCTCCATCCTTTGACGGATGGCTGATTGCGGCGGGGATCGCATTTGTGGCGACAGGCGCTGCCCATGTCGCGGGTGGATTTGGCAACGAGTTTGTCGGTTTGATCGCGGTTCTGGTGTTCCTTGTTGCGGCGGTCTTTCTGGTGATGCCTTGGGGTGGCGAAAGCAAACATCGCCTTGTCATGAGCCATCCTGCAGTCACACCAGTCGCAGCGCCCGCTGTAGCCCCTGCCGCTCTCATGCAGGCGCCGACAAAAATAGGACCCGAGCGGCTGTCGGCCCCCCGCCACGGCAAGGCCGATGCGCTGACCGAGATCGAGGGCATCGGTCCGGCGATGGCCAAGCTGTGCAACGATCTGGGCTTTTACCACTTTTCCCAGATCGCAGGTTGGTCGGACGCCGATGTGGCTTGGGTGGACGCCAACATGGGCTTCTTCAAAGGGCGCATCGTGCGGGATAAATGGGTGGCGCAAGCCAGGCTGATCGTGTCCGAAGGGCTGGACGCATTCCGGGTCCGCACCAAGACGAACGATTACTGAGGCGCACGAATGACAAAGCCCGCGCCCAAAGATCACGATGCTGCGCAATCAAGGCTGGTGGGCCTTGTCATCGTTGGCACGGTGGTCCTGTGGATGGGGGCGCAATGGCTGGGCGGAGAGATGGGCTGGGAACCCCGCTATGTCTTTCTCTTCGACCTTGCCGCCTTGGCCGCGTTCATCTGGGCGCTGGTCGTGACATATCAGCTCTGGCGCAAGCGCCGGTGACAGGAAGGGGGCAGTCATGCTCAAGGATCAGGACCGTATCTTTACCAACCTCTACGGCATGCACGACCGTAGTCTGGCCGGGGCCAAGGCACGGGGGCATTGGGACGGCACGGCCGAGATCGTCGCGCGCGGCCGCGACAAGCTGGTTGAACAGGTGAAGGCGTCGGGCCTGCGCGGGCGCGGCGGGGCAGGGTTTCCGACCGGGCTGAAGTGGTCGTTCATGCCCAAGCAATCGGACGGGCGGCCCTGCTATCTTGTGGTAAACGCCGACGAATCCGAACCGGGCACCTGCAAGGACAGGGAAATTATGCGCCATGACCCCCATACGCTGGTTGAAGGCTGTCTGATTGCCGCCTTCGCGATGGGGGCAAATGCCTGTTACATCTACATTCGTGGTGAATATATCCGCGAGCGGGAAGCGCTGCAGACAGCGCTTGATGAATGCTATGAAACGGGGCTTTTGGGCAAGAACGCGGCCGGGTCGGGCTGGGATTTCGACTGTTACCTGCACCATGGTGCAGGCGCCTATATCTGCGGTGAGGAAACCGCCCTCTTGGAAAGCCTTGAAGGCAAGAAAGGCATGCCCCGGATGAAGCCGCCGTTTCCCGCAGGCTCGGGGCTTTACGGTTGCCCGACGACTGTGAACAACGTCGAATCCATCGCTGTTGTCCCTACCATCTTGCGCCGTGGGCCAGAGTGGTTTGCAGGCTTTGGCCGTCCGAATAATGCGGGCACCAAGCTTTTCGGCATCTCGGGCCACGTGAATGCGCCTTGTGTGGTCGAAGAAGCCATGTCGATTTCGCTGCGCGAGCTGCTTGACCGGCACTGCGGTGGCGTTCGCGGCGGCTGGAAGAACATCAAAGCGGTGATCCCCGGCGGATCGTCGGTGCCGATGCTGAATGCCGCACAATGTGATGATGCGATTATGGATTTCGACTGGCTGCGCGAACAGCGCTCGGGCCTTGGCACGGCGGCAGTGATCGTGATGGACCAGTCCACCGACGTGATCAAGGCGATCTGGCGGCTGTCAAAGTTCTACAAGCACGAAAGCTGCGGCCAGTGCACCCCCTGCCGCGAAGGTACTGGCTGGATGATGCGGGTGATGGATCGCCTTGTGCGTGGTGAGGCCGAGGTCGAGGAGATCGACATGCTGCTGTCGGTCACCAAGCAGATTGAGGGTCACACCATCTGCGCGCTTGGCGATGCAGCGGCCTGGCCCATTCAGGGCCTCGTGCGGCATTTCCGCGAGGAAATCGAAGACCGGATCAAGGCGAAGAAGACCGGGCGCATCGGCGCAATGGCGGCGGAGTGATGCGGATGGCATCCCCTTTGATTTTGACCGCCACGCTTGCGGGCTGTGTGGCGCAGGCCACGGCGCCTCAGCCCGGCCGCGGGGCCGTGCAGGTCGGCGACAGTTATGGTTTTGCCGATGGCGCCGCCGCGCGCCGGCAAGCAGAGGCGCTTTGCGCAGCACGGGGTGCGCGGCTGTCCCCATCTATCCGCGACCGGTTTGCCGCGGGCACCTGGATATTCGTGGAGGGTTGTAAATGAGAACGGTCGTGATCATCGGGGCGCTTTTGGCGTTGGCAGCCTGCAACCCGAAAGAACCGATCCTGTTTGACGGACAGGTGTTCAGGTCGAAGTCGAAGGCCGTCAGTGACGACAAGCGCGTCTTTTCTGTCGAGGTGCGCGAGGCTGCAGGGCGCGAGGACGCCGCGGTGAAGGCCGCGCGCTATGAGGCCACGCTCTATTGCATGGGCCGATTTGCCACCTCTGACATGATCTGGACTGCGGGGGGTGCCGATATCGCGGTGACCGAGGATGGAACGCTGGTTCGCGAAGGGGAGTGTGCGTCGCGATGACCCTGCCGATGCATCTTGCAGAGTTGAACGTCGGCCGCTTGCTCGCGCCGACCGATGACCCGCGCGTGGCGGATTTCATGGGGGCGCTGGACCGGGTTAATGGCCTGGGCAAGCGGATGCCGGGCTTTGTGTGGATGATGCAAGGCTCGGGCGCGCCGGGCACCGGCAACACCGAGGCCAAGATTGATGGCGATCCGCAACACGTAAGCAACCTGACTGTGTGGGAAAGCGTGGAGACGCTGGAGGCTTTTGTGTGGAACACGGTCCATCGCACGTTTTATGAGCGGCGGTCCGAGTGGTTTGAAGTGCTGGGGCGCATGCATTTCGTCATGTGGTGGATACCGGCAGGGCATAGGCCCACACTGGAAGGGGCGCTGGCACGGCTCGCGATGAAACAGGAACAGGGCGACAGCGACGAGGCCTTTGGCTGGGCGTGGCTGAAACAGGCGCAGGCGTGGAAAGCCCACCGATGTGCCCAGATAGGGGTGGAGTAAAGGCGATGTGTCAGGGCGGGGTCGATCCGAAATACATGATGCGCGATATCGAGGCGCGGATGCGGGATTTCCCGGCTCGCACCGCGGCAGAGGCAGAGGCGAAGGCCGATGGGCCGACGCTTGGGGGCTGGATCACGGCGATGCTGCTGGCGCTGCGGCGAGGAATGGCAAGACATGTCTAATCTGAAGAAGATTTCCATCGACGGCATCGAGGTCGAAGTCGACGGCGCGATGACGCTCATTCAGGCCGCCGAAGTGGCCGGAGTGGAGATCCCGCGATTTTGCTACCACGAGAGGCTGACAATCGCAGGCAACTGCCGGATGTGTCTGGTCGAGGTGGTGGGTGGCCCGCCGAAACCGGCGGCAAGCTGTGCCATGCAGGTGCGCGACCTGCGTCCCGGCCCGAACGGCGAGGCACCGTCGGTCAAGACAAAAAGCCCCATGGTGAAAAAGGCCCGCGAAGGCGTGATGGAATTCCTGCTGATCAACCACCCGCTTGACTGCCCGATTTGCGACCAGGGCGGCGAGTGTGATCTGCAAGACCAGGCAATGGCTTATGGCGTGGACTTCAGCCGATACCGCGAGCCGAAGCGGGCAAACGAGGATCTGAACCTCGGCCCCCTGGTCGAGACGCACATGACGCGCTGCATCTCTTGCACCCGCTGCGTCCGCTTTACTACAGAGGTGGCCGGCATCACCCAGATGGGCCAGACCGGGCGCGGCGAGGATGCCGAGATCACCTCCTATCTCAATGAGACGCTGAACTCGAACCTGCAGGGCAACATCATCGACCTGTGCCCGGTGGGGGCTTTGACGTCAAAGCCCTATGCCTTTACCGCCCGGCCATGGGAACTGTCCAAGACCGAGTCGGTGGATGTGATGGACGCGCTCGGCTCCAGCATCCGTATAGACGCCAAGGGACGGGAAGTGATGCGCATTCTGCCGCGCAACCATGACGGCGTGAATGAGGAGTGGATCAGCGACAAGACCCGTTTCGTCTGGGACGGCTTGCGCCGTCAACGTCTCGACACGCCCTACATCCGCGAGAACGGCCGCCTGCGCAAAGCTGGCTGGTCCGAAGCCATTGTCGCTGCCGCCGCTGCCATGAAGGGGCGCAAGGTTGCGGGCCTCGTGGGGGATCTGATACCGGTCGAGGCGGCCTACAGCCTGAAAACGCTGATCGAGGGCACGGGCGGGAATGTCGAATGCCGCACCGATGGCGCGCGCCTGCCCATCGGAAACCGCTCTGCCTACGTCGGCACCGCGACGATCGAAGATATCGACAGCGCGAGGATGATCCAGCTGATCGGCACCAACCCGCGCCTTGAGGCGCCGGTGCTGAATGCGCGCCTGCGCAAGGCCTGGATCAATGGCGCAAAGATCGGGCTGGTGGGCGCGGCAGTTGATCTGACCTATGACTACGCGCATGTCGGCACCGACCGCGCCGCTTTGGCCGGGCTTTCGGCGCAGACGTTCTCGGATGCGACCCGGGCGATGCCCACGCTGGTGGTCGTGGGGCAGGGCGCCATCATTGAGGCGGATGGAGAGGCGGTGCTGGCCCATGCGATGAAACTTGCCGAAAATTCGAACTCGAAGCTGCTGATCCTGCACACCGCAGCAGCGCGAGTGGGGGCGATGGACGTGGGGGCCGTGACCGAAGGCGGGCTTGCCGCCGCAACCGACGGGGCAGAGGTGATCTATAACCTTGGCGCCGATGAGGTGGAGATCGCGCCAAAGGCTTCGGGTGGCCCGTTTGTGATCTATCAGGGCAGCCATGGTGACCGGGGTGCGATGCGCGCCGACATCATCCTGCCGGGTGCTGCCTACACGGAAGAAGACGGCCTGTTCGTGAACACCGAAGGGCGCCCGCAACTCGCGATGCGCGCAGGGTTCGCACCGGGCGAGGCGAAGGAAAACTGGGCCATACTGCGCGCACTTTCGGCGGAACTCGGCGCGACGCTGCCTTGGGACAGTCTGGCCGCGCTGCGCCGCGCTGTCACCATGGCGCATCCGCATCTGGGGCGCATCGACGAGGTGGCGGCGAACGACTGGACGCCGCTCGCGCTCCGTGACATGGGGGCGGCAGAGTTCCGCACTGCGATCAAGGATTTCTATCTTACCAACCCGATTGCCCGGGCTAGCACTGTGATGGCGGAACTTTCCGCTCTGCAGGCCGCACGGACAGCACCCAAAGCGGCGGCAGAATAAGACGATGATGATGCAGGCGTTTCTCCTCGCAAGCTTGATGGCCACGCTGCTTGCACTTGGCGCCTGTGCGCCTTCGGGGACTGTGGCGGGCAAGCCAGCTTATTTCGGGATCCGGACGCAGCTTCTGGATGGCGATCTGGTGGGGTTTCAGGTTGCCTTGCGCAATGCCCCGGGCCCTGACGCGGTGGAGGCTTACGCGCGTTGTGCCGCAGCGCAATACGCGCTGATCCGCGGCTTTGGCTTTGCCCGCCAGATCAGGACCACGATTGACGAGCGGGCTGGGCTGTGGCGGGCCGATGCCGTCTACCTGATCTCTGCCGCTTTGCCGGCGGGTTCGCGTACCATCGACGCCGAAGTGACAGTGCGCGATTGCGGTGACCTTGGGATACCCACGATATGACGATGAGGATCAGGCATGGCTGACTTTCTTTCCACAGGGTTCGGCACGCTGATGCTGATTGCAGCCCAAAGCCTTCTGGTTGTCGGCTTCGTGATGATCAGCCTGTTGTTCCTCGTCTATGGCGACCGCAAGATCTGGGCTGCCGTCCAGATGCGCCGGGGCCCGAACGTTGTCGGCCCCTGGGGGATCTTGCAGACCGTGGCCGATGCGTTGAAATACGTGGTGAAGGAAATCGTCGTACCGGCAGGCGCAGACCGGCCGGTGTTCTTCCTTGCCCCCATGCTGTCTTTCGTTCTGGCGGTGCTCGCCTGGGCGGTGATCCCGTTCGATGACACCTGGGTGCTGGCAAACATCAACGTGGCGATCCTTTTCGTCTTCGCCGTCTCCTCCCTCGAAGTGTATGGCGTGATCATGGGGGGGTGGGCGTCGAACTCCAAATACCCCTTCCTCGGCAGCTTGCGCTCTGCCGCACAGATGATCTCCTACGAGGTGTCACTGGGGCTGATCATTATCGGCATCATCCTGTCGACCGGCTCGATGAACTTTGGCGCAATCGTTGCGGCGCAGGATACACCTTACGGGCTTCTGGGCTGGTATTGGCTGCCGCATCTGCCGATGGTGGCGCTGTTCTTCATCTCGGCGCTGGCCGAAACGAACCGCCCGCCCTTTGATCTGCCCGAGGCGGAGAGCGAACTGGTGGCGGGGTTCATGGTCGAATACTCGTCAACCCCTTACCTTCTGTTCATGGCCGGCGAGTACATCGCGATTTTCCTCATGTGCGCGTTGATGAGCCTCTTGTTCTTCGGCGGCTGGCTGTCGCCCATTCCCGGCCTGCCGGACGGGGCGATCTGGATGGTCCTGAAGATGGCCTTCTTCTTCTTTCTCTTCGCCATGGTAAAGGCCATCGTGCCCCGGTACCGCTATGACCAGCTGATGCGGATCGGCTGGAAGGTGTTCCTGCCCATGTCACTGGCTTGGGTTGTGATCGTTGCGTTTCTTGCAAAATTCGAGGTGTTCGGCGGCTTTTGGGCGCGCTGGACGATGGGAGGCTGAACGATGGCAAACATCGACTGGAACCGCGCGACCCGCTATTTCCTGCTGATGGATTTCATCAAGGGCTTCAGCCTTGGCATGAAATACTTCTTTGCGCCCAAGGCGACCTTGAACTACCCGCACGAAAAGGGTCCGCTCTCCCCCCGGTTCCGCGGTGAGCATGCCTTGCGTCGCTATCCCAATGGCGAAGAGCGCTGCATTGCCTGCAAACTTTGCGAGGCGATCTGCCCGGCACAGGCCATCACCATCGACGCCGAACCCCGCGAGGATGGCAGCAGGCGGACCACCCGCTACGACATCGACATGACGAAATGCATCTATTGCGGTTTCTGCCAGGAAGCTTGCCCGGTGGATGCAATCGTCGAGGGGCCAAACTTCGAATTCGCCACCGAAACCCGCGAGGAGCTGTTCTACGACAAGGACAAGCTTCTGGCGAACGGCGAGCGGTGGGAGGCGGAGATTGCCCGCAACCTCGAGATCGATGCGCCGTATAGGTAGGAATGGCCGATGAACGAAGAGTTCAACAAGATATTCGCGGCGATGATGGCGCAAGGGGCCGAGATGGCGAAAGCCTTCGCGCCGGCGCTTGAGGGCATTGACGTGAAGGGCTTTGAGCGGCTCTTTCCCACCATGCCCAAGGAAATGCTTGAGGCGTGGTTCGGCAAGACCTACAACCCCGAAGGTCTGGACGCGCGCACCCGCCTGCTGGTGACAATCGCCGCGCTGACGGTGCTCGGGGCGCAAGCCGAGCCGCAGATGCGCCTGACCGTCCGCCAGGCCCTCGCAGCCGGGGCCACAAAGCGCGAGGTCGCCGAAGTGATCTGGCAGATGAGCATGTTCGCCGGCCCGCCCGCCATGCAAAAGGCGCTGGAGATTGCCCACTCCGTCTTTGCCGAGACCGAGGGGGAAGGCGCATGACGGTCGCTGACTATGCTTTTTATGCCTTTGCCATCGTCACAGTGGCCGCGGGCCTGATGGTCACCATCAGCCGCAACCCGGTGCATTCGGTGCTGTGGCTGATCCTTGCCTTCCTGTCCTCCGCCGGGCTTTTCGTACTTCTGGGGGCCGAGTTCGTGGCGATGCTGCTGATCATCGTCTATGTCGGCGCGGTCGCGGTGCTGTTCCTGTTCGTGGTGATGATGCTCGACATCGACTTTGCCGCGCTGAAAGGGGAAATGGCGCGGATCATGCCACTGGCCTTGCTGATCGGGGTGATCCTGCTGATGCAGATTGCGCTTGGGGTCGGGGCCTGGGTGCAGGCGGACGGCGCGCTCGGGTTGCGGGGCGCAGTCGCGCCGCCGTTGGATCAGGTGGAAAATACCCGCGCCATCGGTTTGCTTTTGTATGACAAGTACATCTACCTCTTCCAGGCCGCCGGGCTGATCCTTCTGGTCGCCATGATTGGTGCGATTCTGCTGACGCTGCGCCACCGCAAGGATGTGAAGCGCCAGAACGTCCTGGCGCAGATGTGGCGCGACCCCGCCAAGGCGATGGAATTGCGCGACGTGAAGCCGGGGCAGGGGCTTTAGGACGCGCGGGACCCGGTCGGGGCATGGCCGCCGATCTTAGACTGAATAACCGGGCCGAAAGCCCCTGAGGGACGGAACATGGTAGGACTGGAACATTACCTGACGGTGGCTGCGACCTTGTTTGTCATCGGCATTTTCGGGATATTCCTGAACCGCAAGAACGTGATCGTCATCCTTATGTCCATCGAGCTGATGCTTCTGGCGGTCAACATCAACCTAGTGGCCTTTTCGTCCTTTCTCGGGGATCTTGTCGGGCAGATTTTCACGATGTTCGTGCTGACCGTCGCCGCAGCCGAGGCCGCCATCGGCCTTGCGATCCTTGTCGTCTTCTTCCGCAACCGCGGGACGATTGATGTCGAAGACGTCAACGTGATGAAAGGCTGAAGCCATGGCAACGATCATCCTTCTGTCCCCGCTGATCGGGGCGCTTCTGTGCGGCTTTGGCTGGCGCTTCTTTGGCGAGCGTCCGGCGCAGGTGCTGACGACAGCGCTGGTGTTTCTTGCGGCGATCCTGTCCTGGGTGATCTTTCTGACCTTTGACGGCGAGATGCAGCAGATCGTGCTGATGCGCTGGATCGAGAGCGGGTCGTTCGGCTCGGAATGGGCGATCCGGCTGGACCGGATGACGGCGATCATGCTCGTCGTGGTGAACACGGTGTCGGCGCTCGTGCACCTTTATTCCTTTGGCTACATGGCGCATGACGAAAACTGGGGCGACGAAGAGCCTTATCGTGCCCGGTTCTTTGCGTATCTGTCGTTCTTTACCTTCTCGATGCTGATGCTGGTCACATCGGACAATCTGATCCAGATGTTCTTTGGCTGGGAAGGGGTAGGGGTCGCTTCCTATCTGCTCATCGGCTTTTACTATCGCAAGCCCTCGGCCAATGCGGCGGCGATCAAGGCCTTTGTGGTCAACCGGGTAGGTGACTTCGGCTTTGCCTTGGGGATCTTTGCGCTGTTCTACCTCACGGATTCGGTGCGTTTTGACGATATCTTTGCCGCCGGACCGATGCTGGCCGAGACGAACCTGCATTTCCTGTGGACCGACTGGAACGCGGCCAATCTGATCGGTGTGCTGTTGTTCATCGGGGCTGCCGGGAAATCGGCGCAGCTTTTCCTGCACACCTGGCTGCCCGACGCGATGGAGGGGCCGACCCCGGTATCCGCGCTGATCCATGCGGCAACAATGGTAACGGCGGGGGTCTTCCTTGTCTGCCGGATGTCGCCGATCTATGAATATGCGCCCGGGGCACTGGCCTTCATCACGGTGATCGGAGCGAGCACGGCGTTCTTTGCCGCGACCGTGGGCCTTGTTCAGAACGACATCAAGCGGGTGATTGCCTATTCCACCTGTTCGCAGCTGGGATACATGTTTGTCGCCGCGGGGGTGGGGGTCTATTCGGTGGCGATGTTCCACCTGTTCACCCACGCCTTCTTCAAGGCGATGCTGTTTCTTGGGGCCGGGTCGGTCATCACCGCCACGCATCATGAGCAGGACATGCGCAATTATGGCGGGTTGCGAAAGAAGATCCCGCTGACCTTCTGGGCGATGATGATCGGCACGCTGGCCATCACCGGGGTGGGCATCCCTCTGACGCACATCGGTTTTGCCGGGTTCCTCTCAAAAGACGCGGTGATCGAGAGCGCTTATGTCGGGAGCCAGTATGCCTTCTGGATGCTGGTGATCGCTGCCTGCATGACCTCGTTCTATTCCTGGCGGCTGATGTTCATGACCTTCTATGGCGCCAGCCGGGCGGGGGGGCATGGGCATGACGCGCACGACAGCCATGGGCATGACGCGCACGAGCACGACAGTCATGGGCACGAGCCGCACGAAAGCCCGATGGTCATGCTGATCCCCTTGGGGGTTCTGGCGATCGGGGCGGTGTTTTCGGGGATGGTGTGGTACAGCGTTTTCTTTGGCGAAGAGGAAAAGGTCCGCGACTGGTTCGGGATGGAGGCCGCGCAAGCCCATGACGGGGCTGAAGCAAGCGCGCATGCCGCGACAGGTACCGACCCTGCGACCGAAGCCACGGTCGCGACCGACGGTGCCGCTGCAGCGGAAGGCACATCCACAACCGAAGCTGCCACTGCGACCGAGGCTGCCGGTACGGGCCACGCATCCCCCGCCGCAGCCCCAAAGGGCGCGATCTTCTACGGTCCGGACAACCACGTCCTGCACGAGGCGCATCAGGTGCCGAACTGGGTCAAGGTGTCACCCTTTGTTGCAATGATCCTGGGCTTTGGGCTGGCCTGGCTGTTCTACATCCGCGCGCCCCACCTGCCGGGGCAACTGGCTCGTCAGCAATGGCCGCTTTACCAGTTCCTGTTGAACAAGTGGTACTTTGACGAGCTTTACGACTGGCTCTTTGTCCGCCCGGCCAAGGCCATCGGCGCCTTCTTGTGGAAATGGGGCGACGGATCGGTGATCGACGGGTTCCTCAACGGGGTGGCGATGGGGATCATTCCCTTTTTAACCCGAATCGCGGGTCGGGCACAGTCGGGCTACATTTTCACCTATGCATTCGCCATGGTGCTCGGGATCGTGATCCTGATCACTTGGATGACGCTTTCCGGCGGCGCTGGTTAAGGGGGCGCACGCAACATGGCACAACAGCTTTTGTCCATCCTGATCTTCCTGCCGCTGGTGGCGGCGGCAATCCTTGCGCTGTTCTTGCGCGGCGACGATGCTGCCGCCCGGCTTGGCGCCAAGCGGCTGGCACTGTTCGCGACACTCGCCACCTTCGTGATTTCACTTCTGGTGCTGATCGGGTTTGACGCGGCCAACACCGGCTTTCAGTTCGTAGAAGAGCGTGCCTGGATCATAGGGCTGAACTACCGGCTGGGGGTGGACGGTATCTCGATCCTGTTCGTGATGCTGACGACGTTCCTGATGCCGATCACGATCCTGTCCTGCTGGGGGGTGGAGACGCGCGTCAAGGAATACATGATCGCCTTCCTTGTACTGGAGGCGCTGATGATCGGCGTATTTGTCTCGCTGGACCTTGTGCTGTTTTACCTCTTCTTCGAGGCAGGCCTGATCCCGATGTTCCTGATCATCGGCATCTGGGGCGGCAAGGAGAGGATCTATGCGGCCTTCAAGTTCTTCCTCTACACTTTCTTCGGGTCAGTGCTGATGCTGGTGGCGATGATCGCCATGTATTTCGACGCGGGCACCACCGACATCGTGAAGCTGCTGGCGCATGACTTTGCGCATGACACGATTTCGGTGCTGGGAATTTCGATCACCGGCGGGCTGCAAACGCTGCTGTTCCTTGCATTCTTTGCCAGCTTTGCCGTCAAGATGCCGATGTGGCCCGTACATACCTGGCTGCCCGACGCCCATGTTCAGGCGCCGACGGCAGGGTCGGTCGTTCTGGCCGCGATCCTTCTGAAAATGGGCGGTTACGGGTTCTTGCGCTTCAGCTTGCCGATGTTTCCGGTCGGATCGGATATCATGGCCCCGCTGGTCTTGTGGATGAGCGCGATTGCCATCGTCTACACCAGCCTTGTGGCCCTGGCGCAAAGCGACATCAAGAAGCTGATCGCCTATTCCTCGGTCGCGCACATGGGCTATGTGACGATGGGAATATTTGCCGCCAACCAGCAGGGCGTCGATGGCGCGATTTTCCAGATGCTGAGCCATGGCTTCATCTCGGGCGCGCTGTTCCTGTGTGTCGGCGTCATCTACGACCGCATGCACACCCGAGAGATTGACGCCTATGGCGGGCTGGTGAACCGGATGCCCGCCTATGCGCTGGTGTTCATGTTCTTTACCATGGCCAACGTGGGCCTGCCCGGCACCTCCGGCTTCGTGGGAGAGTTCCTGACACTCGTCGGGATCTTTCAGGTCAACACCTGGGTTGCGCTCTTTGCCACCTCGGGGGTGATCCTTTCAGCCTCTTATGCGCTGTGGCTTTATCGCCGCGTCATGATGGGCCAGTTGCTGAAGGAGGCGCTGAGCAGCATCTCCGATATGACCGGGCGCGAGCGGGTCGTCTTTGCGCCGCTGGTGGTGATGACGCTGCTTCTGGGCATCTACCCCAGCCTCGTGACCGACATTATCGGGCCGTCCGTTGCGGCCCTTGTGACTGACTACCACGCAGCCCTGCCCGAAGTGGCAGAGGTCGCCGTGGCTGAGCACTGAAGGGACGCCGTCGATGATCGCAGATATTGCAACCGTCTTGCCCGAGATCGTGCTCGCCGTCTTTGCGATGGCCTCCTTGATGGCGGGGGTCTACACATCTAAGGACGAGTCCGCGCCGATGCTGGTCTGGACGACCGCTGCGGTGTTCGTCGCGGTGGCGGCGTGGATCGGTCTTGGTGGCGCGGGAGAGCGGCTTGCCTTTGGCGGCATGTTCATCGACGACCCTTTTGCGCGCTTTGCCAAGGTCACGATCCTGGTTTCCGCCGCTGCTGTTCTGGTGATGACGCAGGATTACATGCTGCGCCGCGACCTCTTGCGCTTTGAGTTTCCCATTCTGGTAACGCTTTCGGTTATCGGGATGATGATGATGGTCTCCTCGGGCGATCTGATGGCGCTTTATATGGGGCTCGAGCTGCAGTCGCTGTCGCTCTACGTCCTGGCGGCGATGCGGCGGGATTCGGCGAAGTCGTCGGAGGCGGGGCTGAAATATTTCGTCCTTGGCGCGTTGTCCTCGGGGCTGCTGCTTTATGGCGCATCACTGGTGTACGGCTTTGCAGGCACAACCTTGTTCTCGGGCATCCTCGGCACGCTGCAGGACGGGGCGCCGCTGGGGCTGTTGTTCGGGCTGGTGTTCATGCTCGCGGGTCTTGCCTTCAAAGTCTCTGCAGCACCCTTCCATATGTGGACGCCGGATGTCTATGAAGGATCGCCCACGCCGGTGACCGCGTTCTTTGCAACGGCGCCCAAGGTGGCGGCGATGGCACTGATCGCGCGGCTGGTGCATGACGCCTTTGGCGGCATTCCGGGCGACTGGGGGCAAGTGCTGGCAGCCCTCGCTGTGGCGTCGATGTTCCTCGGCGCCATCGCAGCCATCGGCCAGCGCGACATCAAGCGGCTGATGGCCTATTCCTCGATCGCCCATATGGGTTATGCGCTGATCGGCCTCGCCGTCGGCACGGCAGAAGGCGTACAGGCGATGCTCGTCTACATGGTGATCTATGTCACGATGAACGTGGGTACCTTCGCCTTTATCCTGTCTATCGAGCGTGACGGCCGTCCAGTGACGGATATCGCCGCACTGAACCTTTTCTCGAAGAAGGAACCGCTGAAGGCCCTTGCGATGCTGATCTTGCTGTTCAGCCTTGCCGGCGTGCCGCCGATGCTGGGGTTCTTTGGAAAATTCTATGTGCTGAAGGCGGCGGTCGACGGGGGCATGGTGTGGCTGGCCCTGGCGGGGGCGGTCGCTTCGGTCATCGGGGCCTATTACTACCTTCGCATCGTCTTTTTCATGTATTTCGGCAAGGAAGTGGACCCGGTAGAAAGCCGAATGGCGCCGGTGCAATGGGGGCTGCTCATCGGAGTTGCCGCCGTGATGATCCTTGGTGTCATCAACCTTTTCGGAATCGAGCCAGTGGCAGCCCTCGCCGCCGAAGCACTTGTCCGCTAGCACCCCCCTATGGCCCGCCGGGGTGGGGCGGCTGGTGCTGGAAGAGGTGGACAGCACCAACGCCCATGCGCAGCGCATCGGCGGTACGGGGCCGCTATGGGTGCTGGCCGGGCGCCAGACGGCAGGGCGCGGGCGTCGAGCGCGACCGTGGGTCAGTCCTTTGGGCAATTTCCACGCGACACTGATGATGGTGCTGGACGAGCCGCCCGCCATCGTCGCGCTGCGGTCCTTCGCGGCGGCGCTGGCTCTGCGGGAGGCGCTGGTGGCGCTGACCGGGCAAACCGAGGCTTTCGCCCTCAAATGGCCGAATGACGTTCTGCTGCAAGGCGGCAAGCTGGCCGGGATTTTGCTGGAGAGCAGCCTTGAGGCTGGACGCGCGCGTCTGTGCATCGGCATCGGCGTGAATCTGGTTGCAGCCCCCGACATCGCACAGATGGAGGAGGGGGCGCTGCGCCCCGTCTCGCTGCTGTCCGAAACCGGGCTGCGCGTGACACCCGGGGACGTGCTTGACCACCTCGGCCCGGCCTATGCCAGATGGGAGCAGCGGCTGAAGAGCGAAGGCTTCGCGCCGCTGCGCGAGGCCTGGCTTGCCCACGCCGCCCGCCTGGGGCAACCGATCCGCGCCCGCACGGGGGCCGATACCCGCCATGGCGTCTTTTGCGGGATCGACGCCGCCGGTAATCTTATCCTGCAGATGCCGCATGGCCCCGTGGCCATTCCTGCGGCGGATGTGTTCTTCTGAAGGGGGGGCACGCATGCTTCTGGCCATTGACTGCGGCAACACGAATACCGTCTTTTCCATCTGGGACGGGGCACGGTTTCTGGCGACCTGGCGGATCGCGACGGACCATCGCCGCACGTCAGACGAGTACTTCGTCTGGCTGTCCAGCCTGATGACCGCAACGCAAACAAAGGCAAAGATCACCGAGGCGATCATCTCCTCCACCGTGCCGCGGGTGGTGTTCAATCTGCGGGTCCTTTGCAACCGGTATTTCGACTGCCGCCCTCTGGTGGTGGGCAAGCCCGAATGCCGCCTGCCGGTGCCGCCCCGGGTGGATCAGGGCACGACGGTGGGGCCGGACCGGCTGGTCAATACGGTCGCCGGGTTTGACCGCCACGGTGGCAACCTGATCGTGGTGGATTTCGGCACGGCCACCACCTTTGACGTGGTGGATACCGACGGTGCTTATGTCGGCGGCGTTATCGCCCCGGGAGTGAACCTCAGCCTGGAGGCATTGCACATGGCAGCCGCCGCCCTGCCCAATGTCGAAATCACCAAACCAGCCCGCGCCATCGGCACGAATACGGTGGCCTGCATGCAGTCGGGCGTGTATTGGGGCTATGTGGGTCTTGTCGAAGGCATCGTGCGCGAGGTGCGCCGAGAGCGCGACCGGCCCATGAAAGTCATAGCCACCGGCGGCCTTGCCTCGCTCTTTGCACAAGGCACGGATATATTCGAAAAGATCGAGGATGATCTGACGATGCACGGTCTTGTCCTCATCCACGCGTTCAACAAGGAAACCGTATGAGCAAGAACCGCCTGATCTATCTGCCCCTGGGCGGTGCCGGCGAGATCGGCATGAATGCCTATGTCTATGGCTATGGCCTTCCCGGAAAGGAACGGCTCATCCTTGTGGATATGGGCGTGACCTTTCCCGATATGGATACCACGCCCGGGGTTGATCTGATCATGCCGGACCTTGCGTGGCTGGAAGCGCGGCTGGACCGGCTGGAGGCGATCTTCATCACCCACGCGCATGAAGACCATATCGGCGCCGTGGGGCATCTTTGGCCGAAACTGAAGAAGCAGATCTATGCCCGCCGCTTCACCGCCACCATCGGACGGCTGAAGTTCGAGGAATACGGTCTGCCAACCGAGGCGATCACCACGGTAGAGGCACGGCCCCACGTGGTGGAGGCCGGGCCCTTCAAGGTGCAGTTCATACCCGTCAGTCATTCGATCCCCGAAAGTGCCGCGCTGGTGATCGACACGCCGGCGGGACGGATTTTTCACTCCGGTGATTTCAAGCTGGATGCGACGCCCGTGGTGGGCGAAGGCTGGGATGACGCGCGGATCCGGCAGATCGTGGCAGAACGCCCCGTCAAGGCGCTGATGTGCGACTCGACGAACGTATTCTCATTGCATGCGGGGCGGTCCGAAAGCTCGATCAAAGGGGCGCTGGCCGACCTGATCCGGGGGGCTGGGGGCATGGTTGTGGCTACGACCTTTGCCTCGAACGTCGCGCGGCTGAAGACGCTGGCCGAGGCGGGGATCGCGGCAGAACGGTCGGTCTGCCTGTTGGGGCGCGCGATGAAGCGGATGGTGGCCGCGGCAGAAACCTCGGGCGTGCTCAGCGATTTTCCGCGAACCATCACTCCGGAAGAGGCGTTGGAAATCCCGCGCCGCAACCTGATGTTGATCGTGACGGGCAGCCAGGGGGAGCGGCGGGCGGCCTCGGCCCAGTTGAGCCGCGGGAAGTATCTGGGGCTGGAGATGAAGGAGGGCGACATGTTCCTGTTCTCCTCCAAGACCATTCCGGGCAATGAGCGCGACGTTGGCCGGATCATGAACGCCTATTCGGAAATGGGGGTCGATGTTCAGGATGAGGGGGGCGGCAAGTACCACGTTTCGGGCCACGCGAACCGTCCGGACCTGGAGCATGTGCACCGTCTGCTGCTGCCTGACATGGTAATTCCGATGCATGGCGAGCATCGCCATCTGCGCGAACACGCCCGTATCGCGACCGAGGCGGGGATCGCGTCCGAAGTGGCGTCAAACGGCATGATGATAGACCTGTCGGGGGATACTCCGGAAGTGGCGGAATACATCGAGACCGGACGGACCTATCTGGACGGATCGGTTCTGATCGGATCGATGGACGGTGTGGTGCGCGACCGCATCCGGATGGCGCTGAATGGTTATGTCTTGGTGACCGTGATCCTTGACGATACTGACGTGGCGCTTGGCGATCCGTGGGTGGAGGTCTCGGGCCTGCCGAAGGCGGGCAAGGCCGGACGGCTGCTGGCCGATACGCTGGAGGCCGACCTTGCCGAGTTCCTCGACGGCGCCGGGGTGAAGCTCTTGCGCGACGATGGCAAGCTTGAGGAGGCGTTGCGGCGCGTGGTGCGGCAGGTCTCGATGGAAGAGATCGGCAAGAAACCCGAGGTCACGGTGGTGATCAGCAGGCTGGTGGCGGAATAGATCTGGGGGCGTTCAGACCGTACCTTGCGTCCGGGGCGCCGCCCCGGGCCCCGGAATATCTTTGAATAGACGAAGGCGGCTGCGGCACGCTCTTGCGAAGGGTCAGGCGCGGGGGATGGGCGGCGCGCACCGTTTGTACAGACGCGCCCTGTGGGTCAGCCGCGGGCGCGACCGGCACGTCCACCGGAGCGGCCACGGCTCGCCTGGGCGACGGATGCCGAGGCTTCGGCGAAGGTCTGGCCTGCCTCGACCGCGTCGAGCACGCGGGTAAAGCGGATCCAGTCGGCACCGTTGGCGTCATGGTTCATCAGGAAGTTGGCGGCGCGGATCGCCTCCATCTCCACCTGACGGACGGGGTTCATGATGGCGCTGGTCATACCGGCGCCGATTGCCATCGGCAGAAAGGCTGCGTTGATGCCGTGGCGGTGGGGCAGGCCGAAGCTGATGTTTGATGCGCCACAGGTGGTGTTTACGCCCAGTTCCTGGCGCAGGCGGCGCACGAGGGTGAAGACCTGGTGCCCGGCAGTGGCCATGGCGCCAATGGGCATCACCAGCGGATCAACAACGATGTCATGCGCGGGGATGCCGAAGTCGGCGGCGCGTTCGACGATCTTTTTTGCCACGGCAAAGCGCACGTCTGGGTCCTGGCTGATGCCGGTATCATCGTTGGAGATGGCGACAACCGGCACGTTGTATTTCTTGACCAGCGGCAGGACCAGCTCCAGCCGATCTTCCTCACCGGTGACCGAGTTCAGGAGCGGGCGGCCTTCGCAGGCCATCAGCCCCGCTTCGAGGGCGCCGGGGACGGAGCTGTCGATGCACAGCGGCACGTCGACGATGGTCTGGATGCGCAGGATCAGCTCGCGCATCAGCGGGGGTTCGACGAAATTGTTGTCGGCGTATCGCGGGTCGGTCGCCATCTTGTTGGTGAAGACGGCACCCGAATTCACGTCAAGCACGGTGGCGCCGCACATCACCTGTTCGATGGCGTCACGCTCCACCGTTGTGAAATCGCCAGCCTCAAGCTCGGCTGCGAGCTTCTTGCGCCCAGTTGGGTTGATACGCTCGCCGATGACGCAGAACGGCTCGTCAAAACCGATGGTGACGGTCTTGGTCTTGGATTCGATGACGGTGCGGGTCATGGGAGCTTTCCTGATCAGGCGTTGGCGGGAACGCCCGCGGCGCCCCCGTGTTCGTTCACCCAGGCGGCATTGGTCTTGATGCCGCCAAGAGGGAAAAAATGGACCTGCTCGATCCCGAAGGCGGGGTTTGCGGCCTTGTGGGCGGCGAGGGCTGCGAGAACGTCGGTCGGCTCGTAGGGCAAGAGCAGCTTCGTCACGTCCATCGCGCGTTTCTGCAGCACCCTGAGCGAGGGGCCGACGCCGCAGGCGATCGCGAATTTGATCAGCGTTTGCAGCTTGGCAGGGCCTGCGATGCCGATGTGGACGGGAAGCGTCACACCTTCTGCGGCCAGACGGTCCACCCAGGCGACCACGGGTGCCGCGTCAAAGCAGAATTGCGTCGCCATCGCCATGCGGGCATCCGTCCGCTCGGCAAAGGCGGATTTCCAGCGTGCGGCCTCCATCACCATGCGGTCGGAGCCGTCAGGGTCGATGTCGCGGTTGCCTTCGGGGTGGCCTGCGACATGCAGCCGGTCGAACCCCGTGAAGGCGCCCGATTCAAGCAGCTGCATCGCGGAATGGAAGGCACCTGCCGGAGATGCCAAGCCCCCCGCCAACAGCAGCGCCTGCTTCACATCGGCCTCTCCCTGATACCGGGCGATCCAGTCCTGCAAGGTCGCCTTGTCCTTGATGATCCGCGCCGGGATATGCGGCATCACGACGAAACCCTCGTGATGGATGCGACGCGCGGTGGCCACCATATCCTCGATTGGCGTGCCTTCGATATGGGCGATGTAGACGCGGGTGCCGTGGGGCAGAAGGCTGCGGAAATCTTCGACCTTTTCGGCGGTGCGGGGCATCACCTCGATCGAGTACCCTTGCAGGAACGCTTCCAGAGCCTCGCTGTCAAGAGCGGTGGCTGCGGCAGTGCGGCGGAAGTTGAACAGGGCCATTCGCGCCTCCTTAAGGTCGGGGTGTTGCCCAGCCATCAGCCGCAATCAGGGCCTTCAGGCGGGTCGCATCGAATTCAGTCTCCAACCGGTCGGCCTCGCTGCGGGCGATGGCGTCGGGGTCCCCCTCCACCTCATAGGGCTTGGCTTTGTGCCATTCGGCGAGATAGGCGTCGGCATCCTTGGCGCCGATCCTCATCGCACAGCGGTCAATCGCCCGTTCGAAGCGTTCGGTCAGCTGTACCTTCGAGCCGCGCCGCCCCTTGCCCACGATGACCTGGGCCGGGATGTCCCGCCAGTAGACAATCGTCACCTCTGCCATTTGATTCCCTTTGCTGCCCGCTCCACCGGGATAGTCGGCCTTGACCGACAGGCGATGTCGGTTTTCGACATGGCGCAGGCCTGATGCGACCCTTGCAGCCTTGCGTGTCGTTCTAGCGCAGTCCGGCCCTGCCTGCGATGGGGCAAAGGGCGGTGGCGTGCGAATAATCAGCGCCTTGCGCAGGCTCGGCCTTCCCTGATCGCCGCTTGCGCGTCGGCGCCATCAGGACTAGCGTCAAGGCAACCACAGATGGAGGGCGAAGATGACGCCCGAGCGTCCCCGAGGGGCGGACGCTGCAACGCAAGAGGTAGAGACCACGCCTGTGGTCTCCCTTGGGGTTGAGCCGTCAGCCCTTCCGAACCCGGGCCTGGGTCGGCTTTATGCCGCCCTCGATCTGGGTACGAACAGTTGCAGAATGCTGATTGCCGAGCCTCGTGGCAGTCAGTTTGTCGTGCTCGACAGCTTTTCCAAGACCGTGCAGCTTGGCGCGGGGCTGGAGGCGTCGGGACGGCTGAGCCGTGCCTCGATGGGGCGGACTATCCAGGCCCTGCGCATTTGTGCCAAGAAGATCGAGCGGCACGGAGTTCGGCGGATGCGACTGGTGGCGACCGAGGCCTGCAGGCGGGCCCGCAATGCCCGCGACTTCATCCGCCAGGTCCGGGCCGAGACGGGGCTGCATCTCGAGATCATCGCACCGGAGGAGGAGGCGCGTCTGGCCGTCATCTCTTGCGCGCCGCTGGTGAACCCGCGGACCGAGCAACTGCTCGTCGTGGACATCGGCGGCGGGTCGACCGAGCTTGTCTGGATCGACCTCTCGTCTGTCGCCCCGGAGGACCGGCCGCGTGCGATCATGCGGTTGCACATCGGCTTCAACGCCCAGGGCGAGGGGAATGTGGCGCGGGTGGTGGACTGGATCTCGGTGCCCCTCGGGGTGGCCACGCTGAAGGACCAGTTTGCCGACGTCGAGGATGACGCTGCGCGCTTTGCCCTGATGAGCTGGTTTTTTGAGGAGAATCTGGCGAGTTTCAGCCCCTACAACGCTGATAACCCGCGCGACGGGTTCCAGATCATCGGCACTTCGGGAACTGTCACGACGGTAGCTGCGTCCTATCTGGGCTTGCGGCGCTATGACCGGGCCAAGGTGGACGGGCTACAGATGACCTCGGACCAAATTGATTTCGTGATCCGCGAATACCTCGTGCTTGGTCCCGAGGGGCGGCGAACTGACCCGCGCATCGGGAGGGATCGCCATACGCTGATCATGTCCGGGGCAGCGATCCTGCAGGCGCTTATGCGTGTCTGGCCCACCGACCGGTTGTCCGTTGCAGATCGCGGTCTGCGCGAGGGGCTGCTATACGCACAGATGAGCGCGGATGGCGTGTTGGAAGACGGACCATACAAATGACCGAAATCAAGGGAACCTCCGGCCGGGGCCAGCGAGAGCTGCGCGTGCGGGTCAAGACGGCGAAGGGGCGCAAGCTGTCCTCCACTCTGTGGCTGGAGCGGCAGTTGAACGACCCTTACGTGATCCGGGCAAAGAAGGAAGGGTACCGCGGACGTGCCGCCTTCAAGATCCTCGAGCTGGACGACAAGTTCGGCTTCTTCAAGCCCGGCGCGCGGGTGGTCGATCTCGGCTGCGCGCCCGGGGGCTGGTGCCAGGTGGCCGTTGCGCGCGTGAATGCCCTTGGCGAGCGGTCGGGCAAGACGCAGGGCACGGTGCTGGGGGTTGATCTGCAAGAGGTGGAGCCGATTTCGGGTGCAGAGGTGCATCAGCTGGATTTCCTCGCCGATGACGCGGATGCGCTGGTTAAGGAATGGCTCGGAGGCAAGGCGGATGTCGTGTTGAGCGATATGGCCGCCGCCGCCTCGGGTCACAAAGGGACGGACCATCTGCGCATCATCGCTCTTTGCGAGGCCGCCGCCCATTTCGCCTTTGACGTGCTGGAAGATGGCGGAACCTTCGTGGCCAAAGTACTGGCAGGCGGGGCGGAGAACGAGCTGCAGGCACTACTCAAGCGCAGCTTTGCCAAGGTCGCGAACGTAAAGCCGCCGGCAAGCCGTGCCGACAGTTCCGAGAAGTTCGTGGTCGCCATGGGATTTCGCGGCCGCACCGAGGAGCAATCCGAGGATTGATGCCGATTCGGTGACAATCGCGGACCAAATGCCCCGCGTCCGGCGGGGCGTTATAAAGTGGAATCTCAGGAAATAGCGGCGCCCGAAGGCTTAGCCGCCCCAGCTGCGGATCGGGCCGCAGTCCATATGGACGAAGTTTGATCGCGAATATCGCCCGACCCCGCCCGAGTTGCAGGCCGCTGCAGCGTTGGCCATTTGCCCCACCGAGCGTGACTTCAACCGAAGATCGGCAGCCTGGCCTTTCATATGCAGCGAGTTGCGCGCAACCCCCCGTGATTTCGACCGCAGCATCGCGTTTGTTGCGGCACACCGGTAGCCCGACAGCAACATGTAGGGTTCGCTCACGTCCATGATCCGGTGTGACGCAGCCATGATATCCACCGTGCGCGTGTCGATCGAGACGGCTTCGCCAGAGCGCCAGTCGCGCATGAAGTAATTGATTTCCTTCATGACTTCCGGAATGTAATCGCCGTCAAGCCAATAGATCGTATCAAGGCTTTCACCGGTCCGGCCTGAGTACATCCGGATGCGGCGTATGTCGCCCGCGCCCCGCAGAAGCCCGAAGGCGTTGGAATAGGTAGGGGCCGCCACTAGGGCTGTCGCCGCGAAGAGTCCGAGCACACCGCGCCGCGAAATGCCGTTACCAACCATGATGCTCATGTGTGTTCTATCCGTCCCCAGAACGCCGACGCGCCTTCTTGGCGCAGTTATCGTCACTTCTTCCCCAAGTGCAGGAGTTTTATTACACAACACGAATCGAACCCCAAGCGTTGAATCCCCGACTTTGACCAGATCAAGGCACATCGGCAAAAATCTGCTGAAAGTGCGGGCAGGACACAGGGAAGATCTGTCGCGGAACTGTTGCAAATTTTCTGGTCACATTGCGAATTCCTCGGGCAAAAGCTGCGACGGCCCGGTTTGCCGATGGACAGTTCCATAATTTTGGCCAACTGTCGGAGCATCACGATGCCTTGTGACCAAAGGCTGCCAAGACCGAGGATTTCATGTTTGCCACCCTGTTCAATCGCCGGATCGGCGATTTTCTTTCGTGTGTGGCCCTTACAAACGGGCGTCGGTTCCTTATCACGACATCGGTGATGGCAATGCTCGGGGCGCCCACGGCTTTTGCCGGGACGGAAACCATGCCGCAGGCATTTGTGCAGTCTCTTGCGCAGACGGCCGCATCTGACGAAGTGATTGCGGCGTGGTATCGCGAGACGGGGTATCGTACGCTGTGGACCACGGTTGAAGACGAGGCGCGGCGCACGGCGTTGTTCGCGGCCCTGGCGACAGCGCAAGATCACGGTCTGCCGGAGGGACGATACGATCTGCGCGGCCTGCGGACGGCGTTTCTTGCGGCTGAGACTGAAGGGGATCGCGGTCGGCTCGAGGTGGCGATGACGCGGGCCTATCTCGACTGGGCGCATGATCTTCAGTCCGGCGCGCTGTCTCCCAAGAAAGTCGATGGCGGCATCCTGCGCGAAATTGCAGTGACGGACCCGCGGGTTCACCTGGCGGCCATTGCTGCGGGCGATCCGGGTCGCGCGCTGGTGCGTTTGCTGCCTCAGTCGGTCGTCTATGCGCAACTGATGAAGGCGAAGATCGGGCTCGAAGCCCGTATTGCGGCCGGTGGCTGGGGCCCCGAGGTGACAGCCGAGCCGATGGGTTTGGGGAGCGCCGGGCCCGAAGTCGTTGCCCTGCGTGACCGGCTGATGTCGATGGACTATCTGCACCGCAGCGTCACGATGACCTATGACGGCGCGCTTTCAGCGGCGGTGCAGCAGTTCCAGATCGACCACGGGTTTGATCCCACCGGCGACGCCGACCGGGATACGCTCGCTGCACTGAATGTGGCGCCGCAAGAGCGGCTGAAGTCCATCATCGTCGCGATGGAGCGGGAGCGTTGGCTGCACATCGACCGCTCTGTCCGTCACATCTGGGTCAACCAGCCGGATTTTACCGCCAAGATCATCGACCATGGGAAGACCATCTTTCAAACTCGCGTCGTCATTGGGAAGAACGTGCCCGACCAACGCAGTCCCGAGTTTTCGGATCAGATGGAATTCATGGTCATCAACCCGTCATGGAGCGTGCCACGCTCCATCACCGTGAAAGAATACCTGCCGCTTCTGCAGCAGAACGCGAATGCGGTGGGGCATTTGCAGGTACTTGATCGCGCGGGCCGTGTGGTGCCGCGGGGGGCTGTGAACTTCGCGGCCTATTCGGCTGCGAGCTTTCCTTTCGCCCTGCGCCAGCCGCCGTCGGACGGCAACGCACTGGGTAAGGTGAAGTTCATGTTTCCCAACCCGTACAACATCTATCTGCATGATACGCCTTCGAAATCCCTGTTTGACGACAAGGTGCGCGCCTACAGCCACGGCTGCATCCGGGTCGCAGATCCGTTTGAGTTTGCGCATGCGCTCTTGTCGGTGCAATCGGCAGAGGCCGAGGCAGAGTTTGACCGGCACCTGAACAGCACTCGCGAAACGGCGGTGAAACTGGAACAGCCGGTTCCGGTACATCTGGTCTACTTCACCGCCTATCCGACGGTCAAAGGCCGCATCGCTTACCGGGACGACGTCTATGGCCGGGATGGCGCACTTTATGATGCGCTGGAGGCCGCCGGGCTGGCTCCTTCCGGGGTTCAGGGATAGACCTCACCCCGGCGGGCCTGCAAGTCCCGCGCAGGAACAAGCGCAGGGAGATCAGGCATGGCCCACACGATCCGGGCAATCGCCGAAGCCTTAGGTGCCGAGGCGGAGGGTGACCTTGATCTGGTTATCGACGGCGCGGCAGAACCGCAATCGGCTGGTCCGTCGGACTTGGCGCTCTTGATCGACCCACGCTATGCCGAAGGTCTGAGCAAGGGGGCTGCGCAGGCGGCGCTGGACTGGGCAGGGGCCGACTGGCGCAGCATGGGCCTTGCGGCAGTGATCTTTGCCCCGCCGCGAGCCCGCCTCGCCATGCCCGGTCTGACCCGGATCCTGGATCCGGGTCCAGGGATTGCGCCCGGGATCCATGCGATGGCGCTGGTGGACCCGACTGCCGAGATTGGCGAAGGCGCCGCCGTCGGCCCTTATGTGACCATCGGCGCGGGGGTCCGGATCGGGCCTCGAGCCCGCATCGCCTCGCACGTCTCCATCGCCGAGGGTGCCCGGATCGGCGCCGATGCCATGATCATGCAGGGCACGCGGATCGGCGCCCGTGTCAACATTGGCGATCGGTTCATCGCGCAGCCCGGTGTTGTCATCGGGGCTGACGGATTCTCGTACGTCACAGACGAAAAATCCGGGGTAGAGCAGGTCCGCGGCACCGTGGGCGCGCGCAAGACTTCGGCCACGCGAGAGCTCAATACAGATCAGACATGGACGCGCATCCACTCGCTTGGCAGTGTCACGATCGGGGATGATGTGGAGGTCGGCGCCAATTCCTGCATCGACCGCGGCACCATCCGCGACACGGTGGTCGGCTCTGGCTGCAAGCTCGATAACCTCGTTCAGGTCGGACACAACGTGCGGATCGGGCGAAACTGTCTGCTCTGCTCGCTCGTGGGTGTCGCAGGGTCGGCACGGATCGGCGACCGGGTGGTGTTGGGCGGGCAGGTCGGGGTCAATGACAACATCTTTGTCGGTGACGATGTGATCGCGGGCGGGGCCAGCAAGATCTTTACCAATGTCCCGGCGGGGCGCGTTCTGCTGGGTTATCCGGCGGTCAAGATGGAGACGCATATCGACATGCAAAAAGCCTTGCGTCGGCTGCCACGGTTGGCGGCACGGGTGGCTGAGCTCGAAAAACTGTTTCCAAAACCGCCTGCCGCCGATTAATACCAGACCCTGAGCACCGATTTGGGGAGAGGCGGAATGTCTGGCGCCGTCGAAGCACGGGTGATCGCGATCCTCGCGAGACAGGCGCGGATGGACGTGGCCGCTATCCACCCCGAGACGACGGTGGAACAACTCTCGCTCGACAGCATGGCGCTGGTAGAAGTGATCTTTGCACTGGAGGAGGATTTTGACATCTCGGTTCCGTTCAACGCGAACCGGCCCGAAGAGTCGGCCTTCGATCTCGCCACCGTCGCTACCATCGTGCGGACAGTGGAGTTGCTTCTGGCCGGACGCGCGGCCTGAGCGGTGAGGCGTGTGGTGATCACAGGGGCGGGCACGGTCAACCCGCTGGCGAAGGATGTGCCGGGCACTCTTGCCGCCCTCGCAGAAGGCCGCTGTGCGATTGGCCCCCTGAATATCCGCGATGTAGACCGGCTTTCCATCCGCATCGGTGCGGCGGTGCAGGAGTGGCATTCGGCGCATCCGATGCTTGACCGGTCCGTGCAGTTTGCGCTGGAAGCCGCGCGCCAGGCGGTGATTGGCGCGGGGCTCGAGTTTTCGGGCGCGCTCGGGCGTGCGGCGGGGGTGATCCTCGGCACCGCCGGGGGTGGGCTTTCCACGGTCGATGACAATTACCGTGCGGTCTACGCCGAGGGCAAATCCCGTGTACATCCGATGGTGGTGCCTCGGCTGATGCATTCGGCCGCAGCGAGCCACGTGTCGATGGCACACGGGCTTCAGGGTCCGAGCTTCACCGTCTCGTCCGCCTGCGCAAGCTCGAATCACGCGATGGGACTGGCGTTTCAAATGGTGCGGTCCGGGGCCGCGCCTGTGATGCTGGCGGGTGGTGCAGAGGCGATGCTCACATTTGGCGGAATGAAGGCATGGGAAGGCCTGCGCGTAATGGCCCCCGATGCCTGCCGCCCGTTTTCTGCTGACCGCACAGGCATGGTGCAAGGCGAGGGCGCCGCCATTTTCGTCTTTGAAGAGCGGGACCGTGCCGTGGCCCGCGGGGCCGAAATTCTGGCGGAGGTTGCGGGATTCGGTATGTCCGCCGACGCGCAGGATCTGGTGGTCCCTTCGCAAGCCGGGGCTGAGCGTGCGATGGCCTTGGCCCTGGCCGATGCGGGCATTGCCGCGTCAGACGTGGGCTACATCAACGCGCACGGGACCGGGACCACGCTGAACGACCGGACCGAAGCGGCGGCAATCTGCGCAGTGTTCGGGCAGGGTCTGCCCCGCATTCCGGTCAGTTCAAGCAAGTCGATGCACGGCCATCTGATCGGTGCGACCGGGGCGGTGGAGCTGCTGGCCTGCCTTCTGGCCCTGCGGGAGGGCGTTGTTGCACCAACCATCGGCCACCGGATCGCCGACCCGAATTGTGCGCTGGATGTCGTGCCGAATATCGCCCGGGCCATGGGAGCAGGCGCCATACGGGTCTCCCTGAGCAATGCCTTTGCGTTCGGGGGGTTGAACGCCGTTCTTGCATTGCGCAAAGCCTGACGAAGGGGCTTCTCGGCCCCCGTCTTCTTAGCAGCGCGTCACTCTTTATTGGCGGCAGCTGCGGCCGCATCTGCTGCAGCGGCCGCGGCATCGGCCTTGGCGTTCATCTCTTCCGTCGCAGTATAACCAGCAGTAAAGCCCTTCAGCGACAGCGTAAGCTCGACCCGCTGGTCGGGTGCAATGAAGGGAACAATCGAGACGATCCCCCCGGCACCTTTGCGCATCCCATCCAGCTCTTCTGCTGTGAGGCCGACGCGCGCGATGCAGCCCTGACCGGAGCAGACCGAGAAGGGATAGGTTTTGCCTTTGCCCTCATCCACGCGGACCGAAACGCCTTCGGTAAGCAGTGTTTCCAGTGGAACGACGATGTTCGCCCCGGCAACGGCCGGACCCTTGGTGCCGGCGGGCAAGCCAAAGATCGCAATCTCGGCTACCGAATTGCCAGTTTCGTCCTTCAGCAGCTGATAAAGCTGGCACGGGTCTGCGCCGGACTCGCTGCGGATGCAGCGCTGCTCCCAGGCTTCAAAGCTTGCGACGGTGTACGAGCTGCCGATTCCGGTCCCTGCGCCCTCAGTCACACCCAGCGACAGATCATCTCCGACGCCCGGGGCGGGCTTTGGCGCGTCGGTTGCGGGCGCCACAGTCGTGTCAGCCGCGGGCGCGTCGGTGGTCTGGGCCATGCCGGCGATCGGGGTGCAAACGCCCAAGATCAGGGCAAAAACCGTCAGCTTCGTCGTAAGTGGTGCCATGATCCGCACGTTCCTTATTTTGGTTTGTGCGGTGTTTAGCATGATTCCCACGGCTCTGGCAGGGGGGAAAAATGGCTCGGCTTGGGTCAGCCTGCCTGGCACCATCTGCGGTAAAGCAACAAATGCGCCGCGCCGCAGCAACAAAAAAAGGCCGGTCGGACCGGCCCTTTTGCACTCAATTTTTTTGCTCCCTGTCGGACTGGCCGACTTCATTGACGGACGCTAGTGCGTAAGGCCCTGTGCGTCAACATGGAATTTGCAAGGTATTATGACTGCTAATGCGAAAAAAACCGCGCCTTTTGAGGGGCGCGGCCAGTTGACAGGGAGGAAGTCACGACGGGCGCAGCAGGATGCGGCGCCCGACATCAGAATACTGGCACGAGTGGGTTAAAAATGTATGTTCGGGTTTGGGATGATCGCACAGAAGGGCGCTAGCCCGGTGGGGTGCTGGCGGATCAAGATGCGAAGGGACATGCTGTGAGCGATGCAGAAAGCATTTTTGTAGGGGGCGGCGGCGAGGGGTATGGCAGCCCGCAAAACCTTTTGCTGAAGTACGGCAACCGGCACGGACTGATCGCGGGGGCGACGGGCACGGGCAAGACCGTGACGCTGCAGATCCTCGCCGAGGGGTTTTCGGCAGCAGGCGTGCCCGTGTTCATGTCGGATGTGAAGGGCGACCTGTCGGGCCTCGCGGCCGCAGGGTCTGCATCGCACAAGTTGCATGAGGCTTTCACCAAACGCAGCCAGACGATCGGGCTTGATCTTCAGTATTGCCCCTTTCCGGTCACGTTCTGGGATCTGTTCGGTTTTCAGGGCCATCCGATCCGTACCACGGTCGCCGAAATGGGGCCGCTGCTCCTCAGCCGACTTCTGGAGCTGACGGAGCCGCAGGAAGGTGTTCTGAACGTGGCCTTCCGTCTGGCGGACGAGGAGAACCTGCCGCTTCTTGACCTGAAGGACCTGCAGGCGCTTTTGGTGTTTGTTGCAGAAAATTCGAACGACATTTCGGCACGGTACGGACTGGTGGCGACGGCTTCGGTCGGGGCCATTCAGCGGCGGCTTCTGGTGCTGGACAATCAGGGGGGGGCCAAGCTCTTTGGCGAGCCTGCGCTAGAGCTTTCGGATCTGATGCTGACCGATGCCGCCGGGGCAGGGCGGATCAATATTCTTGCAGCCGATGTACTGATGAACAGCCCGCGGCTCTACGCGACGTTCCTTTTGTGGCTGTTGTCAGAGCTGTTTGAGACACTGCCCGAAGTGGGCGACCCCGACAAACCCAAGCTCGTCTTCTTCTTTGACGAGGCGCACTTGTTGTTCAACGACGCGCCAAAGCCGCTAGTCGCGAAGGTAGAGCAGGTGGCCCGGCTGATCCGCTCCAAAGGGGTGGGTGTCTACTTCATCACCCAGAACCCTGCGGACGTTCCCGAGAACATCCTTGGCCAGTTGGGCAACCGAGTGCAGCATGCATTACGCGCCTTTACCGCCAAGGACCAGAAGGATTTGCGATTGGCGTCAGAGACCTACCGTTCGAACCCGCGCTTTGCGACCGAGGATGCGATCCGCGATGTCGCCACGGGCGAGGCGGTGACATCGTTTCTGCAGGCAAAGGGAATCCCCGCGATAGTCGAGCGCACGCTGGTGCGCCCACCCTCCAGCCAGCTTGGACCGGTGACGCCCGAAGTGCGTGCCGCGGTGATCGCGGGCTCGCCGATCAAGGGCAAGTACGACACCGTGGTAGACCGTGACAGCGCCTACGAGCGTTTGCGCGACCGCGCCGATGCCGCCGCAAACAAAGCCGCAGTCGAAGCCGCACGCGAGGCGAGCGCTGCTGATGCCTCCGATGCCCGAGAGACCGGGGAATCGCGGGAATATTCCCGTGCTCGCCGCTACGACGGGGACCGGACCGAGGCGCCCAAGCGCCAAACCACCAGCCGACGCAGCGATTCAGTGGGAGAGGCCTTCGCCAAGAGCTTTGTACGGCAGTTGGGAACCAAATCCGGGCAGGCGCTGGTGCGCGGCGTCCTGGGGACAATCTTCGGCAAACGCTGACACAATCACGCCCCAAGGCCGCCGCATTACCCGGCTAACCCGATCATCGAGCTACTGCCATAGCGAGATGAAAAAATGCCCCTCTCCAATGCCGAGCAGTATCTGCTCGAACTGATCAACCGTACCCGCATGGACCCTGTTGCGGAGGCCGCGCGATACGGGATCGACCTGAACAATTCTCTGACCGCAGGGCAGATCACCGCGACCGCCAAGCAGGTGCTGGCACCAAACGAGGCGTTGAATGCCTCGGCTGAAAGCCATTCGGTCTGGATGATTGCGACAGACACTTTCAGTCACACAGGCGTCAACGGATCGCGTCCCTGGGACCGTGCAATTGCAAATGGGTATGGCAGCGGGTTCATCGGTGAAAACATCGCATTTTCAGGGACAACCGGGGCGTCGTTCGACCTTGCGACAATGGTTCAATCCCAGCACGGCAACCTTTTCCTCAGCGCGGGCCACCGGGTGAACATGCTTGGCGAAAGCTATCGCGAGGCGGGGATCGGTCAGGTGAACGGGGCTTTCACCTATGCCGGAACGACCTACAACGCGTCGCTGGTAACCGAAGTCTTCGGGCTGAACGGGAACAAGGTCTACGTGACAGGTGTGGCCTATAATGACACCGACAGCGACGCCTTCTATTCGATCGGCGAGGGGCGCGGCGGGGTGGTTTTTTCTGCTGGTGGCACGTCTGACACAACCGCGTCTTCAGGCGGCTATGCGGTTGCTGTGAACCAGAGTAATGCAGTGCTTGTCACCGGCACGACGCGAAGCGGGCTTGATTTCAGCGTCACGGTCGACATGACGGCGGGCAACGTGAAGCTCGATCTCGTGAACGATTCGGTGTTGCACTCTTCGGCCAGCCTCACGTTGGGAACGGGCATCCGGGTCGCAACATTGCTCGGTTCTACATCGCTCATACTCACGGGTAATGTCGACAACAACGTCCTGGTCGGTAACCGCGCCAACAACACGATCCATGGGCTGGACGGCAACGACATCCTGCGTACCGGCATCGGAAATGACCGCCTGTTCGGCGATGCGGGTCGCGACAGTCTTTTTGGCGGGCGGGGCACTGACCGATTGTGGGGCGGCGTCGGCAACGACCGTCTTTCAGGAGATACAGGAAACGATATCCTGTCCGGCGATGGCGGTGCCGACAGCTTCATTTTTCATAAGGGCACCGGCGTTGACACAATCTCCGATTTCGATCTGGCCGAGGGCGACAGGCTGGTTCTCAACGACACTCTGTGGAATGGTCAGGTGTTGACGGCTCAGCAGGTGGTTAATCAGTTCTCCGAACTGAATGCCGGCGATGTCTGCTTCGATTTCGGCGCAGGGGGCTTCATACGGCTCGATGGGGTAGGTTCAACCGCAGGGCTGGCGAGCGCAATAGACTTCATCTGATCTGCGGGCCAGGCGGGCCAGGGCATGCCGAGCGCAAACCTACCCAGGCAGCCGCCGCAACTTCAACCGGGTCAAACGGTTTTCCCGCCGGGTGATCACCTCGAACCGGAAGCCGTGAAAGCTGAAGACCTGCCCTTCGTTCGGAATCATCTGCGCCTCGTGGATCATCAGACCCGCGATGGTATTCGCCTCATCATCCGGAAGGCGCCAGTCCATGGCGCGGTTAAGGTCGCGGATGGTCATCTGCCCCTCGACCAGATAGCTGCCATCCCCCTGATCGGCGAGGCCCGCGCGCTTGTCCACCACGTCGAATTCATCCGTGATCTCGCCCACGATCTCCTCAAGAATGTCTTCCAGCGTGATCAAGCCTTCAAGCGTGCCATATTCATCCACCACCAGCGCAAAATGGGTGCGCCGGGCCAGAAACTCGCGCATCTGTTCGTCCAGCGTGGTGGTGTCGGGCACGAAGTAAGGCTTCATCGCAACCTTCACGATGTCGAGCGCAGAGATGCCCGCAACCGAACCGTCGGCCCCGCGCACCAGCCTGTCCACCTCACGCAGCAGATCCTTGGCATGCACGACGCCAAGGATATTGTCATCGGAGCCGCGAAAGACCGGCAGGCGGGTGTGCGGGGACGCGAGCACTTGCGTTATGATCTCGTCCGGGTTCTGATCGGCGTCGATCATCTCGATCTGGCGGCGGTGTCGCATGATCTCGTCCACCGTGCGGTCCGACAGGTCGAGCGCGCCCAAAAGACGGTCGCGATCCTCTTTCTCCACCGCGCCTTCGGAATGGCCAAGAGTGATGGCCCCCAGAATTTCGGCCCGGTGTGCGAGCATCGCCCCGTCCGGATCCGAACGTAGGCCGAACAGCAACAATAGTCCCCGCACCACGGCGCGCACAATTGCCACGACTGGTGAAAACACCAGGATAATCACCCGCACGAACGGAGCGACCCGCACGGCGACCGCCTCGGGAAAGGTGATGGACAGGGTCTTGGGCAAAACTTCCCCAAAGATCAGAACCAGCGCCGTCATCAGGAAAGTCGCAACCGCCACCCCGTTGTCACCGTAAATCCGCGTCAGAAGCGCGGTCGCCAGCGAAGCCGAAAGGATATTAGTGATGTTGTTGCCCAAGAGCAGCGCGCCGATCATCCGTTCATTGTCGGTGGTGATCTCCATCGCGGCCTTCGCCCCACGCGAGCCCTTGTCCGCCACTCCCTTCAGTTTGGCCCGGCTGGCTGCCGTCAGCGCCGTCTCTGACCCCGAAAAGAAGGCAGACATCACCAGCAGACAAAGGATCGCAATGGCCGTGAGCCAGAAATTCGTATCAAGGGCGGCAGTGTCCATGATGATCCTTTGTGAATGCGGCGGGTAACGCTCCGGTTATGCGGCGCGCGCGGGGTCGATGCAAGGACGGCTCGGGTCTGGGCGTTTGCAGAAACCTGTCCCAGCCGCTTCATCTTTGTGCAAATATCCTCGGGTCCGGGGTGATACCCCGGGGCCTGTGCAGCGCGCCCCGTTCCTGCGTTCTAACGTGGGTTTTGCGCCAGCGGGTGACGGGTCAGGACCAGCTCCTTCAGCCGTTCTTCCAGCACATGGGTGTAAATCTCGGTCGTGCCGATATCGGCGTGGCCAAGCAGGGTCTGGATCACCCGCAAATCCGCCCCGCCCGCCAGCAGGTGGGTGGCAAAGGCATGACGCAGCGTATGGGGCGTGACCCGCGCCGGATCTAGGCCTGCGGCCAGCGCAATTGCCTTCAGCATCAGATGCATCTGCTGGCGGGTAAGGTGCCCCCCTGCCCCCGCCCCGGGGAACAGCGCGCGCCCCGCCAGCCGGGCCGTTTCGTCGTCTGCGTCGCGCGAAAGAAGCCACGCTGTCACCGCCGCCCGCGCGGGGGAAGAAAGGGGGACCATCCGCTCCTTGCCTCCCTTGCCGCGCACCAGAATCATCCGCGGATCACCCCGGACCGCCGCCGCCGGCAACTCCACGAGTTCGGAGACACGCATGCCGGTGGCATATAGCAGTTCGACCAGCGCGCGCGACCGCACCGTCTCAGCCGGGGTGCGGCCGTGGCTTGCGGCGGCCTCGAGCAGGCGCGTGACCTCTGCCTCGCTCAGTGTCATCGGCAGGCGTTGCGATTTTCCGGGGCCAGACAGGCGAAGGGCGGGATTGTCGGTGCGCCACCCCTCTTCGACCGCAAAACGGTAAAGCTGGCGGATAGCCGATAGCCTGCGGGCGCGTGTGGCCTTGGACAGGCCCTGCGCATCGCAGAAAATAAGGTAGGCTTCGATCCCCGCCTTGTCGGCACCCGCGAAATCCGCGCCGCGCCGCGCCAGCCAGTCGGCAAAATCCTTCAGATCCCGCCCGTAGGCCAGTTGCGTGTTGCGCGCGGCATCCCGTTCGGCTGCGGCAGCATCAAGGAAGGTGGAAATCCACCGCACCATTCCCGCCGGGCCGCTCAACCCCGCCGCTCCAGCAGCATCAGTTCCAGCGCGGTGCGCCGAGCCACATCCTCCAGCCGGACCGCGCGGAGCAGCGACAGCCCCTGGGTCACCCCCGTCAGGTCTCCCTGTACCCCACGCCCGACGCTTTCGATGGCGAGCAGCAGCGCCTCGCCCAGTCGATTCTCGTCCAGAAGCCGCTTGGCGTCGTCGGATGGTTGCGGTGAGAGGAATGCGGGCAAGATAGCCCGACCAAGCGTATCGGGGGCGGGCACGCCTTGCACCGCGCCGGTGGCGATCGCGATCAGGAAAGCTTCGGTTGCATCCTGAGCCTTGCGGTTGAGGGCCACGGTTTGATACTGCGGCGACAAGAGCCCCACCCGAAAGGCGATGGTCCCGGCGTCGCCCTCCAGCCCCATATTCAGCAGGTCATGAGAAAAGAGTGCGGCGAAAGGCACCTCAAGCTCTGCCTCTGCCATAGCCTCCCAGGCGCGCGGCAAGTGGGTGGCGACAGCGGCTGCGTCGCCCGACTGCATGGCCGCATCAAAGGCCGCAAAGGCCGTGACCCTGTCCCAGACCCCGCCCGAGGCTGCGGCTTCGCGTTCGGTATAAAGCCCGAGCAACACATTCGGTGCAACCACCCCTGCGCGGGTCAACCGCTCGGCCGCTTCGATCTGCGGCTTCCAGCCGGAATGCGGGCCAAGCTCGGCATGGGCAAAAGCGATGGGAAGCGAGGCGGTCGGCAGGGGCTCGCCGATCCCCTCATACATCTTCCAGAACAAGGGCGTCACCGGCGCAGGTGGGCGCGGCACGGGTTCGCCTTCATAAAGATCGGGGTCGAGGAAGCGCGACAAGAGCGTATCTTCCACCGTCCCGATCAGACCAAGCGTCTGGCCTGTCCGCAAGGTCAGCGCCGCGGCGTTCCAGTCTCCCGAACGGGCAAGGCAAAAGACGCGGGCTGCAAAGGTCGGTGCAAGGTTCGGCGCGGTCACCATCGCCTCGCAAGCCCGGCTTTCGCGGCCCGTCAGCAGCGCCACGTCGAAATCACGGCGAAAGAGGTCGGGCGTCATGGTGCCGGAGGCTGCGATCAACGCCGACGCCTGCTCCAGCGCGCCAAGTGCCAAGAGCTTGTCGATTCGCACCAGAAGAAGCGTCCCCTTGCCCTCCGCATCCACCGGCGCCTCCGCTTCGGCCAACAGGATTGTCAGAAACAGCTGGCGCAGCGCGGGGATCTGCTCGGCCTTCTCTGCGGTCAGCGCGGTTGCAATCGACAGCATCTGACCGTTGCCCCACAGATCATGCGGCAACCCCGATACGGCCGGGCTGATCAGTCCTGCTGCATCGGGTGTCGGCGCGTCGAGCGAGGTTGTGGAAACAGATGCAGGCACCGCCCCGCCGAGTGCTACCGGCGGCTCTCCCGGTGCAGGGGTGGTCGGGCCGAGGGCGCTGCCCACGCCCAATCCTCCGCCTGACGGTGCGACAGATTGTGACAACCAGTCAATCGCCGACAAAGGTGCTTCGGCCCGCACTTCCTGAGCAAATGCCAACAACAGCAGTGCAGCAAGGCCCCGTGCAACCAGCCGGAACCTCAGCAGCGGTTCAATCGGCATTCAGCGTCACCGGCTTGGTCACTTCGGTCTGCACGGGCGTGAAATCGGCCAGATAGGCATAACCGCTCAGCCCCGCAAACCCGAGCAGGCCGAGCACCAAAACCGCCTTGAGCAATCGCCCCATGTTTCCGTCTCGCCCTTTGCGGTCCGGGCATGCCCGAACAGTCCTGATCTGTCCTCGCCGGAGCCGTCTGTTCAGACGGCACTGCCCGTGGCGTTTGCACAGGTCTTGCCCGGATAGCATCCACTGCGCCAAGACACCCTGGCACCTACCACTTTGCCACGTTTTATATATGGCATTTCCGGAAACTTCACGCCATTCAGGAATCCGACATCGCGGACGGGCGGCGCCTTGCCATCGGCACGGACGCCCCGGACCAGCGAGCAAGGGGCGCGCAGGCAGGAAGGTGGTTCGTGGTAATGCGGCGGTTGAACAAGACCGTGGTGATGGTGGGCATGATGGGCGCGGGCAAAACGGCGGTGGGCACGGCCCTCGCCCGGCATCTGGGCGTGCCGTTTCTGGACTCGGACGAAGAAATCGTCCGCGCTGCCGACCGCTCCATCGCCGAAATCTTTGAACGTGACGGCGAGCCGTTCTTTCGTGCCCGAGAGGCGGAGGTGCTTGCGCGGCTGCTGCAGTCGGCGCCTTCGGTGTTGTCGACCGGTGGGGGCGCCTTTCTGGCCGAAACGAATCGCCAGATGATTCATGACATGGGCATCTCGGTCTGGCTTCGCGCCGACCTTGATCTGCTGTGGAACAGGGTGCGGCACAAGTCGACACGCCCCCTTTTGCGCACCGATAGCCCGCGCGCGTCGCTGCGACAGATCTATGAGGCGCGCGTGCCGCTCTACCAGCTGGCTGATCTTGCGGTGGATGCGGGGGCGCACTACTCGGTCGATGACATGGCGCTTCGGGTCATTGCGGCGCTGAGGTCGCGCCCGGATGTTCTGGAAGAGGTCTGAGATGGCATTGCCCCCCCCCCCCGGCACCGTGGTTCCGGTCACTGTGGTTCCTGTCGCGCTTGGCGCACGGTCTTACGAGGTGCGGATCGGGTCGGGCCTGATCAGGCAGGCAGGTGCGCAGATCCTGCCCCTGCTGCAGCGCCGCCGCGTCGCCGTGATTACGGATGAGACGGTGGCCAGCCTTTACCTGATGCCCCTGGCCGAAGCGCTGGAAGCCGAAGGCATTGCGATGACCGCCCTCGCCCTGCCGGTGGGGGAGGCGACAAAGGGGTGGCCGCAGCTTGGTCGCGCCGTCGATTGGTTGCTTGAGCAGAAGGTGGAGCGGCGCGATCTGGTCATCGCACTTGGTGGCGGGGTGGTGGGCGATCTTGCGGGCTTTGCCGCTGCCGTTCTGCGCCGGGGGGTGCGATTCGTGCAAATACCGACCAGCTTGCTTGCGCAGGTGGACAGTTCGGTTGGCGGCAAGACCGGCATCAACTCCTCGCATGGCAAGAACCTCGTGGGGGCGTTCCATCAGCCCTCGCTGGTGCTGGCGGATATCGACGTGCTGGATACGCTGTCCCCCCGCGAGTTCCTGTCGGGCTACGGCGAAGTGGTGAAATACGGTCTTCTGGGGGACGCCGCCTTTTACGATTGGCTGGAAGGGGCAGGGCCTGTGATGCTGGCCGGGGACAAGGCCGCCCGGCTGCGCGCCGTCGCCCGGTCGGTCGAGATGAAGGCGGGAATCGTCGAGCGGGATGAGACTGAAGAGGGCGAGCGGGCGCTTTTGAACCTTGGCCATACCTTCTGCCATGCGCTGGAAAAGGCCACCGGCTTCTCTGACCGACTGCTGCATGGCGAGGGCGTGGCCATCGGCTGCGCGCTCGCGTTCGAGCTTTCGATGCGGATGGGTCTTTGTTCGCAAGAGGTGCCGAGCCGGGTGCGTGCACATCTGCGGGCGATGGGGATGAAGGTGGTTATCGCCGACATTCCGGGTGATCTGCCGGGGACGGAAGGCCTGCTCGCCCTGATGGCGCAAGACAAGAAGGTGATCGACGGCCGCCTGCGCTTCATCCTCGCCCGGGGGATCGGTGAGGCGTTTGTGGCGGAAAATGTACCGTCCGATCAGGTGCTTGGTCTGCTCGCTGATGCCTTGCGCGTCGTTTGAGTTTTTCGCAACTGCGCCTTCCCAGTTGCGAATGCGGCCGGTATACTCACCGTCATGAAACTGGTTGCGGCCGACAAGGCCAGCCATATGTCTGACCTCTTGCGTCAGGGCGGGGTGCGGGTCACGCGCCAGCGCGAGGCGTTGCTGAAGGTTCTGACCGAGGCTGACGATCACCCGGACGCGGCAGAGTTGCACCGCCGCGCGCAAGTGCTGGACGAAACCGTCTCCCTAGCCACCGTCTACCGTACCCTTTCGGTGCTGGAGCGAGAGGGCGTGGTGCAGCGCCTCAGCTTTGAGACCGGCGGCGCGCGGTTCGAGGTGGCGGATGCAGCGCACCACGACCATATCGTCGATGTCGAAAGCGGCGACATCATCGAGTTTCGCTCGGACAAGATAGAACAGCTGCAACGGGAGATCGCGGCCCTGATGGGCTATGAAATCCTGCACCACCGGCTGGAGCTTTACTGCCGAAAGAACCGCTAGTCGGCGTCTGCCAGGGCCGCAGTCTCGCGCCGGAACGACAGCGCCTCGCCCCGGTCGGGTGCGTCCAGTTCCTCGGCATAGCGGCGTCCGGCATAGGTGGCCCAAGCGATCGGGCCGGGGGCCGCCGCATCCCCGATGAGCTGCAGGCTGCGGATGCCTGCGCCCCGCCAATCTTGCGCGCGCAGATCGTGATAGAGCCGGTCCTCGGGCGTGCGAGAGGTGACCATCACCACCGCGTCGCAGGCAAGCGGGCTCCGCCGGCCTGTCCAGGTGCAACCGAGCTGTACTTCACTTGCACCAATCACCTCCGGTGCCTTCGACAAATGCAGGGTCACGCCCAGTTCGAGCATCCGGCGCATGATCGCGCCCTGTTCCAGCGTGTTGTCCGTCCATTCGGCCACTTTTGTGGCGGGGGTCACGAAATCCACCGCACAGCCACGAGACACCAGGAGTTCCGCCAGAACCGACCCCATGTAGAAGTGGTCGTCATCAAAAAGCATGACCCGACCACCCGCCGGTCCGCCCCCCGTCATCAGGTCGTCCGGGGTAAGCACAGTCATGGCATCGTCCGTCGGAATGCCCCGCAGATGCAGCCGCGCCACTGCATCGCGCCGCCAATGGGCGCCTGTTGCAATGGCCACATGCTCGGCCCCCAACCCCAGCACATCCGCAGCCTCCAATCTGCTGTCGCGAAAGATCTCGACATTCGCCAGCGGGGCGATCTGGCCCAGACGATAGTCCGCGACGCGCCCCCAGGCCGACAGGCCCGGCAAGCCACGTTCACGCGTGACGCGGCCTCCGAGGGTTTTGCCTGCTTCGGCCAGCATCACGCGGTATCCCCGCTGCCCCAGTTGCATCGCGGCTTCAAGCCCGGTCGGCCCCGCGCCCACGATCAGTACCGTGTCAGAGGTTCCCTTCGGCCGGATGCGGTCCGGGTGCCACCCCTTGCGCCATTCTTCCATGAAGGCGGTGTTCTGGGTGCAGCGCGAGATCCCTCCAGTCATGTCGCCAGACACGCAGATGTTGCATCCGATGCATTCGCGGATGTCTTCAACCCGTCCGGCGTCGATCTTGGCGGGCAGGAACGGGTCGGCGATCGAGGGCCGCGCAGCCCCGATGAAGTCAAGAAGGCCCGCCCGGATCTGGCGCACCATTGTATCCGGAGAAGTAAAGCGGCCGACCCCGACGACAGGTTTCGAAGTCAATTGCTTGATCCCGCGCACGAGGTCTTCCTGCGCGCCCTCGGGCGCAAAGCGGGAGGTGCCCGAGCACTGTTCCCATGTTCCATGCGCCAGGTCCCAGATATCGGGCAGATCGCCGTGCATCTCGATGAAATCGCGCACTTCGGCATTGGAAAAGCCCAAAGGGCCCGCCTCATGCAGCGACAAGCGGATGGAAACCGCCATCCGTCCCTTCGTTTCTTCGCGGGCATCTTCAATGACTTCGCGCAGAAACCTTGCGCGGTTTGCAAGGCTTCCGCCGTATTCGTCGGTCCGCTGGTTCGTAGCTCGGCTAAGGAAATGCTGCAAAATGCCGAACCCATGCGCGCCGTAAAGGCAGAGAATGTCGAACCCCGCCGCCTCGGCCCGCCGGAACGCCGCGCGAAACCAGCCCCGCAGGGAGCGAATGTCTTCGCGGTCCATCGTACGCGCCTGCACCGGGTCGGAGGTGAAGGTCAGGATCGGGCCACCCGTAACAGCAAGCGGCACCTCGCGCGAATAGAGGTTCGGCCCGTTGATCCCTGAATACGCAAGCTGTATTCCGGCCAACGCCCCGTGGCTCTTCATCGCTTCGGCCATCCGGGCAAGGGCGGGAATGTCCTTGTCCTCCCACAGACGCTGCTCGATGAAGGGGGTGATCTCGGACGAGGGGTGGATCTCCGTCTGTTCGGTGAAGATCACGCCCCAGCCGCCCTCAGCCTTGGTCCGGCGCATCTCTACCACGGCAGAGGGGTCACGATAGCCGCCCCCGTTGCAGTGCGGCACCTGGTAGAAGCGGTTCGGAGCAAGCTTGGGTCCGATGTGCAGGGGTTCAAACAAGATGTCGTATCGGGCGTCGCGCGGCACCTCAGATCCGCCTCAGGTCAGCTGCCTGAGTAGACAGGCGGCCCGCGTCACGCGCAGGCAGGTCAGCGATCAAAAGCACCGGCCCTTCGCCCGCCAGTGCCAGCACCTCGCCATGCGGACCGGCAATCTGCGAGCCGCCGACATAGGTCAAATCCCCCTCGACCCCGCAGAAGTTGGCGTATGCGATGACTACACCGTGGTTCGCCGCCATTGCAGGCACGGTGTGGCGCACCACATGCACAAACGGCTGCATGTTTGCCGTAGGTGCAAGGATCACCTGCACCCCCAATGCCGCCAATGCCCCGACATGTGTCGAAAACTCGATGTCATAACAGATCAGCAACCCGGCTTTGACACCGCCAACATCAAATATCGCATAGGTATCACCCGGGACATAAAGTCGTTTCTCCCGAGGACCGTAGAGCTGGACCTTGCGGTAATGCGCGACCTCTGAGCCCGTCGCATCCAGAGCCACTGCAGAATTGTAGACCCGCTCTCCCGCGCGTTCTGCGTACCCTACGACGATGCCGCAAGCCGCGTTGCGACACATCTGCGACAGGGACTGCGTCCAAGGGCCACCGCGGGGTTGTGCCAGCGCATGGATACGCTCGTCATTATAGCCGGGCAGCCAGATCTCCGGTGCAACCAGAACCTTGGCCCCCATTGCGCCCGCGGCCCGCAATGCCGGTTCCAGTGCTAAAAGCGCCGCATCGCCGTCGCCTGCAGGCGAATTGCCCTGCCAGATCGCCAGTCTCATGTCGTTCTCCCACAAGGGGCGGGGCCCCTGAGTTCCGGGCCCACCCGGGTTCACTTCTTCAGGTTCGTCCAGATTGCATCGTAGAGCTGCTGGGTCTCCTGATCGCAGGCCTGGGCAAAAACGCCGGGCGTGATACCCGCCGGTGGGTTATTCTCGGGTGAGGTCTTGATGGCATCATCAAGGAACGGGTCCACCCCGAGGACGCCCGAGCTGTAGGCCGCATAGTTCGTGACCGCTGCGGCATTCTCGGGCACCAGCAGGAAGTTCATGAACTTGATCGCATTTTCACGATTGGGGGCGTCTTTCAACAACACCACATTGTCCATCCAGACCACATGGCCTTCCTTTGGGTAGACATACTCCACCGGCGCCCCCTCGGCCCGTGCCTTGGCGGAAAAGCCGTTGTAGATCATCCCGGCCGCGGCGTCGCCCGACACAAGCACGTCCTTGGCAACGTCAGAACCAAAGCTCGCCCAGTACGGCTTTGCCGCGAGCAGCATGTCGTTCAGCGCCTTCAACTGCGTGCGGTCCGTCGAGCATTGCGGGATGCCGAGGTAGAGCGAGCCGAGGATCAGCACCTCGTTCTGGCTGTCGAGCACGTTGATCTTGCCCTGCAGTTCTGAAGGAGGGTTGAAGATGGTGGAAAGGCTACCGATATCGCCTTGATAAACCTCACGATTGACCGAGAAAGAGGTCGAGCCCCACTGGTAGGGAATCGACGAAGTTCGGCCCGGATCAAACGGCACGTCCACCCATTTCGGGTCGATGTTGCCAAGGTTGGTCATCTCTGCGGGCGTAAAGGTATCAAGCATTCCGTCGGCCTTCATGATGCCCACCATGAAATCGGCGGGCACCGCCACGTCATATTGGCCCAGCTTTCCCGCCTTCAATGCGGCCAGCATGGATTCGTTGCTGTCATAGGTGTCGATGGTCACGTCGATGTTCGTCTCCGACTCAAACTTGTCGACCAGTTCCTGCGGCATGTACTCGAACCAGTGGTAGACCTTCAGATCCCCCTCCGCGAAAGCGGGGGAGGCGAAGAGGATGGCAGCAGTGCAGAGCAGACGCTTCATGGGGGTCTCCTGACGGTTACGGGGTCTTGCGACCCTTACGATTGATGAGGTAGCTCAAAGACACGAAAGCGATAGATACCAAGAGCATGAGGGTCGATATTGCCATGATGTTCGGCTTGATCCCCTGCTTCACCGAGCCGAAGATGGCAGTCGGCAACGTCTCCATTCCTGCGCCCTTGACGAAGTTGGTGATGATGAAATCGTCGAGGCTGACGATGAAGGCCAAGAGGTAGCCAGACACGATCCCGGGCAACAGCAAGGGCAAGAGCACCAGCCGGAAGGCCTGCATGCGCGTCGCGTAAAGATCGCGGGCGGCCATCTCGCAGGCGGGTTCGATCCCCTCCAGCCGCGCGGCGATGGGGAGGTAGGCGAAGGGGATGCAGAAGGTGATGTGCGCGATAAGGATGGTCGCGTAACCCGTTATGATTCCAAGCGAAGAAAAGAAGATCAGCGAGGCGACGGCGATTACGATCTCTGGCACCAGCAGCGGCAGGCTGATCATCCCGATCGTGACCCCCTTGCCGCGAAAACTGCCGCCCCGGATCATCGCTACTGCCGCTGCTGTCGCAATGGCGGTGGATACGGTCGCTGCGATCACTGCAATCGTCAGCGAATTCCAGGCCGCCATCCCAAACCGCTCCGCCTCCGGCCCTGTGAAAACCTCGCCATACCAGCGAAAGGAAAATCCGCCCCATTCGGTGATAGAGGTCGATCCGTTGAAGCTGTAGACCATCACGACGATCAGCGGAACATAGAGGATCGTCAGGCAAATCCCTGTCAAAAAAGAGAAACCCGGATAGTGGCTTACGCCCTTCATTGCGCTTTCCCCTTCGCGGCAAAGCGCGCGTAGACCAGCAGCACCAACAGAACCAGCGTCATCAGGATCATCGCCACCGCAGCGCCAAAGGGCCAGTTGCCCTGACTGCCACGGAACTGTTCGTCGATCAGTGAGCCGATCATGAACGTCTTTGCCCCCCCCAGCAGGTCAGGGGCGAGAAATGCGCCGAGCGAGGGGACAAAGACGAGGATGCACCCCGCCACGATCCCGGGGCGCACGATGGGCAGGACCACGCGGGTCAGGGTCGCCCAACGTCCGGCGTAAAGGTCGGCGGCGGCTTCGGAATAGGCGAAGTTGTAACGCTCTACCGCCGCATAGACAGGCAGCACCATGAAGGGTAAATAGCTGTAGAAGAGTCCCAGTTGCACGGCGATATTCGTGTTGATCACGGTCATCGGTGCATCCGTCAGGCCAAGCGCCATCATCGCCTGGTTCAACGGCCCGTTGTCGCGCAGGATGAACCGAAGGCTGATGGTGCGGATCAAGAGGTTGACCCAGTAGGGAATGGTGATCAGGAAAAGCCAGGCCGGCCGCGACCGGGCGGGCCGCGTTGCAATGTACCAGGCGGTGGGAAAGCCGATCAGCAGGCAGAGCAGTGTGGCCAGCCCCGCCTGCCAGATCGACCGCCAAAAGATCGCGACATACGTCCACTCCACCTGCGGCCGCTCGTCGCCGAACAGGCCGCGGGTGACAAAGAACTGGTCATAGGCGGCAAGGGTGAAGTCCCAGATAATCCCGCCCCGGAACTCTTTGGTCAGAAAGGAATATATGGCCATCACCAGCACCGGCGCCACCATGAAGATGCCGATGACGACCCATGCGGGCAACAATAGCGGGCCGACAAGTCGACGGTAACCCAGCCCGCCGTCGCCCCGCTCTGTCATCACCAGCGCCCCCAGTCGTTGTTTGACAAACTCATACCCCTGCTTACGCGCGATCAAGCCTAGTATCCAAAATCCGAGGGGGTATATACCCCCACAGAGGTATTCAAACGTGACATCGCCCCCCTGGCCGAACGCTTCGGAAGGCCGGCTGGCCGACGTAATCCGTCGCATCGGCAGGGCAGGTTTCGAGTCCGCTCTGGCGGAGTTCTTTTGCCGGGCCATCGGGTCGGACAGCACGTTGATCCTCGCCTTTCGCGACGCCGAGGCGCCGCAGATGCTGTTTCGCCAGTCCGCCCGCGCGGCCGTTTTCGCGGAACTGGAGGCTGTCTACCTCGCCGGTGCTTACCTGCTAGATCCGTTCCATGCGCTGCATCTGGCGCGGGCGCCGTCCGGGCTTTACCGGCTGGCCGATGTGGCTCCAGATGCGTTTCAACGCAGCCGCTACGTGCAGGAATATTATCGCCAGACCACGCTCCTGGACGAGCTGACCTTCGTGGCCTATCCCCGTTCAGGCGTTTCCATCAACATCAACCTGGGCCGGGATGTTGTGACGGCGCTTGGATTTTCTGCGCGCGAGGTAGAATTTTGTCAACGCATGGCGCCGATCCTGACGGCTTTGGTCGAGGTGCATTGGGCTGACCTCGCATCCGGGGCACAGGCCTCTGCCACGCCTTCGCATTCAGTGACGGCGCAGTTGATCCGCGCGCTTGCGGCACAGGGGATTGCGCTGTCGCCGCGGCAGGCAGAGGTGGCGCTTTTGATCCTGCAGGGGCATTCGACGCCCTCGATCGGGCTGCGCATGGCGATCAGCCCGCAGACGGTGAAAGTGTTCCGCAAGCAGCTGCATGCCCGCTGCGGCATCACCTCACAGGCCGAGCTGTTCGCGCTTTTGTTGCCGATCCTGCGGCAGGGGTGATCAGATCGCCCGCACCAGACGCAGCGCATCGTAGATTGCGGCGTGGGTGTTGCGTGCTTCTACCGCGTCGCCAATCCGGAAAAGCTGGAAGCCTCTGGGTCCACCCACCCTCATCTGCGGGTGCCCGTCGATCAGAGCATCCTGATCCACAGCGCCAAGATTGTGCGACAACGGCTTCAGATCAAAGTAGATTTTAGCCAAAGGCTGCGTGCCGTGATTGACCACGATCTGGTCAAAATGGCGTTCCTGCGCAAGGTCCAGATAGTCGCTGCCGATCACCGCGCGCAAAAGATTGCCGTCCTTTTCCACGGAACGCAGCCGGTACGTCACGGTAAAGGTCACCTTGCGCCGCTGCAGCGCACGCATGTAGGGCACGAGGTTCATCGCCATCACTTCGGGCGCAAAAGTGCGGTCCGGCGTCATCACCTCGACCGCGGCGCCACTTTCGGCCAGCACCTGCGCGGCCTGCAGGGCGGTGTGGTCGCCTGCGTCATCATAAAGGAGCACATTCGCTCCCGGTGCGACGTCCCCCGACAAGATATCCCAAGCGGAGACGACCAGATCATTGCCGCTTTCAAGAATTGCGGTGTCCGGCAGCCCGCCGGTCGCGATGATGACAACATCTGGCGAAAGCGATACGATATCATCGGGTTCTGCCAGTATATTGAAATGGAACGCCACCCCCCGCGCCGCGCATTGAGCCATGCGCCAATCGATGATCCCGATCATCTCGGCGCGCCGCTTTGTCCGTGCCGTGAGCCGCACCTGGCCGCCAGGCTCTGCCGCTGCTTCGAGCACGGTCACCCGGTGGCCACGTTCTGCCGCCACGCGCGCCGCCTCCAGCCCTGCGGGGCCTGCGCCGACGACCACCACATGCTTTTTTACTTCAGCGCGTGCAATCGCGTGGGGCATCGTCTCTTCGCGTCCCGTTGAGGGGTTGTGGATACAAAGCGCCATTCCTCCCTGATAAATCCTGTCCAGACAATAGGTTGCGCCGACACAAGGCCGGATGTCCGCCTCGCGTCCTTCACGGATTTTCTGCACGATATGCGGGTCGGCCATATGCGCCCGCGTCATTCCCACCATATCAAGCTGCCCCGAAGCCACCGCATACCGCGCCGTCGCCACATCTGGTATGCGCGAAGCATGGAAGGTGGGCAGCCCCACTTCGGCCCGCACGCGGCCCGCGAAGTCCAGATGCGGGGCGGACGCCATGCCTTGAATAGGGATCACATCGGTCATCGCGGGGTCGGTGTGGATGCGCCCCCGGATCACGTTCAGAAAGTCCACGAGCCCCGAGGCCTTGAACATCTGCCCGATGGCAATGCCCTCGTCGGCGCTGATGCCGCCCGGCTCCACCTCATCTGCCGTATAGCGCACGCCGAGCAGGAACGTCTCGCCCACGCGTTTGCGGCAGGCGGCCAGGACCTCCATCGCAAAGCGCGCGCGGTTTTCCAGCGGCCCGCCGTAGGGTCCCTCCAGCGCATTGGTAAACGGCGACATGAACTGGTCCATGAGGTGCCCGTAGCATTCAAACTCCACCCCATCGAGGCCCGCCGCCTGCATCCGCTCGCAGGCGTCGGCATAGTCGGCGATGATGCGGGTGATGTCCCAATCCTCGATCACCTTGGGAAAGGCCCGGTGGCTGGGCTCGCGAGCCGGACCCGCGGCCACCACCGGTAGCCAGTCGCCCTTGTCCCAGCGGGTGCGGCGGCCAAGGTGGGTCAGCTGAATCATCACCGCGGCCCCCGCTTCGTGGCAATCATCCGCAATGCGGCGCATCCAGCCCACGACCTCGTCCTTATAGGCCAGGATGTTGTTGAACACTGGCGGGCTGTCCTTGGACACTGCGGCAGAACCCGCCGTCATCGTCAGCGCCACGCCTGCCCGTGCCCGCTCGAGATGATAAAGCCGGTAGCGGTCTTTGGGCATGCCATCCTCGGGGTAGGCAGGCTCGTGGCTGGTGGTCATGATGCGGTTGCGCAGGGTCAGATGCTTCAGCTGGTAGGGCTGCAGGAGCGGGTCGTTCAACATGATGGCCTCCGGGGTGGGGGTAAGACTAGCCGGGTTGCGGCAGGGGTCAAACGCAAAATCGACAGGGGTGTCGATTTTGCATGGGGCCCGATTGCGCGGCTGGGGCTGGCGCCTTAGGGTCGGGCCATGGACCGCGCCTTGCCCCTTCCTCCCGACCCACCGCTGCCCGAGCGGGGTTGGCGCGGCACGGCGGATCTGTGGCTCGATGCCGCCTATCGACTGCTGGTCGAAGGCGGCGTGGATGCGGTCAAGGTGATGCTGCTGGCGCGACGGCTCGGCCTGTCACGCACCAGCTTTTACTGGCATTTCGCGGATCGCGAGGCGCTGTTGGCCGGGTTGGTCGCGCGCTGGCAGGGCGGGAACACGGCGGCCCTGATGTCGCACGCCGCGGCGCCCGCGGCCACTATCACCGAAGCCGTGCTGAACCTATTTGACTGCTGGGTCCGCCCGGAGCTTTTTGACAGCCGTCTCGACTTTGCCATCCGCAATTGGGCGCTGACCGACCGCGCACTGGCCGAAACGCTGGCCGCCGAAGATGCGCGCCGCATTGCCGCGCTGGACGCGATGTTCCGTCGTTTCGGCTTTGATCCGACCGAGGCGGACACCCGGGCGCGCACCATCTATCTTACGCAAGTCGGCTACATTGCGATGCGGACGGAAGAAACGCTGGATGAGCGGCTGCAGCGCATCCCGGCCTATGCCCTGACGTTCACCGGCCGTGCCCCGCAAGCCGCCGAGATCGCGGCCTTTCGCGCCCGCCATCGGACCTCAGGTCAAGCGGGTCAACAGGGCTGACAGAGCGCGACGTTCGGCGGGCGTCAGTGGGGCCAGTGTCACTTCGCTGATCTTGAGGGCCGTCGTGCGGCGCGCGCTGAACAACGCGCGACCGGCAGGCGTCAGGGCCACGGTCAGGCGGCGGCGGTCGCCCTCATCCGGGGTCGTGATCACCAAACCCAGTCGCATCAGCCGCCCGACCACCCCCTTGATCGTCGCCTGATCCATCGCCGTAGCCCGCCCCAGGTGATTTTGCGACAGCGGCCCACGCTCGGCCAACCGGGCCAGCACCGCAAATTGCACCGTCGTCACCTCGGGGATCGCCGCAGAGAACAGCGCCAGGTGCCGCTGCGTCACCCGGCGCAGCAGGTAGCCGATCTGGTCGTCCAGCGCGTAGCCGTCACCCGTTTCCATGATTCGCAGGTACCCCGCAGCGCGCGCCCTGGCAAGCCTGTTGACAGCGGGCGAAGGCGGGATGCAGTCTGTTGGCATACACACAATTATCCCGAGCCGATGGCAGACTGTTTCCGCCCCACCTCCCTCGCCGAAGCGGTCGCCTTTCTGGGCGCCGTGCCAGTTGGGTTGCGTCCGCTTGCGGGGGGAACCGACCTATATCCCGGGGCCGGGCCGCTGCTTTCAGGGGCAGTCCTTGACCTGTCGCGGGTGGGGGAGGTGCAAGGCATCACGCACGGGGCAGGCGGCCTGCGGATCGGCGCTGCCACATGCTGGACCACCATTGCCGAGGCCGCACTGCCGCAAGGCTTGCGCGCGCTGCAACAGGCGTCGCGGCAGGTGGGCGGGCGGCAGATTCAAAATGCGGGGACGATCGGCGGCAACCTTTGCAACGCCTCGCCCGCGGCGGACGGAGTGCCGCCGTTGCTGGCCGTCGGGGCAGAGGTGGAGCTGGCCTCGTCCCGGGGCCTGCGCCGGATGCCGCTTGCAGATTTCCTGACCGGCCCGCGCCGGACGGCCCGGGCGCAGGATGAGTTGATGGTGGCCGTCCACGTCCCGGCAGAGGGCTTGGCGGGGCAGTCGGCGTTCCTGAAACTCGGGGCGCGGGCGTATCTCGTGATCTCGATCGCCATGGTGGCCGTGCGGATCGTGCCGGGCGTGGGGTCGGCAGGGCAGGTTGCCTTGGCCGTGGGCGCCTGTTCTGCCGTGGCGACGCGCCTGCCCCGGGCGGAGGCTGCGCTGGCGGGTCTTCAGCCGCATGCAATGGCGCAGGCTTTGCGGTCGGAAGATGTGGCGCCAGGCCTTTCCCCGATCGACGATATCCGCGCGACCGGCGCCTATCGCGCCGAGGCCGCGGTGGAACTGTTGCGCCGTGCGCTGGCCGAAGCTGCGGCCCTGTGCGAGGCTGCGGGATGATCACCCTGACCATCAATGGCGCGACGCATGAGGTCGAGGCCGCCCCCACCGCCCGCCTGTCGGACGTGCTGCGTGACGGGTTGGGTATGAAGGGCACCAAGGTGGGCTGTGACGCGGGGGATTGCGGGGCCTGCACGGTGCGGGTCAATGGGCAGGCGATCTGCGCCTGCCTCATGCCCGCCGCCCGAGCCGAGGGCGCCCTGATCGAGACGGTGGAGGCCGAGACCCCCACCCTTGCCCGCCTGCGCGCGGCCTTTCTGCGCCACGGGGCCGCGCAATGCGGCATCTGCACGCCCGGCATGCTGATGGCTGCGGCAGATCTTCTCGACCGCGTGGCGAGCCCCGCACTGGCCGAGGTGACCGATGCGCTCGGTGGCGTGCTGTGCCGGTGCACCGGGTATCGCAAGATCCTTGACGCCGTGGTGGCGGCAGGCTCCACCACATTTTCCGCCGTATCCCTCAGCCAGATACCCTCCTTGGAAGCAGGAGGAGGCTCGCCTGCAGAGGCTGGCGCTGAGGTGCTGCGCCGCTCGACAGATTTTTCCCTAATCCGGTTGGGGCCAGAATCGGAAACTTTCATGACCGACGTCCCTGCCGGGTCCGCAGTCGGCGCGCGGATCGTCCGGCTCGACGGCGCGGCCAAGGTCGCAGGCGACAGTTTTGGTGCGGATGAGGCGCCGGAGGGTGCATTGGTGGTCAAGGCCATAAGGTCCCCGCACCCGCATGCAGCCTTCAGCTTTGGCGACCTTCAGGCCTTTGCTTCGCGACCCGGAGTTGCGGGCGTATTTACTGCGGCTGACATCGGCGGCAGGAATGCGTTTTCCGTCATTCCCCCCTTTGCCGACCAACCTGCCATCGCGGCTTCTCCCGCCCGCTTTGCCGGGGAATGCGTCGCTGTTGTGGCCTTCGAGCCGGGAACGCCGACAGATCTCTCGGCTTTTCCCATAAGCTGGACCCCGCTGCCCGCCCTCCTCTCCTCTGCCACCGCCGAGGCTGACGGGGCCCCGCTTATCCACCCCGCCCGCCCCGGCAACCTTCTGGTCGAGGGCCGCGTGATCCGGGGCGACGCAGCCGCTGCCCTCGCAGCCTCGGCCCATGTCGTGGAAGGCCGCATGGAGACAGCCTTTGTCGAGCACGCCTATATCGAACCCGAGGCCGGCGCCGCGTGGATGGAGGGTAGAACCCTGGTGATCCGCGCCTGCACTCAGGCCCCCGGGATGGACAGGGAGGATACCGCAGCGGTGCTCGGCCTTCCTGCTACCCGGGTCCGCATAATTCCATCGGCCGTGGGGGGCGGGTTCGGCTCGAAGCTCGACCTCAGTCTGCAGCCGCTGATCGGGCTTGTGACGCTGAAGACCGGGCGCCCCTGCCGGATGGTCTATTCCCGTGCCGAAAGCATGGCCTCCACCACCAAACGCCACCCGGCCGAGATGCGCGGGCGCATCGGCTGCGACGCCACGGGCCGCATCACCGGGATGGAGTTCGAGGGGCGCTTCAACACCGGAGCCTATTCCAGCTGGGGCCCCACGGTGGCCAACCGCGTGCCGGTTCATGTGAGCGGACCTTACCTGACCCCGAACATCGAAGCCCGGGCGCGCGCGGTCCATACCCATGGTCCGGTCTCGGGCGCCTTTCGCGGGTTTGGTGTGCCGCAAGGGGCGCTCTGGCAGGAAACGCTTTATGACCGGCTGGCCGAGGCGGCGGGACTGGACCGGCTCGAATTCCGCATCCTGAACGCACTTGGCGATGGCGATGCGACCGGCACTGGGCAGGTTCTGCAGGCCACGGGCATCGGCCCCTGCCTTGCGGCGCTGCGCCCGCACTGGCAGCGGGCGCTGGCCGAGGCGGAAGGAAAACCCGAACGCGGGGTCGGGATCGCTTCCTGCTGGTACGGGTGCGGCAACACGGCGCTTGCGAACCCCTCGACCATCCGCATCGGCATCTCTGCGCAGGCCGGGGTGGTGTTGCATCAGGGGGCAACCGACATCGGGCAGGGATCAAACACCGTCATCGCCCAGATCGCGGCGGATGCCCTTGGAGTGCCGGTCGGGGCGATCCGCCTGATCGGTCCGGATACCGGATTGACCCCCGATGCCGGGAAAAGCTCGGCCAGCCGCCAGACCTTTGTCACGGGCCGTGCAGCCCTTGCGGCAGGCCGGTCGCTGCGCGCAATGATCCTCCGGCTCGCGAACGCGGGGGAGGGCGCGGTGATTGCCGTCGACGGTGGCCGCCTTACCGTCACCGAATGCGCCCACCGCCGCGACATCCCGCTCGAAGGGCTGCCCCTCACCCCCTCCGGCCATGTGCTGGAGGCAGAGGAAACCTACGACCCGCCCACCAGTCCGCTCGATGCCGACGGCCAGGGAAAACCCTATGCGCTTTATGGCTACGGCGCGCAGATGGTGGAACTGGAGGTCGACTGCGCCCTTGGCACCCTTCGCCTGCTGAAGATCACCGCGGCCCACGACGTGGGGCGCGCGATCAACCCGACCCTCATCGAGGGGCAGATCGAGGGCGGAATAGCCCAGGGGATCGGCTTTGCACTGATGGAGGAATACCTTGCGGGCCGCACCGACAATCTGCACGACTACCTCATCCCCACAACCGGCGACGTGCCGCCGATCGAGAGCCTTCTGATCGAGGTGCCGGACCCCGAAGGCCCTTACGGTGCCAAAGGCCTCGGCGAGCATGTCCTGATCCCGACCGCCCCCGCGATCCTCAACGCCATCCGCCACGCCACCGGCGCCACCCTCACCCGCGTGCCGGTGTTGCCGCACCGTTTGATGACAGCGCTCGGGATCAGGCGATGACACTCTCCCTGACCGTTCAGCTTTGCACAAATATCCCCGGGGTGCGGGGGCGGGCCCCCGCGGCGATCCGGCAGGCGCGAGTTGTTCCATGACTGATTCTCCCGAAAAAATCCGCTGCGATGC
>Ga0105048_10000280_pt1 | contig 76479 bp, 58 predicted proteins | sample MAT05_FD_78382 | JGI IMG/M metagenome (GOLD analysis project Ga0105048, IMG submission 78382) | Freshwater microbial communities from Lake Fryxell liftoff mats and glacier meltwater in Antarctica - MAT-05 | ecosystem: Environmental > Aquatic > Freshwater > Ice > Liftoff microbial mat | place...
GGAGCACACCGCTATTGGCCAAACTTGATCGCGGCGAAGCTCCACCCGTTATCACCGATCTGCGCGAAGCGCTCTCCGCCCTCGACCCCGCGCGCCAAGCCATCGTGCAACGCGAAATCAACTACCTCGACACCCACCGCCAACGCAATGGACTACGCCCTGGGCAAACAACGCGGCGAACCCAGCGGCAGTGGTGCCATCGGAATCAACCTGCCGCCAGTACCAATGTCGCTTCAAACGCCCGGGCCAATTTTGGTCTAAAATCGGCGACGAAGCCCTCCTGTGCCTCAAAACCATCTGGCGCAACGGACGCTGAAATCATCGCTTCCCACCTGCACAGGACTTTGACCCCTCCAAAAACTGAGATGCGCTGCCGTCAACTGCTTGGTTACGGCTAAGCGCGACAGGCTGCTAGAGCCAAGTTAATACTATCGGAATCCCCTCTGGTATTATTCCAGCGGGGGGGTTGAACGAGCGTTGCGGCCGACTTAATCGCCGTCATTCCACGGCTCGTCCCACTCGTTATCGGTAAAGGCGAGCGCGGTGGCGCGTTCTTCGATGAGGCTGGTGAGTTGCTGCGCGATGCCGGTCCAGGTGAAGAGGCTGCGGGCCTTGTGCGCGCCCATGCGGCCGAGGCGCAGGGCGAGTCGTGGATGCCGGAGGACTTTCACGATGGTGATGCCGAGGTCTTCTTTGTCGAAGGAGTCGGCGTAGAGGGCGTGGCGGCCGAAGGTGACGGCACGATAGAGGCCGCCGTGAGTCGTGATGACAGTCGGCGTGCCGCAGGCCATGGCTTCGATGGCGGTCATGCCGAAGGGCTCGTAGCGGCTGCTGAGCACAAAAACATCGGCGGCGCGGTAGTGGTCGGCGAGGTCGTTGTCGGCGACGAAACTGGAGAATCTCACGCGGGCGGAGAGGCCGAGCGCGGCGACCTGCGCGGTGAGTTCGTCGAGGATGGTTTGCTCGTTGGTGTTGAGCGTGGAACCGCCGACGGCGAGGTGGAGGATGGCGTCGGGGATACGCGTGGCGACGATCGAGAACGCGTCGACGAGCAAGTCGTAGCCCTTGTTTCGCGCGAGGCGGCCGATGGCGAGGATGACTTTGCCCTCGAAGCTGAGCCGCTGGCGAATGGCGTTGCGGGAGGCGGCGCTGATGGGGAAGAAGCGGTTGTCGTCGTAGCCCGGTGGTATCATGCAGACTTGTTCGGCAGGTGCGCCGTAGTCTTTCACGATCATATCGAGCTGGTCGGGCGTGGTGGCGACGACCTCGTCGCAGCTGCGGTAGAGAAGTGTTTCTTCGTTAATACGTTGGGTGAAGTTGTACTTCCGGTCGAGCGTGGTGGCGTCTTGGGGTGCGTCGCGTTCCATCAGCTGTTTTTTCCAGAGACCGAGCGAGTGCGGCGTGTGGACGTGCGGCACGTCGAGCGCCTCAGTGAGCCGCTGTGTGGCGTGCCCGGCGTCCCAGTAGTGGCTGTTGAAAAACTGGTATTTGAGCTGATGTTTTTTGATGAAGCGCAGGGCATTTTCGGACCACTCGGCGAGGTGATCGACGAGGTATTCTTTGCCGATGAAATTGTGGCCTCCGCACGGCATGCAGATGACGCGCACGCGGTCGTTGATGATCTCGACTTCGGGTTGGTTTTCGAAGCGGCGCGTCCAGATGTCGACCTCGAAGCCGAGTTGGGCGAGTTTTTTGGAGAGTTCGATGACGTAGACGACCTGACCGCCGGTGTCGGCGGCACCGAGCGGAGGCTCGGCGGCGACGTAGCCGTGGGTGGAAACCATGCCGATGCGTGGGAGCGCAGACTCAGGAATAAGAACGGACATATCTATGGTGGGTTTTTGCCGCCGCTGGCTGTGAGTCGCAGGCGGAGGCAGGTTGCGTGGTCACGGCCGAAGCCGTGGTGCGCCGGAGAGGCCGGCACAGCTGACGCCGACTGCGCGACAATAATTTTGTGCAGCGAAGGGAGCTTCACTGGACGGTGCGACGCAGTCGACCCCGTCGCACCAGACACGCCGGTTGCGCCGAGGTGCCCAATGAATTTCGGCGTGCTAAAAAAAGTCACACGGCTGAGACGAAGCGCGGGCTAGAGGAGCGTGTCCTGTGCGCCGGTCGCGGCGGCTTTTAGGCCGATGGCGTGGTAGCCTTTCGGCGTGAGCATGCGGCCCTGCGGCGTGCGCTGGAGGTAACCTTCTTGTATAAGGAATGGTTCGTGTACTTCTTCGAGCGTCTCGGCTTCTTCGCCGACGGCGACGGCGATGGTGCTCATGCCGACGGGGCCGCCGCGATAATTCTCCGCCATGATGCGGAGCATGCGTTTGTCCATTTCGTCGAGACCGGCGGCGTCGATTTCTAAGAGTTCGAGCGCGGCGGCGGCGACGGGGCGGGTGATGATGCCGTTGGCGCGCTCCTGGGCGAAGTCGCGGACGAAGTGTATCAGATTATTGGCGACGCGCGGGGTGCCGCGGGCGCGGGTGGCGATTTCGCGGGCTCCGGCGTCGTCGATCTCGACCTTGAGCAGGCCGCAGCTGCGCTTGACGATGCCGCAAAGGGTGGCGGCGTCGTAGTAATCGAGCCGGGTCTGCAGGGTGAAGCGTGAGCGGAGCGGCGCGGTGAGCAGGCCGGCGCGCGTGGTGGCGCCGATGAGGGTGAAGCGAGGGATCGAGAGGCGCACGCTGCGGGCGTTGGGCCCTTGGTCGATCATGATATCGAGGCGGAAATCCTCCATCGCGGAGTAGAGGTATTCCTCGACGGTTTTAGGGATGCGGTGGATTTCGTCGATGAAGAGGATGTCGCCTTCTTCGAGGTTGGTGAGCAGGCCGGCGAGGTCGCCGGCTTTTTCCACGACGGGGCCGGAGGTGACGCGCACGGTTTTGCCGAGTTCCTGGCCGAGGATGAAAGCGAGCGTGGTCTTGCCGAGGCCGGGCGGGCCGCTGAGCAGGATGTGGTTGAGCGCGTCGCCGCGGCGCTTGGCGGCGCCGACCATGACTTGGAGGCGTTCGATGGTTTTGGCCTGGCCGGTGAAATCGGAGAACGAAAGCGGGCGCAACGCGGCTTCGACCGGGGAAATGGGCGAGGCGAGGGTGTTGGTGAGGAAATTAACTCCTTTGGGGGAGGAGGCTGGTTCAGGCGCGGGCATGGGGAATATTTTAAAATTTATTCAAGCACCGGAGGTTGGGACACAGTGGCGGAAGGAGGCTGCACAGAGGGCACTGAGGAGTTCTGATTGTTTCAAGAGGTTCGGCGAGTTCATGCGGAGTCTGGGTGGCGATGCTCGTTCGAAGTGGAAAATGTTAAGGAGGCTCGTTGTGTGTTAGCTGATGGTGTGGCTCTGTGCGCTCCGTGACCCGGCTTGAAGCATTTCTGGCGGCGTTACTTCCATTCGACCTCGGCACCGAGGGAGCGGAGGTTTTCGACGAAGCGCGGGTGGGCGCGTTTGATCGTATCGGCGTTTTTCACGACGCTGCGGCCGGGGATGCTGGCCGCCACCATGTAGAGCGCGATCGTGGCGCGGATGACGTAGGGCGCGTCGACCACGGCGGGGCGCAGGGGTTTGTCACCAAAAATGACGATGCGGTGCGGGTCGTTGACGAGGACGTGGGCGCCGAACTTCGCGAGCTCGGGCATCCAGGAAAAACCGTTTTCGTAAACCTTGTTCCAGAAATGGATCGTGCCTTTGGCGCGCGTGCTGAGGGCGATCATGAGCGGCAGCAGGTCGACCGAGAAATAGGGCCACGGCGCGGCTTCGATCTTGGGCAGCAGGTTGGAGGTGTAAGGTTGTTCGATGACGAGCGACTGGTTCGGTCGGACGATGGCGGTGTCGCCCTCGTGTTCGATGATGACGCCGAGTTTGGCGAAGGCGCGCGTGATGAGGTCGAAGTGGTGCGGGAGTGAGTGGCGGACGCGGACCTCGCCGCCGGTGATGGCGCCGAGTGCGAGGAAGGTGACGACCTCGTGGTAGTCGGTGTTAATCGTGGCGGTGGTGCCGTGGAGACGGTCAACGCCTTCGACGCGGAGCATGCTGGTGCCGATGCCTTCGATCTTTGCGCCCATCGCGACGAGAAACGCGGCGAGATCTTGGACGTGCGGTTCGCTGGCGGCGTTGATGAGGGTCGAGGTGCTGCAGGCGAGGGCGGCGCACATGAGAAAGTTTTCCGTGACAGTGACGGACATGTAGTCGCACCAGTGGCGGTTGCCCTGGAAGCCGGCGGGTAGGTCGATGACGAGTGGTTCGCCAGGCTGCACTTTGGCGCCGAGCTTGGCGAAGATTTCGAGGTGCGGGTCGATCTCGCGCACGCCGAGCGAGCAGCCGGTGGCGTTGGCGCTGATGGAGATTTTTTTCAGACGGCGCAGGAGCGCGGGGTAGAGCAGGACGGTGGAGCGCATGTCCTGCGGGAGCTCGTGGTTGACGAGGTCGCTTTTGAAACCCGAGTGATCGAGGCGCATCTCGCCGGCGGCTTTGTCCCATTCGACGTGCGAGCCCTGCGAAGTCATGAAGGCGACGATCTTGTCGAGGTCGGTGATCGCGGGGACGTTTTTGAGGAAAACCGGTTCGTCGGTGAGCAACGAGGCGCAGACGATGGGGAGCGCGGAGTTTTTGTTGCCGGACGGGGTGATCGTGCCGGAGAGAGGTTTGCCGCCGTTGACAATGAGGTCAGCCATGAGGGGCGAGGTGCTTGGGTGGATGCGAGTGGAACCGCTTTTGCGGATGCCGGAAATAAAAAAGGCGTCCGTCGAAACGGACGCCTCGAAATGCGCGCAGCCCGGGGGGCTTTGGCAAGGTTTAACTGGCGGAATTGCCGCCGTCGGAGCGGTGTTCGCCGCCGCCGTGGTTGTCACCGCGGGAACGACCGCGACCGCCGCGATGGTGACGACGACCGCCGCCGCGATTGGCGTCGTCAAAACGACGTTCGCTCGGGTTGCGTTCGCCGCCTTGGGCATGACCTTCGGGGTTGGGACTGGGGCCGGCTTGCGGGCCACGGTTTTCACCGCGGTTTTCGCCGCGATAGCCACCACGACCGCGACCGCCGCGGTTTTGTTGCTGGCCACCACGGTTGCCGCCGTCTTGACGACGACCTTCGTCGGAGCGTGGGTCTTGGCGTTGCTGGGAGGGAGCGACCGGAGTCTTTGCGGCGGGAGTGCCGGCGAAGAGGCCTTTCAACCAACCAAGGAAGCCGGATTGCTTGGCTTCGAGAGCGGCGGGCGTGGGCTTCGGTTCGAAGGTGCGCGGTTCGCGACGTTCGCCGGAAAATTCGCGGCGGGGTTCGCGGGGGCGAAACTCGTTGCGCGGTTGCTGCGGTTGCGGTGGTTGTTCGGCGCGGGCGGGTGGCACGACACGATTTTGTTCCTCGGTGCGCGGCAGCTGTTCGGAGCGGCGTGTGGGGCGGAAATCGGGCCGGTTTTCGCGGCGCGGATTGGTGTTGGCCGCAGGTTGGGTGGAATCGTTGCCGATTTCCCAGCTCTGGGCGGGGCGGACTTTTCCCTCGGGAGGGAGGATATTGAGTTCGGGTTTGGGCTCATCGACCGGTTTGGGAGCGGGCGTGGAGGCTTCGACGGGAGCCGGAGCGGCCACGGGGGTGGCGACGGCGGCGGGAACAGCGGGAGCGGCTTGTTCGACAGGTGCGGGCGCGACGGCCGGCTCGGCTTGAGCGGCGGGCGTTTCGACTGCAGCCGGAGCGATGGGCTCGGGCGCGAACGGGTTTTTGTACTCTCGCTGGTGGTTGATGACCTGGATGGAGGTCGGTTGGTAGGCGCCGGGAGCGGCGTCTTTATTGACTGCGGTGGACGGTGCGGGCGCACTGGGGCGCTTGCCGCGCGCCAAACCGGAACCGCGGCTGGATCCAAAGGACGGAGCCGGGGTGGTGGGCGCGCTGACGGTCTCGGGGGAGGCCACCGCTGGCTCGCCGGACGTTGTTACTTCTGACATGTTTTGTGTTTCTGTTGGGTTGAGGCGCGCGCCTAAAAAGGCGGATGCGCGATGTTTATGTGAGCAGGCGGAGCGCGAAGGGGTGCGCGCTCGACGCTTGCAATACGTAAGATCGCATCCACTCGTGTTTTCCGCAACCATTTTTTCCACTTGACGAAAAGGGCGGAGGGAACCGCCGATGGACGCTGATAAACGCGGATGCTGAATGGGGCCGATTCCGATGCGTGGAAGACGGGTTGTGGCGGGCGAGGAATGCGTGGCCCCGCAGGCCGGGCTTGCCTCACCGCGGTCGCCGCCGTACCACGAACGGCATGGATAAATTCGAAGAGATCTTCCGCATGCAAGACGCCCTCAACGCACGCATCGGTGTTCATTTGCCGCCGTCGAGCGACGAGGAAAAGGCGAAGTGGATTCTCAACTACACGCGGGCTTTGCAGCAGGAGACGGCGGAGCTGATCGACTCCGTGCCGTGGAAGTGGTGGGCCAAGTACCAGAAATTTGACGAACAAAACGCCAAGGTCGAAGTGGTCGACTTGTTTCACTTTCTGGTCTCGCTCGCGCAGACGCTCGGCATGAGTGCCGACGACGTGTATCAGGCTTATTTGAAGAAAAACGCGGTGAACCATCAGCGCCAGGAAACCGGTTACATCAAAAAAGACGCGGACGACTCCAAGCATATTTGAGGTTGGTGTGAAAGGGCGCGGTGTGGGCACCGCGACTCGGGCGAGCAGGCCGGGTGCGCTTCGGGTTATGCGCGAGGCGCGCGCGAGCAAGCTCGCGGCCTACGGGAAACGCAAATGCTCTGGGCGTTGGTTCGGCGTCGTTTGCGTTACACCAGCCAGCTGGCGACCAGCGGGTCGGACTTTACCGGGGTGAATTCGATGAAGCGAGAGGTGGCGAGGTTCTGCGCTTGGAAGGGGGCGCGGGCAAAACCCGGTTTCACGTCTTCCAGTGATTCGCCGCGGGCGGTTTTGCTGGCGACGAAGGCGAGTTTGCGGGCGACGGCTTGGCTTTCGCGCAGGGCTTGTTCGGCATTTTTGCGTTCGGTGATTTCTTGCCGTGTGCCGATGATGCGGCGGGGTGCGTCGTTTTCGGAGCGGTTTACGGTGCGGGAGCGGGCTAATCTCTATTCCGGGGCCCCGCTATCCGTTTCTCGCGAGGGCGGCGGTCAGCGCCGGAGATAGGGCGGAGGGAGTTTGCGGGTGATGTCGGTGGGAATTGGGTCGGGCTCGACGGTGTCGTTGGGTTTTGTGCCGGTGAGGGTGTACATGAGGCTCGTGGGGCCGTAGGCGAAACGCCAGCGGGGTTTGTCGATTGGGCCGGAGAGCTTGAGTTCCATCGCGGTGGTGAGCGGTTTGAGCACGAAGCCGACGGCGTCGGCGAGCAGTGTTTTCCCATGGCCGAAGGGGTAAACCTTGGCGGCGAAATCCATGGTTTTTTTATCTAGCAGGTAGGTGCCCTGGGTTTCGACGGCGACGCTGCTGCCGGTGATTTTCAGATCGGGAAAGACGAGTTTGTTGCGCTCGAGGCTGAAGTGGGCGCGAGCGGCGTCGAGCTGGAGCGAGGTAAAGTTAAGCGCGGAGCTTTTGCTGAGCAATTGGGAGAGCGCGCCGAGTAAGTTGATCTGGGCGAGCTGCGCGCCGGTGAGCGCGAGCGTGCCGTCGCCCTGGAAGCTGAGTGGGTCGTGGTAAAGGCCTTGGGCGGCGAGTTGGAGATCGAGCCGGCCTTCGGAGAGTTTTTGCTGAAACCGGCTGGCGGTGGGGGCGGGTTCGTTATTCTGCTGGGCGGAGAACTGCTCGAGTGTGCTGATGGCGCGGCCGAGGTTTGCGCCGGAGAGGGTGCAGTCGAAGCGCAGGCGGCGGTCGGCTTCGGGGCCGCTGAGGAAGGCCACGCCTTTTGCGATACCTTGGGCGAAAGTCACCTCGATGTCGCGGAGATCGATGTCGTGGTCGTTAATCGTGCCGTTGAAGGAGAGGTCGTGCAGGGGAAATTCGTAGAGGGCGAAGGGGCCGGTGGATTTGGCGGCGATCTGGATGAGGCGGTGCGGGCCGCGGGGGGAGGCGGCACCGTCGACGTGGCCGGTGAGATGCAGGTTCGGTGGATTAGCGAAAATGAATGGTTCGACCGTCTCGGTGCCCTCGGCGCCGAAGATCCGGGCGGTTTCCGCGAGGTCGAGCGTGCTGGTCAGATCGAAATCGAGCGAGCGGAGGGAGTCGTCGTCGCGGTAGAAATCGATGGCGCGGGTAAAGGTGCCGGAGGCTGAGCCTGCGCCTTTGTTGAGCTTGAGCTCGAGGGCGTCGTAGAAATCTGGCCGGATGAACATCGTGGTGCGCACGCGATTAAAGGACACGGCGTTGATGGTGGGGCCGGTGACGTCGGCGCGGGCGAGGACGGTGGTGGTGTAGGGGCGGCCCCAGCGTCCTGCGACGTCGACACTGGCGATCGGGGCGGCTTGGGTGAAGTCGAAGTGTTGCCAGAAGTTGGCCCACCATGGATCGAAGAAGCCGGAGATGTCTGCCGGACGGAGTTTACCGGCGAGCAGAAAGCGAAAGTCGCGGTTTTTGACGTTCATCCAGTAGCTGCCGGTGGCGGCGTTTTCGCCCTGGGAGGCGGCTATGTCGGTAACGCTGAGTTCGGTTCCGTCGAAGGTGAAGGTGGCGCGTCCGGTAGAGAAAGGCACGGAGTAGCCGACGACGTGGCCGAAGGTGGCGCGGCCTCGGGCTTGCTGGAATTTCCAGCCGGGGGCGAAGTCGGCGGTCAGGCTGACCGGCGCGGGGGCGTTGAGTGTGAGCAGCGTGCCGGTGGCGAGGCCGGCGGCGGCTTCGGCGCGTTGCATGATGTCGTTGGTGAGGGCACCGTCGAGTTGGAGGGTGCCTTGGCCGAGGGCGGGATCGGCGAGGCCGGAAATCTGCCAGGTGGTGCCGAGGGCGGCGGTGGTGATTTCGGCGCGGACGCGCGGGTCGGCTGGCTCTTGCGAGAGCTGGGCCAGCGTCTGGGCAAAGGTGAAATCGTTGACGCGGGCGGTGTCGGCGGTGACGACGCAGCTGAGCGGCTGGAAAGTGTCAGTTGCAAAGCGTCCGGTTAGCTGGCCGGTGGTGCCTTGGAGTTGCCATCCGGTGTGGGTGAGCGCGGAGGCGCAGGACCAGCGGAAGGTGAGCATGTCGGGCGCAGGTCCGTCGAGGGCGAGCGTGGTGGCGAGCTTGAGGTCGGTAACGGCGAGTCGGCCGACGTCGGGGCGGAAGCGCGAGAGATCGACGTCCATCTTTCGACTGGTGAGGGTGAAGGTGACGAGTGGGGCGTTGGCGAGACTGGCCGAACTGAGGCTGAGGGTGAGGTTGGGTTTTTCCAGTGCGGCGAGCTCGGGCGTGAACTCGGTCAGTTTGCGGGCGAGACTGATGTAGTCTTTGAGCGCCTCCGCGACACGGATTTTAGGGCTGGCGTGAGGATCGGTTTTTTGGCCTAGGGGAATCGTCACCGGGGTGCGGACGGAGACCGTGAGGTTGGCCAGCTGGCCGGAGAGTTGGTCGAGTTCGAGCTCGTTGTGGCCTGGTTTGAAGGAGAGGCAGACGTTGCTGAGGACTTCCTCGGTGCGCCCGGTCGGTGAGAGCATGGCGGGGAGCATGAGGTTGACGCCGCTGGCGCGGACGTAGCGGACGTCGATCTGGCGGGCGAGCAGGACGAGCGGATTGAGGCGGATGTAGAGCGTGTCGATCTTGGCCAGTGGGGAATCGAAGGACGTGGTGGCGAGCTGGACGTTGTTGAGCAGGACGCGGCCGGAGAGGTCGATGCTGGCGTCCTCGATCTGCGCGGTGAGGCCGGCGTCGGCGAGGCGTGCCTCGATCTGCCGGAGCAGGCCGTCTGGCATGGGCAATTTATGCGCGGTGAGCAGGCCGATCTGCGCCAGACCAAAACCAATCAACACCAACCAGAGGACGACAATGAAGATGTCGCGCAGGCAGCTGGCGCACCACTTGCTGAAAAACCAGCTGGCGCGACGAAGCTTCATGACGACATTCCTCATCTGCACGTGACAGCTCAGGGTGCTGCGGCGGGCGCCGGGGCGGGCGCGACCGGTGTTTCGGTGAGAGCCGGTGTGGCCGGAGCGGGTGGCGGGGTGGGGCCGGGGTCGCGTGGGCCGTAGACGACTGCGAAGAAGGCGTCGAGCAGGTCTTGTTCGGCTTCAAACACGAGGCTCAGGTCGGGGGAGCCAGCGTATTGGAGGGAGCCGCCGAGGCGTTCGGAAAAGAAGAGGGCGGAGGAGGTGTTTTGGGCCTCGCTGCCGCCGACGAGGGTGATGGTTGTATCCAGCCGGTAACGCCACGGGCGTTCTTCGCCGCCGACGGCGACGGTCGGGTTGAAGTCGTCGCGGAGGTAGCTCTGGGCGCGCAGGGTGCGGAGTTGGGTGGCGAGGGTGGTGATGGCTTGGCGGCGCTCGGGGGTGAGCGCGGGGTCGGCGAGGAGGGTTTCCGGCTGGGGTAGCGCGGTGTCGAGCAGGACGGTGTTGTTACTCAGATCGGTGAGCTTGAGGCCGGTGATTTGCGCGCCGGCTGGGAGCTCGCGGATGAGGCGGTCGCGGTAGGCGAGGGCGGAGACGGGGGTGTCGCGCAGGATGAGGTTGGCGACGCGGTAGACGTAGTTTTGCGAAAGGAGTTTGGCGTAGGTGACGGGTTCGGTGCCGGTGGAGGCGCCGATTTGCAGGGTGGTGACGGAACCGATGCCGCTGGGCTGGATGCGTGTGAGGGCGATCTCGCGGGCGGGGCGGTTGAAGCCGTAGTCTTCGAGGGCGGAGGCGGAGGGGGCGTCGTCGACGAAGCGTTCGGCGGTGAGCTGGGTGAGACGTTGTAGGAGGCGGTCGACGAGCTCACGGTCGGCGGGGAAGGTCTGCGAGCCGTGCTCGCCATTGTGGCGCACGACCTGCCAGGCGGCGGTGGCGGGGTTGGGCGTGGAGGCTTCGAGACGCTGGAGAGTGACGTGGGGCTGGTTGGGCGCGGCGAGGGTGATGGTGGAGATGGCGGAAGGTTCGAGGTCGAGGACGTGGGTGTCGCGAAGTGTCTCTTGGGCGTTGCGCAAGGTGGCGAGGAGCTGAGCGGGCAGGGCGACCTTGAAGACGGGAGTTTTGTCCTCCATGCTACCGTAGTAGTCCACGGCGGGGTTTTCGGTGGCGGGCTCGGTCGGTGCGGCGGCGGTTTCAACGGGGTTGCCGATGAGGAGTGTTTCGCGGCGGTTGTTGCCGATCAGGGTGATTTGCAGGGCGGGCGCGGCGAGGCCGGTGCGGCTGTTGTCGATGGTTTGTGGATCGAGAAATGTTTTTACGCGCAGGGCATGGAGGCCGGTGATGGCGAGCACGGTGGCGCTTTTGCTGGCGCGCACAGAGGAGGGGAAGGGGGATTCGAAGGACCAGCGGTTGTTGTCGTTGCTGATGCGGATGCTGGCGGCGGTGCCGGGCGGCTGGAGTTTGAAGGAGCGCACTTCGAAGACCGGGATGGTCAGGAGCGTGTCGGCGCGCAGATCTTCGAGGCGGAGCGCGAGGCTTTCGGCGAGGCTGCGGTTGACGACGTGGATGGTCTGGCCATCGGGTGAGAGGACGTAGAGGCGGTTGCCAACCTTGGTCGCGTCACCGATTTTAAGCACGATGCTTTGCGGGGCCGGCGAGCCCGGGGCGGCGGAGGCCGGGGTGAAGGTGAGGGTGAGCAGGGGTTTTTCGAGGCCGTAGTCGGCGAGGGTCTGGCCGTTGCGCGCGAGGTCGGTGACGGCGAAGCTGGCGTAGGGGTGCAGCTGCTGGAGTTCGCTCAGGATGCGAGTGACGGCAAAGGCGTTGGCGGGCCACTGGAGCGGCTGGATGAGGGTCCAGGTGTCGCCGGCGAGGGCGAGCTTGATCGGCGCGGTGGTGGCGGTGGAGGTGATTTCGAGGGACTGGATGTTCGAGGTCTCGGGCCCGAGCACGAGGTTGCGGTCGGTGAGCCGGTTTTCCAGCGCGTGGCGGTATTGGAAAATGTAGAGGAACAGCCCGGCGTTGAGCAGGAGGAGAATCAGCGTGACTTTGGTACGCATGGGAAAGGTGTGGCGGGTGGTTCGGTGGATCAGCGGCGGCGGGTCCAGTAGACGATCACGCCGAGGAGCGCGGCGACGGACGGCAGGACAAAGAGCAGACTGTAGCGGAGTCGGAGGAGCTCTTGCTGGTTGAGGTTGAGCTGGAATTTCTCGATGGGGCGGGCGGGGACGTTGAGCTGTGCGCCGCGGCCGACGAGCCAGTTGATGCTGGCGAGGACGAGGGTGAAGTTGCCCTCGTTGCTCAGGCGGGTGTTGGCGATGAAGTCGGAGCAGCCGTAGGCGACGACGCGGCCGGCCTGCACGCTGTAGGGGAGGTTTTTGTCCTTGGCGCTGACGCGTTCGGAGGCGACGCCGAAGCCGAGGAGGTCGTTGGGCATGTCGATGCCGCGGTCGTAGACGAACCGGGTGCGGTAGTTGCGTTCGCCCCAGGCGGAGGTCGAGGTGGTGCCGATGAGGCGGGTGACGGTGAGGCTCTCGTCGAAGGTTCGGCTGGGGTTGACGCGGATGCTGCGGGAGACGCCGAAGCGGACTTTGATTTGGTTGCTGATGAACTGTTGGGCGATCGGGTGCTTGGGGTCGAAGGCGTTGAGAATGAGGTCTTCGGTGTCGTTGATGTTGGCGGGGTCGATGTCGCGCACGATGACGTCGTCAGCGAGGATGCCCCAGTCGTAGAGTAGGTTTTCGAGGCCGGAGGCTTCCTGATGGGCGTTCACCGGCAGGGCGGGCGGGATGAAGAGCAGGAGGCGGCCGGGGCGATCGGAAGTGCTGGTGGCTAGGTACTGGCGGAGGAGTTCTTCCTCGGCGGCGCTGTAACGGTTTTGTTGGCCAGCGGAGATGATCAGCGTGGCGTCATCGGGCACGCGGTTGCGGGTGGTGAGGTCGAGGCGGTCGATTTCAAAATTTCGCATGCGCAGTTCCGCGGCGAGCGACGAGAGGCCGCGGTCGGGCGTGGAGTTGCCGGGGTCCATCTCGCCGTGGCCGCTGAGGAAATAGACTTTCTTTTTTTCTGGGCTGGAAACGTCGAGGATGGCGGCGGTGAGGGCTTGTTCGCCGAGGAAGGCTTTCTTTTCGTTTTTCTCGATATGATAGAGTTCGTCGGGGCCGATGAGGCGGCGTTTGTCGCCGCATTTGACGAGGATCGGGCCGGGCTCGGGGAGGTCGAGCTCCTTGGCTTCGCGGCCGCGCTGGTAGACGTCGAGGTATTCGAATTCGACGCGGCCGACGGGGTTGCCCTCGGTGGCGTAGACGTATTCGCGGAGGAGTTCGGTGACGTCGCGGTGGGCCTGGGCGATCGGGGTGTCCTCGGAGTCCTTCGGCTTGGGGATGGTGACGTAGATTTTGACCGGTTGCTTGAGTTGTTTCAGGTAGGACTTGGTTTCGGCTGAGAGCGAGTGGCGGCGCAGGTGGGTGAGGTCGTAGCGCCAGGCGAAGTTTACGGCTAGGTAGTTGAGGCCGCCAAACAGCGTGATAAACAGGAAGGCCTGGAGGATGAGGTTGGTCGTGCGCAACCAGCGCGCGGCGCGAAAGCTCGTGATGGGATGCATGGCGGGTTAGCTGTGCAGGAGTTTCACCTCGACGCTGAAGATGCTGAAAATCAGCGCGAGCACCGTGCCGCTCAGGTAGAAGAGCACTTGGCGCGTATCCACGACGCCGTGACTGAAGTCGGCGAGGTGTTGAAAAACCTGCGCGTATTCAACTACGGTTTTGACGGGCTTCATCGTGTCGTTGCGAAGGAGTTCCACGCTGGGCAGGAAGCTGAGGCCGATGATCAGGCCGAAGAGCAGGGCGAAACTGAGGATGCCTGCGACAGCCTGGTTGCGCGAGAGTGAGCTGGCGAAGATGCCGATCGCCATGAACATGAGGCCCGATATCGCCACGAAAACAAAACCACCCGCCAGTGGCCCGATGTCGATGAAGCGCGTGTCACCGGCGAAGCGGTGCAGGATGAAAAAGAAACCGCCGGTGCAGGCCCAGAGCGCGATATACAGAAAGTACGCGGCGAAAAATTTTCCCAGCACGACCTCGACGGTGGAGACCGGCGTGGTGAGGAGCGTCTCGAGCGTGCCGAGGCGGCGCTCCTCGGCGATGCTCTTCATCGTGAGCAGCGGCACCATGAAGAGCACGGGCACCCAGAAGTATTGGAAAAAAATGACAGCCGGGGTCGTCTCCTGCGCCGCGCTGCTGTAGAAATCCAGCATCGTGGTGAAGATGAAACCCATGATGGAGAGAAACAGCACGGCGGCCACATAGGTACTGGAACTGACGAGCATCATGCGGAGCTCGTGGCTGAGAATGGTGAAGAAATGTTTCACGGAGAAGCGGAGGGAAAGCGGCGGCGTGGCAGCGTGGCGGGTGGCGACTGGTTTGGTTGGCTCAGTGTTTCGCGCCGTTGTCCACCAGCTCCCAAGTGCGTCGGGTGGCGGCGAGAAACACGTCTTCGAGCGACGGGTGTTCGCGGGTGAGACCACGTAGGCGGAAACCGGAATGGGCGGACAAGGCGCGCAATAATTCTTCGCCGAGCGGTTCGTCGCGCGCGGTGGTGAGGTGGAACGTTTGGAAACCCGTGGCGTCGGCCACGCTCTGGCTCGCGATGACGAGCGTGGGCTCGACCTGGGTGAGCACGGCGGGTAGCGCGGCGACGTCGCCGGCGAGCTCCAGCTTGTAGGCGGAGTGGCCGAGGATTTCGCGGCGCAGGTCATTGGGCGTGCCGCTGGCGACGATGCGGCCTTGGTTGATGATGACCACGCGGTCGCAGGTGACCTCGATCTCGGGCAGGATGTGGCTGGAGATGAGCACCGTCATGCGTCCGCGCAGGCTGGCAATGAGATCGCGGACGATCAAAATCTGGTGCGGGTCGAGGCCGATCGTAGGCTCGTCCATGATGATAACGGGTGGTTCGGCCAGCACGGCCTCGGCGATACCCACGCGTTGACGGAAGCCCTTAGAAAGTTTGCCGATGATCCGGTGACGCACGCGTTTTAAATCGCAAAGTTCCAGCACCTCGTCGATACGATCGGCCAGTTTGCGCCGCGGGACTTCTTTCAAGCGGCCGCGGTAATGCAGGTACTCCGACACGCGCATGTCCTCCGGCAGCGGATTGTTTTCCGGCATGTAGCCGATGAGGTGTTTTATGGCGTCGGGTTGGGTGGCGACGGGTACGCCGCATAGGTTAACGATGCCGGAGGTCGCCGGAAGGAAACCGGTGAGGATGCGCATCGTGGTGCTCTTGCCGGCGCCGTTGGGCCCGAGGAAACCGATGATCTCGCCGCGTTGCACGGTGAAGCTGACATCGCTGACGGCAGCAACGCCGGCATAGGATTTAACCAGGTTTTTGACCTCAATGGCGGGGGGCGTCGGTGCGGCGTCAGGCATGGAGCAGACTTAATGCACACGAAATACGCCGAATGGAAAGCCCGGACATGCAGGACGGGGCGCGAGTTAAGGCTATTTAGGAGGTGTAGAAATATCCTCAGCAGTACTGCAGAGGGTCAAGGGGATGAGTAATGCGGGTAAAGTCTTCACGCGTTTGGCTGGTTTCCACGCAATCGAGGCAATTCCAGTTATGATGTACGTCCCTCGGCTTGGGTTAAAGGTACTGGCGGTTGGACGTCTTCTCTTAATAAGCCCCCCATCGATTCGTCGATATTAAGGTATTCAATAAGATCTTCTCGACGGAATGTAGCAGACAAGCGTTGCAAGCTTAGCAAGTGTATGTTCTAATCTCCGCATAGCGTCTTCAGTGCTTCCTCCATAGATCTTAGTGATCAATTGAAATGTTGCTCTGATTCAGTCTCAATGAGTGCCTTTGCATGGTTGAAATTTCTATGATCTAGTCCAGTAAGTTTGATTTTCATCCCATCAAGAAGGTAGCGTCCCATGAGCATTGCGATGTAGCAGGATGCGTATGGAACAAATACTGGGGATCCTTCTGGCGGACGTTTACGGCGGTTTTCCGCGAACCGAAAGATTAACGTGGCGATCACCAATTGCGCACCATTGAGATCGGCGCTGAAGATTACCGGATAGAGCTTTCCAAAATGCTCTCTACTCATGAACTTTGCTTGGTGAGGGCGCCGCCTCCAAACCGAAAGGACAGCTTCGGCTGCAATTGCCGTTGTAATGTCTACTGTTTTGATTGCTGTGTCGCTGCGTTGGCGGCGATAGGTGAAGCCGAGTTGGCTTACGGATAGCTCAATTTGCCGCTGGAGTGGATCGTTTGAGCGGAGGTCGCGCAAATCCACTGGGTTTTGACTGTTGGTTGCGTAGGTAATCTGGCGCACGAGCTCGGCACCTTCAGCGGGCAGCTGATATAAACGAACCATAACATATGCTTTATCGAGGTCGAGTTGATTGCCGACAAGCGCAGTTATCGTTGTTTCGATGGTCTTGCATGTTTGCCCTCCATTGATGATCTGCAATCCTTCGACGCGAACCTGGTAGTCTTCACCTTGAAGTGCATTGTAGTCGAATTTTTTGCATGTGAGCGTGAGCCCGTTGTTATAAAAATAAAAACTCGGTCGCTGTGCTGGATCGTTTAGTGTTTGCTGGATGCCTTCGTTGACCCGATTTCCCACAAGGCCGAGATAGCGGCGAATATTGCGTTCTAAAAGGCGGTCGCCATGTCGTCGAAGGAGTTCTGCAATCTCGGTGACGCGCACTTTGCCAACCATTACGCGTATAAAATTGAAATCTTCGATAATGGCTTTTCCCGATAAGCGCAGAGTGTCCTGCACCGGTTTTGCCGCCTGCATCAAGCTAATGAGTGTGTCGTGATTTACATGCTCAAAACGCACTCGGTCTGGAAAACGCTCATGATCGAATAGTTGCTGTGCTTGGCTGGTCCACGATTGGCCGTTGTTGGCAAGTATGAATCGGACACGAGGTAAGTTGCCTTCACGAATAAGTGAGCGAATCTCCTCTACTCGCGATTCCAGTCGTTTGTTTACTGTCATCACGGCAGACGGATTGAACAGATACTTGATTGCTTGTATTGCTTTGATGACTCCGTTTTCATCAAAGTTAGATTCACCATCTAGACGCTGTTTGTATTTTGCTTGTATCAGTGTGGCCGTAAATTCGCCATCTGCTAAGTCTGAGAGATGGATTGCGTCTACGCCAAAGTCGTTTCCTCCTTCAGTGAGGCAGTCAAACGCCTCATCTTCGGGAAGGTCTAGGAGTGTCTTTAGCGTGAGTAAAACATAAGCGGCTGAGCGTGCTTTATTCTCATCGTTTTTTATATTAAGATCGTCAGCCAGCTGTTGTATTTGTGCATCGGCGAGGGCCCTGACTTGTTGGTCAATAATGCTGACGTTTATATTCATAATGTGATTGTGGCTTTGGGGGTAGAAAAAATAGTTTGTCACACGCAAAAGAGGGAACTGATTCCAGTAATTTTAAGGATGTTCATTTTTTTGTAATTCAAAAATGTCGTCTGGTGGGGTGATTTGAGCGGTACTGGAGAACTTTGTGATGTAGCAGAGGACGGCAAGCTTGCTCTGCTGACGCTTGAGCTTTGGTGAAACTGAAAGTATATTACGCATTCAACTTCCAGGCGGCGGCGAGGCCGCGGAGGGTGATGTCGGGGACGACTTGGAAGGGCGTGCGCAGCGTTTTCTTCAACAGCGCGGCGCTGCCGCCGGTCGCGAGGATTTGCGGCGAGGTTTCTCCGCGTGCGGCGAGTTCGCTGATCACGGCGTCGAGTAGCGCTTGGATCATGCCGCCGAAACCGATCACGGTGCCGATGCGCATCGCCTCCACGGTGGATTGACCGATGGCGCGGGGCGCGTCGATCGAGTCGTCGAGTGCGGGTAGGAGCGCCGTCTGCTCGTGCAGGTAGCGGCGCATGACTTCGACGCCGGGGGCGATGATGCCGCCTTCATAGCCGTGGGCGCGGGTGATGATGTCGAAGGTCACGGCGGTGCCCATGTCGATCACGATGGCCGGGGTGCCGTAGTGGGCTTGCGCGCCGACGGCGTTGGCGAGCCGGTCCTGGCCGATCTCGGCGGGGTGGGGATAACTGATCGGTACGCCTAATTTCTTTTCGTACGTGAGCTGGAAGTAAGGCACGGGCAGGCCGCGGGCGAAGACGGCGAGCAGGCGCTGGCTGGCTTCGGGCACGACGGAGCAGAAGGCGACGCCTTTCACCGCCGGGTGGGCGGATAAAATCTGGGCGCAGATCGGGCCCATGCCTTCGGCGGGGTCGTCGATTTTCTTGGTGGCCAGATGGCTGATCGTGGGCGCGCCGTCGGGACCGGTGAGGCCGAAGTGGGTATGGGTATTGCCAATGTCGATACAGAGCAGCATGGGAAATAAAAGGCGTGGGCTGAACGTCAGATCATTCTGTGTGCAGCGAAGAAGCCAGCGCAAGGGTTTGGCGTGAGCAAGCTCACGGCCTACGGGGCAGTCCTTTTCTTCTTTGTTTCTAGCAGTTCAAAATGCCGGTTTCGAATTCAGACCGGTTTCTTCGCGATCGTGACTTCGCCGGCGCGGAAGCGTTCGGTTGTGCCGCGGTCGGTGCGCACGAGGAGCGAGCCTTCGTCGTCGATGCCGAGGGCGGTGCCGTTGACGGGCTGCGTGCCGTGGAGGAGTGAGATGGGTTTGCCTTTTAGGAAGTCGAAACGGTTCCAGAGGTCGGCGAAGGTTTCCTTGTAGGTGCCGCTGACGAAGCTGTCATAGGCGTCGAGCACGCGGGCGATCACGGTGGCGGCGAATTTATTGAGGTCGAGCGGGGCGTGGGTGTGCTCGGCGAGGGAGACGGCGCGGCGGACGATGTCGTGCGGGAGCGAACCGGCGGGGCTGTTGATGTTGAGGCCGAGGCCGAAGATGAGGTCGCGGATCTGGTCGGCGTCGATGCGGGCTTCGGTGAGCATGCCGCCGGCTTTGCGTTCGTTAAAGAGGATGTCGTTGGGCCATTTCAGGCCGGGCGTAGTGTGGGTGACGCTGGCAACGAGTTCGCAGAGGTTGACGCCCATCCAGAGGGTGAAGGTCTGCATGCGGCCGGGCGGGAGCTGGGGGCGAAAGGCGAAGCTGAGGTAGAGGTTGCCGTTGGCCTCGCTGTGCCAGGTGCGGCCAAAGCGTCCGCGTCCGCGGGTTTGCTCGCGGGCCATGACGACAAACGGCACGGCGCCTCCGGCGGCGAGCTGGCGGGCGGCCTCGTCGTTGGTGCTGTCGACGGTTTCGAGACAGATGAATCCGGGGGCGGTTTTGCGGGGCGGGAGAAACGCCTCGATCGACGCGGGGTTGAGGCCGGTCGGTCGCTCGGTGAGCCGGTAGCCGCGGGCGCGCACGGCTTCGAAGGCGAAGCCTTGTTCGCGGAGTTTTTCCATGTACTGCCACACGGCGACACGGCTCATGGAGAGGGTTTTCGCGAGGACGCTGCCCGAGACGAAGCCATTTTCTTTCTCCAATAGCGCGCGCAAGATGGTGATTTCAGGTGAGCTGGAGGAAGGGGAGGGACGGGGCATGGAATTTTTTAACAACTCATGGACACTCATTGATGCTAATGAAGGCAGGGGCGTTTGGGTGAAAGGGTTAATCAACCTGAGCGGAGGCAATTTTTGAACACGAAGATCGCGGAGGAACGCAAAGGTTCAAGCGTGGGACGGGCTGTCTTGGCGCGCCTTGGCGATCTTGGTGTTCAATTGGCCGGAGGTAGATTGGCGGTTAATACGGGCTCGGTTTTTAAGTTCGCCAGTCGAGGCCGATGTCGACCCAGATGCTTTGGTGGACGAGCGCGCCGGTGGAGGCGAAATCGAGGCCGAGGCCGGCGAGCTTGGGCAGCGATTTCAACGTGATGCCGCCGCTGGCTTCGGTGAAGGCCTTGCCGCCGATGAGAGCGACGGCCTTGCGGAGCTGCGCGGGCGTGAAGTTGTCGAGCAGGATGATGTCGGCGCCGGCGGCGAGGACGGGCGGGATCTGGTCGAGGCGGTCGACTTCGACTTCCACGGGCAGGTCGGGCGCAGATTTTTTGGCGCGGGCCACGGCGGTGGCGAGGCCTTCGGAGGAGCCGAGGAGGGCGAGGTGGTTGTCCTTTAACATCACGCGGTCGAAGAGGCCGAGCCGGTGGTTCCAGCCGCCGCCGCAGGCCACGGCGTATTTTTCGAGCATGCGGTAGCCGGGTGTGGTTTTGCGTGTATCGAGAAGGCGGGTACGGGACTTGCCGAGGGCGTCGGCGTAGTGGCGGGTCTGCGTGGCGACACCGGAGAGGCGTTGGAGGAAATTGAGCACGATGCGCTCGGCGCCGAGGAGGACGCGCGGGTCGCCGGTGAGCGTGGCGAGGACGTCGCCTTTATCGAGGCGGGCGCCGTCTTTGGTGCAGAGTTGCGCGGTGGTCTTGCCGCCGTAAGCGCGCAGGATGAGCGGGAGCAGGGGCAGGCCGCAGACGACGAGTGGCTCGCGGGCGACGAGGTCGGCGGAGCTTTGGCGGGGCGCGGTGGTGATGCTGCCCGTGGAGCGGTCGCCGGTGGTGTGGGGACGTTGGCGCAGGCCGAGTCCGGCGAGATCCTCGTCGCGGGCGAGCTCGACGAATTGACGCAGGAAAGCCAGGTCCAAGTCGTCCCAGGTGAGACGCTTAATCAGGGATTCGGAGAGTTCGGCGCGCGAGAGGGCTGGCATGGGAAAGATGACAAACGGGTGACGTTGTGAAGTCGAACGGGTTTTATAGGTTGCACGCCGTTGAGGAAATCGTCGATTCTCCCGCCCATTCATATGGCAGCCAAGATACGCAAAGCGATCATCACCGCAGCAGGACCTGGCCAACGCCGTCTCCCGCTGCAATCTCTCACGGACCGCAATGGCGAAAATAAACCCGCCATCGCCATCATTCTTGAGGAGATGCTGGCGGCGGGCATCGAGCAAGTCGGCCTCGTGGTTTCACCGGCTGACCGCGCGGCTTTCACCAGCGTGCTCGCGCCTTTTGCCAAATCACTCGTCGTGATTGAGCAGACGGTTGCGAGTGGTTATGGTCACGCGGTGTTTTGTGGCCGCGAGTTTGTCGGCTCCGAACCGTTTTTGCTCCAGGTGAGTGATCATCTTTATGTCAGTGGTGCAGAGAAAAGCTGCACACGCCAGTTGCTCGATCTCGCGGAGGCCGAGAACTGCGCCGTCTCCGCCGTGCAGGCGACGCACGAGCGGCATTTGCAGTATTACGGCACGGTGGCCGGTTCGCTCCTGCCCGGACGCCAGGGCCTCTATAACATTGAAAACGTGATCGAGAAACCTACGCCGACCGTCGCTGAGCAGCAATGCGTCGTGCCCGGTTTGCGTAGCGGACATTACCTCTGTTTCTTTGGCATGCACGTGCTGACGCCGACGGTGTTCACCTATCTGGCCGAGGAAGCCGCGGGCAACCCGACGGCAAAACTCGGTCTTTCGCCCGCACTCGCCCGGCTGCCCGCGCACGAGAAATATCTCGCCGTCGAGCTGGCCGGCCGCCGCGCCGATCTTGAGGCGCACTACGGCGTGTTGCGCGCTCAGGTTGCTCTCGGTCTTAATGGTTCGGCGCGCGAGGAAATCCTCGCGTTGCTGGTTGAAGAGCTGGCGATCGACGCCGGCAAAACCGCGCTCCGTCGCTGACGCCCTTTACCGTGGATTCCAAGCTGCTTGCTCTCGTCGAAGGTGCCGGAAACAGCACCGAATTTTTTGAAAAACTGTGCCGTGCGTCTGATCGCGTCGGGCTCGAACGCATGGCGCTCGACCTCGAAGACTACCGGCAGCACGCGAAGAATTTTTATCATCGCGTACGCAGTATCTTTTTTCTGGAGGCGCTGCATCGGTATTTCCTCCCGCCGCACTATCCGGCTGATGCGGGCGGCTCGATCCCGTTTGAGGGTCACGAGCACTGCTTGGCGCGGCGTTTCGAGGAAGCGCTGGACGTATTTTTGGCGCAGCAGCGTCGTTCGGGTTGGTCCGACGGCCTGAGCAGCGCGCTCGCCGTGGCTTATCACGGCCTGGCCTTCAAGACCCTCGCGCAACAGGTGCAGAAAACCGTGCGCTCGGTCCGCGGCAACCAGTGGATGTTCCGCACCGGCCACCCGCTCGACTACCCGCTGCGCCTGCGCCGCGAGCTGCTCGATCGCGCCTCGTCGGAAGACCCGATGCCGGTGCTTTGGGAAGAGACGGCGGTTCGGATGGATCTTAGCCATGCGGCGTGGAGCGACATCTTTTTCCTCGGCATGGATTATCCCGAGGGCGCGAAGGTGCTCAATATCTCCGTCAACCTCGGCGTGCACGGCCGCGACGCCGGCACGCAGCCGCCGGTCTGCGCATTTCTGCGCGTGATCGACGAGCCAGTGCTGCGGCTCACCAGTGTGGACCTCGGCGCGACGGCCGATGTGCGCACGCTCGATGAAGTGTTTGATTTCGCCAAAGATTACCTCGGCCTGCTCAAGGCTGCCGTCATCGCGGCGGGCGTGGTGCCGTCCGGTCTCGAAGGCTCGGGCCAGGCACTCTCTAGTATTTTGGCGCTGTTGTGCGGTTCTGGCCGCGGCTTGGAAATCGTCAGCCAGGTGCGCGACATTCCGAAGGGCTCGCGCCTTGCCGTCTCGACTAACCTGCTCGGCTGCCTGATTTCGCTTTGCATGCGCGCCACGGGGCAGACCACGTCGCTCACTGGAAAGTTGAATGAAAACGAACGTCGCACGATCCTCAGCCGCGCTATCCTTGGCGAGTGGTTGGGCGGTTCTGGCGGCGGCTGGCAGGATTCCGGCGGCGTGTGGCCCGGGATCAAGTTGATCGAAGGCACTGCCGCGGCGGCGGGCGATCTCGAACATGGCACGAGCCGTGGTCGATTGTTGCCGCAGCACACGATTCTCGGCGAAGACGTGATCTCCGCCCAAACCCGGCGCGAGCTCCAGGATAGCCTGATCCTCGTGCACGGCGGCATGTCGCAAAACGTCGGTCCCATCTTGGAAATGGTGACCGAGAAATACCTGCTGAAATTGGAACGCGAATGGGCGGCCCGTCAGGAAGCGCAGCAGATCTTGCGCGACCTCATCGCGGCTCTGCGCACGGGCGACGTGGCCAAGGTTGCGGAGCTCACCACGCGCAATTTCTTCGGCCCGATCCAGACCATCATCCCGTGGGCCAGCACGGCTTACACGGAGCGGTTGATCGCTGAGGCGCGCCAAGCGCTCGGCGAAAAATTCCGCGGCTTCGTCATGCTCGGCGGCATGTCCGGCGGCGGCATGGGCTTCTTTGTTGACCCGGCGCACAAGGCTGAGGCGCGCGAAAAACTGCTCGAAATCATGACGCGGACTAAGCGCGCGCTCGAGGCGTCGCTGCCCTTCGCGATGGACCCGGTTGTGTACAATTTTGAGATCAACGAAAACGGCTCGCACGCGACGTTGCGCACGGGGGCCGATGCGATGCTCTCGCCCGAGTACTACCTTTTTGCCGTTCCGCGTTGGTTGCGGCAGGACCCGCGCACGTTGCGCCCCGAAGTGCGCCGCGAGATTGACCGTTTCTCCTCGGCGCAGCTCTACGCGTCGGGCGACCGGCCGCTGCTTGCGCCGATGATGCAGCGCATCTTGCCTGCTCCGGCGAAAGGCAAAGGCCAGAAAAACTCCGCCGCCGCCACGTTGCGCGAACTGCTCGCGGAAAACGGTTTTGACTCCGTCCAACACGAGCAGATCCGCGACGATCTTCGCGCTGGGCGCATCGGCCTCGCGCAAAACCGTCTCGCCTCGATCACGGTGGTGGAAGACGTGAACGAGTCCGACGTCGTTCGCCTCTACAACCGCGACGAACAAGCGGAGAAAGCCGGACTCGACGCGTTGCGCGCGGGCCGCATCGCCGTCGTCACGCTCGCTGCGGGCGCTGGCAGCCGTTGGACGCAAGGCGCAGGCACGGTGAAGGCACTGCATCCGTTCTCCAAGCTCGGCGGCAAACACCGCAGCTTTATCGAAACGCACTTAGCCAAGAGCCGCGCCACCGGCCAGCTCTGCGGCGTGCCGGTCACGCACATTTTCACGACCAGTCATCTTACGCACGCGCCGATCGAGGCCGTGTTGACCGCGGAAAATAATTACGACTACGCGGGCCGCGTGATTCTTTCGCCGGGCCGCTCCGTCGGCCTGCGCATGGTGCCGACGGTGCGCGACCTCCGCTTCGCCTACGAGGAGATGCCGCACCAGCAGCTTGATCCACAAAAGGAAAAAGTCCGCCAGAGCCTGCACAAGGCGCTGATCGAGTGGGCGGGCTCGACCGGTGAGGCGTCGGACTACACCGACAATCTTCCGCTGCAATGCCTGCACCCGGTCGGTCACTGGTACGAAGTGGCGAACCTCCTGCTTAACGGCGTGCTGCGCGACTTGCTCGTTTCCCAGCCCGCGCTGGAGCACCTGTTGCTGCACAACATCGATACTCTTGGCGCGAACCTCGATCCGACCGTATTCGGACGGCACATACTCGAAGGCGCGGCGCTCAGCATCGAAGTCATTCAGCGCCGTCTCGAAGATCGCGGCGGCGGTCTCGCGCGAGTCAACGGCCAGCTCCGTCTGGTCGAAGGCCTCGCGCTCTCGCATGAAGAGGACGAGTTTAAACTCACCTATTACAACACGCTCACGACGTGGATTCACATCGATTCGCTGCTGGAGTTGTTCGGCCTCGATCGCAAGGCGCTGGGCGACACGACGCGCGTGGCGGCGGCGGTGCGCGCGCTCGGCGCGAAACTGCCCAGCTATGTCACGTTGAAGGAAGTCAAGAAACGCTGGGGCAACGGCCAGGAGGATATCTTCCCGGTCGCGCAGTTTGAAAAACTCTGGGGCGACATGACGACGCTGCACGATGCCGAGATTCGTTTCCTCGCGGTCCCGCGCGCGCGCGGCCAGCAGCTCAAGGATCAGGCGCAGCTCGACGGCTGGCTCCGCGATGGTTCCGCCGCCGGCATCGAGCGACTGTGCTCCTTCGGCTGAGTTTTCCTTTCGAGCACTTCGGCTGTGGAAACCAAGAAATTGCTTCAGGGCGTGTCTTGATAAATGAAAACGTACTGCGCTCCCAGCCCTTTGGGTGGGAGCGAAAAAGCGCGTGCGTGGCGTTGTGTCACGAGGCGTGGGCTGCGGCCCGCCTGACGCCTGTCTATTTTTCTCCACTCAGGGCGTTTTATTTACCAGACGCGTCCATGTTTCTTCGTGTTCCGAAGCGGTACTCTAGTTGTTGATAGAAATGAATTTGATTGAGGCTCTTTAGGTTTGACCACTTTAGGTTTGTTCCATGGGTTAAGGGCTTGGACTGGTAGAGGTATAAGTGTGCCAGTCTCTATAATCATATTTAGCTAATTTCTTCCCATGCGCAGCCCATATCAGGCTCTATATTTTGAAATTTCAGGACACTGCAATGCGCGGTGTGCGTATTGTCATTCAGGAGTGCAGCGGCGGGCGAACGCCAAGTTTATCGACGTCAGGACGTTTCGCGACGTGTTGCAGCGCCTACTTGATAATAAAGTTATTCAGCGAGGTTCGGTTATCAGTCTCTATGATTGGGGTGAGCCATTCCTTCACCCCCATTTCCGGGAGATCGTCGGTATCGTCAATGCGCTTGGCTTGCGGTACGCGGTCAGCACGAATTCATCACGGCCGCCTGTCTTTGATCGAATGCTCGTCAAAAATCTCGATCACATCATTTTTTCGATGCCGGGGTTTTCCCAAGAATCCTATAACCGGATACATGGATTTCGCTTCGAGGATATTAAGGCCAATATCGATGGAGTGGTAAACGGTATTCGGAAGCACGGTTTCCGCGGGCGCTTCATGATCTCGTATCACGTTTATCGATTTAACGTTGGTGAGATGAAGGCCTGTGAGCGGTTTGCTGATGAACGGGGTATTCGCTTTAATCCTTACTACGCCATTCTAAATCATTGGTGGGAGATGAAGGCCTATCTCAATAACACCCTGCCCGAGGCAAGGAGGGCTGCGGCCGAGCGCGACTTGTTTACGCTTGAAGGCATCCATCAGGTATTGGCCGAGGCGCCAAAATCAGACTATCGTTGCCCACAAAACAACTACTTGAATATCGATGAAAACGGGGAAGTTGTGACCTGCTGCCAGATTCCTCGGGAGCATCCTGAGTATTCCTGTGGTGATGCCCTGAGCGGCGACTTGCCTGCGATGTTGGAAAAGAAGGTTAGCCAGCCTGTGTGTAAGGACTGCATCGGTTCAGGCATGGCTTATTTTTTAAATACAGCTTTGCGGCGTCCGTATTTTTATTTGCCGTCATTCATGCAGCGAGTGATTCATTTTCAACACGCGCTTCGCCGTATCGAAAGGTTGGGTTTTCGTGGGCTTTCGGTTAAAATTATAAAAAAAGTGCGCCGTCGTCCGAACGCTGCGAATAAAATGAAGACAGTGTGTGCATGTGCTCCATCCGGTAAATAGAGGCAGGTTCGGCGGGGTACTCGGAGCGCTGGTGCCCGTGGTCTAGTTTCTCGTTTTGACGAGTTTGGCCGCTGGCGACTTATCTCGGTGGCGTGGTGTTCCCGCGCTGCCGGCCTGTCGCTCCACAGAAGGAGCTTCCGCCACTCTGTCCGGCCAGTCTCTGCGATGCAAAAATGCTCGGCGAGGCCTATCGATATCAGGCAGCCGCTGCGATTTATGCGGTGCTCTTGAGGCTACAGCCTGAGCATCCGATGCTGTTGGCGAAGACAGGTCTCGATTGAACGCACGGAGCCCGCATCACTTGGTCGCGTTTGTGGCGGGGCTGCTCTCAGAGCGGCGCATGTAGGTGTTTTGGATCTCGTCTGTGAGTTTGTCGGCGGCGGTGTCGTCACCGGTTGTCCGATACATGGCGAGGCGGTCGTCGAGCTGCGCCATTGCACGTTTTCGCTCGTCGGCTTCGTACTGCATCAGGGCGTAGTCTTCCACGCCGCCGCCGATGATTGGCAGTCGGAATGTGTTGAGCACGTTGCGACTGAAGGGGCTCAGGTACCGCTGGTAGGCGAGGCGCTTGAGCATCGCGTTGGAGTAGAGGTTGCGCTCGATAAAAACGGGTGGGCGGGTGCCTTCGACGACGTACTTCGGCAGACGGATGATTTCATTCTTGGGTTTGTCGCTGTCGCGTAGATCGACCTCTTCTTCCTCGGGTTTGGGCGGCGGCGGTGGCTGGTACTTGATGCCGAATGAAAGGGATTTGGAGATATCTTGCGACAGGGCGCGTTTTTTTGCGTGGGGCGACACGCCCTCGCTGCCGCTGGAGACTTCGATGTTGGAGGGGTCTTTTTCCTGCGCAGGCAGCGCGGTGGACAACAGCATCAAGGTTAGCACGCAGGCGGTGGCGCGAGCGAGCTCGCGGCCTACGGCGGAGAAATCCCCTGTGCGTGCACGGTTCTTCATCGGCTTGCTGACAGGCGTGGCGCGAAGTTGTTTAAGAAACTTTTTTGCCTGAGGTGGATCAGCCGCGCACCTGGCCGTTGCCGTCGATCAGGTATTTGTAACTGCAGAGTTCGGGCAGGCCCATGGGGCCGCGGGCGTGCAGGCGGTCGGTGCTGATGCCGATCTCGGCGCCAAAGCCAAACTCGAAGCCGTCGTTGAAGCGCGTGGAGGCGTTCCAAAACACGGTGGCGCTGTCGACGGAGGCTTGGAATTTGCGGGCGGCGGCTTCGTCGGCGGTCACGATGGCCTCGCTGTGGGCAGAGCTGTCGCGGTTGATCGTGGCGATGGCGGTGTCGAGGGAATCGACGACGCGGATGGCGATGATGTAGTCGAGGAATTCGGTTTTGTAGTCGGCCTCGGTCGCGGAGGTGACGGCGATTTTTTCGCGGGTCAGGATCGCGGCGCTGGCGGGGTCGCAGCGGAGCTGGACGTTTTTCGCGGCGAGGGCGCGGGCGAGGAGCGGTAATGCTTTTTCGGCGACGTCGCGGTGGACGAGGAGCTGCTCGGCGGTGTTGCAGACGGAGACACGGGAGGTCTTGGCGTTGACGAGGATTTTTTCCGCCATGGCGAGGTCGGCCTGCGCATCGACGTAGACAAAGCACACGCCCTGATAGTGTTTGATGACGGGGATGGTGGAGTTGCCTGCGACGAAGCGGATGAGACTCTCGCCACCGCGCGGGATGATGCAGTGGATGTACTGATCGAGCTTGAGCAGGGTGTTGAGCGCGGCGCGGTCGGTCGTGGGGATGAGCTGCACGGCGTCGGCGGGCAGGCCGGCGTGAGTGAGCGCGGATGAGACGAGGGCGGCGAGGGCTACGTTGGTATTGAAGATTTCCCTACCGCCGCGCAGGATGGAGGCATTGCCGCTTTTGAGGCAGAGGATGGCGCAGTCGATGGTGACGTTGGGGCGCGCTTCGTAGATGATGCCGATCACGCCGATGGGGACGCGGATTTTGCGAATGCGCAGGCCGTTGGGGCGGGTGGTTTCGTCGAGCTGCGCGCCGACGGGGTCGGGCAGGGCGGCGACTTGGCGGACGCTTTCGGAGAGTTGCGCGAGACGTTTCGCGTCTAGGGTTAGCCGGTCGATCTGCGCCTGGGTCAGGCCGTTGGTTTCGGCATCGGCGAGGTCTTTGGCGTTGGCGGCGAGGAGGGGCGCGTGCGAGGCATCGATCAGGGCCGCGAGCTGGGTGAGGGCGGCGTTTTTCTGCTCGGTCGGCGTGGTCGCAAGCAGGAGCGACGCGGCGCGGGCGCGTTGGGCGATCGAGGTGACGAGCTGGTCGAGTTCGGCGGACATAGGGTCGATTATTGCCCGGTGCGCGGCGGAAAAGCACGAACGTTTTTTTGTCGGGGTGTGGGCGGGCGGATGTGGCGGTCGAAGCGTAGTCCTCGCCCGAGTTGAACGACGCAGAAGCCAAGAACGCAGATTCGGAATCTCCGCGTCCTCAGCGAACACTGCGGTGAAAGACGGAGCGGAGCGCGAATATGGTTACCCGATGACCAGTGGTTCGGTCACGTACTCGTAGTGGCCTTGCGTGGAGCGGAGGTGTCCGAGTGCGGGGAACGGCATGTGGGCGCCGAAGAGGCGCAGGCGGTCGGCGGCGGCGCGGTCGAAGAGTTTTTTGCGTGTTTCAATCGCGGCTGCGGGATGTGAATCAAAGGCCATGATCCATTCGGGGTGAGCGAAGGAGAGGACGTGATGATGTGCGGCGTCGACAAAGTGCAGGAGCTGGTCGTTGCCCGAGGAGAAGAGCAGTGCGATGTGGCCCGGCGTGTGACCAAAGGCTTCGACGATTTCTAGCCCGTCGAAGAGTTTTTCGCTGCTGCTGATGAGCTGCCATTTGCCTTTGAAGGCGGCGAGCACCGACTGGGCGCCGGCGATGAAACTTTTCTTGGTGTCGTCGGCCATCTTCATCGCGGAGAGATCGGGCGAGGCACCGATCCAGAAGGCATGCTCCTGGCGGTGGATAAAGAGTTTCGCGTTTTTGAATGCAGGCTCCTTGTTCGCGTCGAGGAGTCCGCCGAAGTGATCACCGTGAACGTGGGAGAGAATGATGGCGGTGATTTGCTCGGGCTTGATGCCTGCCGCTGCAAGTTGGGCGGTGAGGTGGCCGCCGATGGGGCCGAAGGCACCGCCGCAGCCCGCGTCAATCATCACGAGATCCGAACCGAGGCGTACCACTAAGACGTTGAACGGAATCCGGACTTTGTCGGTGGGGAGAAAAGCGTCGTGCAAGGTGGCGGCCACTTTTTCGCGGGGCTCGCCGACGCCGAAGGGGCATTCGTTGACGGCGGGGGCCATGCCGCCGTCGCTGAGTGCGAGCGCCTCGATGGCGCCGATATTGAAACGGTAGAAACCGGGTTGGCCACCGGCGAGCGAAAGCACGGGCGCGGCGGTGGGCGCTGTTTCGGCGGCGCGCAACAGGGAGGGAGTGAAGGCGGCGGTGAAGCTGGCGAGGCCGAAGAGCCGCAGGGCGTCGCGGCGGCTGAGGCGGGCGGCTAAACAATTTTCAGGAAGCGTTCTCATGGTGGAGGAATTGCGCTGAGGGTGTGGTTGGAATGCGGGCACGCTGCCCGCTCGACGCAGCAAAAATGCGTTGCTCATGAAATTCGTCAACAAAGGGGACGATGCCTCGATTTTCCTGAGTGGTATTTGCCTGAAATTAATAATCTATCGCATGGCTGCTACTAGGTGCGCAGTCGGTGCTAAAGCTGGCATTCGCATTGCTTAGCGCAGGTGTGAACGACTGTGAACGCTGTAGTACGCCATCGACTGTAACGGAGCCGCGTCCGGGTTTTGCCGGGCGCTGCCGCGTGATCCGGGAGATCGATTCGTTGCATGCGGTGTCCACCATGCTCGCTCTGGGCGGAGATTTCGCGGCGGCGATGACAGCGCTTTTCGCCCAGCTATCGCTGGCCACGAGTTTGCGCGAGGGGTTACTGGCTATTTTTGACCGCGAACATGAGACGCTGGTGGCCGATGAGCACATGGGTGGCGCAAAGCCGACGATAGCGCGGGTGTCGGTGGCCAAGGGCGAGGGTCTGCTCGGGTGTGTGCTGATGCAGGGCGAGCCGGTGCTGGCCGAGCGTATCGAGAAAATTGATGCGCCGTTGAGTGCGCTCGATCGTTTGCAGTGTCGACCGGAAAACAACGATAAGGCCTGGATCGCCGTGCCGATCCGGCACGGTCAGGAGGTGCTGGGCACGCTCAGCTTTGTCTGTGTCACGGCGGAGCGCGAGGTGCTGGAGGCGGATCTGCGTTTTCTGGCTTTGATCGCGGGTCAGGTCGGACTGGCGGTGCGTTTTCGCCAGCTGGCGAAGGAGCGTTTCGACTCGTTGCAGAAGGAAAATGAGCGGTTGCAGGAGCAGATCAAGAAGAGCTTTGTCCCTGACGGAATGATCGGTCGCTCGTCGGCAATGCGGATGGTGTATTTTCACATCGACCAGGTGGCGGACAGCAAAACGACCGTGCTGATTCGCGGCGAGACCGGCGTGGGCAAGGAGCGTATCGCGCAGGCGCTTTGGCAGGGCGGCAAGCGTTCGCAGAAATCCTTTGTGCGCGTCAACTGCGCGGCGCTGCCGGAGAGCATTATCGAGAGCGAGTTGTTCGGTCATGAAAAAGGTGCCTTCACCGGCGCGCTGGCGTTGCGCAAAGGGCGCTTTGAACTCGCCCACGGTGGCACGCTTTTTCTCGATGAAATCGGGGAAATCTCACTCGCGACACAGGCGAAACTGCTGCGCGTGTTGCAGGAAGGCACCTTCGAGCGCGTCGGCGGAGCTGAGACGATCAAGGTCGATGTGCGCGTCATCACCGCAACCAATCGAAATCTGGAGAAGATGATTGAGGAGGGAAAGTTTCGTCTCGACCTGTATTATCGCATTAACGTTTTCCCCGTGTACATCCCGCCGCTGCGCGAGCGGAAGAGCGACATCTTGGAACTGGCTGATTATTTTCTAGAAAAATATTCCGCCCAGAACGGGAAAAAGGTGGTGCGCCTTTCCACGCCGGCGATCGACATGCTCATGGCTTACCATTGGCCGGGCAACGTGCGCGAAGTGGAGAACATCATTGAGCGCGCCGTGCTGCTGAGTCAGGACGGCGTGATCCACGCTTATCACCTGCCTCCATCGCTGCAGACGGCCGAGACCTCGAACACGGTGCCGAAGGGGACGTTGAAGGAGTCGCTCGACGCGGTGGAGCGCGAGATGATCATGGAGGCGCTTAAGGTGAATCGCGGTTTCATCGCGAAGGCGGCGCGTCAGCTCGGGCTGACCGAGCGCATTCTCGGGCTGCGCGTGAAAAAATACGGTATCGCGGCGGAGCGTTTTCGCTCGGAGGCTCTGCCTGATAACAAAGTCGGCGCATGAACATTCTTTTTCTCTTCTTCAGCATAATCCTTCTTTTGGTGGGTCGCAGTGGTGCGGCTGAGCTCACGGTTTGTGCCGCGGCGAGTCTGTCGGATGTTTTTAAAGAAATCGCGCCGCTCTACGCCAAGGCCACAGGCGACACGTTGCGGTTTAATTTTGGATCTTCCGGTGCGCTGGTGCGGCAGATCAAGGAAGGCGCGCCCGCCGACGTGTTTGTCTCGGCCGATGAAGCGCGCGTCGATCAGCTCGAAACGGCCGGTTTGCTGCTGCCGGGCACGCGGCGCGTTTTGGTCGCCAACGCACTGGTCGTGGTGGTGGCGTCGGACGTTGGCGCGCCGGTAAAAACGCTGGCCGATCTAGGCAAGACGGTGGTGCGTCGCATCGCCATCGGCGATCCCGCCACCGTGCCGGTTGGAACCTACACCAAGGCATATCTCCAGAAGACGGGCGACTGGAAAAAGCTGATCGATAAACTGGTGCCGTTGGACACGGTGCGTTCGGCTCTCGCCGCGGTGGAAGCGGGCAACGCCGAGGCGGGCTTTGTCTACAAGACCGATGCGCTCATTTCAAAAAAGGTGAAGATCGTGCTCGAAGTGCCGCAGGCCGAAGGGCTGAAGATCGTTTATCCTGCCGCCGTGCTCAAGGACGCCAAGCAGCCGGAGGCGGCGCGCGGGTTGGTGAAATTTTTATCCGGACCGGTGGCGCAGAAGATCTTTGCACAAGCTGGGTTTTTGCCGCCGAACTCAGCCTGTGAGTGACCTCCTTTCCATCACCCTTTTCACGCTCGGCGTCGCGCTACTCAGCACGGCGCTGATCGTGCCGCCGGGGGTCGCGCTGGGCTGGCTGCTGGCGCGACGACGCTGGCCGGGCAAGACGGTAGTGGAAACGCTGGTGGCGCTGCCATTGGTGATTCCGCCGGTGGCGACCGGGTTGGTGTTGTTGAAATTGTTCGGTCGACGTGGCGTGTTGGGGCGATTTTTTGAAAATGTATTCGGGCTAGAAATTGTTTTTACCTGGAAGGCGGTCGTGTTGGCGACAGCGGTGATGGCGTTGCCGCTGTTGGTGCGTTCGGCCCGCGTGGCGTTTGAAGAAGTGCCGACGCGGCTGGAGTCCGTGGCGCGCACGCTGGGAGCGGGACCGTGGCGGGTATTTTTCACGATCACGCTGCCGCTGGCGCGGCGCGGTTTGATCGCCGGGGCGGTGCTGGCGTTTGCGCGGGCGCTTGGGGAATTCGGCGCGACGGTGATGATTGCGGGCATGATCCCGGGCGAGACGATCACCCTTGCGCTTGGCATCTATCACGAGGTTCAGCTTGGCAACGACGCGGCGGCGTTGGGCCTGCTAGCTGTTTCGGTTGCGCTGGCGTTTGGCGCGCTGGCGCTTAGTGAATGGTTGCTGCGGAGGAAGACGTCATGAGCCTTTCGCTGCGTGGCGTGCGGTTGAAAAACGGGTCGTTCTCGCTGGAGATCGACGCGGAATTCACGGGTGGCGTGACGGGCTTGTTCGGCGTGTCGGGCTCGGGGAAATCGACTTTGGTGGAAATCATCGCCGGGTTGCGTCGGCCAGACGAAGGTGTGGTGATGCTCGGCGATGATGTGCTGACGGATGTGAGTCGTGGCGTGCACCGTCCGCCGGAAGCTCGTGGTGTGGGCTTTGTGCCACAGGACGGCGCGCTGTTTCCGCATTTGAGTGTGGAGGGGAATTTGCAGTTTGCTGAGCGCCGGGCGGGCGCGGTGGCCAATAAGGTTTTTGACCGTGGGCATGTGTGCGCGCTGCTGGGCATCGAGACGTTCCTTCAGCGGCGGCCTGTGACGCTGTCGGGTGGCGAACGGCAACGGGTGGCTTTAGCGCGGGCGTTGGTTTCGGCACCGCGGTTGCTCTTGTTGGATGAACCGCTGGCCGCGCTCGATGCGGCGCGAAAAGCGGCGATCCTGCCTTATCTCCAGCGTGTGCGGGCCGAGTTCGGTGTGCCAATGCTCTATGTGAGTCATGTGCCTCAGGAGATGCTGGCGCTTTGTGACGATATGGCGGTGCTGGCGGAGGGACGGCTTTTGCAGCAGGGACCGGTGGGTGAAGTTTTCCGGCGACCGGCAAGTTCGGCCGTGGCGGGTATTGTCGGTGTGGAGACGGTTGTGCCGGGGCAGATGCTCGGAGGAGAAGGCGAGCTCGCGGCGGTGGCGGTGGGTGGTGCGCGCTTGGTGGGGCTGGCCGATCAGCTGCCGCTGGAAACGCGCGACGTGCTGGTGAGTATTCGGGCCGAGGATGTTATGTTGGTGTCAGAAGGTTCGGTTCCGGTGGCGAGCGCACGCAATCGTCTGCGCGGTCGGGTGACGGCCGTGAGCGAGCAGGGCGCGACCGTGCGGGTGGAGATTGACTGTGGTTTTTTGCTGACGGCGCTGCTTACGCGTCAGGCGGTGGGCGAACTGGGCCTGAAGGTCGGTGCAGACGTGGTGGCCTTGGTTAAGGCACCGAGCGTGCATTTGATCGCACGCGGGTGAAGGTGGGGTGGCGGGCGCTCAAGCCAGCTGGAGTTTTTGCGACGGAGGGCGGTCGCCTTTGAGGATGAGCTCGGCCTCGCAGTGAGGGGAACCGCGTTCCAGGTCGCGGCAAAGCTGTGGGCGCTGTTCGTAGATCGTGCAGGAAAACTCGCGGCGGCCGTCGGCGGCGATGCCCGTTTCGAGCGCGGCGCAGTGGCCGTCGTGCATTTTTAGATACGCGCGGTTGCCGATGAAGTGGGCTACGTTATCCGCGTCGTGACCGAGCCGGTGCCAGTCTTCGCCGCTCACTCGCACGTAGGTTTCAAGTTGGGAGAAACAGCAGACGCCACAGCGACGGCAGTCAGGCGGAGGGTTCACAGCGGTTGATCGCGGGTTGGGGTTCCGGCAGGGGTGAGCCGAGCATGTCCGCGAGTCACGGCATGGCAATGGCAGGTTTTTGCCTGCGGGGTATGGGTGCGCTTTTCGCCGCCTCAGCTGGGCGCGCTTTTCCGCCGCTTGGCGGCAGACTTAGCGAGGGTCGACCACGCGGCCGACGAAGAGGCACACGCCGGTTTCGATGTGCTGGAGCGCGAAGAAGAACGGCCGGTCGACGCGGACTTCGGGGGGCGGAGCGCTTTGTCGCATGGCGCTGCCCACCTTCATGAGCACGGCGGTGGCGGCGGCGGCTTCTGTGCCGTTTTCGTCGAGGTCGAGCCAGCTCTTGTGGATCACTTCGCTGATAAATAGGTAGCGGTCCGGGAGGCGCGGTGACATGCGATCAAAGTTAGCGCTGCGGAGTGGTTCGTCGAAGGCGGTTTTCATGCCGAGGTTTTTCAACGCGGCGTTGAGGCGCAGGCTGGGTGGGACAATTTTGAACTTCGGTAGATGGAGTGAGATGTTCTGGCTGGAGAGCTGGGCGGTTTCTTCGAAGAGCTGCGGAGTGAGTTCTTTTTCAATGGCGGCGAGCGTGGTGGTGGCAGCCGGGAGCACGATGACGAGTTGGAAGGTGCGTCCTTTGTAGGGCAGGGTGATCAGGCTGTAATCGCGGCGGTCTTTATAGCCGAAATGGCGCGTTGCCCTCATCGTGGGGACGGGAGCGGTCTGATCTTTGCCAATAGAAAACGGCTCGGGTTCCGTGGCTTCTTTGGTGAAGGGCTGATCCCAGGTGGCACGAAAATAAAGGGCGTTGAGCAGGACGAGCCGGGTGTCAGGCGCGAGCTGGTCCAATAGCTGCGTGATCTTGTTTTTGGTTTTTGCGGCCACCCACGTGTTGATCGTGTCGCGCGAGGCGTCGGCGTGGTCCTTGAAATCCATTTCCTGCAACGGGGCATGGAAACGGTTTTGGAGTAACGTGGTGTATTCGGGGCGGACGGGGAAGCCGCGCTCGGCGAAGAGGCGGTGGGCGACGTTGAGTTCGACGGGAGGCGCGGAGCGGGCTTCTTCTGATGCTGCGTCGGCTGTGGCGGGGGTGAGGGCGGCGGCGAGTTTTTCAAAGCCGGCGTACACGGTTTCGTCGTCGGTAGGGTAGCGGAGGACGCGCTGCATCTCGGCGCGAGTTTCGCCGGCGGCACCGGCGTAGGTCATGGCGAGCGCGGCTTGGATGGAGTAGGGCGAGAGCAGCAGGTTTTGCTTTGGGGAGGCCACGGCTTGTTCGCGATACAGATCGAGGCCGAGGTGGTTGATGGCGGTGGCGACGGGATCGGCTGAGGCCTGGGTGAATGAAAGCATGGCGGAAAGAACCAGCAGCAGGGGTGTGGTTTTCATAGTGGCGCGCGGTAAAAGCGATTAATGGGAAAGGAGGGAAACCGCAGCTTTGTCGTTTTGCGTGGGCTTAACGGCTTCGCACGGTGCAGAGGTGGGTTTAGAAAACTGAACCCGCGGTGTGTTCCGGCCAAAGGTGGTGCGGACGCGCCAATCGTTGCTGTCCTGGTAGCTGTAGCTGAGCGCAAATCCGCCCGGGCCCGGTGAGTAGTGGAAGCTAACTTCCATGTCGTAGATGCCGGGGCGGAATTCAATGGTGGTGACGATTTCGTGCACGTACTCGTTATCAAAACTATCCTGTTGCAGGTGGCCGTTGATCCGTAGCTCCCAGAACCAGCTGGAGCAGGTTTCAAGGCGCAGGAGCAAGGGCGCGGTGCCGGTCACCTGCATGCGGGTGCGTGACACGATCGTTGCCGGGGTGTCTCCAGCGGTCGGGCCCGTGTCGATATGGCGTAGGCCTGTTTCGAAGTTGTACGGGAACAGCAGCTGACCGACGGAGAGTTCTTGGTCTATCTTATTGGTAGGCCCCGACAGGTTTAGTTTCGTCACCACGATGGAGGGCGGGGGGGGCGGGTCGAAAACTCGAGCCAGACCGAAAGCCAGTCCAGTGCCTGTGACCAGCAGAGCGGCGTAGGCCAGTAGGCGTTTCCTCCAAGCGCGTGCGTTGAGTGAAATGATTTCGATCAGTTTGAATCCAAGCAGATAAAGCGAAAACAGAAGCTGAGTCGAATAACGGGGTTCACCTGTGAAAAAGAAGGCCAGAAGAAACAGGATCGGCCATGGCATCAAAAGCAGGGCACAGAGCGGCGCGTTATTTCCGAGATCTTTCCATGCCCAGACGTACAGGCCGAGTAACAGAAATAGCACGATTTTGAGTTGCTGCCACGCGGGCATCAGCGTGTCGAACCAGGGGGCATCGCTTTTTGACGGCAACATTCGCCCTTGAAATAGATCGGTTACGAAGAGCATGTTCTTCCATAGCTGCCCCGGATTATGTTGGATGTATTTCCAGCCCTGTTGGTAGTAATAGGCTTGGTTGTAGAAGGGCACATCGAATTGATGGAATCCGTTTTCCGGTTTCATCGATTGAATCGGGGCCACGATGTACCAATGCCAGCCGTCGTAGTTGAGGTCGGCGCGGTGGCAACGGGACGTGGCGAGGAAAAAGTCGATGCCGCCGTTGGCGCAAAGTCCGCTGACTTTTCCTTCGGAGATATGGCGCACCTCAGCGGCACCGAAGAGCACGATACCGAAGAAAACACCGGAGAAGACGGCGCTGCGCTTAAGAAACGCCCAGCTGCGTCCGAAGCGCACCCAATACATCACGACAAAAATCAGTCCATAGGGCGCCACTGCCGGGCGCACGATCGCAGCGAGGCCAAAGAGGAGTGCCGCCGCGCAAAGCGAAGGCCATTCTCGGCGTCCGCAGACGGCGAGTGCGATGGCGATGACAAAGAGTGGCAGCGAAAAATTATCCGAGAGCAGGAAGGCATTGAGATACAGCGCGGGCATGCCAACTGCGTACAGCGCCACCGCTGTGACTAGAAAAGCCGGGCCTTTAAAGAGTTGCGCTGCAAGCCGTTGAAAACCGTAGACCGAAGTGGCGTACAGGCCGATGTTGATCGCGAGCAGGGTTTCTAGTCGCGCCAGTCCGGGCAGGCCGATGGCGTGCAATTTTCCGAAAAGATCCGCGATAAATACATGGTAAAGCGGTGGCCAGACAATGAATTGTGATTCGCGATGGATGTCGCCGTTGAGACGTTCCATGGCCCGTTTCCAGAACCCCAGCATGTCGCTGTAGAGATAGTTTTGGTAGGGGGTGCCTCCGAAGACATAAATGGATATGGCAATGAGCGACGCGGTCGCGGCTAAAAGACCGAAACGGCGCCGGAAGAAAAAGCCGGCGGGGGGTATGTCTGCTTGCATAGAAAGTGGTGCGTGCGCAGCTGGTGCGACGGGGGTGTTAGCTAGACAATGGTCGGGTCAAGTGGTTCCCCTCGGTGAATACTGGGGTTAACCCGATTGTTGTTGCAGGGAGTCCCTTCATACTTGAATTCGGCGGAAGATCAAGCCGGAGCGAAGTCGCAGGCGCCAAAGGTTGATTGGCCCAAAAAACCGATCTGCTGCGTATCGGTTTGCTGTAAGGCAGGCGAATGACGTGGAGGTGCGCAGGAGAAACCTACGGCAGGGTCGCAGGTTGCGTCTTTGGCGGGCGAGGGAATGCCGCGACGGTCAGTACTGCAAGGTGGTGACGCGGTATTCGCCGCCGAGGACGAGGAATTCGGCTTCGCCGCCGAGCAGGTGAGGGGGCAGCAGGCCGCTAAAAAAAACGATCTTAGGGAGAGGCACGCGGACTTTCCACACGAGCGAGCCAAACTCCCAGGCGATTTCGGCGTCGGAGGTGAAGGAGCTGAGGTTGTTCAACATCACGAGGGCCCGGCGGTCGCTGGGTTGGTCGTGGATGGCGTATTCCTCCGGATCGTGAGTGCCTCGGTAGAGCGTGAGCCAGCGTTCGCCGGGGTGGCGGCGCTCAAGTTCGTATTGGCAATACGTATAGAGGAGGTCGAGTTGCATGGCGACGGCGACGGTTTTGGCCGCGCCTTTCATGCAGTCGCGTCGGTAGCGTTCGGCCGCCTGGGGATCGCCGGGCAGGCGACCGCCGTGGTAGCGGACGGGCAGGCCGAAGCGGCTCTCGACCCAGGATTTCAGGACAGCGCCGGAGTGGCCGTTGCTGTCGGCGCCCCAGCCGTGGAGAAATTGTACATAACTACTCCGCAGGCTGGAGCGGGCGGAGGCTTGGTGTTCCGCCCACTCGTGGAGGCGAAATTTCACCGAAAGATATTCGTGGAAGACCTCGCCACGGCGGGCAGGATTGTCGATCGCATCGAGCTGGGCGAATAGGCGTCGGTCGGTGGCGCGCACACTGTCGATTTCGAGCGGTTTTGGGTTTTCCTGAAAATCCGCGCTGGCGATGGCCCACGGCGAAAGGTTGCAGCGGTTGAACGCGGTCGGGGTGAGGGAGCGTAGGTTTTCCACGGGTCGGCGGGGTCAGAGCGCAGCCGGGGCGGGGCGGATCAGTTGCGGGGCGTGGGGATGCGGAGCGAGCTTGGTGCTTATTGGCAGTTCGGTGTGCGGGGTGAGCAGCCGTGCGGTTTGCTCGCGGATCGCGGCGTTGATCGCGGGGTCGAGCTTTTTTAACCAGCGTTCGGGGATCGCGTCGAGGCCGTAGCACGCTCCGGCGAGTTGACCGGCGAGAGCGCCCGCGGTGTCGGCGTCGCCGCCGCGATTGACGGTTTTGATCAGGCATTCCTCGAAACTCGTCGTGGTGAAAAAGGCGTCGAGAACGGTTTGCACGGTATCGACAATATAGCCACTGGTTCGGCCTGGCCAGGGGTCGTAGTGAAAATCGGTATGGCGTTGCACCAAGCTCTGGGCTTCGTCGCGTGCGGCGGTGATGCCCTCGCCTGCAAGCAGGCGGCGAGTCATGCGGCCGAGGGAGAGGGTGGCGGCGTCGGAGAGCGGGTGGTGGTGGGTGATGCGGGTCTGGGTGAGCGAGAGCGTTTCAAAGGCGCGGTCGTCACTCAAGGTGGCGAAGACGGCAGGGAGATTGCGCATCGCGGCGCCGTTGCCCGCGCTGTCGGGCGAGGGGCGGGCGGTGACCGTGCCGTCCATCATGTAACGGCGGATGCCACGGCGGCAGGTGTTGCCGATGTCGACGGGGAAGCTGTGCATCCATTTCACAAAGGCCTCGGCGATCAAACGGGTGTCGTTGGCACCGCCGCGAAGCAGGGCGTTGCCGAGGGCGAGGGCCATGCCGGTGTCGTCGGTCACCTGGCCAGGTTTGAGCCGTAACCAGCCGCCTCCGGTAATGTTGCGGTGCACGCGGTGGACGGCCGCGATCTCACGCGCCGTCATGAATTCGACCGTCGCGCCCAAGGCATCGCCAAGGGCGAGGCCGAGATAGGACCCGAGGGCGCGCTGTTGGAGCGTTGTGGTGGTATTCATAAAGGTATGACACGCGGGTCGCTGGGACGGAATCCTCGCGCAAGACTGACTATGCAGGAGGCTTGCCAAGTTTTGCGCGGGCGGGCTTTTCGGCGCGGTGGCAAAGGGGTTTCCCGAATCCTACATTTGGGTGGGAAAGGCGGGTTTCGCAGACGCGGGTGTAGCGTTTTTTAGCCGATATTTTGGCGGATATTTTGCGTGTAAAATTTTTAAAATGCTTTGGCGCAGCGACATGGGCGTGGCGTGAAAGACTTGGCATCAAGCGCGCTAAAGGGACGGCCATCCTTCAACGGAAACCTATACAACCAAAATCAAATGAGAAAAGTAGCAATCTACGGTAAGGGTGGCATCGGCAAGTCGACCACCACACAGAACACAGTCGCGGGGCTCGTCGAGGCGGGCAAACGCGTGATGGTCGTCGGCTGCGATCCGAAGGCCGATTCCACGCGCTTGCTGCTTGGCGGTCTCGCCCAGCGCTCGGTCCTCGACACGCTTCGAGAAGAAGGCGAGGACGTCGAACTCGCGGATATTCGTGCGAAAGGTTTTTGCAGTAGCCTGTGCGTCGAGTCCGGTGGCCCGGAGCCGGGCGTCGGCTGCGCCGGTCGCGGCATCATCACCTCGATCAACATGCTCGAGCAGCTCGGTGCCTACGACGAAAGTGAAAACCTCGATTACGTCTTCTATGACGTGCTCGGTGACGTCGTGTGCGGCGGTTTCGCCATGCCGATTCGCGAGGGCAAGGCCGAGGAAATCTACATCGTTTGCTCCGGCGAGATGATGGCGATGTACGCGGCGAATAACATCTGCAAAGGCATTCAGAAATTCGCCGAAAATGGCGTGGTTCGCCTCGGCGGACTGATCTGCAACAGCCGCCAGGTCGATAACGAGCGCGAGATGATCGAGCAGTTCGCCAAACGCCTCGGCACCCAGATGATTCACTTCGTCCCTCGTGAAAACGACGTGCAGCGCGCGGAAATCCAGCGCAAGACCGTCATCGAGTGGAATCCCCAGTGCGCACAGGCCGATGAATATCGCACGCTGGCCAAGGCGATTGACGGTAATAAGATGTTCGTCAAGCCGAACCCACTCTCCATCCAGGAGCTCGAAGACCTGCTCATGAAGTACGGTTTGCTCGGCTAATTGAGAGACATGCGAGGGGCGTGCCTCAGGGCCGTCCCTCCTTCCGGCGCGCCCGGCGGCAGCGTCAAGGAAACGACCATAACCAATCACACCTACAAGGATTCATCATGTCCGAACTTTCCACCACGCCCCCCGAGGGCTACGATAGCGAAGGCTATCCCATCCCGACCGCAACGTTGCCTGACAGCGAGGCCGTTCGCACGGAGATGTTAGCAATTTATCCGCCGAAGACGCGGAAGAAACGTGAGAAGCAGCTTCTTGCCAACGACCCGACCACGCCGCCAGAAATCGGTGCCAACACCCGCACTGTTCCCGGTATCATCACGCAGCGAGGTTGTACTTATGCCGGTTGTCGCGGCGTCGTCATCGGTCCGATTCACGACATCCTTCACATCACGCACGGCCCGGTCGGTTGCAGCTACTACTCGTGGCTCACCCGCCGCAACCTAGCTCGTCCGAAGCCCGATCAGCCGGTCAATTTTCTTCAGTACTGCATGACGACCGACATGCAGGAGGAGGACATTGTGTTCGGTGGTGAGAAGAAACTCGCCGCCGCTATTCGCGAGGCTTACGCGATGTTCAAACCCAAGGCCATCGCGGTGTACTCCACCTGTCCGGTCGGTTTGATCGGTGACGACGTTCACTCGGTCTGCCGACAGGCCAAAGAAGAACTCGGCATTAATATCTTTGGCTTTTCCTGCGAAGGCTACAAAGGCGTTTCTCAGTCTGCCGGCCATCACATCGCCAATAACGGTGTCTTCAAACACATGGTCGGTCTCAACGACGAGCCCGACAAAGAAAAGTTCCGCATCAACGTCCTCGGCGAATACAACATCGGCGGTGACGCTTGGGAAATTGATGCCGTTCTAAAAAAGTGCGGTATCCATGTCACGGCTACGCTTTCGGGCGACATCAGCTATGAACAGATCACGAAGTGCCACACCGCCGACCTCAATGTCGTGCTGTGCCACCGCTCGATCAATTACATGGCTGAGATGATGGAGACCAAGTTTGGCGTGCCGTGGATAAAGGTGAATTTCACCGGCGCCGACCAGACTTCGAAGTCGCTCCGCAAGATCGGCAAATACTTCGATGACAAACAGCTCATCGACCGCATCGAAGAAGTCATCGCCCAGGAAATGGCAGCGCTCAAGCCCGTCCATGAAGAGATGCGCAAGCGTCTTCAGGGCAAAACTGCCGCGATGTTCGTCGGTGGCTCCCGCGCTCATCATTACCAGCATCTCTTCAAGGATGTCGGCATGTTAACGGTGGCGGCTGGTTACGAATTCGCCCACCGCGATGATTACGAGGGCCGCAAGGTTCTTCCCTCAATCAAGGTCGACGCCGACTCCCGCAACATCGAGGAAATCGATGTCGAGGCTGATGCAAAACGCTTCAAGCCGCGCAAGACGCCCGAACAGATCGAGGCACTCAAAGCCGGTGGATTTAACTTCAAGGATTACGACGGCATGATGGTGGAAATGAAAAAATCCACCCTCGTGATCGACGACATCTCGCACCACGAGATGGAAAAACTCATCGAACTCTACAAACCCGACATCATCTGCTCGGGCATCAAGGACAAGTTCGTCATCGAGAAACTCGGTGTGCCTTGTAAGCAGCTCCACTCTTACGATTACGGTGGTCCTTACACCGCCTACACCGGCGCGGCGAACTTCTACAAGGAGCTCGACCGCATGATTAACACGAAGGTCTGGAAACTGCTGACACCTTCGTGGAAGAAACCCGCCGATCCCGCGATTGCAATGGGCAAGGGTATCGACAGTCCGAACAACAAGGCGATCCGCGAGACGGTCGCTGGCCTGGCCAAGGCCTGGAAACCCAAGAAAGCCTCCGCCGAAGCCGAAGGCTGAAACCAAAACCTTAATAAAGGAGAAAATAAAATGTTAAACGGAACCACCGCGGAAATCGTCGAACGCAAGGCGCTACGCATCAATCCCGCCAAGACTTGTCAGCCCATCGGCGCCATGTACGCCGCACTCGGCATCCATGGTTGCATGCCGCACAGCCACGGTTCGCAGGGCTGCTGCTCGTACCACCGCAGTCATCTCACCCGGCACTTCAAGGAGCCGGTGATGGCCACCACCAGTTCGTTCACCGAAGGCTCCTCTGTGTTCGGTGGTTTGGCCAATCTCACTCAGGCGTTTAAAAACATCTTTACGATCTATAACCCCGAGATCGTGGCGGTGCACACCACCTGTTTGTCTGAGGTCATCGGCGACGATATTCCGACTATCATCAAGAAGTCGATGGAAGACGGTTCGATTCCCGCCGGCAAGATCGCGATTCACGCCAACACGCCCTCATTCGTCGGTTCCCATGTCACTGGATTCTCGAACATGGTTATGGCGATGGTGAACTATCTGTCGGAAAAAACCGGAACCACGCTCAATCAGGTCAACGTCATCCCTGGCTTTGTCGAGCCAGCCGATATGCGCGAAATCAAGCGCCTCGCCACGGCCATGGGCGCCAATATTGTGATGTTTCCTGACACCTCCAACGTGCTCGATGGCCCGCTCACGGGCCAGTATAAGATGTATCCAGAAGGTGGAGCCACCGTCGCGCAGATCAAGTCCGCCGGTGACAGCATCGCGACGATTGCCCTTGGGCACTTCGCCTCGCACGTTGCCGCCGCAACCCTTGAATCGAAGTGCAATGTTCCGGCCGCCTTTCTTGAACTGCCGATCGGCATCGGTTCGACCGATCGCTTCATCAGCGTGCTCTCGAACTACGCCGGGACCGAAGTTGGGCCGGCGATTGAATTGGAACGCGGTCGCCTCGTCGATCTGATGAGCGATTTGCACCAGTACTTCCACGGCAAGCGTGTGGCAGTTGCTGGCGATCCCGATCAGGTCATCGCGCTGACCCAGTTCCTGGTCGAACTCGAGATGAAGCCGGTGTATTGCATCACGGGTTCACCGGGTAACCAGTTCGAGAAGCGCATGCACGAGATCCTCGACGGCCCGGTGCCAGAGGCGAAGATCAAGCAGACCGCGGATCTCTTCGCGCTCCACCAGTGGATGAAGAATGAGCCGGTCGATCTGCTCATCGGCAACACCTACGGCAAGCACATCGCACGCACGGAAAATGTTCCTTTCGTGCGGTTCGGCTTCCCGATTCTCGACCGCGCGGCTCACCGTTTTAATCCAACGGTTGGATACGTCGGTGCGATCAATCTGATCAATCAGATGATCAATGTCCTCCTCGATAAAAAAGATCGGGAATGTGAGGAGGAGTGGTTCGAGTTGGTCCAGTAATTGCATAGAGCGAACCCAGAAAAAAGAACCAAGATCATGACTAAAAACGCACACACATGTCCTCCCGCGCCTGCGGGTCTTCTGGTGAGGTCAGCAACCTTCGAAGACGCGTCGGTTCTCAGCGGACTGATCAAGGAGCTGGCAGCTTTTGAGCACCTCGATTATGAGTGCGCGATTTCGGTCAACGCCGTCCGCGAACACCTCCTCGGCCTGAATCGTTCGGCCGAGGCGGTGATCGCGGAGCTCGATGGCGTCGTTGCGGGATTTGCGGTGTACTACCGCACCTTCTCGACCTTCGCGGCCAGGTCCGGCGTCTTTCTCGAAGACCTCTATATACGGCCCGCCTTCCGTCATCGCGGACTGGGGCGCGCTTTACTTCAGTATGTCGGTTCGATAGCGGCGCGCTACGGCGCGGGGCGCTTCGAGTGGACGACCCTCAAGTGGAACGAAAACGCGCGCAAACTCTACCAGAGCATCGGTGCCGAGGAGAAAAGCGAGTGGCTGCTCCTCCGCATGCATTCCGAAGCGCTTGCCAAATTTTCCTGTGTTGGCTCCGGTCACCCCTCCGACGCTTGCCGCTGTGGCGGCAAGGGCGTGCATCACACAACGGAAGAGCTGAAACGTTGAACGACTGTAAGGCTGAAATGAATACTACAAGCACAGTTCCGGCCGGAGGGCGTTCGTATGAGACTACAGCTCTTCAGTCTTCCAGTCTTTCAGCCGTTATTGAAGTGCTTCCCGGGCGCGCCTCCTCCATCTCCCTTGCGGGTGAGGTCGGTGGCGTCGGGGCGGCGATGGTGTGTGACAAGCATTCGCTGGCGGGTTCGGTCACGCAGCGCGCTTGCGTGTTTTGTGGGTCACGGGTGGTTCTTTATCCAATCGCCGATGCGCTGCACGTTGTTCACGGCCCGATTGGCTGCGCGGCGTACACCTGGGATATTCGCGGAGCGCAGTCCTCGGGACCGCAGCTGCACCGCAACAGTTTTTCTACCGATCTTCAGGAGCTCGACGTCATCTTTGGCGGCGAAAAAAAGCTGGAGCGCGCGCTGATGGAACTCATCGACCGCCACGAACCGAAGGCGGCTTTCGTCTATTCCACCTGCATCGTGGGCGTGATCGGTGATGATGTGGGCGCGGTCTGCAAGCGTGTCGCCGCCGCCAAGGGCATACCGGTTCTGTCGGTCGCGAGCGAAGGGTTTAAAGGCACGAAGAAGGATGGCTACCGCGCGGCCTGCGAGGCGGTTTACACGCTTATAGGGACAGGTCAAATAAGCGGGATCGGGCCACTTAGCATCAACTTGCTCGGCGATTTCAATATCGCGGGCGAGACGTGGATCGTGCGCGAATATTTTGAGCGGATGGGCATCGAAGTCGTGGCGACGATCACGGGCGACGGCCGCGTGGACGACATTCGCCGCTGTCACGGCGCGAAACTAAATTTGGTGCAGTGTGCCGGTTCGATGACGCACCTCGCTAAAAAGATGAAAGAGGAGCACGGCATCCCGTTTCTCAAAGTTTCCTTCTTTGGTTTCGAGGACATGGCGGCGGCGCTCTATGACACGGCGAAACACTTCGCTGACGAAGCGCTGATGGAGAAAGCCAAAGTCGTGGTGCACGACGAGCTCAGCCGGTTTTATCCACAGCTGCGTGTCTACAAGGAAAAGCTCATCGGCAAAAAAGCCGCGATCTACGTCGGCGGTGCATTCAAGGCGTTCTCGCTCGTGCGGGCGCTGCGCACACTGGGCATGACGACCGCGCTCGTCGGCACGCAGACGGGCGACAAGGAAGACTACGCGCAGCTACGCGAAATGTGCGATCCCGGCACGGTGATTGTGGATGATTCCAATCCGCTCGAGCTGGCCAAATTTTGCCTGGAGAAAGATGTCGATCTTTTCATTGGCGGTGTGAAGGAACGGCCGATTGCCTATAAGCTCGGGATCGGTTTTTGCGATCACAACCACGAGCGCAAAGAGGCGCTGGCCGGTTTTGTCGGCATGTTCAATTTCGCCCGTGAGGTTCATGCAAGCTGTTGCTCGCCGGTGTGGAATTATGTGCCCCGCCGCGCGGCACGCACCGCTGCTATCGGAGGTGCCCGATGAACTGCACAACTTGCAAACCGACGGTGGGCGAGGGCGAGAACGGCAGAGAAAAATTTCCTGGCCCGACGACCAATGCCTGCAAACTTTGTACGCCGCTCGGCGCATGTCTCGCGTACAAGGGCATCGCGGGCACGGTGCCGTTTCTTCACGGTTCGCAGGGCTGTGCGACCTACATTCGGCGTTATCTGATCAGTCATTTTCGTGAGCCGATGGATATCGCGGCTTCAAATTTTGCGGAGCACTCGGCGGTTTTTGGCGGTCGCGATGTGTTGCACACGGGGCTGGCCAATGTTGCCACGCAGTATTCGCCCGAGCTGATCGGCGTGGCGACGACTTGTCTGAGTGAGACGATCGGCGAGAACATGCCGCAGCTCCTGCGTGAGTACCGCGAGCGCAAAGACGTGCCGCACGACGCTGCGCTGGTGCAGGTGTCGACGCCGAGTTTCAAGGGCACGCATGTCGACGGTTATCATACCGCGGTGCGTGGGTTGACCGAAACACTGGCCACCGGCACGGGTGAACACAACGGACCGGTCGCGCTCTTCCCTGGCTTTGTCTCGGCGGAAGACCTGCGCCATCTGAAGGAAGTTTTCGCAGCCTACGAAGCGCCGCTGACCCTCGTGCCGGATTATTCCGAGACGATGGATGGTGGTTCCTGGGCGGCTTACGAGCGCATCCCGACCGGGGGCACACCGGTCGGCGATGTTCGCGCGCTGGGCTCGGCCCGCGCCGCGATTGAGTGTGGCCGCGTCCTGGCGGGCGAGTCGCGCACGGCGGGCACACTCCTTGGTAAGAACTTCTCCGTACCGCTTCACCGGCTCGGCCTGCCCATCGGACTGCGCGAGACGGACCAGTTGACCGCGGTGCTCGGCGCGCTCACAGGACGCGAGATGCCGAAGGAAGTCGCGGCGGCGCGCGGCCGGTTGATCGACGCTATGGTCGACGGGCACAAGTATGTTTTTGGCCAGCGCGCAGTGGTGTACGGCGACGAAGATTTGGTGATTGGTCTGGTTTCGTTTCTCTGCGAGATCGGCGTGACGCCGGTCTTATGCGCGAGCGGTGGCCGAAGTCGGCGTTTCGAAAAGACGCTGCGCGCGGCGGTGCCGGAGCTGCCCGCGGAAACGGTGATTCGCGAGGGCGCGGATTTCGCCAGCATCGGTGCGGAGGCAGAGACGCTGAAGGCCGATCTTCTGCTCGGCAATAGCAAGGGCTACTCGCTGGCGCGCCGTCTGGAAATCCCGCTCGTGCGCTGCGGGTTTCCCATTCACGACCGCATTGGCGGCCATCGTCTTCTTCATCTCGGTTATCGCGGCGCGCTTGGGTTGTACGACTTGGTCGTCAACGCGCTGCTCGAACGCAAACAGGACACCTCATCCATCGGCTACGCTTATCTCTGAGGAACCATTAAACATGATCCACGACCTTACGACCGACACTTCTTCTTGCAGCACTGTAACCGCTGTCAACGAGGATGGCACGCTCCAGCCGACGTTGGATTTCTCGAAGCATCCCTGTTTCAACAAGGACTCGCATCACAAGTTCGGGCGCATCCACCTGCCGGTCGCGCCGCGTTGCAACCTCCAGTGCAATTTCTGCAACCGGAAGTTTGACTGCATGAACGAGAGCCGGCCCGGCGTGACGAGCGCGGTGCTCTCGCCGACCCAGGCCTCGGCGTACCTCGACACGATGTTGAAACGCGTGCCGAACCTTTCGGTTGTAGGAATCGCCGGTCCTGGCGATCCGTTTGCCAATCCGGTCGAGACGATGGCCACGCTCACTGAGGTGCGTCACAAGCATAAGGACATGATGCTTTGCCTCGCGACCAACGGCCTCGGCGTCGGTCCCTACGTCGACGAGATCGCGGCGCTCCAGGTCAGCCACGTCACACTCACGGTCAACGCTGTCGATCCAGAGATCGGTGCTAAAATTTATGCGTGGATCCGCGATGGACGCCGTCCGATGCGCGGACTCGACGCGGCGAAGCTCCTGCTCGAACGCCAGTTCGAGGCCATCGTGCGGCTGAAAGAGCGCGGCGTGGTGGTCAAAATCAACTCGATCATTATCCCAGGGATAAACGACCAGCACATTGAGGCTGTTGCGACAAAGATGGCCGAGCTGAACGTTGACATCATGAACAGCATGGCGTTTCTGCCGGTCGCGGGTGCGGAGTTTGAGAGTATCGCGCCGCCGGATACGATGCTCGTCGCGAGCACGCGGTTGAAGGCCGGTCGGCATGTGCCGCAGATGTCGCATTGCTCGCGCTGTCGGGCGGACGCGGTCGGGCTGATCAACGAAAAGATGACCGAAGAGAATTTGATCACCTTGCAGGAGTTCGCGCGGCCCGGCGTGGGCGCGACTGAGACGCGGCCCTATATCGCGGTGGCTTCGCTCGAAGGCATGTTGGTGAACCAGCATCTAGGGGAAGCGGCACGGGTGATTGTTTTTGCGCAGGACACGACGCTGCCGTCCGGTTTCAAATTTCTGGAAGTCCGCAAGACGCCGCCGCCTGGTGCGGGTCCGGCCCGTTGGTCGGAGCTCGCCGAGACGTTGCATGATTGCCGGGCGTTGCTCGTGTCCGCCGCCGGTCCGCAGCCGATGCGCGCGCTCGAAGATCATGGTGTGGCCGTGGTCGAGATGGAGGGCATGATCGAGGAAGGACTTTCAGCCATCTTTGCCGGCAAGCCGGTCCCCGCGTCGCTCAGTCGCCGCTTCACGTCCTGCGGCTCGGGCTGCAAAGGCACCGGCACGGGCTGCGCGTGAACGGCGACCAAACAAGTTGTCTGAAATTTAATCCGAACCATTAGAAAGAAAACTGACCATGTCTAAACCCGATCATCATCTCTTTGTCTGCGGAAGTTTTCGCGCTAACGGCGAGCGCCAAGGCGTTTGCCATAAGAAGGATGCGATGAGTTTGCTCTCGTATCTGCAGGGTGAAATTCAGGACCGCTCGCTCGAGGGGGTGGAGGTCGCTGTGACCGGTTGCATGAACGTCTGCACGAAAGGACCGGTGATGGTGGACTATCCGCAGGGGAATTTTTATCGCGTGCCCAACACCGATGCGATTGATGCGATCCTTGACGCAATCGAGGCCGACTCGGTTGCAGAAGAATACAGACTCAATCTCTAACCCTACCCTATCATGGCCTATATTATCGAAGCTCAAAACTGCACCGCTTGCGCCGCTTGTGTCGACACCTGCCCGTCAGGTGCCATTTCCGCCGCCGAGGGTGGTTCTCATTACATCATCGACGCTGATAAGTGCGTCGACTGTGCCGCGTGTGAAGGTGGCTGCCCGTCGGGCGCCATCCACGCCGGCGCCTAAGCGTCGTGCGCCCACTCCATCTCGTAGATACAACTCTTCGCGATGGTGAACAGGCCGCCGGCGTTGTTCTCAACCGGGTTGATCGTCTCGCGATTGCCCGGGCGCTGGTGGCGGCGGGCGTTCCTGAACTTGAAGTCGGCGTGCCGGCCATGGGGCCGGACGCCATCTCTGAAATAGCGGCGGTGGCCCACGCGGTGGGCTCTGCTCGTATTGTCACGTGGTGCCGAGGCACCGAGACCGATCTGACCGCGGCGGTTAAAACCGGCGTGGCGGCGGTGCATTTGTCGTTCCCGGCATCGTCCTTGCACCAGGCGGTGATGCGGATTTCGCCGGAGGAAATTCTTGCTAGGATCACGCGGTTGGTTCGGCAGGCGCGGGACAACTTCGCCCGTGTCTACATCGGCGCGCAGGACGCGTCGCGGGCCGAGCCGGAATTTCTCGGTGAACTTGCCCGCGTGGCGCACGCCGCCGGGGCGCAGCGCATCCGTTATGCCGATACGGTTGGCCGCCTCAGCCCGAGCCAGTTGGCGAAGGCGCTTGAGCCGATCCGCCGCGCCGCGCCCGGTCTTGAAATCGAATTTCACGGTCACAATGACCTCGGCCTCGCCACGGCCAACGCACTCGCCGCCTACGAAGCCGGCGCCGAGGTGGTCAGCATCACGGTCAACGGTCTCGGCGAGCGCGCGGGCAATGTCGCGCTGGAGGAACTCGTGATGGCGTTGCGCGTGGCTCACGGAATTGATCTTGGCGTAGAGACGGGGCGGCTGGCGGAGTTGAGCGACCTCGTCGCGCGCGCCTCGAACCGGCCGCTACCGGCACAGAAACCTGTGGTGGGCACGGCTGCGTTTTTGCACGAGTCGGGCATACATTGCGCGGGTCAGCTGCGCGACGCCCGCAGTTACGAGGCCTACGCGCCGTCGGTTGTTGGACGCGAGCGTCCGGCGTTTGTGCTCGGCAGCCACACGGGAGGCGCGGCGGTCTCGGCTTTGCTGGCGGCGCAGGGTCTGCCGGTGTCGGCCGACGTCGCGCGCGACCTCGCAGCGCGGGTGCGCGAACTGGTCAGCCGCCGCGGCCAGCCGGTGAGAGCCGGGGAACTGCGCGGTCTGCTCGACGAAACCCTGCGCAAACTGCTGGCGGCCTTGTGAGGTGGCGGCTGGCTTGATCGGCTCGCTTCAATTCGTTTTTGGGCGTGCTTCACTTTTACAAGAAACGGACACTTTTGGGATGTTCATCGCAGCTGCATCTGCCCTGATCAAGCGGTGGCTTGGGCGTAGATAAACTCCATTTGTATTACTATGAAACTTTCCGTACTGACATTGGCTCTGACTGTGGCTTCTGCACCGCTGCTCGCGGTTGAAACAGGCTACACCTACAAACAGGTGGTCGAAGAAAAAGGCGTGCCTACGAGTAAGATCGAGGCGGGTGATATGCAGGTCCTTCATTATCCCGATTCGACGATCAAGCTGCGCGAAGGTAAAGTGATCGAAATCAAAGGCGCGGGAACTGGCGCACCGGCTCCTTCGTCCGGAACGGCCATCAGCGCCGGGGAATGGACGACAGACTACGCGGCGGCGCTCCTTCAAGCCAAGACGGATAAAAAACGGGTTTTTCTCTTTTTTACCGGTTCAGACTGGTGCGGCTGGTGTAAGCGTCTGGATAAGGAGATTCTGTCGACGGCCGATTTTAAGGCCTATGCGAAAAAGAGCCTGATTTTGGTGAAGCTCGATTTCCCCCATTCCATTCCGCAGCCTGCGCAGGTGACGGCCCGCAATCAGAAGCTCGCCAGGCAGTACGGTATCCAGGGTTACCCGACGATCATCGTGCTCAATGGCGCAGGAGAGAACGTGGGGCAACTCGGCTATCAAGATGGTGGGCCCAAGCCCTTCATCAAAGAGCTGAAGAAACTCTGAGGCGGCCCTCTCGCGCTGGCGGCGGCTCCCGTGCCGCTGCCATGACAATTCTCTGACAACTTCCTGACTCCGCGCTGACAACTCGTGCGTCGTTTTGTGGTGAAATCCGTAGGTCCAAAACGGATTCACCATGAAATTCAAATTCCTCTCCCTTCTCGCGGCCGCGCTCTCCGGCGTGTTGTCGCTCGCTTCTTGTTCGGCCAGGTCGGCCGATGACGTTGTTCAACTCCGGATCGATCTTGATCGCAGCGTGCTCCCGTCGGACACGCCGGGCCGTGCGGTCGTAAAGATTTGTCTCGACGGGCTGAGGCTACCTCGCGCCGAGGCGCGCCCGCCGGTCAATCTCGCCCTCGTGATCGACCGTTCCGGTTCGATGGAGGGCGACAAACTCGCCCGGGCGCGCGAGGCGGCCTTGGAGGCATTGCGCCGTCTCGCTCCCGACGATGTGCTGTCGGTGGTCACCTACGACACGGCGGTGCAGACGCTCGTGCCCGCCCAGTGCGTGGGCGACGGTTACCGCATCGCGGCGGCGATTCGCGGGATTCGCGCGGGTGGCAGCACGGCGCTCTTTGGCGGTGTTTCGCAGGGCGCGTCGGAAGTGCGCAAGCACGTCGAGGACCGCCGTTATGTTCACCGTGTAATCCTTCTTTCGGATGGTTTGGCGAATGTTGGTCCGCAGACGCCGGAGGAACTGGGCAGCCTGGGCGCGGCGTTGATGAAGGAGGGGATTTCCGTGACGACGGTGGGGCTGGGGCTCGGTTTCAACGAGGATCTGATGACGCGGCTGGCGCAGCGCAGCGATGGCAACACCTACTTCGTCGAGTCGAGTGACGACCTGCCGCGGATTTTTGCGGGCGAATTGGGTGACGTGCTCAACGTCATCGCGCGCCGCGTCGTGATCGAAGTGGAATTTCCCGAGGGTGTGCGTCCGTTAAATTTCATCGGTCGCGAAGGCGTGATCCGCGGACGCAAGGCCGAGCTCACGCTCAATCAGCTCTACGGTGGCCAGGAAAAATTTGCGCTGATCGAAGTCGAGGTGCCGTCATCGAAGGCGGGCGTGGAAATCGAAATCGCTACGGCGCGGCTGACCTATGAAAACGCGCTGACGCAGAAAACGGCAGTGGTGCGGGCGCAGAGAAAAATTTCATTTAGCGAGAGTCACGCGGCGGTCGTAGCTTCGGCGGATTTGAAGGTGCAGAGCGACTACGCGGTGAATGTCATCGCCGAAACGAAGGACAAGGCGGTGGAGTTGGTGGATTCCAATCGTCGCGCCGACGCGGGCAAGGAACTGCGCGCCAAAGCAGCGGAGTTGCAGACGATCGGCGCAGCTTACAACAACGCTCCGATGGTCGAGCTCGCGAAAAAGCAGGTGATCGAGGCCGACAAACTTGAACGCGAAGGTCTGAGCAACGTCGATCGCAAAACCTACCGATCAGAAAGCGCGCAGATGAAGAGCCAGCAATCGTCGTCCTCCTCACCGAGTCGGTAGCATGCGGATGATTTGGTTTCACCACTGATTTTCACTGATGATGGGGAATGTGAGGGAATGCCGGACCAAGATATCTGAATCCGCGTCCGCAGTAATTTCCTCAATTCCCCGTCATTGGTATTCATGAGTGGTGATGGTTTTGCGCCAAGCGCGAGATTGAGCTCAGTTAAAACTCTCGATTACCTTTCCCTCCATGACCGCCACCTCGCGTCGCATTTTTTTGTATTGGCTCGTTCTGTTGGTGTCAGCGTTGGGGGTGGGCGGCGGGGCGTGGCTGTTGTTGCGACGTGAAGAAACGCGGCTGGCGGCACGGGCGAGCATGACGGAGGCAGCGCGCCGGGCGGCGGTGGAAGCGAGGGCGCGACTGGTTGCGGAAAATATCGAACTCTTTGTTGGCGACGTGCAGGCGGGCTTGCTCGACACGCTAGTCGAAGCACCGGGCGACGGGCTCGAAGTTTTTCTCGACGGCTGGGAGCGGAGTAATCCGCTGGTGAAAACGACGTTTCGCTGCGGAAGCGACGGTGCTTTGTTGCGGCCTGCTGGTTCGTCGATGGGCGATGATGCGCGTGGATTTCGTCGCCGGTTTGCGACGCGGTTGCAGGCGAGCCCGCCGTGGGGGCAGGTTTTAAATCAGGAAGCGGTGGCGGCTCCGCTGATGGAGGCCAAGGCGGTCGGGGCGTCGTCGGCACAGCTAGCCGATGCTTCGATGTACGAATCGCGCCGGCAGGTTTCCTCGAATGTGGCCAATCTGCAGAGCGCGCGAAAAGAAACGCAGGCGTTGGCAAAATCTAAGTTGGCCTACGCGCCGAGTGTGTCGCGCAAGGACGAGGCCGCGTCGGAGCGGGAGGTGGACAAGCTGGCCGCGCGTTCGAAGGACACCAAGGCGGTGGCGATTTTGCCGGATCGACGCGGCTGGCTGCCGTGGCTGGCGGACGGACGGTTGCATTTGCTGGGCTGGGTGCAGCCGGGCGGCGCGGGCGAAGTGCGCGGCGTCGAGGTGGAAATGACGGCGCTAGTCTCGCGCTTGGGCGGGGCGCTGCCGGCCGAGCTGGCGGTGGACGAAGGTTATGCTTTGCGCGATGACAAAGGCCGCGTGTTGCATCAGGCGGGACGCGTGCCGGAGTCGGCGGTTGGCCCGACGTCGCGCGTGCCGTTGTCGGCGTCGCTTTTGCCTGGTTGGGAGGTGGTCGCTTTTCTGACGGTGACTCCGACGGAGAGCGGCAGCGGCGGCTTCATGCTGGTGGGCTTGCTGCTGACGGGGATTTTGGTGGCGGCGATTCTGGCGGGCGGATCGCTCTTGCTCTGGCAGGCGCGGCGCAGCGAGGCGGATGCAGTGCAAAAAACGTCATTTGTGGCCAACGTCTCGCATGAATTCAAAACGCCGCTGACGACGATCCGGTTATACTCGGAGTTGTTGGAACAAGAGCGCGTGCCGGATGGCGCGAAGCGTCGCGAGTATTTGAATACGATCGGCCGCGAGACGCAGCGGCTGGCGCGGTTGGTGAACAACGTGCTCGATTTCAGCAGGCTGGAGCAGGGGCGGAAAAATTATCAGCGCGAGACGCTCGATCTCACGGCTGTCGTCGCACAGCTGCTCGACACGCATGGTCCGCGGATCGCGGAAGCCGGACTGGCATTGAAGCGGGAATGGCCGGTGGAGCCGGTTTCGGTTGTCACGGATCGCGACGCGGTGGAGCAGATTCTCCTCAATCTAATCGATAACGCCTGCAAGTACGCGGCGGGTGGCGGCGAGGTCGTCGTCTCGCTCGGTGCGCGGCCGGGCGGCGGGGCGCAGTTGCGCGTGGGCGACCGCGGTCCAGGCGTGCCCCCGGAGCATCGGGCGAAAATTTTCGAGAAGTTTCACCGCGTGGACGACACACTCACGGCCGAGAAAGGCGGAGCGGGGCTCGGGCTCAGCATCGCGCGACAACTGGCGCGCGGGCTGGGCGGTGATTTGCGCCACGAGGCGCGGGCTGGAGGTGGGGCATTGTTCGTTTTTGAATTACCATGAAGGCAAAAATCCTGATCGCGGAAGATGACGCCAATATCCGGCTGGGCCTCGCGGCCACGCTGGAGAGCGAGGGTTACGCGGTGACGGCCGCGGCTGACGGCGCGCAGGCCTTGCGGGTGTTTGCGCAGGAGAAATTCGATTTTGTGATCCTCGATGTGATGATGCCGAAAAAGAGCGGTTACGACGTGTGCCGCGAACTGCGCGCCCGCGACGAGCGTGTGCCGGTGTTGTTTCTCACGGCGAAAGGAGAGGAGATCGACAAGGTCGTGGGGCTGAAGCTCGGAGCGGATGACTACATGGCCAAGCCCTTCGGCGTGCACGAGTTGCTGGCGCGGGTGGAGGCGTTGCTACGGCGTGCGCGGCTGAGCGGAAAATCGGAGGCACCGGGCGCGGACTTGCCAGCGGTGTTTCGGTTCGGTGCCGCGGAGATCGACCGGAAAAGGTTCACGGCGATGGTTCGGGGTGGGGTCGTGACGCTGACGGCGCGCGAGTTGAAACTGATCGAGGTTTTTGCGGGCAAACCGGGCGAGGTGCTGACGCGGGATGCGTTGCTCAATGCGGCGTGGGGCGTCGATTATTTTGGGACGACGCGCACGCTGGATCAGCACATCGTGCAGCTGAGAAAGAAAGTGGAGGCCAGCCCCGAGACGCCGGTCGCGATCGTGACGGTGCATGGCGTGGGTTATCGTTACGACGCGTAATATCGTCGGGGGCGCATTGCGAAGACCCGGTTTCTGGTTAACTCACGCTACTATGAGTTACCTCGGTGAAAGTGGAAAAGCGGGTATGACGCGGCGGGATGCTTTGAGGACCTTCGGGCTCGGCGCTGCCTTGCTGGGATTGGCGGGGCTGCCAGGCAAATTGGCGGCGGCACCGGAGGAAAAAAAATCTGCGGCGCTGCTCACCTTGCCTCCGCTGCCGTACGCCTACGATGCACTCGAACCGCACATCGATGTGCGGACGATGGAGATTCATCACGGTAAACACCACGCAGCCTATATCGCGAATGCGAACAAGGTGCTCCAACAGTATCCCGAGCTACTGGCGGGCGGTGAAAAGGAACTGCTCGCGCATCTCGACCGCGCACCGGACGCGGTGCGCACGGCGCTGCGCAATAATCTCGGTGGACACGTGAACCATTCCTTCTTTTGGCAGATCTTGAGTCCGCAGGTCGGCGGTGCGCCTAAGACCGAACTCGCGGCGGCGCTCCAGCAAGCCTTTGGCGGTTTCGATGCGTTCAAGACGGCGTTCAACGAGGCGGCGATGAAGTGTTTCGGCAGCGGTTGGGCGTGGCTGGTGGTAAAAGAGGGCAAGCTGGCGGTGCTTGCCACGGCGAATCAGGATTCACCGCTGCTCACGGGGCTCGCGCCGGTGCTCGGGCTCGACGTGTGGGAGCACGCGTACTATTTGAAACATCAAAACCGACGAGCGGATTATGTTGCGGCTTTCTGGAACGTGGTAAATTGGGAGCAGGCCGGGGCGAATTTCCGCCAAGCTCACGGTGGCGCACCGGCTGCTTGAGGTTGTTGTCTTCCTCCAGACGCAAAAAACGCCGGCCTTTTCAGGCGCGGCGTTTTTTAGTCTAGCGAAAGGCTGGCCGACTCAGTTTTTGATGAGGGGAGCCTGATTGCGTTGCGGAGCATCAAGTGCGACGGGGGCGCTGACGACGTTGGTTTGTTCGCGGACGCCGGCGTATTTTTCTTTTTGCGCGAAGAACTGTACGAGATGGGAAACCTCGCTGTAACCGCGGGCTTTGAGCGAGTCCTGAATGCGGCCGATGACGGCGCGCAGCTCGGCGGCGTTTTCGGCGTCGAGCTCTTCGATCTCATTATTCTCTTTCGAGATGATGTGGTACGGGTTGTTGGCCGTATCGAGGTTGATCTGGTAGAGGCTGGTGCCGTTGTGGAAATAGCAGAGTCGGACGAGGCCGACTTCTTGGAAAGCCGCGAGACAGCGGTAAACCGTCACGAGATCGCAAGCAGAGTTGGAGAGATCGCCGTGGATCTGCTCGATGCTGGCCGGTTGGGCACGCTTGATCAGAGCCTCCAAAATTGCCACGCGAGGCTGGGTGATGCGCAATCCAGCTGCTTTAAGTCGTGTGCAAGCCACGTCGATGGATGCCTGCGGTGTAGCTTCCGGCTGCTTAACGGAGGCCAACGGATGATTGGTCTGTGTTGATGCGATCATTTGATGGACTGATTCAGTGACCTTTTTGCCACTTAAACGCAATTGTAAATCACTCAATTTGCAAGAAAGCCCCTAAAGTCCTCGTTTCCCCTACACGCTTTTAGGGGAACTCCCTGACGATATTTTATCCGTAGGCTTGAGCTTGTATGGAGTTAGGTCGTATTAGAGAGCATAACACATGCAGGACTTGGATTTTAATGAGGTTGTTGAGCTCATCCACAAGGAAGACCCCCGTTTCGACCGGAAAGCGTACACGTTTATCCGTCATGGGCTCGACCAGACAGTCAAGGAGTTGCGTAAAAAGGACGCGGAACGCGCGCAACGCAGCCAGCACGTCTCCGGGCCCGAGTTACTCAACGGCTTGCGCGTCTACGCGCTTGATCAGTATGGGCCGCTGGCCAAGACCGTGCTCAATTCCTGGGGCATCACCCGCTGCAAGGATTTTGGCGATCTCGTCTTCAATCTGATCGAGTATAAGATTTTCAGTAAAACGGAGGATGACCGACGTGAGGACTTCTCCGACATCTACACGTTTGACGATGCGTTCGTGAAACCTTTTCTGCCCACCAAAAAGCTGCGCACTGGCCCGGCCGCTGCGGAAGCCGCGAAATCGGATTGAGGTTCGCTCGCACTGGGCGTCAGCTGTTTGCCGCTGCACGCTGGTTTAGGCATGCCGTATTTCTCCCTCAACGTTTTCTCTTTTCATGTCCAAACCCACTACCACCGCCGCAGATTTCCAGATGCTTGAGACTTTTTGGCGGGAGCCGGTGCAGCGCACGGTCCTCGCCAACGGTCTGACCGTTTTGCTCAAGCCCGATCACTCCGCGCCAGTCGCGTCGGTGCAGGTTTGGGTGAAGACCGGCAGTGTTCACGAGGGCACGCTGCTGGGCGCGGGGCTTTCGCATTATCTTGAACACCTGCTTTTCAAGGGCACAACGCGCCGCGGGGGCCGGGAAATCTCCACGACGGTCCAGGCGCACGGCGGCAATATCAACGCCTACACGACCTTCGACCGCACGGTGTATTATATCGACCTGCCATCGGAACATGCGGTTGTGGCGGTCGATTTGCTGGCCGACATGGTGCTCAACTCTACGCTGCCAGCCGACGAGGTCGCGCGCGAAAAGGATGTCATTCTGCGCGAGATCGACATGGGGCGCGACGACCCTGATCAACGCTTGGGCGAAACGCTCTTCGACACGGCTTTCCGCGCGCACCCGTTCCGGTATCCGATCATCGGGTACAAGGAAATTTTCTCAGGCGTGACCCGCGAGGAACTGCTGGCCTATTACAAGGCCCGTTATGTGCCGAACAATCTCGTCATCGTGGTGGCTGGCGCGATCGATCAGGCGGCGATGCTGGCGGTGATCGAGAGTCAGTTCGGTTCTGCGCCCCGGCAACGGCTTGCTCCGGTGATCCTGCCGGAAGAGTACGCGCAACTCGCGCCGCGCGCGCTGCACCGTTTTGAAGAAGTCGAAGTGACCCGCGCCGGACTGGCCTGGCAGATTCCCGGCATCGCTCATCCCGACGCGCCGCTGCTGGATTTGGTGTCGGTTTTGCTCGGCGGCGGCGACAGCTCTACCCTCTGGCAAGAGGTTCGTGAAAAGGCGCGCCTAGTGCATGTGATTGACGCGCACAGCTGGACGCCTGGCAGCATCGGGTTGTTCTACGTTTCCTTCACCTGTGATGCGACGAAGCGCGAAGCGGCGTCTGCCGCGATCGAGCGGCAGCTGGCGCGTTGCATGGCGCGTGGTTTCACACCCGCGCAACTGAAAAAGGCGATTCGACAGCTCGTGGTGGGCGAAATCAATTCGCGCAAAACCATGAGCGGGCAGGCGTCGCGCCTCGGTTCGGCCGAAGTCGTGGTGGGCGACATTGGTTATGGTAAAACGTATTTCGACAAGTTGAGCGCCGCTACCAACGCCGACCTCAAGCGCGTGATGGCCACCTACCTCGTGCCGGCGCGGCTGACGTCCGTGTCGCTCAATCCTTTGGATAAAACCGCCAAGAAAGCTTCCGTAAGCGAGGAAAAGGCTGAGGCTAAAGTCGAGTTTGAAGAGGTGAAATTGCCGAATGGCGCGCGCCTGCTTTTGCAGCACGAACCGCATCTGCCCAACATTCACCTGCGCCTGCTCTGTCTCGGCGGCGCATATTACGAGACGCCCGGAAAACGCGGTGCGACCAATCTGCTCGCGACCCTGCTGACCAAGGACACGCGCAAGCGCAGCGCCGCCGAGGTCGCACAATATATCGAGGAAGTGGGCGGTGCTTTCTATCCTTTTTCAGGCAACAACAGTCTCGGTCTCGCGGCCGAAGTGCTGCCGCCGGACATCGACCGCGCGCTGGCTCTCCTTGTCGAGGCGGTTTTCTCGCCCGCGTTTAAACGAACCACCTTCAACACGGAACGCGAGTCGCAGATCGCCGAGCTGAAGCAGGAAGCAGATGACGTCGTTTCGGTGGGAAGGAAATTGGTGCGTAAGAAGTTTTTCGGCGCGCATCCGTTCGGCGTGGAGCCGGGCGGCGACACCGAAGGGCTTGCGGAGTTGACGTCCGCCGATCTCGCGGCGCTGTGGAAGACTTCTTTTGTCAGTGGAAATGTCGTGCTCGCCGTCGCGGGCGATTTCGACCGTCGCACGCTGGTGCCGAAGCTCAAGGCGCTGCTCAACCGCGTACCGCGCGGCAAGCTCGCGACGCCGGAGTTTGCCTTCGAGAAACCGGCCGAGGTTGGTGATTTTGAGGAGAAGCAGCCGCGCGAGCAGGCGGTGGTGTTTCAGGCGTTCCCCGGCCCGGGGCTGGCGAGCGAAGATTTTTATGTCGGCGAAGTGGCGGACGAACTTTTCAGCGGCATGTCGTCGCGTTTGTTTGAGCGCGTGCGCGAGGAAAAGGGGCTGGCCTACTTCGTGCGTTCGAGCCGCGTGAGCGGATTGCGCACGGGCATGTTTTCCTTCTTTGCTGGAACTAGTCCCAAGAGCTACGCCGAGGTGTTAAAGGAATTCAACGCCGAGATCGCGCGCGTGCAGGCGGGCAAGATCGGTGCCGACGAACTGGCGCGTTGTCAGACACGGTTGAAGGCGGCGCGGCGCATGGGGCTGCAAACGAACTCCTCGCGGGCGATGCAGGCCGGCCTCAACGCGCTCTACGGCCAGCCGATCAATGATTGGCAAAACTATGGCGGCTACATCGACGCGGTGACGGTGGACGCGCTGGCGGAGTTTGCCCGCCGGTATTTTAAGCGCGAGCTGCGCACGCAGCTGGTCGTTAAACCGTGATCTGGATACGCCGTATCTGGAATTGAATGTAAGCAGGCGCGGCGGTCCTAAAACAGCCCCCGCTCCATCGTAGCTTCTGGAGCCTGGGAATCCAAGGAACCAACCAACCTTATCTTAGCATTGGGACAAAGTAACCTATTAGGTTACTTTGTGTGCAGTGCTAGAGATGGAATGGTGAGTGGTTATGCGGTGGAGGAATCTGATGCCGATCCAGTGGCGAGGGGGAAGCGAGGCGTGGGTTAGCCGCTGATGCCGTCGGCGTGGGCGGTGGGATTGGCGAGTTGGTCTTTCCAGCTTAGCATTTTTGCCTTGGCTCCGTATTTTTCTGCGGTGGCTTTGTCGCCTTTTTCCATCCAGATGCGCGAGAGGGTGGTGTTGATAAAAAGATCGTCGGGGCAGAGCGCGAGGGCGTGTTCCGCAGCGCGTTGCGCTTCATCGAATTGGCGCAGGCTGAAATGGATTTCGGCGAGAGCATGCCAAGCGGCGAAGGCGTCGGGTGCCTGGCTGACGGCGTCGTTGAGTTTTTTCAGCGCGGCGGCGGGTTCGCCCATCGTGAAGTCGAACGTGGCGTCATCGACAAGAGTTTGAATGTGATCGGTGGGCATCGCGTAACGTAGTCAGTAAGTAGAAAAAAGAAAGGACGGCCGTGCGGGCCGTCCTTTGGCTGAACGAAAGAGGTGCTGATGGGTTATTTTTTAAGAGCGGCTTCCACGGAAATCGTGATGGCGACGTCGTCCCCGATGGCGCCGGCATATCCGGAGACGCCGTATTCGGAGCGATTGAGCGTGAGGGTGGATTCCCAGCCGGAGAGTTGCGCGCCTTGCATGCCGGGGCCGAAGCCGAGGAGTTTGGTTTTAAGCACGATTTCCTTAGTCACGCCTTTGAGCGTCAGATCGCCGGTGACATCGAAGGCGTTGTCGCCGGTTTTTTTCCAGGCTTTGCTCTTGAAGGTGGCGGTGGTGAATTTGGCGGTTTCAAAGAAGTCCGCATTTTGCAGGTGGGCGTCGCGTTTTTCGCTGGCTGTGTTGACGCTGGCGATGGCGACCGTGGCGTCGACGGAGGATTTTTCGAGGTTGTCGCGGTCGACGGTGATCGTGCCGGTGACTTTGTTGAAGGAGCCCGCGGTTTTGCTTACAAAGTGGCGGATGCTAAAACCGACCGAGGAGTGCACAGGGTCGATTTCGTAAGTTTCGGTGGTGGCCGAGGCGGTTTGGAATGCGAGGGTGGAGAGTGCGGCGAGTGAGAGCAGGAGGCGGAGCGTTTTCATGGTAAGATGAGGTGAAGCGTGTGATTGCTAGGAAAGACGTTCAGCTTGTTTGCCGCCGCAAGTGCCTGCGGTAATTTTTATTGTAGCTAAAGGATCAGCATCGCATCGCCGTAGCTGAAAAAACGATATTCGCGGGCGATGGCTTCTTGATAGATGGCGCGCAGCCATTCGATGCCGTCGGTGGAGCCCGGTGTCAGGAAGGCGGCGACGAGGCAGAGGAGCGTCGAGCGCGGTTGATGGAAATTCGTGATCAGTGTGTCGATGCCGCGGAACGTCGCGGGTGGATAAATGAAAATATCTGCTTCGCCGAAAAAGGCCTGCTCAGCGGCAGCCGAGTGGCGGCGAAGGAAATCCTCGGTGGAACGCACGCTGGTGGTGCCGACGGCGACGCGGCGGCCGCTGGGTGTGAAGAGCGCGCGTTGGGTCGCGGGCGGGATTTCGTAGAGCTCGCGGTGGATGGCGTGGTCTTCGATCGCGTCGGTGGTGATCGGTTTAAAGGTGCCGAGTCCGACATGGAGCGTGACCTCGGCCGCACTGATGCCGCTGGCGGATAGTTCGTCGAGGAGTTCGGAGGTGAAATGCAGGCCGGCGGTGGGCGCGGCGACGGCGACCTGTTTGGCGCGGTCGGCGTAGACGGTTTGGTAGCGCTCGATGTCGTGGGCGCGTTCGGCGGCGGTGCCGGTGCGCTCGATGTAGGGCGGCAGCGGGATCTGGCCGAGGCGGTTGGCTACGGTGGTGATGGGTTCGTCGTGGGGCGTGGAGAAACGCACGACGGCGCTGCCGTTTTCGTGTTTGGCGACGACGGTGGCGTTGAAGGCGTCGGCTTGGGCAAAGGTGGCGCCGACGGGAAGTTTTTTTCCGGGCTTGATCAGGCAGGTCCAGGTGTTGGCTCCGTGCGCAGGTTCGGCATGGAGGAGGAAGCATTCGACGGCGCCGCCGGTGGGGCGCTGGGCAAAGAGGCGGGCGGGTAGGACGCTGGCGTTGTTGCGGATCAAGACATCGCCGGCGCGGAGGAATTGGGGGAGGTCGGCGAAAACGTGGTGCGCGAGCGTGCGGTTGGCGCGGTCGACCACGAGCAGGCGGGAACGGTCGCGCTGGGCCGCGGGCGACTGGGCGACGAGGTGAGGAGGCAGTTGATAGTCGAAGAGATCGGTGGAAAGAGGCACGGGCAGAGTGGGTGTTTGGTATTTGAGGCTTGCCCTTGTGCGGAGGGCGAGTTTCTTCCGCAGTTCCGTGGTATGCCGAGCTAGCTCAGTTGGTAGAGCAACGCTTTCGTAAAGCGTGGGTCGTCGGTTCAAGTCCGATGCTCGGCTCCACTGGAATGAGGGGAGGGGGGGTAATGGATGTGTAGCCCTGTGCGCTGCAGTTTTGTTGGCTGGCGATGCGTGTGTGGCGCGAGCAAGCTCGCGGCCTACGAAGGTGATGTTTCTCTTTTCTCTTCGACTACGTTGTTCAGCGAGGGGCCGACGTGTTCGGGCGCGAAAAAGGCCGGGCTTTTTAGGCCCGGCCTTGAAGTTTATTGGCGGTTGATTTGCCGCTTTTTAGCGGTTCGTTTAATCGACGTTGGCGCCGTGCATGTCGCCGGTTTCCATGTAGCACTGATGGAAGGCGAAGGCTTTGCCCAGCGATTGCGGGGTGTGGCCTTTCTTCGTCGCGGCGCAGTAGCGCATCAGCGGTTCGCGGAAGTCCGGGTGGGCGCAGTTTTCGATGATCTTGCGGGCACGTTCGTTGGGCGAGGTGCCGCGGAGGTCGGCCACGCCTTGCTCGGTTACGATCACGGCGACGGAGTGTTCACTGTGATCCATGTGGCTGACGAGCGGGACGATGGTGCTGATCTTGCCGTTTTTCGCGGTGGACGGGCAGGTGAAGATCGAGAGGAAGGCGTTGCGGGTGAAATCGCCGGAGCCGCCGATGCCGTTCATCAGGTCTTTGCCGAGGACGTGCGTGCTGTTGATGTTGCCGAAGATGTCGGCCTCGATCGCGGTGTTGATCGAGATGACGCCGAGGCGGCGGATGACTTCGGGGTGGTTGGTGATTTCCTGGGGGCGCAAAACGACGCGGCTGCGGTAGAAGTCGAGGTTGTCGTAGATGATTTTCCGCATCGGGGCGCTGGCGGTGAGGGCCACGCTGGAGCCGAAGCGGATTTTGCCGCTCTGCATGAGGGTGAAGACGGAGTCTTGCAGCACTTCCGAGTACATCTCGAAGGGAGGGATGTCGGGGTGCGCGCCCATGGCGCCGAGGACGGCGTTGGCGGTGTCGCCGACGCCGGATTGAAGTGGAAGAAAGCTGCTCGGGAGCGTGCCGCGGCGGATTTCGTTGGCCAGGAAGTTGGCGACGTTTTGGCCGATGCGGTTAGCTTCGTCGCTCGGGGGCGGGAAGCCGTTGATTTCGTCGCCGATGTCGGAATAGACGATGCCGGCGATTTTGGAGGGCGGAACTTTGATGACGGGCGAGCCGATGCGGTCGGAGGGGCGGTAGATCGGGATTTCGCGGCGGTGGGGCGGATCAGCGGGTTCGTAGATGTCGTGGAAGCCGTGGAGTGCTTTTGGATGAGCGGCGCTGAGCTCGATGAGGATTTTGTCCGCGACGCGGCATTGCGTGGGGGCGGCACCGACTGAGGAGGTGAGGGTGATGGAGCCGTCGGGACCGACATCACAGGCTTCGACGATGGCCCAATTGACCTTGCCGAGGTGGCCGTAGCGCATGGCTTGTTGGAGGACCGACAGATGCATGTCGAAGAACTGCACTTTGCCTTCGTTGATGGCGCGGCGCATGTCCGGGTCGGACTGGAACGGCGTGCGGAAGGACACGGCGTCGGCTTTGGCGAGTTCACCATCGAGCGAGGGGCCGGTGGAGGCACCGGTGATCATACCGATCTTGAAGGCGCGTCCGGCGGCGTGTTCGACGCGGGCGCGGGCGGCGATGGCGCGCGCGATCGCTTTGGGTGCACCGGCGGCAGTAAACGCGTTGATGCCAAGGACCTCGCCGTGGTTAATGAGTGCCGCAGCTTCATCTGCGGTGAGTTTGGGAAAAGGAAGAGACATGTTAGGTGATCATAACTTATCCGACAAAAGGAGACGGTTGCTGCGCGCTACTTGCCTAAGGCTGGTCGTCTGTTGGCGGAATGGATTGGATAGAGGAAAATAAAAAGCGGCGCACGGGAAGGCACGCCGCTTTTTGAGGGAGTGACTCTGATTTGGTGGTTACTGCGTTACACCTTGGCCAAGGCCTGTTCGAGGTCGGTCTGGAGATCGACGAAGTCCTCGATGCCGAGTGAGAGGCGGATGAAGTCGGCTGAGACGCCGGTGGAAACCTGTTCCTCGGCGCTGAGCTGGCTGTGCGTGGTGCTGGCAGGGTGGATGGCGAGGGACTTCGCATCGCCGATGTTGGCGACGTGGCTGAAGAGCTTGAGCGACTCGATGAGTTTGCGGCCGGCTTCGTAGCCGCCCTTGACGCCGAACCCGAGAAGACCGCCAAAACCGCCTTTGAGGTATTTTTTCGCTATGGAGTGGTTCGGGCTGGAGACGAGGCCGGGGTAGTTGACCCAGGCGACCTTCGGATGCGCGGCGAGGAGTTCGGCGGTCTTGAGCGCGTTCTGGCAGATGCGCTCCATGCGCAGGTGCAGGGTTTCGAGGCCTTGCAAGGCAAGGAAGGAGTTGAACGGGCTGATGCAGCCGCCGGTGTCGCGCAGGAGCTGCAGGCGCATTTTCAGGATGTAGGCGAGGTTCACGCCGCCAGCGGGCGGGAAGGCCTTGAACGCGTCCCAGTGGACGAGGCCGTGGTAGCTGGGGTCCGGTTGGGTGAAGCCGGGGAATTTGCCGTTGCCCCAGTCGAAATTGCCGCCATCGACCACGACGCCGGCGATGGAGGTGCCGTGTCCGCCGATGTATTTGGTCGCGGAGTGGACGACGATGTTGACGCCCCATTCGATCGGGCGGTTGAGGATCGGCGAGAGGCAGGTGTTGTCGACGATGACGGGGATGCCGAGGTCGCGACCGATTTTCGCAACCTCTTCAAAGGGGAAAATGTTGAGCGCGGGGTTGCCGAGGCCCTCGCCGTAGAAGGCCTTGGTGTTGGGGCGGACGGCGTGGCGGAACGCGTCGGGGTCCTGGGCGTCGACGAAGGTGACTTCGATGCCGAGTTTTTTGAGGGTGTAGTGGAAAAGATTATACGTGCCGCCGTAGAGCTGGGAGACGGAGACGATGTGGTCGCCGGCACCGGCGATGTTGAGGATGGCGTTGGTGATGGCGGCTTGACCGGAGGCGTGGGCGAGCGCGCCGGAACCGCCTTCGAGCGCGGCGAGGCGTTGTTCGAAGACGTCGGTCGTGGGGTTCATCAACCGCGTGTAGATGTTGCCGAGTTCTTTCAGCGCGAAGAGATTCGCGGCGTGCTCGGTGTCGCGGAAAACGTAGCTGGTCGTCTGGTAGATCGGAACGGCGCGTGAGCCGGTGGTGGGGTCCGGTGTTTGGCCGGCGTGAAGGGCTTTGGTTCCCAGTCCTTGATAACTCATGGTGGGCTGAAATCTGCGCAGCCTTTGCGTTTCGGCAAGCGGCAAGGTGCGGCTGGGATGTGCTTTGAAATGCGTGGCGGGAGATCACGCGTTCACTGGAGAAAGGGCAAGAAATACGGCTTAGCGGCTGCCGCTGGAGAAGGGCGTGGAGGGAGCGTCGAGGGCGCTGGCGCGGCGGTTGTTGGTGGGGACTTGATCGGTCACGCTTTCGGGGTTGATGAGTTCGGAGCGGAATTCGATATGGCCGGCCGCAACCCGTTGACTGGTGGAAAGTGGAAGGTTGATGATCGTGGTCGCGCCACCGGCGAGCCATGGGATGGGCTGGTGCTGGCGCGCGCCGTTGATGTCGAGGGCGAGGTCGAGGTTGGCGACGGCTTGGGTGCCGCGGTTTTGCACGACGATGCGCAGCTGCTGGGCGACAGGGTCGTAGTAGTGGCTGGCGATGGCGGTGTCGGCGCGCGCGGGGTTGTTGCGGGCCATGGCCCAGCCGAGGTTGAGGACGCCGTTGCCGTAGTTGGGGTCGGCTCCGGGCGCGCCCGCGTCGCTGGCGTGGGTTTGCAGGATTCCCCAAGCCTGGGCGGGGCTGAGGGCGGGGTCTTGCGAGATGAGGGCGGCGAGGGCGCCGGAGACGATCGGCGCGCTGCCGGAGGTGCCGCTGAAGAGCATGCGGGCGCCGTCGGTCCACGCGGTTTGCAGGCCTAGGCCGGGCGCGGTGATTTGGAGCTGGGGACTGGAGTTGGAGAAAATGACTTGCTGGCCGTTGGCGTCGACGGCGCCGACGGAGATGACGCGGGGATCGGCGGCGGGCCAAGTGAGCTGGTCGGCTTGGTCGTTGCCCGCGGCGGCGACGAGGGCGACGCCGCGGGTGCTGGCGTAGCCGAGGGCGGAGTCGAGCACGGCGTTGGTGCCGTAGCCGCCGAGACTGAGGTTGATGATTTTGGCACCGGCGTCGGTGGCGGCGAGGATGCCTTGGGCGAGGGCGAAGGAGTCGCTTTTGCCGTTGTTGTCGGTCACGCGGATACTGAGGAGTTTGGCGGCGGGGGCGACGCCTTGGGCGTCGGAGGATTCTCCGGCGGCGAGGGCGGCGACGGCGGTGCCGTGGCCATTTTCGGCGCCCTTCGCGGGTGGTGTGGTGCCGAGGCCGATGTCGAGGGCGGAGAGACGGCCGAAGCCGAAAGTGGCGTCGGCGGCGACGCCGCTGTCGAGGATGGCGATGGTCACGCCTTGGCCCCAGGTTTTCGTGTCACCGGAGACGCCGAGGAAGGAGCGCAGGTTGTTGCCGACGGGCACTTGGGTGCGGGCGGCGCGTAGCTGGGCCTGGGGCGGGGTGTTGGGATGGGTGATGAGAAAGTTGGCGGCGACTTGGTTGTAGTCGGTGGCATTTTCAAGCAGTTCGCGCGCGAGAGCGGCGAGGTCGTCGTAGCCGACGCGCACGGTATTTAAAGAGTCGATACGACCGGCGATCCGTAGGCCGGATCGGGCGGCGCGGGCGAGGAAGGCTTGGTAGGCTTCGGCGGTTTTGAAAGTGAGCACGGCTTCGTGCGGGCGGGCATCGGCGCGTTCGATGCGTTGGCGGAGTTTGTCGGTGACGGTGGCGATGAGTTCCTTCGAGGTGATTTGGGCCGGTAGCGTGACGCTGACGAGGCGGTTCATGTCCTCGGGGGAGACCTTGTTCAGATCGGCAATGGGCTCGGGCGGCGGCGGTGCGGGCTGGTTGCCGGGCTGGGTGCTCCAGTAGGCGAAAAATGCGACTCCGCCGAGCGAGAGCAGAGCGAGGAAGAAAACCGATTTGAGGTTCATGGGCTGTGAGGTGGGGTGAAAGCTACAGACGCGGACGGCGAGTAAAAGTTGCGTTTAAGCGGAGCCGGGTGATTGGGCGGCGGCTTCGGCGCGGGCCTGCTGGTGGAGTTGCCAGGAGTTCCAGAGATTATGCCAGAGGACGTAGCAGGTGGGCCCGAGGGCAATCAGTGGATTGGCGTAAGTGAGCGCGAGGTAGATGGTGAAGGTGGTGTTTTTTTGGCCGAGGGATTGGCTGCCTTCGCGGGCGAATTGGCTACCGCCGATGATTCGGCCGAGGACGAAATTCGCGACGCAGAGGGCGAGGGAGAGCCCGGCGATCTGGAAGAGTAGCGCGTGCGGGAGGTCGGCGTGACTGCGTAGGAAGGCCGAGACGCGCGCGGTGATCAGGAAGAGCGTGGCAACCCACGCGCCGAAGGAGACGTTGCTGAGGCGCTTGGGCCAGGCGGTCGCCGCGGGGTGCAGGGTGCGGACGAGCCAGGCGAGCGCCATGGGGCCGAACACCACCAGTCCCACGCTGCCGAGCACGGCGGTGAAGGCGGTGGGCGTTTCGCGTCCGAGTACGAGCGGCATGAGCGCGGGCAAGAGCGCGGCGATGACGACGTTAGTCAGGAGAAACGATGCTACGACAAAATCGACTCGTCCGCGCAGAAAGCCGGTGATCACGGGTGCGGCGGTGGCGGTGGGCGTGATGCCGCAGAAAAATCCCGCGAGTGCGACGTCGCGGCCACCGATCCACCAGCCGAGGCCCCAGCCGGCAAAGCCCATGGCGAGGTTGGCGGCGAGCAGGATGCCGTGCGCGGGACGGAGTGTTTCACGCGACAGTTTTGTCTGCAAAAACACGACGAAGAGCATGCCCATGATGAGCCAGCGGATCAGCCACGCCCCGGCCTGAGCTTGCGGGATGAACGTGCCGAAAAGGAAGGCGACGAAGATGGCGGCGGTGCGGAGAAAACGGGGTTTCACGAGTCTGTTAAAAGATATAACCGGCCGCGTGGAGGCAATGCATCCTTTGTCCCTCCAGGTCGGCGGCTGGCCCACGAGGAGCGGATGGTTATTGGGTTTTTCGTGTGGTTCGTTTTTTCGGATGTGCGGTCCGGCTCCGGCCCGGCGCGCACAGGTGAAGAGTAACCTAATAGGTTACTCTTCACTGGAAGGGACGGGTGTTGGAGGGGTGGGCTGGTTTGCTGTCGGAGGGTGAAGCAGCCGGGGGATTTGCCCGGTGCGCGTGTTACCCGACTGCGGCGGTGGCCGGGGTGCGGATGTAGATGAGGGCGGAGACGATTTCGGCGGCTTCGGTGAGGTGGCCGCGGGCGGTGTCGATCACTAGATCGTAGGCGAGGGGGCTTTGAAATCGGCGTCGAAGTGCGTGCGCACGTAGCTTGCGCGGGCGAGACTTGAGCCGTCGGCACCGGACTCGCGGGAGAGCGTGACGAAGGGGCCTTCGGGGCGAACGGTCCACGGGGTGCCGGGGTGTCTCATCTGCGCGAGCAGGTGGGCGTCGGCCGTTTCCTCACCGTGATGTGTGTTCATAGGTGGTCGGGCTGAAGCGGCAACTCCGGTATCGGCAGTCCTGATGATTATCTCGGCGGGCTTTCGCAGTGTTTTTACAATAGGTTTTAAGTTGAGCCGGGGTTAGTTTTTTGCATCTAGCCGATGGACTTTTTTGAACGAGTCGCTCATCCTCGTGTCGCTTCTATGCGGCTTCGGCCAACTTACGAGTGAATACATTGGGCAACAGCATTTCAGTTCCATCAATAAATCCGGGCGTATCATCGGGACGGCCGGTGGCATGCGCCGTGCTTTTGGAGTTGGCGGAGCCGGAGGTTTATCGTGATAACCCGTTTCGGTTGCTTAATTTAACCGTGTTGGCTGGCGCGCGCGAAGTGGCTCGGCGCGTCGATGAGCTGAAGCTGGCGGCGGAATTTGGCGTAGGCGAACCGCAGTGGTCGTTTGGTCCGGTCGAGGTGCTGCCGGTCGAGCGGGTGCGGGTGGCGGCGCAGGCATTAAAGGAGCCCTGCGAACGTCTTGTGCGGGAATTCTTTTGGTTTTGGCCGGAGAATTATCCCGAGGAGATAGCGGGTGGCGACGAGGCGCTGGCGCATGTCGCGCGTGGCGAGACCGCCCAGGCGGTGGAGTTCTGGCAGGGCGCTGCGATGCAGGGTCGGCTGGCGTCGTTGCACAACATGGCGGTGTATTACCATATGCAGGCGCTCGAAATGGAGCAGACGGAGTCGCCGCCTGAGCAGGAGTTGATTCAGCTCTGGTTTAAGGCGTTGCGGTTTTGGGAGAAAATTGCCGGTGAAGAAGCGTTGTGGTCGCGGCTGCGTGACCGCGTGAAGCGTATGGCGGACGCGCGCGTGACGGGAGATTTTGTGGCGCAGCTGCGGGCGAGTCTGCCGGAGGCGCTGGCTAAAATCTGTGCGGTGCTGGCACTGACGCACGCGCGGCAGGGGCAGGGAGAGCGGGCGGCGTTGCACGCGGCGCTCGTGACGCATGTCCATGGCGATACAGCGGGGGCGCGGCGGGCGTTGGAGGAATATTCGGCGCCGATCGCCCGGCGCATCGATGCGAGGGCCGTGGAAACGGAAAACCGGCTCGTGCCTGCAACGGGGCTCGAAGAGGCGGCGGCGTTGCTGCGGGCGTGTGATGAAGATTTGCGTTTGATCGGGCTGCTTTGCGGACGGACTTCGGACTATTTCGGCGAAGTTTCCCACGGGCTGGCCGATACGGCGCTCGCCTGTGTGGTGGCTTATCAACGCGAGACGCAGGATGATTTTGGGTGTTTGCCGGTGTTATTGCACTTGCTTGACATGGAGATGCCTCCGGAACTGAGGGGCCGCGTGCAGGAGACATTCGATGCGATTTATGCCAATGCGTTAGTTGGAGGTAGTCGGCCTTCTATCCTGTTGGACGGGGTGGAGGCCTGCGAGGAGACGAATGAGGCACGGGCGTTTCAACTGATCGTTGATCAGATCGTGCCCGGGCTGGACCGGCTTGGGTTGGGCGAGGCGTCGCGATCACTCTATGCGTCGCGTGCGGCGGGATTACTGAAGGACCTAGCGGTCGCCGCAGGCGTCGAGCGTGATGACATGGATATGGCGTTGCGGGCGTTTGAAGCGGCGCTGTCGCTGCCGCTCGGCGATGAGTTGCGTGCTTCGCTGGAGAGTGATCGGGCGCATCTGCAGCGCGATTTTGAGACGCGTCAGGCGATGGAGTTGCAGGTGGAGGGCGAGGGCGCGCGGCTCATCATCAACCGCTACGGCATCTGCTTGAATGAGGTTTGGGTAACGCCGGCGGAAGTGACGGCGTTGCGGCACGGGCTGGTGCGGGCTGAGGGCGAGTCGGACGATAGCTATGTGATCGCTTGGCGTTCAGAGGGAGGGGATGAGCACGAGTTGAACGCGTCCAATCTGCTGCCGCCGTCGCCTTACGTGGAGGAGCACTTTGCGCGCATCTTGGCGTCATTGTACCATTTTATTGTCCCCGGTTTGATTGATCGTCTTGCGGCGGGTATACGCGAGGGGAATGAGGTTTTCCTTGGTACGACCCTGCTGCGGCCGAATGGCGTGGTGCTGCCGGGGGCGGCGACGCATTTTTGGAAGAAGGATGAGCCAGTTTCTTATGCTCGGATAGAAACGGTGATTGAAGACGGCCATTTGATTGTATCCAGTAAGGGCAACCCCCGGCAGGCAGAAGCCCATGATACGGCCCTCGTATGGAACGCTGTAGTTTTTGGTTATGTGGTCGAGGTATTATCCCGAGAATAGTCTATGCAACACACCCTGCTCGCCCAGCTTATGGCCCGCGATCCGCGTAAAGAAGTACGTTTTCCAGACGTGCCTTTAGATCAGGCACTCGAGGCGCTGCAGCACTTGGAACACTCCGTCGAGGCGCAGAAGGTTGCGCCGCTTCCTCCCGCCGTCGCCGCTCAGCTTGAAGCAATGCCGCCGGTCGTGCCCGCCACTCCCGTGGTGGCGAATGAGGAAATGGAGGCTTTATCTGGTTCGTTAGCCGGGCTCGCGACCCAAGTCTGGCGGGCCAAGGTGCGTATCATCGATCCGGAGACAGGCGCGCCGCGCGAGGAAATGCGCCGGGTGTACCGGCATATCGAAAGCGCCTACGACGTCTTTGGCCAGATGGGCCTGACGATCAAAGACTGGATGAACCAGCCCTACGACGCCGGACTGCCGGTGAAGGTGCTCGCTTTTCAACCCACACCCGGACTCGAACGCGACACCGTGCTTGAGTCCGTCCGTCCGTCCGTGATCTGGAAAGACCGGCTCTTACAGTTGGGCGAAGTGATCGTGGGGATACCACCAAGCGCAGGAGAAAAAACTCAATGAGCAGAACGACTATCGACTACGGGATCGATCTAGGAACCACCAACAGTGCCATCGCGGTCATCGCGGGAACAGGAACTGAGGTTGTAAAAAATAACATCGACGGCGACATCACGCCATCGGCGGTTTATATTAACCGCTCAGGTAACCTCTGGGTCGGCCAAAACGCCAAATCCAAACTTGCCGACGAACGCGCCGAGGACGACGTGTTCATCGAGTTCAAACGCCGCATGGGCACGGGGTTTGAATACGCCTTCCGTGCCAGTGGCCGGCACATGAAGCCGGAGGAACTCTCAGCCGAGGTGTTGAAATCGCTGCGCAGCGACGTCGCTCAGAAAAAAGGCGAGCAGATAACCGCCGCCGTGCTGACTGTGCCCGCCGCCTTTGAGCTGCACCAATGCGAAGCCACCAAGCGCGCCGCCGAGCTCGCCGGTTTTCGCACCGCACAACTCGTGCAGGAACCCGTCGCGGCTGCGCTCGCTTACGGTTACCAGAAGTCGGATGCGAAAGCTTACTGGCTGGTCTTCGATTTTGGAGGTGGCACGTTTGACGCGGCGCTCATCCGCTCCGAAGACGGTGGCATGGTCGTGGCTAACCACGGCGGTGACAATTTCCTCGGCGGCTCCGACATCGACTGGGCGATTGTCGAGCATATCCTTCTCCCTAAAATCCGTCAGGAATTTGGCGCCAACGATTTCAAACGCGGTGCCGCCGCTTTCAAATACGACCTCGTTCGCCTTAAGGCCGCCGCCGAGACCGCCAAGATCGAGCTCTCGCGCAAGGAAAGCACTTTCCTTGAGGCGACGCTGCGCCGGGTCGCCAATGACACGGTGACCTTTGAAACTGAAATCAGCCGCAACGACATCATTCGCGCCGCCGAGCCCGCCGTCATCAAGGCGGTGAACATCGCCCTGCGCGTGCTCTCCGAAAAAGGCCTGTCGCCCTCTGCGGTGGAAAAACTGATCTTTGTTGGCGGTCCCACGCTCGCGCCTTACTTCCGTGACATGGTTCGGGAACGCCTGCGCATCCCCTGCGACCTGAGCATGGATCCGCTGACTGTCGTCGCCCGCGGCGCCGCCATCTTCGCCAGCACCCAGCGATTGGCCGCCAAAGAAGGCAAGGGCGCTGCTCCTGTCGGCCAGTACTCGCTCGAACTCATCTACAAACCCGTGGGCTCCGATCCCGAGCCGCTCGTCGGCGGCCGCACCACGGCACCCGCTGGCACCGCGTTGGCCGGTTGTACTGTTGAGTTTGTTAACCAGCACTCCAAGTGGCGCAGCGGCAAGATCACGCTGACCGACAACGGCGCATTTCAATTCGCCGCGCGGGCAGAAAAAGGAATCGAGAATATCTTCCGCGTGGAGTTTCGCGATAAGGCCGGCACGCTCTGCCCGAGCCAGCCCGATCATTTCAAGTACACCATGGGCATGGTGGTGGAGGAACAACCCATTATCAACAACATGGGCGTGGCGCTCGCCGATAATAAAGTCGGCATCCACTTCACCAAAGGCCAGGGCCTCCCCGCCCGCCATACGCGCACCTACCGCACCTCGCGCGGGCTGCGCCAGGGTGAAACCGGCAGCGTGATCAAAATTCCCATTGTCGAAGGCAATCGCGAACTCGCCGACCGCAACGTCCTCATCGGCACCGTCGACATCACGCCCGATAAGATCGACCGCGATCTACCCGTCGGCAGCGAAGTCGAAGTCACGTTGCACATGGACGCTTCGCGCCTGCTCACCGTGATGGCGTATGTGCCCCTGCTCGACGAGGAGTTTCCCGCCAAGATCGAGCTCGGCGGGAAGGTCCGCCACCCCGATATCGCTGTGCTCCGTCAGGAATGGAATCGCGAACTCGCCCGCCTGACCGACCTCAAGGCCGGCATTGAGCAGGGCCGCGATATCGACGTGATGGACACCTTACATACGTTGGAAGGTTCCTCTTTGATCAAGAAGCTGGAGGATCACTTTACTGGCGAAGGCTCCGATTTCGACGCCCTGCTTCAGGCCGATCGCGAGATGCTGGAATTCAAGGTTAACCTTGACGAAATCTCCGGCCGCGTGGCCTGGCCCGCTGCGGTGAAAGAAATCGGGGTCTGGCTCTCCGATCTCTCCAAGCTTGTCTCGCAGCAAGGTACTGCCGATGAGAAAAAACGCGCCCGGGTGCTGCACGAACAGATCGACGCCATCATCGCCGAGAAAAACGAGGACCGCCTGAAAAAGAAAATGGAAGAGATTTCCGATCTCTACTCTTCCATCCTCTATCGGCAAACATCCTTCTGGATCGAGTATTTTGAAACGCTTGCCCGCAGCCTGCCGCAGATGAGTAATTCGGCAAAGGCCAGCAGTCTGATTGAGCAGGGCCGCGCCCATGTCGCCGCCGAGAATCTGCCCGAGCTGAAGGACGTCGTTTATCAACTGCAGGATATGCTGCCCAAGAAAGTCGTTGAACAGGCCCGCCGCGGCTACGGCTCCGGCCTTGTCACCTGATCACCATGGCTGACACTCCTGTAAACTCGATCACCATCACCCTGCGCCTGAGCAAGGCGCTGGGTCTTTCTCGCCAAGGGCGGCTCCGCGAAGCTCAGCAACTGTTGGCTGCCGACGGCATATTGCCGGAAAACGCGATAGAGCTGCAAGCGCTGGCCGCGCTTGCAACGGGTGAAGGCGACTACACACGCGCCCAGCGGCTCTGGCGGTTGCTGCTGCAACGCGAACCGGGCCACGCCCAGGCCAAGCGCATGATTGACTCAATTGAGCTTTGGCTCTCGCGACCAGTTTGGTTTCAGTTCATCCCCATCGGCCTCGGTGTGGCTGGTATGGGGTTGGTGGTTGTGGTCTTGCTTTGGCTCTTGGGTGGAGAACCCACCCCGCGGCCACGGGTACCGGTTGCGCGTCCCGCGGTCGTGGCCCCCGTGTATCAGCCATCAGCACCGCCGCCGCCCTCGATTTTTTTGCCGAGCAGCAAGCCGACTGAGTCGAGGCGCTTGCGCGATCATTGAGTAAAGTAGAGAGGGTGCGACTGCTGCTCGCAGCAGTCGCACCCTCTCTACTTTACTCATATATATCGATAAATGGACGTTGCTGACGACCTCTCACGGATCAACTCCGCGTTTCGTGCGGCCGATGTCACCCGACGCCTACGTTGGTCACGTTTCTCTCCGGCCTCAATCAGTGCGGTTGTGATGGCATCCCTCCGCCAGCTTACAGAGACCCATCCGACTCGGGGAAACCAAGCCCGCGGTCTTTTGTTTTGACTATTCCCCGCGTAGGGACGGGTTCAGAAATCAACCCTGCGTCTCCAAGGAAAGAATTCCTCGAAACAAAAGACCGTGGACCTAGGCCGGACGTTTACGTATAATCGGTTGCCTTTCAGCCCGGTTAATACTAAGAAATAAAAAAGCTGCGAGCTACTGAGAAGCCATGGTTCACGCCATCAACCCCTCTGTATTCGCAGCTATGGACAATGAATACGCAGTCGAACGGATCAGTTTCCGGATAGCGTGATATTACTTACTTTGCCCTTGAGCTGAAGCAGCGATCCGCCGCCATTCACCGTGCCGATGAGCGATTTTGTACTTGGTTTGGTGCCTACCTTAGGTACGACCGTTAATCCTGTTGCTTTCACCGTGCCAACTAAAGTCGTGGCATTGAGGTTGAATGCTGCGTTTTTACCGACCCAAGCATTTATTTTGCCGGTAGTTGAGCTTAGCAAATTGCCCCCTTGACGTGGACCCCGTTGACTGGACCAGGGGATCGGGAAAGTAAGTTATAAGGGAGGGGAGGGATTGAGAAGGAAAAAGATTTTTAGGGAGGGATGCAGGGGAGGGAGCAACGCTCCCTTCCCGCTCTTCCCGCCGCCGTTAGGCGGCTTGTCTGGTTTCGGTCGGGCGGCGGTAGACTTCTAA
>Ga0105048_10000287_pt1 | contig 75980 bp, 58 predicted proteins | sample MAT05_FD_78382 | JGI IMG/M metagenome (GOLD analysis project Ga0105048, IMG submission 78382) | Freshwater microbial communities from Lake Fryxell liftoff mats and glacier meltwater in Antarctica - MAT-05 | ecosystem: Environmental > Aquatic > Freshwater > Ice > Liftoff microbial mat | place...
CGGTCGTTCTCAGGTTTATCCGATGTCAAAGCTCGCTGAAGCCTGCTTTTTCAGAAATTTAGTGGGTCCTAAGGTTGGGTACTGCTTCAACCCAAGGAGAACCCTGATGCAAGTTTTCTTCAAGTCGCGTGATGCGCAAGCAGCCGATCTGCTCGATCTGACTCAGCGTCGCACGCGCTTCGTGCTCCGGCGTCTCGCCTGGCTGGTGCCGTACGCGACTGTCAGGATGTCTGACGTCAACGGCCCGCGTGGCGGCGTCGACAAGCAATGCCAGGTCGAGCTCAAGACCGACGTCGCAGGTACCGTGGTTGTGACCTCCGTGGCGAGTGACTGGCGCAGCGCGCTGGACAAGGCACTGGCCCGCGCCGCGCGGTTCGTGCTTCGCCTGGTAAGACGCGGTGGTGACTCCAGGCGTTTGCGTCAACGCGCCATCGCGTTCGACTCATGAATCGCACCCCCCTCACCCATCCCGCATCCTGCATTCCGCAAAGCCACCACGGAACATGAGTGAGCTCATGAACAGACCATGAAGTGCCCGACCTGTACCGAGACCTCACTGGTGATGACCGAGCGGCAAGGCGTCGAGATCGACTATTGCCCACAGTGCAGAGGCGTGTGGCTCGATCGTGGCGAGCTCGACAAGCTCATCGAACGCTCCGGCGCGGTGGTAGCTGCGCCCAGCGGCAGCGCGGCATCCCGGTCGCGACCTGACTTCGCGGACTCCGACCATGGCCAGGGCTATGGCGACCGACCCGGATCCCATGGTCAGCGAAAGAAATCGTGGCTGAAAGACTTCTTCGACTGACGCAGCGACGTTCGCCGGGTGGACGATCGCTCGCCAGTCGATCCGATGGCGGACATGGAAGACCCACACGCAGGGCGCGATTGCTTCTCCTGGGCGCCGAAGTTGCCTGGTCTGACGCCCAGCCGGGCGACGGTGCGCTGATCGTGCGCCGCGCCGCTCTCGAGTACCGGGGCCTGCACCGCGAGATTCGGCGCTCGAGCAACCAGCAATCACGATCTCTGGCACTCAAACGATCCACAAGGGAAGTTTCATGAGAATTGCGGTCTGGACTTTGTTTCTGCTGGTTCTGGCCTTGTGGACCGGTGGGACGCTGCTGCTGGCGGAACTGACCGCGTGGGGCGCGCGGCAGCTCGCTTCGGGTGAGGCCGCATCGTTGGGCCAGGCCGCTGCCCAGTGGCCCGTGCCCGGGTGGATGTCTGTATGGGTCGACACGGCGTGGATCGAGACTGCCCAAGGCAGCCTGACCTGGGCGCTGCAGGCGCTGGATGGCACGCTGCCCCTGGTGGGTTCTGCAGTCGGCTGGATCGTGCCGTTCATCTGGGTGCTGTGGGCCCTGGGGGTCGTCGTGATGTTGCTGCTGGCAAGCGGTGCCCATTTCATGCTTGGCCGCCTGCAGCCGGCCCAGACGCGAGGCCTTTGACGCCGGCCTGCCGTCGGGGCGGTGGATGACGTTTGCACAAACGGGTGTATCGCGGCCGATGCCAGGACTGGCGCTGGCCATCCAGGGGCCCCTGACAATCTGGTCAAGCCGCCACCGGCTGCAGCGCCGGCAAGGCTGCGGCGCACACCACGACGAAGTGGCTGGCCGCCCCGGCCGCGCGCAGGTCCATCCACATGCCCACGCGCAACCGATGTGCGCCTTCGGCGAGCGCAGCGTCCACCTCGGGCTGTGCTGTGGCCGCACAGACTGTGAATCGGTAGACGCCGCCCGCTCGGCGCAATGTGATGTGCAGGCTGCGCCAATGGGTGGGTAGCGCGGGTTGCAGCCGCACTCGGCCGCCCTGCACCTGCAAACCGCAGATCGACTGCACGGCCGCGCGGTACAGGCCCGCAGCCGAGCCGGTATACCAGCTCCACCCGCCTCGACCGCCATAGGGTGGCTGACTGTAGACATCGGCGGCCACGGCATAGGGCTCCAGGCCATAGATCGGCCCGAGCACGGGATGCGCGGCGCGGTGCGCAGGGCTCACGGCGACGAAGGCGCGCCATGCGGCGTCGGCCTGACCGAGCTGGGCCCAGGCCATCACGGCCCACACGGCGCCATGGCTGTACTGGCCGCCGTTCTCGCGCACGCCGGGTGGATAGGCCTGGATGTAGCCGGCCGATGGTGTGGCCTGCGCCAGGGGTGGATCGAGCAGGCGCAGCAGGCCCAGTTCGGCGTCGGACAGCGCCCGGTCTGCCGACGCCATGGCGATGCGCTGGCGCTCTGCAGGCGCGGCCTCCGACAGCACGCTCCAGGCCTGCGCGATCAGGTCGATGCGACATTCGCCATTCGCCTGCGCGCCCAGTGGCGAGCCGTCGTCGAAGAAGGCGCGTCGGTACCAGGCGCCGTCCCAGGCCGGCCCCTGCAGCGCCGCTCGCCAGCCCTGTGCCGCGCTTTGCCAGCGCGCCGCGCGCATGTGCTCGCCGCGTGCGCTCGCCACGGGGGCGAAGTCGGTCACCAAGCGGCACAGGAACCACGCCAGCCAGACCGATTCTCCGCGGCCACCGCTGCCCACGAGGTTCATGCCGTCGTTCCAGTCGCCGCCGCCCATCAGCGGCAGGCCGTGGACGCCGACCTCCAGGCTGCAGTCCAGCGTGCGCGCGCAATGCTCGAACAGCGACGCATGTTGTTCGCTGATGCGCGGCACGCTGTACAGATCTTCCGCGCCCGCCGGCACCGGGTCGCCTTCGATGAAGGGCAGCAGCTCGTCGTAGATGGCGTCGTCGCCGGTGGTGGCCACGTAGTGCAGCGTGGCATGCGGCAGCCACAAGAGGTCGTCGCTGAAGTGCGTGCGAACGCCGGCGCCGCTGTGCGGGTGCCACCAGTGCTGCACGTCGCCTTGCGGGTACTGGCGCGCGCCAGCGCGCAGCAGGTGTGCCCGCAGCAGCTGCGGCGCGCTGACTGCCAGCGCCATCGCGTCTTGCAGCTGGTCGCGAAAGCCATACGCCCCGCCAGCCTGGTAGAAGCCTGCGCGGCCCCACAGCCTGCAGGCGGTGGTCTGATAGAGCAGCCAGTGGTTGACCAGGGCGTCGAACAAAGGGTCGGGCGTTTGCACGGTGACTGCACCGAGCAAGGCCTTGACTTGCAACCGCGTGTCCGCCGCCGCGTGCGCCGCGTCAAGTTTCAGACTGGCACGCGCCAGCACCATGGCGGCGTCAGGTGTGGCCGCATGGCCGAGCGTGAACACGCAGCCGCTGGTGGCGCCAGCGGGCAGACGCAAAGCGATGCTGACCGCGGCACAGGGGTCAGTGCCACCACCTGAGCGCTGCCCCAGATGGTCGGGCAGCACCGGGCGGCCGCGGGCGTCGAACAGTTCGCGCCGGTCGCAGGTCCAGTCGTCCAGGGGAGCCGTGGTTGCACCGTCGCGCTGCAGCGTGACGAAGGCGGTATGGCCCGCCGCGCCGTCGTGGTCGTCGAGCTGCGTCGCCAGCAACGCCTGCGCGCGCGGTGCGTCGCGTTCGCCAGGCAGGCTGACGAGCGCGGTGCGCACCGACTGCCGGTCCACACGCACGGCGCCCAGCAGCCACTCCAGCAAGGCCACCACACGCAGCGTCAGGTCGCTGTCGCCCGGGTTGTGCAGTTGCACGTGCACGCGCTTGACGGCCAGGCTGGTGTCCACACTCCACGTCGCCTGCACCGAGACGCCGCCCTGCTCGTGGCTGATGCAGGTGCTGCCCGCGCTGTGGTCGATGCGGTAGCGCACGTCGGCACTGCCCAGGCCGGCACCCAGGCTCCAGACCTCGCGCGTGCTCACGTTCTGCAGGCAGAAGCTTTCGCCGTTGCTGTCGGCCAGCACATCGTTGCTCCAGGGTGTGAGCTGGTGCAGCCGGCTGTTGCCGGCCCAGGTGCAGCCCGCGCCGGCTTCGGAGACCAGGGCGCCGAAGTCGGCGTTGGCCAGCACGTTGACCCAGGGCCGCGGCGTCGGCTGACGGGCGCTGGCGTGGAAGCTGAAGTCGCCGCTCTGGCCATGAAACGCGCCGGGCTCGGCGAGCGTACCGGCCGCAGGCCGCGCAACACTCTTGGCCAGTGCAACGCGGTCCTGATCGTCGCGCAGCGCCAGCGCCGCGTCGTGCCAGGCCAGCAGGTCTGCCACATGGTGCGCCAGCGGCCTGCCGTCGGCGTTCAGACGCACGCGCGCCAGCAGGGCCAGGGTGTTGCTCTCGGCCGGCGAGAGGTCTGCGGCCTGCAGCACCCACAGGCCGTTCGCACGCGTGGGTGTCGCGCCGGATTCGTTGGCATGGCGCTCGCGCAGCGCCAGCAACTCGCGTTGCAGCGGTTGCAGGTACGAGGGCGCCTCGCCGTTGATCAGCACCAGGTCGCAGTCCACACCCCCCCAGGCCCAGCGCAGCAGGCCTTGCACCAGCAGGCGCACCATGCGCAAGCCGTGCAGCGCCGACACGCTGACGACGATGATCGGCCGCTCGCCCGACAGGCCCAGCCGCCACAGCAGCTGGCGGTTGCAGGGCGGGCTGGGCAGGCGGATCGACGCGGACTGATCTTCGGCCTGAGGGCGCACGTCCTGCCATTGCGTCGAAGGGCGTGCGTGCAGCTGATCGAGCAAGGTGGTCAGTGTCTGCAGTGTGACGAGCTCTCCGGGCGCCAGGCGCGCGTCGCGCAGCCGCAGTGTGGCGAGCGTGGCGCTGAGCTCCGACGAGCGTTGCACGCCGGCGGCCAGACGGTAGCGGTCGACCAGCGCCTCCAGGGTGGCGCGGTCACTGGCTGCGGCGGTGGCCAGCGTGAACTGCGCCGAGCCGTGCGGCGGCAGCGTGATGCGCAGCGACAGTGCTGCCACCGGGTCCAGGCCCGTCGCGCAGGGTCCGGCCGGCGTGGGCATGGCCGCGTCCGGGCCGTCGAAGCAGGCCAGAGGCTGCCATGGGCCACGCAGGCGGCCCAGCCACGCCGCGCGGTCGGCGATGGCGCGCACCGTCGGCAGCGCCGAATCGTCGCCGCTGTGGGCCAGAAAGTGCACGCCGTGCACTGCCGCCTCGTCTTCGCGCCGCGGTTTGCGCGCCAGGTACAGGGCCTGGTCGTGCGGGTCCCAGTCGGCGGTGATGAAGAGGTTGGCAAAGGCCGGGTGCATTTCATCGGCGCGGGCTGCGCTCAAGCTGACCTCCCACGCCGACATCAACTCGAAGGTCAGCAACTTCGACGAGGTGTTCTGCAATTCGACGCGGCGAAACTCGATGTCGTCCTCGGGGCTCACCCAGACGGTGACGCGGCTGCGCAGATCGGGCCATGCGGCGTCCAGGCAGACCCGGTCGGTATGAAAGCGCGCGCTGTAGCTGGCGGCAGGATCGGGCGCCGGGTGCTGGGTCAGCGACACTGGCCCGGACCGGCCCGGCCAGCGCAGGTAGAAGAAGCTGCCGTACGCGTCACGCAGCGCGTCGTCGCGCCGACGCGTGATGTCGGCCGCGCCCCAGCGGCTGTTGCCTGCGCCATTGGCGCGCAGCGTGACCCCGTAGCGACCGTTGGACAGCATCAGCGTGCGTTCCACGGCGTGCGCGCCCGGGTGCACGACGCGCGGCATGCGCGCCGCCGCGTCGTGGGGCTGGCCGCGCAGCAGCGCCGGGGCGCTTTCCTGCAAACGCGCCACCTCGCGCGGCACACGCTCTTGCAGCAGCGTGGCCACGGCGGCCATGCGCGGGTCGGTCATGCACCAGCGCCGCGGCAGACCCTCGAGCAGCACGTTGGTCAGCGCCACCAGCACCATGCCCTGGTGGTGGGCCATGAAGGTGCATACCGGCGTGAACGGCAGGGTGCCGCTGTTGTTGCCCGGCGGTGATGCACCGGCGGCCGCTTCTGGCTGGCGGCTGACGGTGAAATCCAGCGCCTCGATAAAGCCCCAGCTTCCCCGCGCCTGCAACGCTTGCAGCCGGCGCAGGTTGGCCACCGCCGCGTGCGGCTGCAACTGCGCGGCCAGGGCACTGGCGTAGGGCGCGACCACGCGTTCATCGGGCGGCGTGCGGCGCAAGGCCAGTCGTGGCACGCCTTGCGGCGCGTACTGGTAGGCCAGGGTGTGGTCGGCCGCGGCGTAGGCCGACTCGCTAACACCCCACGGCACCCGGTGCAGCTCGGCGTAGGCGCGTTGCTCTTGCACCGCCATCCTGCCGGCGCTGCCCAGGGCGCTGCCGGTGGGTTCGTCCAGCACCAGGGTGGGCATCAGGTACTCGAACATCGAGCCTGACCAGGAACGCAATCCCACCTCGCGCACCGTGGCCTGAAAGGGCCGGCCCAGCGCGGCCCAGTGCGCGGCCGGCACGTCTCCCTTTGCAATCGCCCACAGGCTGGCCAGCCGCGCCTCGGAGGCCAGCAGGTCGTAGTGGCTTTGATCAAGCTGCGCCTGGCCGCTACCGGGCGACACGCGCCAGCCGATGTGCAGCAGCCGCCGGCGGGGGTCGTACAGGAAACCGAAGTCGGCCGCCTCGGCCAGTTGCCGGCAGCGCCGGGCCAGCTGGGCCAGATGGGCTTGCAACGGCGCATCCTCGACAGGTTCTTCGCAGGCCACGGCCACCGCCAGCAGATGGCCGCAGAGGTTGCCGCTGTCCACCGCCGACACGTAAGCGGGCGGCAGCGTTTGCAAGGACTGGAGGTCGATCCAGTTCAGGAAGTGACCGCGTTCGCGCGGCAACTGGTCCAGCGTGTCGAGCGTGTCCTGCAGACGCTGGGCCATCTGCGGGCTGCTGACCCAGCCGAAGCCGCGCGCGCAGGCCAGAGACAACAGATACAGACCGATGTTGGTGGGCGAGGTGCGCTGGGCCACCATGGTGCGCGGCAGCGTCTGCACGTTGTCTGGCGGCAGGTGGTGGGTGGAGGCATTCACATGCCGCTCGAACCAGCCCCAGGTGTCGCGGGCCAGGTGCAGCAGATAGGCCTGGTCATCAGCGTTTAGAGGTCTTGCGGGCCGCGGCGCGCGGCTCGCCCAGGCGATCCACAGCGGCGTGAGCGCCCAGGCCGTGCACAACATCAGCGCCAGTGCGGGCACGGGTGTGGCGAGCGCCCACAAGGCAACACCCAGCGCCAGCGCGCCCAGCGACAAGCGCGCATGCAGCCGCAGCAGCGCCCAGCCGCCCTGCGCCGCGGCGCCTTCGGCTGCCGCGGCCGTGGTCCATTGCAGCAGGCCGCGACGGCTGACGATGCTGCGCCAAAGCGCACGCACCATGGCGTCGACGAGCAGCAGCGACTGACGCCACCACAGCGCGATATGCCACGCCAGCCCGGCGGTGGCGCGCAGCAACTCCCCCAGGGCCTGGCGTGCGAAGTGACGCAGGCCCAGGTCGTCCCGGCTCGGTGCCAGGCCGGCAATGGCCCCCACCAGCGGCCCGGCGCTGAAGGCGGCGGCCGCGAGCGCCAATGCCGCCCACGGCGAGATCGGGCCGCCGGCCAGGCCGATCACCAACAGCGCCAGAGCCGCCGGCGCCACCAGCGAGCGGCGCAGGTTGTCCAGCAGCTTCCAGCGGTCGATGGCACGCAGGCCATAGCGGCTGGCGTGCTGCAGCAGTGGCAGCAGTTGCCAGTCGCCCCGCGTCCATCGGTGGGTGCGCGATGCGGCGACGTCGGCATGGGCCGGCGCGCCTTCGATCAAGGCCACGTCGCTGACACTGCCGCAGCGGGCGATGCAGCCTTCGAGCAGGTCGTGGCTGAGCACCTGGTCTTCGGGAAGACGGCCGGCCAGCACGGCGTGTACCGCGGCGACATGCAGCAGGCCCTTGCCGGTGAAGCTGCCTTCGTCGAACAGGTCCTGGTAGACCTCGGAGGCCAGGGCGTTGTAGGGGTCGCTGCCGCTGGCGCCGGCAAACAGGCGGTGAAAGCCGGTGCCCTGGCCCCCGGCGTCCTGCGGCCACGCCGCCACGACGCGCGGTTGCAGGATGCCGTAGCCGGCCACCACGCGGCGGCGTCGGGTGTCGATGTGCGGCTGGTTCAGCGGGTGCGCTGCGATGCCCACCAGCTCGCGCAAGGCGCCTGGCGGCAGCACCGTGTCGCTGTCCAGCGTGAGGATGTAGCAGGTGCCTGCGGCCGGGTGCGAACAAGGGCCGAGGTCGAGAAAAGGCGCGCTGCTGGCGGCGAGTTCGGCAGGCTCGGCGACCACGCCACCTTCGGCAGGCGTGGCGAGCAGGGTCGCCAGTTGCTCGAGCTTGCCGCGCTTGCGTTCCCAGCCGATCCAGCGCTGTTCGCTTTCGCACCATCGCCGGTGGCGGTGCAGCAGCAGGAAGCGGCGCGGCTGGCCGGCGTCCGGCGCGCACCGGGCCTCCAGCGCTTCGATCGCGGCGCGGGCCTCAGCCAGCAGTGCGGCGTCCCCGGAGGTGGTGGCTTGCAAGGCGTCGGCGAAGTCAGTGAGCAGGGCAAACTGCGCGTGCGTCTCGCGGTTGGCCAGATGGTGTCGCTCCAGGCGGCGCACCAGCGATTGCACGGTGGCGCTGTCACTCAACAGCGCTGGCAGCACCACCATCACACGGTGTTCCGGTGGAATGCCTCTCGCCAAAGCGAGGCGCGGCAACCGCCGCGGTTGCACCGACTCGCTGATCAGGCGGTTGACCCCGGCAATCACCGTCTCGCTCGCCGGCCACAGTGCCAGCAGAAACGCCAAGCCCCACCACAGCGGCGCGATGTCCGGCCCGGCCGCGCCCTGCATGAACGCCAGCGTCAGCGCCAACGTGCCCAGCGCGAGGGCAGACAGCATCAGCGGCAAGGCCGCTGCCTGATACTGCCGGCGGGTGAAGCCCGCACGCAGGCCCAGCGCTGCCCTGAACCGGGCGGCACCGTCGCCGTGCAGCCAGTAGCCCAGTGAGCTGACGGGTGCCGCACCGGTCACCCCAGGCTGCTGCGCCAGACGCAGCAGCTGCTCGGCCACCGCGCCTTCGCTGCGCTGGCTGCGCCGAGCCAGCTGCTCGATGGCGTGCAGCGTGTCGTCCTGGGTGTCGTCGCGCTCGGCGGCAAACGGCGGCCAGGCCAGCAGCAGGCGTGTCAGCGAACTGGCCTGCGCGATCAGGCCCCGCCAGTCCGCGCTGCCCAGCAATTGAAGCGAGCGCACGGCATTGCCCACGCTCATGTTGTCGGCGGCTTGATCGACCTGCTGCTGCGCCTGTGCGGTGGCGGGTTCGGGCAGCGCGTTCGCCAGAACCGAGCGCCACAGCTCGTGGTCCATCCCTGCTTCGCTGCCGCCGGTGCCCGAGTCGGTGTCAGCGCGCAGCCTCTGCAGGGCCTGCAGCACAAAGGCGCGAAGCACACCGCGCGAATTCAGCTGGGCCAGCAGCGGCTTCGGGTTGAAGTCGGCGTCCGCCGCATGGTTGCACGCGGCGTGCGCCGCTTCACGCGCTACTTCTTCGGTGGCCACGCGCTCGGCCAGCCGGCGCAGGTTCTCCACCAGCACCACGCGCAAGGTGGTGGGCAGCGCCCACAGCTCACCCTGCGTGAGCACGTGCACATCCTGATAGGCGCTCAGGAAGTCGACGAGCAGTGCGGGGACAAAGGCACTGTCGGCATGCGACACGTAGGCCCAGGCGATGGCATAGATGCGCGGCAGCCCCGCCAGCGTGCCGTCGGTGAGGACCGGCAGGCCGCGAAAGTAGCGCCGCGGCAGTCCGTCATGCACCTCGCGCGTTTGCGCCACGACGAGGTGGATGTTGTCCAGCAGCCATTCGCCCGCCGGGCTGACGTGGCGGCCGGCGGCCTCTTGCTGGGCGATGCACCGGTGCGCCTCGTGCAAGGTGGCGATGTTCTGGCGCAGATGGGGGAAGAATGGCGCCGCGCGCACGGCGCGCTGGGCGACACCGTGGCTTTGCGCCAGTTCGTGGCCATGATGATTGAAGCCGGCCGCGCCCAGCAACTCGGTGCGGATCGGCGGCTCCAACGCGCCGCGTGTTGGCGACAGCAGGGCCGTGCCGCTGACTTGCCCCAGCCAGTGCGCAGAGCCGTCAGCGCGCGGCGCAGCAGGCCGAGGCCAACCCGGCCAGCGCGTCATCGCCCGACCAATCAGGTCAGAAGCCAGACCAGCACCGTCAACAAGGCGGCCAACAGGGCCAGCGTGGTGACCAGACGAGGCGACACGAAGGCATCGATCGACTCGGCTGCGCCCTTTGCACGGTGCAGGCGTCCGCGGTTCGCGTTGCATCGGCTGAGGTGCTGCTGCAGCCGGGTCGGGTCGGCGATGCCGCGCGCGGCAGCGTTGGGTACAGTGGGCATGGGGCTTGACATGATGGTCCTCGGTGCGATGGCAGCGCAGTCATTTGTGCCCGCTGCGGGTCAGAAGGGGTACGGGGAGGAGGGTTAGTGCTCTGCGGCGACGTCGGCTTCAACTCTGAGCCGCCATCCATGTTGCGCCGCAGCGGGACCAATGTCTGTCCGCCAACGTACCGACAGGGTTCGGTACTCGAGCCGGACGGAAGGCAAGAAGCTGCGGCCGCCCCGGACGCAGGCGCAGGCTCAGGCTCAGTCAAGGATGGCCAGCGGTGCAGCCAGGCGCAACCTGCAGCACCGCTGTTCTGCCTCAGCTCGGGTCGCGACGGCCCAGCAGACTGCCCAGCAGCATCAGCCCCGCGCCGACGGCAACGGCGATCAGCACAGACTTCAGCGGCTCGTGCTGGATGTACCCGGTGGCGGACTCGCGCGCCTGGTGGGCCTGCTGACGCAATTGCTGCGAGCGCTGGCGTACGGCATCCGAGCCGCGCCGTGCCAGGCCGGCGGCCTCGGTTGTCAGGCTGTCGACCGCCGAATCTGCCCTGTTACGCAGGCTTTCAACCTGCGCGCCCATCTGGTCGAACCCACGGTCGGCCGAACGTTGGGCGCTGCGTAGCGCCTGATCGGCCGAACTGGCAGCGCTGTCGATCAGCGAGGTGGAACGGTCGCCTGCAAGCGGGGTGCTGTTGCTCATGATGTTGCTTCCTTGAGGATTGAGGAGGGAAAGAAAACCGCGGCGCAGTGGTTCAGCCGCGCCGGAACAAACCGACCACCGTACTGACTACTGCCAGCACGATGAAGACCAGAAACAGCACCTTCGCGATGCCAGCGGCGGTGCTTGCCAGGAATCCGAAGCCCAGTACGGCTGCAACGATGGCGACGATGAAGAACACGAGTGCGTAGTGCAGCACGATGGGATCCGGTCAGTGAACGGGTTCATGTTGGCCCCGAAGCGCAAAACAGTCTGTGCGGCAGCGAACGCTGGCTTTCATTCGCGAGAGTGCGCTGGCAGACAGACCAAGCCCCTTTCTCTGCGCACACTCAGCTTCGTTGAGGTCGACGCAAGCCGCTTTTACAGGTCCGAGAGTAGCTGTATGTCCCCAACTTCCAGGAGCCCCCGCATGAACAACCTTTCCATTGATCGTCCCACCGCCATACGGTATTTGGTGCTGCTCGGCGCGTTGACATTGGGCGCCTGCGCCAGCACGCCTCCACCAGTGGAAAAGATGGCTGTGGCCGAGGCTGCGGTGCAGCGTGCCAGCACGGCCAGCACCAGCGAATCCGCGCCTGCCGAATTGGGCGTTGCCGTGGCCAAGATGGCCAGCGCCCGCAGCGCGCTGGCCGCCGGCGACCCTTTGCGCGCAGGCCGGCTCGCGGACGAGGCCACGCTGGACGCGCGCTTTGCGGACATGCGGGCCCAGTCTGTGCGCTCGATCTCGGCGGCCCGCGAAAGCGAAGAAGCTGCACGCGTGCTGCGAGAGGAACTCAGTCGCAAGACTTTGCGCTGAAATCCTTGCCACTCTTCCACACCACACCACACCACAAGAAGCACCATGACCATGACCGCTACCAACGTATCGCGCCGTACCCGGCTCGCTCGCGCAGCCTGGGCCGCCGTCACCTTCGCCAGTCTGGCTGCATGCAGTGCGATGCCGCAACGCAATGCCGCGCTGGATCAGGCGCGTGAACGCTTTCAAAGCGCACAAAGCCAGAACCAGATCGCCACGCTGGCCGCCGATGAACTCAAGCGCGCCGGGGAAGCACTGCGAGCTGCCGAGCAGGCCAACAACAACGGCGACACGCTTGCCACTGTGGACCACCTGGCCTATCTGGCGAGCCAGAGCGTGGCGCTTGCCGAAGAGACCGCTACCAGCCGAGCCGCGCAGGCGGTCACCGCCGGTGCAAGCGCCGAGCGTGACCGCATGCGCCTGGCGCTGCGCACGCAGGAGACCGAGGCCGTGCAGCGCCAGCTCGCGATCACACAGGCCAGCAATGCGCGCACCGAGCAGCAACTGAACCAGCAGCTCAGCACGGCGCAGCGCAACGAGGCCCGCACGAGCGCCGAGCTGGCAGAAACCGAGGCGGCGGCACAAGTCGACCGGGCCCGGCTCGCGCAGCGCAATGCGCAGGTGGACGACCTGCAGTCGCAGCTCAACCAGCTCAACGCGCGCGTCACCGAGCGCGGCGTGGTCGTGACCCTGGGCGATGTGCTGTTCGACAGCGGCCGCGCAGGACTGAAGGACGGCAGCAACGGGACCCTGGCCAAGCTGGCCGACTTCCTGAAACGCAACCCGCAACGCAATGCAGCCATCGAAGGCTACACAGACAGCGTGGGCACAAGCTCCAGCAACCTGGACCTGGCCGAGAGGCGCGCCAGCAACGTCAAAGGCGCGCTGCAGCAGATGGGTGTGCCTGCTGATCGTCTGAGCACGATGGCTATTGGCGAAGAGCATCCGGTCGCCGACAACAGCACCGCTGCCGGGCGCCAGATGAATCGCCGCGTCGAAGTGATCTTCTCGCCTTCGGCTGGCGACCTGCTGATGAAGTGACCCTGCACCACGCACCACCCTTGACCCGTGCAAACGGCCCCCGGCTTTTATTTCCCCGCAAGCGTCAACCCTTCCAGGGCTGGCTTGCCCTCAACCCAGAAAGACACACCATGAACAACCTGCTCTCACGTCGACTGACCCAGCTCTGCATCGGCGTTGCCGTAGTCACCATGAGCGCCTGCGCCTCTACCCGCACCCAGGAGGGTGTGGGCGAGTACGTGGACGACACCGTCATCACCACCAAGGTCAAGGCGGCGATCTTCAACGATCCTTCGCTCAAGTCGTCGGAGGTCAACGTGGAGACGTTCAAGGGCCGCGTGCAACTCAGCGGCTTCGTCAACTCGAGGGCCGACATGGACAAGGCCGCGATGCTGGCGCGTGAAACCAAGGGCGTGACTTCGGTCGCCAACGATATGCGCATGAAGTAAAGCTCCAGACTTTCAGGGCCCATGGCTCGAGCCCTGATGACCGAGGAGACGTCTCCACCGCCCGTGCTGCAACGTTCCGCGGCAGGGCTGTGGGAGCTGTCGAGCGCGTGGACTGCGCCTGGAGTGCCGCAGCCTCCGCCGAGAAGGGGGCTCTTCGAACGCGTCGGGCGCGACACGGTGGCCGCAGCGGGCCAGGCGCTGGCGCTGCTGGCCTTCGTGGGCGAGGTCACGATGGCGGCGCTGGGCACGCTGGCCCACCCGCAGCGCATGCGCTGGCGCACCATGCTGCATCATATCCAGCGCGGCGGCTTCGATGCGCTGCCCATCATCGGCCTGATGTCGTTCCTGATTGGCGTGGTTGTGGCCTACCAGGGCGCAGACCAGTTACGCAACTACGGCGCCAACATCTTCGTCGTCGACCTCGTGGGCCACGCGATGCTGCGCGAGTTTGCGCCCTTGATGAGCGCGATCATCGTCGCCGGTCGTTCGGGCTCGGCCTTTGCCGCGCAGATCGGCACCATGGTCGTCAACGAAGAGATCGACGCCATGCGCACGCTGGCCATCGATCCACTAGAGCTGCTGGTGCTGCCCAAGCTGCTGGCGCTGGCCGTGGCGCTGCCATTGCTGACGGTGTTTGCCGACATTACCGGCGTCTTCGGTGGCATGGTCATGGCGGCGTCGCAGCTAGGCATCGGCTTCCCCGAGTTCCTCGACCGCTTCGGCCGCGAGATGCAGGGTTCCACTCTGCTCGTGGGCATCGGCAAGTCGCTGGTGTTCGCTGTCATCATCGTGCTCATCGGCTGCTTCCAGGGCTTTCGCACCCGCGGCAGCGCTGACAGCGTGGGCCGCCAGACCACGCTCAGCGTCGTGCAGGCCATCTTCATGGTCATCGTCGCCGACGCGCTGTTCTCCGTCGTCTTCAACTGGCTGGACCTGTAGCGTGAGCGGCGCCGCCGACCTGGTCATCAAGGTGCGCAAGCTGTGCACCCGGTTCGGCAGCCATGTCGTTCACGACCAGCTCGACCTGGACGTGCGCCGAGGCGAGATCCTGGCCATTGCCGGCGGCAGCGGGTCCGGCAAATCGGTGCTGCTGCGCGAGATGATCCTGCTGCAACGAGCCACCTCGGGCACGCTGAGCCTGTTCGGCCGTGACATCGACACGCTGCAGGCCGAAGACGCCAAGACGCTGCGCCAGCGCTGGGGCGTGATGTTCCAGCGCGGCGGCCTCTTCAGCGCGCTGACGGTGCGCGAGAACGTCGGCTTGCCGCTGCGCGAACACAGCCGGCTCGACGACACCGTGATCGACGGCATCGCGGAGAGCAAGCTCGCGCTCACCGGCCTGGCGCCCGACGCGGGCCTGAAGCTGCCCGATGAACTGAGCGGCGGCATGCTCAAGCGCGCCAGCCTGGCTCGCGCGCTGGCGCTGGACCCCGAATTGCTCTTCCTGGACGAGCCCACCTCGGGCCTGGACCCGGCCAGCTCCGCCGGTGTCGACGAGCTGATCCTGCGCACCCACGGGTTGACGGCCAAGACCATCGTCATGATCACCCACGACCTCGATCTGCTGTGGCGGGTGAGCGACCGCGTGGCCGTGCTCGGCGAAGGGCGTGTGCTGGCCAGCGGCACCATGGAAGAGCTGTCGCAGCATGCCCATCCCATCGTGCAGGCCTACTTCGTGGACCGGCGCACGCGCCCGCCCAGGCAACTCGTGAGCTGAAGCTGCATGGAAGACAAGGTCAACTACACGCTCGTCGGCGCCTTCGTGCTGGTCCTGGGTGCGGCGCTGGTCGCGGGCGTGCTGTGGCTGGCCGCCGGGCTGGGCGGCCAGACGCAGCTCGACCCTTATGGTTCGGTGATGAACGAGTCGGTCGCCGGCCTCAGCCTGGACGCGCCGGTCAAGTACCTGGGCGTGGATGTGGGCAAGGTCAAGCAGATCCGCATAGACCCGCAGAACTCACGCCAGGTGCTGCTGAAATTCATGATCGAGCGCGGCACGCCGGTCAAGCAAGACAGCGAGGCGGTGCTCAAGACGCAGGGCTTGACGGGCATTGCCTATGTCGAGCTGAGCGGCGGCAGCGAAGGCTCGCCACCGCTGCTGGCCACCGAGGCCAACCCGGTGCCGTGGATCCGCTCCAAGCCCTCGCTGAGCGCGCGGCTCGAGAACGTGCTGGGCGGTGTGCTCACAGGTCTGGACCAGCTGTCAGGCAACCTCAATGCGGTGTTCGATGACGGCAATCGCGCGGCCCTTAAGCAGACGCTTGCCGGCCTGGCCACAGTGGCCCAGACCCTGGCGGCACAGCAAGGCGCCATCAGTGCCGGCGTGAAGGACGCTGCGCGCACCGCGCGAGTGCTGGCCCAGGCCAGCGAGCAAGTCGGCCCGGCGCTGGAGCGCATCACGGCCAGCGCCGATGCGGTAGACGTCGCGAGCACCAATGCCGGGAAGGCGGTTGACAAGGCCGCTGGGGCCGTCGACAAGGCGGCGCAGTCCGCCGACGGGGGCATACAGCAACTGCGCAGCGAAACCCTGCCCGAACTGGGGCGTCTGATCACCGAACTCGACCAGCTGGCGACATCGCTGCGCCACCTGAGCGAGCAGACCGAACGCAACCCCAGCAGCCTGCTGGTGGGCGGACCAAAGCGGCGCCCGGGCCCTGGGGAGCGCACCGCGCCATGAGTCGTCGTCATCCGCAACGGGCGAGTCTGGTCGACCGTTTCTTCGGCACCCGGCTCATGTGCCTGATGCTGTTGTTGGTGTCGAGCGGCTGCGCTTCGGGCTTGTTTCCGAAGCCGCAGGCGCAAGCCACGCTGCTGGCGCTGGAAGATCAGGGCCTGAGCGCAGGGTCGACAGCGCGCGCTGCATTGCCGCTGACGCTGGTGGTCGAAGTCCCGCGTGCAGCGGCCGGCTATGACACACGCAATATGGCATACCTGCGCCGCGCGCACGAGATCGAGTATTTCGCTGTGCACCAGTGGGTGGACACCCCGGCGCAGATGCTGGCCCCGCTGATGACGCAGGCGCTACGGCGCAGCGGCGTCGTGCGCGCCGCGGTTCTGGCGCCCACCGCAGCCGTGGGTGAGCTTCGGCTGGAGTCCGAGCTGGTGCGCCTGCAACAGGACTTCAGGCACACGCCCAGCCAGGTGCGCCTGACCGTGCGCGTCCTGCTGGTGCACGCGCCGACGCGCCGCGCGCTGGCATGGCGCGAGTTGGATGTCAGCACCGTGTCAGCCAGCGAAGACCCCTATGGCGGCGCCGTGGCGGCCAGCGCCGCAGTGACGCGGCTCCTGCAGCAGTTGGTGATATTTGTGGATGAGGCCGCTCCGCGCTAGATGTTCGCCAGCGCACAGTGCAGCGCGTCGATGTCGGCCACAGTCGCAGCACCCGCTTTTGCGTATCGGAGTCGAAGCTTGCACGCGAGCGCACCGAACCGCCTGATCGCCGCCTTGCCGACCCTCGAGCGTCGGCGTCTTCTCGCGTTGTGCGAGCTTGTGCACCTGCCGCTGGAGCAGGTGCTGTGCAAGCCTGGCGAGATCACGCGGCACGTCTACTTTCCGCTCGACAGTTTTATTTCCTTGATCGCCGAGGTTGACGCCGAGCGTGGCCTGGAAGTGGGCATGGCCGGCCGCGAAGGCATGCTTGGCGTACAACTGGTGCTGGGCGTCCCGCGCGAGCCACTGAAGGCGCTGGTGCAGGGCGAAGGCAGTGCGTTGCGCATCGCGGCGGAGCCGTTTCGTGCCGAGTTCGCGCGCAGCCCGGCGTTGCAGCAGCGACTGCACAAGTACGTCAGCGTGTTGATGGCGCAAAGCGCGACTGCCGCCGCCTGCCTGCGCTATCACGCGATCGGGCCGCGTCTGGCACGCTGGCTGCTGATGACGCAAGACCGCGCGGGCGCCAGCCACTTCACTCTCACCCATGTGTTCGTGGCCACCATGCTCGGTGTGCGCCGCGTGGGCGTGACCAAGGCCGCGGGCGGTTTGCAGAAGCTGGGGCTGATCGACTACCACCGCGGACACTTGACGGTGCTGGATCGCCCCGGCCTGCTGGCGGCCTCATGCAGTTGTTATGCGGCCGGAGAGCGCACCTACGCGCAGGCGCTCGGAACGCGCCGCTGAGCCCGAAGCGGCGCATTCAGCGCAAGCTGCCGGAGCGGCGCAGCTGACTGCGCTTCCTGCGCACGGTCGCCGGGCCGGGCAAGTGAACGCACGCCTGTGTAGGGGGGCTAGTGCGCGATCAGTGGGCTACCGCACAGACCGCGTCGTCAATGCAGCCGCACATTGGCGGGTGCTGGCCTTGCGGCCGCTGCCACCATGGAAACCTGACATGCCGCCAACAGGTTCGCCAGTCCTTGCGGCAACGCAATGCGATGAACCCCCTCACTCTGACGTCGCGCCCGGTGCAACCCGCCCCGCTTCCCTGACCGGCGAACTGCCCGATCCCCGGACTGTGTTCGACTCCCTGGTCGATGCGCTCATCGTCATCGACACCGCCGGCCTCATCTCGGACGTCAACCTTCAGACCGAACGGCTCACGGGCCGTCGGCGCGCAGATCTTGTCGGCACGCCGTTCAAGGATTGCTTCACCGAGCCGCAGCGGGCGCAAGACTGCTTCGAACGTGTGCTCGCTGACGCAAAGGCCGTCAACCAGGAGCTGACGGTCAATGCAGGCGGCTGTGCCCTGACCGTGGTGTCGTGCGATGCCAGCGCCTGGTACGGCAGCGATCACAGGCTTTGCGGCGTGGTGGCCACCGCGCGCGACCTCACCGAGCGCAAACGCGCAGATCATGTTCTGGACAGCGCGCATGGTGAGCTCAACAGCGCCAAGTTGGCCGCAGAGCTTGCCAGCCAGGCGAAGTCGGAGTTCCTGTCCAGCATGAGCCATGAACTACGCTCGCCGCTGAATGCCATCCTGGGCTTCGCGCAGTTGCTCGACACCGGCGAGCCGCCGCCGACGCCGCTGCAGAAAGACAGCGTCGACCAGATTCTTCACGCCGGCTGGTACCTGCTCGAGCTGATCAACGAGATCCTTGACCTCTCGCTCATCGAGTCGGGCAAGCTGACCCTGTCCTTCGAGCCCGTCGCGCTGGCCGAGCTGTTGCTCGACTGCCATTCGATGATCGAGCCGCATGCCAGGAGCAGCGGCGTCGGCGTCGTCTTCGCCGTGCCCGAGGCGCCGCTGATCGTGCGCGCCGACCGCACGCGGCTCAAGCAGGTGCTGATCAACCTGCTGTCCAACGCCATCAAGTACAACCGGCCGGGCGGCACCGTGGAGGTGACCAGCGAGTGTGGTGAAGGCGGGCATGTTCGCGTGTCCGTGCGCGACACCGGGCTCGGGCTGTCGCCGTCGCAGCTGAGCCAGCTGTTCCAGCCCTTCAACCGATTGGGGCAGGAGGCCGGCGCCGAGGAAGGGACGGGCATCGGCCTGGTGGTGTGCAAGCGGCTGACCGAAATCATGGGCGGCAGCATCGGCGCATCCAGCACGGTGGGCGAGGGCAGCACCTTCTGGGTCGAGCTGGATGCCAGCGCGTCGAACGCCGAGGCGGCAGAGGCGGCGGAGGCGGTCGACGCCATCATGCCGGCAGCGGGCCTGGAGCGCGCCGTGGGCACCCCGGTGCGCACCGTGCTTTACGTCGAGGACAACCCGGCCAACCTGTTGCTGGTGTCGCGGCTGCTGGCGCGCCGCACCGACCTTCAGCTCATCTGCGCCAAAGACGGCCGCAGTGGCATCGAGCTGGCGCGTGCAGCGCAGCCGCAGGTCATCCTGATGGACATCAATCTGCCCGGCATCAGCGGCCTGACGGCCTTGCACATCCTGGCCCGTGACCCCGACACGGCGCATATCCCGGTGCTGGCACTCAGCGCCAATGCCATGCCCAGGGACATCGACAAGGGCCTGGCGGCGGGCTTCTTCTGCTACCTCACCAAACCCATCAAGCTGGACGAATTCACGCAGGCGCTGGACCAGGCCCTGGATCACAGCCAAGCGCTGGCACATCGCCCGCAAGCCAAGCCCACGGAGGCCGATTGAAATCCATCGACAGAGACATCAACGACGCCAGCATCCTGATCGTCGACGATCAAGCGCCCAACGTGCAGTTGCTCAGCCGCCTGCTGCGCGAGTCGGGCTACAGCCGGGTCAGCAGCACCATGAACCCGCTGGAGGTGTGCGCGCTGCACCGCGAGCACGGCTTCGACCTCATCCTGCTGGACCTGCAGATGCCGGCCATGGACGGCTTCGCAGTCATGGAAACCCTGAAGACCAACACCACCGACGGCTACCTGCCGGTGATCGTGCTCACCGCCCAGCCGGGCCACAAGCTGCGTGCGCTGAACGCCGGCGCCAAGGACTTCATCAGCAAACCCTTCGATCTGCTGGAGGTGAAGACGCGCATCCACAACATGCTCGAAGTGCGGCTGCTGTACCGGGCATTGGAAGCGCAGAACCAGCACCTGGAGCGCCTGGTGCTCGAGCGCACCGCGGAGCTGCGCGAAAGCGAAGCCCGCTACCGCAGCCTGACCGAGCTGGCTTCCGACTGGTACTGGGAGCAGGACGAACACGGCGAGTTCACCAAGGTCTCGGGCCCGGTGATGGAGATGCTGGGCATCCGGGTCTCGACGCTGCAGGGCGATGGCGGTGCCGGCACCGATGAAGCCTGGGCCGCGCGCTGGGGCGCGGGTTGGGACTCCGCCGAGCGCCTGGCGCTGCAAGCGCGCATCGAAGCGCGGCAGCCTTTCCTGGACTTCGCCTTGCACCGGATCAATGGCGACGGCTCTTTGCAGCGCTTTCGCGTCAGCGGCCAGCCGATGTTCGATCAGTCCTGCCGCTTTCTGGGCTACCGCGGCGTGGGCGTGGAAACGGCGGCCGGCGCATGAATGCCGCCAAGACAGCTGACTTCGATCCGCGGCAGAACGACCTGCTGGCGGCCCTGCCTGCCGACGACCTGGCGAAGCTCGCGGCCGATCTGGAGCGCGTGCCCATGCGCCTGGGCGACATGTTGTACGAGCCTGGCGTGCTGTTGCGCCACGCCTACTTTCCGGCCACGGCGGTGGTGTCCTTGCACTATGTCACGGCCAGTGGTGCTTCGGCTGAAACCACAGGCGTCGGCCACGAAGGCGTAGTCGGCATTCCGCTGTTCATGGGCGGCCAGACCACGGCCAGTTCGGCCGTGGTGCACACCGGGGGCATGGGTTGGCGGCTGGACCGCCATCTGCTGGTGCAGGAATTTGCGCGCGGCGGCGCCCTTCAGCGGGCCTTGCTGCGCTACACGCAGGCGCTGATGACGCAGATTTCGCAAACGGCCGCCTGCTACCGCCACCACAACGTGGAGCAGCAGCTCAGCGGCTGGCTTATGGCCACGGCCGATCGCATGGTGGCCGGTTCCCCCTCCGGCGCGCCACCTGCAGAGCTGGTGATGACGCAGGAACTGCTGGCCAGCTTGTTGGGCGTGCGCAGAGAAAGCATCACGCAGGCCGCAGGCAGGCTGCAGGGGCTGGGCCTCATCCGTTACCGGCGCGGCCACATCTCGGTCATCAACGCGGCCGGCCTGCGCACGCAGGCCTGCGAGTGCTACGGCGTGGTCAAGGCCGAGCTGCGACGCCTGGCGCTGCAGACGCAGGCCGCGCACCGCGCCTCGGGCGCCTTGGCCCGCGTCTGATCGGCGGCCTGACCGCAGGTCGGCGGCGACGGCACAAGAGGAGCGTTCTCAATTTCGGTCGCGAATATTGCAGGCGCGTCAATCACCGTACAGTTCGTATGACATCCGGCTCTGCCACCTTATCCATCGGAGAACGAACCTGACTACCGTCTCCATCCCCCAGGCCAACCATTTGCTGGCCGCATTGCCCGCCGCCGAACTGGCGCGATGGCAGCCGCATCTGGAAAAGGTGGACATGCCGCTGGGCCGCGTGCTGTACGAATCGGGGCAGACGCTGAGCCATGTCTACTTTCCCACCACCGCCATCGTCTCCTTGCTGTACGTGATGGAAAACGGTGCCTCGGCCGAGATCGGCGTGGTGGGCAACGAAGGCGTGGTCGGGGTGTCGCTGTTCATGGGCGGTGAGTCCACACCCAGCCGCGCGGTGGTGCAGAGCGCAGGCCAGGGCTGGCGCCTGAATTCAGTGGTCCTGAAAACCGGGTTCAACAACTCCGGCCCGGTAATGCACCTTCTGCTGCGCTACACGCAGGCCTTGATCACGCAGATGGCGCAGACGGCTGTGTGCAACCGCCATCACACACTGGATCAGCAACTGTGCCGCTGGTTGCTGCTGAGCCTGGACCGGCTGGACCGCCTCGAGCTGTTGATGACGCAGGAACTCATCGCCAACATGCTCGGCGTGCGCCGAGAAGGGGTGACCGAGGCGGCGCTGAATCTGCAGAAGGTCGGACTCATCCGCTATTCGCGCGGCCATATCACGGTGCTCGATCGACCCGGTCTCGAGAAGCGCAGTTGCGAGTGCTATGCGGTGGTGAAGAAGGAGTACGACCGCTTGCTGCCAGAGCACGCAGCGACCTGAGTTCTCACTGGGTCGGCTGAGCATCCGCCGGGGCCGCGCCCCGGCCGGCGCCGGCCTCAGTGCCCGACTTCCATCGCACCGAGCGCAGCCAGCGCAGCCGCCTGGATCGACAGCCGGTGCGGCGCATACCAGGCTCGAAGGCGCGCTCCGATCGCCTGGGCGTCTTGCGGGTTCCGGCGCAGCGTCTCGAAGCTGTGCGCGCAGACGAAGTGACTGCCGGCGCGCAGGCCGTCGGCGTCGTCGCCGCTGAGCTCCAGGTTGATCGGCGCGCAGCCGTGGGCGGCGTAGGCTGCGAAAACCGACGACTTGGCCAGCAGATGGCGCGGATAGGCGATCAGCCCGAAGCGGCTGCCTTGCAGCAGCGCGCTGATTGCCGTGGGTTCGAGATGCCCCGCGAACTCGTGCCGGATGCCGCCGGCACGCCGACCTGCGTGGCCTGCGCCCACCTCGATCAGTTCATCGATGCCCAGTGCGGGCAACAACTGCCGAGCGAGCGCGCTGCGCTGCAGCGCATCGAGCGCGCGTCGCCTGCTGGCTTCTCCGCCGAAGACGATCAGTCGGTTGCTTCGCTCGGCCCACGGCGCGGCAGCCCGGCGGTCGGGGATGTTGCTGAAGACGGGGGCGACATGCATCGGCTTGCCGGCTGCGCCATGAGTCGTCAACCACTGCGCATGGGCGGCGGTGGAAGTCCAGCAGGCGTCGGCCAGAACCGCGAGTTCTTGCGCGATGCGCTCCTGCACGCCCGACAGCCAGAAGGCCGAGCGCCACGGCGGGCCGCTGGCGAACAGTTCGTGGAACACGACGACGATGCGCGGCGGCGGCGACAGCTCACGCCTCCAGCGCCGCACCGCCCGCACCAGCCAGCCGCACAGCCCCCGCCGGGCGTAGCCGTAGCCGGAGAAGTGCAGCACCACCGTAGAGTCCAGCGCTGAAACCGACGCACCCGTCGACCAGTCGGCCAGGCTCGTCGGGCTGGTGTCGAGGCGCACCAACGGCAACACGCGGCAGTCGAATCCGGCCACCTGCCACGCCTCGTGAAGCGCCATCGCGCAGTCGCGCACGCCCCCAACGCCGCAGGGGATGATCTGCACCACGCGGTGGGTGGGTGCGGCCAACACCTTTGCCCGCCGCGCTCAGCGCTGCACGGTCGTGGCGTTCAGGCTGTTGGCCACCCCGACCTCGAAGCTGAGCACCTGGGCACCCGTGTCCTGCACGCTGCCGTCCAGCAGCCGAGCCACGTACAGGCCGAAGAAACTGCCCGGGCCGCTGGTGGTGTTGGCGTAGACGATGTCCTGGCCGAACGCCGACACACCAGGCAATGGGCCCAGTGTGGTGGCGCTGCGCGTCGCGGTGTCGTAGGAGATCAGCGTGGTGTCGCCGAAACCGCGCGAGCCGAAGCCGCTGACGAAGACGAACCGCGCCCGGTTCTCGCTGGTGTTGAAGAAGCGGGTCGTGGCCTCGGGCTGCAGCAGCGGGTAGCCGCCGGTGCTGGTGCTGTACAGCCGCGTGCCGGCTTCGTCGATGAACTCGATCGCGTAGCCGACGCTGGCGCTGCCGATGTTGACGGCGCGGAACACCTGATGCACCGCGTTGGCGCTGGCCAGCACGATGCTCAGCGTTGTGCCCGGTGTCGATTCGAGCGTCTGTACCTGGCCGGGGCTGCTCTTGCCGATCGACAGCAGGCGGTTGCCCTGCAGGCCGAGCACACTGACGTACAGCCGCGTGGTGCCCATCGCGGTGTTGCTGATGGCGCCGTCTCCGGCGGCCAGCACGCTGGCGCTGCCGCTGGCGCGCACCACCTTGAGCACGCTCCAGCGGCCGGCGTTGGTATTGGTGCTGTTGCGAAAGGCATAGAAGCTGTCGCCGTCGAAGCCCATCGGCTGCCAGCTGCCGCCCCCGGTCAGGGCACTGTCCAGCGGCCGCACGGACACGCTGGCGGCGCTGCCGAAGTCGATCAGGGCGAGCCGTTGCCCGTCGTCGGCCAGCGCTGCGTTGGGCGCCGACAGCAGCACGCTGGTGAACGCCGGCTCGCCCGCCGAGCGCAGGTTTGCCGTGCTGCCGACGCCGCCGGCGGGCGGTGTCCAGAAGACCACGCGGTTGGCGTAGATCCAGCCGCGCGGCGCCAGCGTGGCGGGGTCGCGCGTGGCGGCCAGCGGGCCTTCGCTCAGGCTGCTCAGCCGGGGTGTGCCGCTGCTGTCGAGTGCGAGTTCCGCCTGCCCGTCGTCAGCGCTGTCGCAGCGCCCGTCGGCCCCCGCGGTGCGCAGCACGAAACGCGAGTTGAAGGGCTGTGCATGGTCGTTCGCGTCGATGCCTTCGACGAAGCGGCAGACTGTGGTCGATTGCGCGCGCCGCACCCGTGACGCGGGCGCGCTGCCGTTTGCGTCCAGCGGCAACGCCCGCACGTCGCCCGCGGCGACGTACAGCAGCGTGTGTGCACGCAGCCCGGTGACCCGTGCCGTGACCGCCTCGACGCTGCCGGTGGTGACGAGCCGCACATCGCCGAGCACTGCGCTGGGCGGCTCCACCAGGTACTCGACGCCCGGCTCTTGCGGATGGATCAGCGAGAGCCCGAAGCGTGGCGCAGCGGCGCTGCCCTGCGTCTTCAGGACCCAGCTATAGAGGCCCGTGGCAGGTGGTGTGAAGCCCGGCGCGGCGTTGTCGCCGCCGCCGCAACCGGCAGCGGCGAAGCCGACGACCAGGGCGACCAGGCCCGCCCGTGCGGTGGACAACAGCGATCGGCGGCGGGTGTGTTCAGGCATGCGCGACATGGCGGGCAGGAGGCCCGCAAACGAGTGAAGGGCCGGGCGCAGGCGACACGCCCACTGGCCCGGCGATCTGGTCAGGTTACGGGCACGACATGACAGTTCACTCACCCGCGCCTGCGCCGAACGGGTGCCGGCGCTGGCGTCAGGCTCATCCATCGCGCGCCGGCCTGCGGGACCAAGGCCACCGCCGCGAGGGCTCGGCGGGCGGGCTGAGCACCGATCCGATCAGGTTGAACGGCGTCAGCAGTTCGGTGGCCGTCTCCAGGTCGCTCAGCGCCGTGCGGCCTTCCTCGACCACCATCAGCGTGGCCTGCATCTGCGGCAGGAAGGTCACCGCGTCGGCGCGGTCAAGCAGCGCCGGCAGGTCGAAGATGACGATGCGGTCGGCGTAACGCTGGCGCAATTCCTGCACCAGTTGCTGCGCCGCCCGGGTGGCCAGCAACTCGGCCGAATCCACGCCCGCGCCCTGGCCCGCAGGCAGCAGCACGAAGCGCTCGACACCCGGGTTCAGCAGCAGATCGGCCAGCGGCGCGCCCTGGCTGAGGTGCTCACCCAGGCCACGCAACTCGGGCAAGCCGAACAGGCGCTGCACGCCCTGTCCGCTCAGATCGGCGTCGACCAGCAGCACGGCCGAGTCGTACTCGGCCGCAATCGTCAAGGCCAGGTTCAGCGCGGTCAGTGACTTGCTCCCGGTCGGTCGCGCGCTCGTCACGGCCAGCAGGTTGTGGCCATCCTGGCGCAGGCGCTGCATCACCTGCGTGCGCAGCATCCTGAAGGTCTCTGCCAGCGATGATCGGTCGCGGCGCACCACCCCCGGGCGCAACTGCAGCCGCGCCCAGGCGTCGGCACGCACGCGGGTATGCGTGTACTCGATATGCAGCGGCGCGGGCTTCAACGCCGTCGCCGCGTCTTGTGCCGCGCCGGCGGGTTGCATTGCATGAAGACGCGGCGCGGCCAGCGGCTCGCTCTCGAACGGGTCCGGCTCGCTCATCAGGAGCGAGGGTCCGCTGCGGCCGGCCTGCGCACGCACGTGCTCACCCGCCCAGCCGCCGCAGCAGGCTGAACCACGCCACGTCCAGCGGCAGGACGAAGTAGTGCATCGCTGCAAGGCCGGCGGCGCCGATCAGCAGCGCCAGCACGGCCAGCGCCTGGGCCACGCGGCGGTTTGAAAGGCGGCCGGTCAGGCCGGCCCGCACAGCGCCGCGCGGCGCCGCGGCCGGCAGCACCGCCAGCACGGGCACGCGCGTCACGCGCGCCACCGACTTGACGCCGTAGACACCCTGGTCGAGCGACTCGCGCAGGGCCGCCACGGCCACGCTGGCCAGCAGCGACAGCACGACGCCGATCCAGGCGATGGCCGCGCGATTGGGCCGCTGCGGCTTCTCGGGGTAGATCGGCGGCTCGATCAGCGTGAAGCGCTCCGCCTTGCGCCCGCGTTCGAGTTGCTCGGCCACCTGCGCCTGGGCCTGCTTCTCGCGCATCTCGCGAAAGCGCGCGCGTGAACTGTCCAGATCGCGCGACAGCGCCAGGAACTCGCGCTCCACCTCCGGCGCCTGCGACAGCCTGAGGTCGATCTGCTCGACCTTGGCCTTGACGACGTCGCGCTCGGCACGCAGCGCCTGCGCCTGCGCGGCGCTGCCCTGCAACTGGGCGTTCAGGTTGATGTAGGCCGGGTTGTCGGGCCGGCGCGGCGCGCTGACCGACGGCCTGGGCAAGGCCGGGTTGTCGGCGCCGGCGCGCATCGCGCTCTCGACGCCGGCGTAAGCGCGCTTGAGCTTGACGACATCCGGGTGCTCGTCGGAATAGCGCTGGCGCAGCGTGGCCAGGGTGTTGCGCAGTTCGGCCAGGCGGGTCTCGCGGTCGGCCGCGTCCCACTGCAGCCCGGTCTCCTGCTTGAAGGCAGCGATCTCGCGCTTGAGGCGCCGCACGTCGGGGTGGTCGTCGCTGTACAGCCCGGTCAGGCTGATCAGTTGCACCTGCAGCGCGCGCAACCGGTCCTCGGGCTCGAGCACCGCACCGCCGCTGCCCTGCACTGGCGCGCTGGGGCGCGTCTCGGCCAGTTGCGCCTGCAACATCTGGCGGCGCTCTTCGACGAACAGGATCTCGCGCTCGAGCCGCTGCAGGTCGGCCAGCTGTCGCTCGCTGATCACCTGGTTGGCCAGGTTCGTCTCCGGCAGCCGGCCCTGGTTGCGGCGCTTGAACTCCGACAGCCGGGCTTCCAGGCCAGAGACGTAGTCGCTGATGCGCGCCAGCTCGTCGTCGAGGAAGCTGGTGGTCTCGGCCGCCTTCTGCTGGCGGTTCTTGACGTTTTCGTTGAGGAACAGCGTCACCAACTCGTTGGCGATCTTCTGCGCGTTGGCCGCCACCTCGCTGTCGTACGACAACGTGAAGGCAATCGTGCTTCTGACCGGCGAGCCCGTGCGGCGGTCGGTGACGTCGGCGCTGATCGGCGTGATCCGGATGTCGCGCCGCATGCGATCGATGATGTCCTCGCTGCTGGCGCGCAGACGGTCGCTGCCGTAGAGCTGATTGCGCTCGACCAGCTCGAGCAGCGTCGAGCGCGTCATCACCTGCTGCGTGATGACCTGGATGCGCTCGTCGGCGTAGCTGGTGACCGTGGAGCGAACCAGTTCCTGCGGGATCTCCTGCTCCTTGATCAGGATCGTGGCCGTGGAGCGGTAGACCGACGGCAGCAGCCAGGCCACCAGCAGGCTGACAGTCAGCAGCAGGGCGAACACGCCGAGCAGCACCTGGCGGCGGCGGCGCAGCACCCGCAGGATGTCGGCCAGGCTGCGCTCGGCGTCTTCCAGCGGCGGTGCGCCGACGAACGGGTTGTACTGCAGCGTGGACATGGCTGGAGCCTTCAGCGCTGGGCGTAGCGCCGCGGCGGCTCGAAGGCCAGACTGATCCACAGGCCGTTGGACTGCGCCCGTGCCGCGCCCTGCGGATCGCGCAGGCGCCGCGCCTGCGCGCCCACCTGCAGGCTCAGGTTCTCGGCCAGCCGCGCCGAGAGCACCAGTGCCAGCACGCCGAGCTGCGGCCGGGCCCCGCTGCCGCCGGCCGCCGGCCCGGGATAGACCACCCGGTTGAGATCGGCGCTCGCCAGTACGCTGAGCTGCTCGCCCAGGGCGCGGCTGGCTTGCAGGTTGAAGGTGTCCGAGCGTGCCACCACGCCCACGCCGGCCGGTGCCAGCGCACGCGACGCCGCCAGCCGCAGATCGCCGCGCTCGTCGGTCCGCCAGACGTGGCTGGCGCTGAACTGCCAGCCCTGCTCCTGGCTGCGTCCGTGGCCCTGCACGGTCAGCGGTTCAGCCAGCCCCGCGTCGCAGAAAGACGGCGGCAGCGGGCACACGCGCAGCAGCACCCGGCTGCTGCGCAGCGTGCGGTAGTGGCCGAGGCTGAGCACCCCCACCGACGCGTCGGCACCGGCCTGCGACAGGCCCAGCACCAGGCTGTCGGTGCGTGAGCTGCTGCTGCCATCCGGCAGCGTGCGAAAGCGCGCGCTGCTGCCCTGCAGGCTCAGCGTCAGGCGCTCGTCGAGCCGCCGTGTCAGACCGGCGAGCAGCGTCGAGTTGCGGTAGTCCACGGCCGTGCTCAAGTTGCTGCCGTGCTGCGTGGTGACGGCGCTCAGGCTCCACTGCACCGCGCTCGTCTCGCTCAGCGCATGCGTCCAGCCGGCGCCTGCGGCCAGTGCGCGGCGCCAGCCGCGGCCCAGACCCAGGTCGAGGCTGCCGCGGCTGGGGTCGTCGGTCTGCGTTTGCTGCCACTGCAGCGACAGGTTGACCAAATCGCGCGGCTGGCTCCAGGTCTGGCCCAGGCCCAGGCTGGCGCCGACGCGCCGCGGCAGCGCGTCCCGGTCGGCGTGGGTGAGCGTGGCCGACAGGTCCAGCCGGGTGGCGGTGTGCTCGGCCTGCCGCGCTGCGGCCAGCGTGCCGCCGAACTGCTGTCTGAAGCTGGCCGCGCCAGGCCGCGCGTCCAGCGCCGGGTTGTCGTTGAGGTCCAGCCGCGCCTGCACCGTGTGGTCGACGGTCCACAGTGCCGCTGCTGCCGGTGCCGCGGCCGTCCACTGCAAGCCGATGCCGACGACTGCACCGACCAGCCTGATCGGCGCTGCACCGCGGCGGGTCATGGCACGAACAGCACATCACCGCTTTGCAACGTGATGTTCTGCGATAGATCGGTGCCTTTGCGCACGCGCGAGTACTGGAAGGGCAGTGCGACGTTGCGCCCGTCGATGCGGCGGATCACGCGGATCGAGTCCTCGGCGGCGAAGGGAGTCAGTCCGCCAGCCAGGCTCAGCGCCTGCAGTACGTCGATGCGGCGGCCCAGCGCATAGTCGCCGGGCTTGTTCACCCGGCCGAGCACGTAGATGCGGTAGCTCGCCACGCGCAGCACGGTGACCGTGACCACCGGGTCGGGCAGGAAGCGCTCCAGCCGCTTGGTCAGCGCCGCCTGCACATCAGCCGCGGTCATGCCCGCGACGATCATGTCGCCGGCTAGCGGGAAAGAGATGCCGCCGTCAGGGCGCACGAGCACGGTGGACTTCAGCGTGTCGTCGCGCCAGACCGCAATCTCCAGGCCGTCTTCCGGCCCGATGCGGTACGCCAGATCGGCCGGCGTCATCATGCCGGCACCAGGCGCTTCGCCCCACTGCAGCGGCCGACCGCTGGCCGACAGCGCAGGTGCCGGCGGCGGCTCGCGCACGAACGGCAGCCAGCCCGTGCCGGCGCAGCCGCTTAGAAGACCGAGCAGACCGATGATCGGCAGTCGAAGCGTACCGGCCCGGCCATGGCTGCGCCTGGTCAGGCGGGTCACGGCGGTCCTGGAGGCGCTTGCAGGGCGGGGCATCGGCGGCGGGTGCTCAACGTCCGGGTGCGGGCCGAAAACGCTCGGCGTCGGTCTTGTCGCGGTAGTCCTGAACCAGGTTGAACATCTGCACGTCGCCCAGGCCCAGCAACGGCTCCTGCTGTCGTGTGATCTCGCGCAGGCCCTTGTCGCGGTAGCGCTGCAGCAACCCGGCCCCCAGCACCACCAACCGCTCGTTCTTTGCGCTGCACTCGTCGAGCTGGGTGACTTGCTGGGCCAGGCGGACCTGCCACTGCCGATCAGAGGTCTCGCGCGCGCGGTTCGCGCCCTCGAGCGCTTGTGAGCGGGCGGCCAGCGCATCGGTGCCCGTGCGCTGCTGCTCGAGCAGTTGCTGCTGCAGACCCGCCACGCGCGTGCCCAGCGTGCTGCGCTCGGCCTCCACCGCGAGCCTGCTGTCCTCGGCCTGCTTCAACGACTGGCGCAGCTTGGTCGCGGCGCGTCTTTCAGCCTGCAGCTTCTTGTTCAAGCCCTCTCGTTCGCTGTCGCTTTGCGCCTTGGTCGACTGCGCGGCCTGCAGTTCTTGCTGCGCCGCCTGCAGTTGCAATTGCAGTCTTCGGACCGCACGCTGCTGGTCGGTGTTCTTGTCCTGTTGAGCCGACGCAGGGGCGGGGACGAGGCCGCACCACAGCACCGCCACGGCCATCCCGGCGACGAGGGCACGTCCGAGGGTCGGCAACGGCAACGCAGACGGAAGCAGTGTCTCGCGCATCGGGGCGGCGGCGTTCAATAGCGCACGTTGAGGTCAAGCTGGATCACGTCGACTGCCAGCGGCGGGCCGCTGATCGAGTCGCCGCTCAGCACACGCAGGTTCAGCGACGTGTTCTTGCCCAGGCCGTAGGTGCCGCCCAGCAGGTAACCCTTGGCGTCGGTGCCGCCCAGCCGGAAGTCGCTGTCGGTGAAGGCATCGGGCACCGCGTCGCGCTCGAGCCGCTTGTAGCCGGCGAAGACCTGCCAGTCGCCTGCGCGCACGACTTCGGGCGTGCCGACCGCCACGCGAAGCTGCCAGCCCAGCGTCTGCGCCGCCACGTCCACGCCGGTGCGTGCAGCGACGTCCTTGCGGCTGAAGCCGATGTTCTTCACCATGTCGGCGCTGGCCATCAGGCGCTTGTCACCGAACACCGGCACGGCCACGCTGCCGGTCAGGTTGATCAGCCGATAGTCGGCGGCCAGGGCCAGCAGCGGCCGGTTCAGATCGGACGAGATGTTGTAGTAGGTGTTGCCCTTCTGCGCGAAGGCTGGCGCGGAGGTCTCGTTGCGTGTGCTGCCTGGCGGGCTGACGCGGCCGGCGGTGTTCTGGTAGTGGTAGTAGCCGAGTCCGACCTTGGCCGAGCTGCCCCGGAACAGGCCCTGCAGGTCGGCACCGACCTGCAGGCCGAACAGCCACTTGTCGGCCGAAGCCAGCTCGACCTCCTGCACCGGAATCGCCGCGGCGGTGACGAATGCGCGGTTGCTGCCGCCCAGCGCCGGCGTCCACTGCACCGCCAGACCGTCGAAGCCCAGGTCGTTGGCCCACACCAGGTCGGTGCCGAACCAGGGGTTGCCGAAACGGCCTGCCACCGCGCTGAGGTCCTTGCCGCCGCGCCAGCGCACATAAGCGCGGTCGAGCACCAGCGAGAAGCGATTGCCGTAGTTGCCCAGCGTCTGGTTGGACGAAATCGGGTCGGAGGTCGAGCCCGTGCTCAGGCGCACACCGCCCGACCACTGCTCGTCGATGGTGGCGGTGACCGCCAGGCGCGCTCGCACCCGCAGTCGTTCACGGTCCTCGGCGGTATTGGCCAGCGTCGGCGCCCGGTTGCGGTTGGTCTCGCCGATGCTCAGCGCCGTCGCGTTGCCGTCGCCGAAACGGTCGCCCTGCAGCCGCAGTCGAACATCGCCGTCGATGCTGATGCCCCGCACCCACGCCGGCACGGCCCCGGGGCCGGCCCAGCCCTCACGCTGCGCTTGCTGCGCCAGTTCTGCGCGCAGTTCGCGCTTGAGGTCGTCGCGCACGAACTGCGGCACGTAGCCCACGCGCACGGTGCTGCCGGCCGCCGGTGCCGGGGGCGCGCCGCGGGCAGCGCCGGCCGCCGCCGCGGCCGCCGCGGCCGCCGCGGGGGGTGCTGCCACGTCGCGCAGCAGGCCGTCCGCGCGGTCCCTGGACAGCACACCCTGCTCGGCCAGCGCGCCGATCAGCCGCGACATTGCTGCGCGCGCCTGCTCGATGTCGCTCTGCGCCTGCGCCGCATGCGGCCAGGCGAGACCCAGCGTCAGGTTGAAGAGCGCCGCAGCGCCACGCCATGCAGGGGAGGACGATTTCATCGGTGGCCGTTGATTGGGTTGAGGCCGCGGTGCCTCAGGTGCGCGCCAGGCGCAGCTGCATCGGTCGCATCGACGCGGGGGGCACGTCCTTCATCGCGGGCAGATCGCGCAGGGTGGCGAGGATCGATTCGTCGGTCTGCACGTTGCCCGATCCCGCCACGATCTCGCTGCGCTGCACCAGGCCATCGTCGCCCAGCCACACACGCACCACCACCCTGAACTCGCGCGGCAGTCCACGTTGGTTGCGCGACAGCGCCTCGAAGAACTGGCGCTGCAGCAGGCCGGTGTAGTAGGCCCCGCTGCCACCCCCGGTGGTCAGCAGGTCGCGCCCGCCCCGGTTGCCGGCGAGGCCGAAGCCATCGCTGCCGGCGCCGCCCGCGGCGTCCAGGCCCAGCGGCTTGTCCGATGCGGGCTTGTCGTCGGCCGGCCTGGAATCCGCCGGCTTGGCCAGCTCTCTCGGCGTGTCGATCTTCACCTCGTCCTTGAGCTTGGGCGGCTCGGGCGGCTTCTCCGGCGGCTTGGGCGGTGGTGGAGGCGGTTGGCGCAGGATCGCCACCTGCTGCACGCCCGGCTTCCTGGTGTCCTTGGCATCGCCCAGGAATCCGATCAGCCACCACGCCGCCAGGCCCAGCACAGCCACGCCCAGCAGGGGCAGCCCGAAGCGCAACCAGGCCGGCGGCCTTTCGGAAACGTTGAGGTCTGACATGCGGCACGCTGGCTGGCCGGCTCACTTGACCAGCCGCTGCGTCACCAGACCCAGCTGGGTGATGTCGAGCCGGCCCATCAGATCGAGCACGTCGACCACCTTCTCGTAGTGCACCTTCGCGTCGCCCTTGATGACCACCGGAAAGCTCGGGTTGACGGCCTTCAGCTGGCGCAGCCGGTCCTCGAGTTCCTGCAGCGTGACGGGGTAGGTGTCGAGGAAGATCTGGCCGTCGTCGCGGATCGTGATCGCCTTGGTCTGCGGCTTGGCCAGGCTGGGCGCGGCGCTGGCCTTGGGCAGATTGACCTTGATGCCCTGTACTGAGGCGGTGGTCATGATGATGAAGATGACCAGCAGCACATAGCTCAGGTCGAGCATGGGCACGACGTTGATCTCGTCGTAAGGTTTCTGTTCGGTCTGGATCTTCATGGCGACAACCTGGATGGCCCGTTCACACTGGCCCGTTCACACCGAGTGGTTCTCGGCGACACGGGTGATGAACTCGTCGATGAAGACCTGCATATCCGAGTTCAGCTCCGAGATCTTGCTCGCCAGATAGTTGTAGCCAAAGAGCGCCGGGATCGCCACCGCCAGACCGGCGACCGTGGCCACCAGCGCCGCTGCGATGCCGGGCGCAATGGCGTTGACGTTCACGTCACCGGCGGCGGCAATGGCGGCGAAGGTGATCATGACGCCGACGACAGTGCCCAGCAGCCCGAGGAAGGGACCCCCGGCGATCGAGATGGTCAGCAGCACCATGCTCGAGTTCAGCAACTGGATCTCGCGCACCAGACGCGCATCGACGGTGGCGCGAATGGCCTCGATCGACTGTCCGCTGAGCACCGGGCTGCGGCCCTGCTCGGCATAGACCTTGAAGCGGGCACGCAGTTCATGCTCGCCCGCTTCATACAGCCGGCGCAGCGAAGAGTTGCGCAGCGCCGGTCCTCCGGCCGCGCCCGCCGCAACCCCGTCGAATGTCGCGGACGGCCCGGTGCTGTCGGCACGCAGCTTGTCCATCAGACCTGCGAACCTGGCCTTGAAGAGATCGTTGTCGCGCAGGGCCGCCTGCACGAACACGGTCTTGCTGATCATCACGTAGATGCTGACGACGAACATAACGGCCAGGATGGCGATGACGATCCAGCCGTCGATCGTCACGGCGCTGAGCAAGATCGTGATGTAAGAGGCTTCTCCACCGCCCTCGGCGTCGGCCGGCGCGAACGACAACAGCCTGGCGTCCTGCCCCTGCGACTGCGCGGCCAGGCGGATCCAGTCGGGCGAACGCGCGGTCGTGGCGAGCTGCAGCTCGTCGAGTTCGCCGCGGTAGGCGCGGCCCACCGCCACGTTGCCGCTGCTCGGCGGCGCCGCGCCGCTGGCACGCGCCATCTCCTGGCCGGCCACGTACAGCTGCACGCCGTCTTTCACCACCACGGCCACATGCAGCCAGGCGCCGGCAGTCGCCGCCGACGGCGCGGTGGCCGTCACGGCGCCGGCCTGGGCGAACAGGCGGCCGCCGCGCAGGCCCACACGAAGGGCGCGTGCGCCTTCGCCCTGAACGAAGAGCAGGCTGTCGGCCAGGCCCTCGGGCTTGATCCAGAACGAGACCGTGCTGCCGTTGGTCGCGGCATTCATCGACGGGCGCTCGGCGATCTGCATCTCGACGCTGCCGTCGAAGACCAGCGATCCGCCGATCAGGCCCGCCGCGCTCGCCCGGGCCGTCGAGCGCGTGGCGTGGTTGGCGTTGGCCGTGCTGTCCTGCGGAGTGGCCGCGCTGTCGCTGAAGTGCATGACCAGCGCCTGCGCGTTGTCGTAGCTGCCCTTGGCGTCGCCCGCCGGCACGGCGTTGGCATTGCCGTAGTACAGCCAGACCGTCTCGGCCTGGGTGCCCGGCGCGAGCTTGGGCACTTGCACCCACACCAGCGCCAGCTCGTTGAGGCCGTCGAACTTCTCGATGTGAAACTTCAGCGGCGTCTTGTCGTCCGCGGCAATGAAGCGCAGGTCGCTGCCATCGGATCTGGCGTCGCCGAAAGGAAAGTTGCCGGTGTGCAGGCGCACCAGCACCGGCACGCTGTCGACGCCCGCCGCCAACGCCACGCCGCTGCCGCTGGTGTCTAGCGCAAGCTTGACCCGCTTGGGCCAATCGGCGTTCCACGCCGCATGCACTGCGGACGCTCCGAGCAGGCACAGCAGCGCCAGAACCACAAGACAAAGCTTTTTCATGACCAGCGCACAGGGGCCAGACTCCAAATTGAGACCGAGTGTCAGGGGGGTGTGTGGCAGGTCTGTGACTGGCGGGGTGGCTCGCGTTGTTCACCGGGCACGTCGACCCGGGCCGAGAAGCCCGGGTCCGCCGTCAATGCGACGGAGTCAGCACGGCGTGCAGGCGCTGTGCGGCGCGTCGCAGGTCGAAGCACTCGTCGGCGCAGGCCCGCGCCCGCTGGCGCATGAGCAGGCGCTGCTGATCACCCAGCGCAAGCCAGCGCTGCAGCAGGTCCGTGATGCCGGCCAGGGTGTCGGTGGCTGCCAGACCGGCCCCTGCATCGATGATCTCGCGCCAGATGTTGACGCGCTCGGACAACAGCACCGGCGTGCCGGCGGTCAGCGCTTCGACCACGACCATGCCGAAGTTCTCCTGGTGCGAGGGCAGCACGAAGACTTCAGCCGCGCTCAACGCCGACCACTTGATCGCGCCGTGCAGCGCGCCGGTCCACAGCACGCGCTCGCCGATGCCCAGTTGCAGGGCCAGGCGCTTCAGCGTGCCGCCATGGCCGTCGACCTCGGGGCCGGCCATCACCAGATGCAGCAGGGGGTTCGCACCGGCCAGCGCGGCGAAGGCCCGCAGCAGCAGGTCGCCGCCCTTCTTCGGGTGCAGCCGGGCCATGAAGAGCACGATGCGGCGGCCGCGCAGCGCGGGGTGCCGTTGCATGAAGGCGTCGGGGTCCGGCGGGCCGTCTTGCTGCGGCGCCAGCCCGAGTCGCACGGTGACGGCGTTGGCCCGGTAGGCAGCGAACGACTGCGCCGCCAGACGCGCCTCTTCGTCGGCGGTGAACAGCACGCCCTGCGCGTCACGGAGCACGCGGTACTCGCCCCAGCGCCAGTACAGCCGCTTCTTCAGGTGCTTGAGCGGGTAGCGGTAGCGGAACCAGGGGTCGAGCATGCCGTGCGCGAAGACGAAGTAGCGCTGCTGCAGGGCCACGGCCTCGGCCCGCGCAGCCAGGCCGTGGTACTGCCACAGTCCGTGCACCAGCCAGGCGTCGTAGCCGCCGCCGTGCCGGCGCAGCCAGGGGCGCAGGCGCGGCGTCAGGCCGTAGGCCCATCGGGCGGGCCCCAGCGCGTGCACGGGCAGCGGAAAGTCGTTCAGCCAGGCGGCGCCTGGGGCGTCCAGCGTGACGACGGTCTGTTCGTCACCGAGTGCCTTCAAGCCGCGCCCGAGTTGGCGCAGCGCCTCGGTGGAGCCGCCCTTGAGCGGGTCGAGCGAATGCGTCAGATGCAGGATGCGCAGCGGCCGGCCACCTTCCACCAGATCGTCTGCCGCGTCGGTGAGCGGGTTCACCTGAGGCTCATCGGCCGAAGCAGTCCCGCTGCGACTCCCTGCAGTTGCGCTCGCCAAAGCCGAGCACCTCCACCGTCAGGATGGACGGCCGCGGCGCTGCCTCGGCCGCCGCTGCGGCCTGGGCGGCAGCGGCGGCCGCAGCGGACGCAGCTTCCTCGGCTGCCTTGCTGCCAGCGGGGGCGTTGCCCGAAGTCGCCAGCGATGACGCCAGGCTGCCCGCCACCGCCACCGGCACGCCGGCCGAGCTGCCCGCGGCCGAAATGTTGGCGGCGTTGAGTACCGCCTGCGCGGCGATCACGATGTTGGCGCCCGAGGCAATGCCCGCTTCGCCTGCATCGACGAAGCCGGCTGGTGCGAACAGGTAGACATTGCCTGCCGCCGGTGCGGCCAGCGGACCCGGGCCATCGGGATCGGAGGTGACGGTCTGGATGCCGCTGCCGGCCACGCCGCTGGACAGCACGAAGCGATAGCCCACGATCGAGCCGTCGCCGCCGACGATGGGCTCACGTCGCGGGGCCGGCGTGGTGACCGAGGTTCTGGCGCCGCGGCCGGCGTCGATGTTGCCCTTGGTCGTGAAGATCAGGATGTCGCCGCCCTGGGCCGTCACCACCTTGCCCTGGTTGATGTTGAAGCTGCCTTGCAGGTAGCCGCGCACGGCGCCGCCGGCGTTGGTCACCGCCCCCACGGTCTGCTGGCGTGGCGAGGTCAGGCCGACGGTGACGTTGCCCTGCGGCGCGATCAGATCGATCTCGCTGCCGCCGTTGGACTGGATCGAGCTGAGATAGCTGTTGATGTCGCCGGGTTGCAGCTTGGCGCTGCCGAGGACCTTGCGCAGGGCGGCTTCAGCACGTGGCGTGTCCTGCGCCGTGCCTGCTTCGATCAGCTCGGCGTAGGCTGCATCGAGCCCGGCCAGGTCGATGTTGCCTTCGACCCCGGCGACCACGGTGACACGTGCACTGCGGCCGCTGGCCAGCGACGGGTTGCTGTTGTTGCCGCTGCCTGTGACGGTGGTTTGCACGTCGGCATGGCGGCCGGCCTGAACCAGCAGCCGGCCCGGCCCGCCGATGCCCAGGCCCTGGTTGCCCGGGCGCACATCGCCGCGGTCGGCCTGGATGATGCTGAGGTCGGTCTCGGCCAGGTTCTGCAGGTCTGCACCACCGCCGCTGATGTCGCGCCCCGCGCGCACGCGGGCCCGCGCCGGCAGCGTCAGCTCGAGGTTGCGGATGTCTCCCTGGATGGCCTGCAGGTCGTACACGAAGCCGGTGTCGCCGACGCGCGAGACGATGCGCCCGTCGGTGAGGCTCTGGCGATCGGCGCTGGGCAGGCCGTCGCGGACGCGGTTCCAGGCGGCCACGGTGACGGGCAGCCGATCAGACGCACGAAAGTTGAGGTCGCTCAGGTCTTGCTGCGCCAGGATCGCGCTACCGCCGCTGGGCGACGGGAACAAGGTCAGTGACGGCTGCGAGCCGCCGGCGGCATCGGTGCCGCGGATGCTGCCGTCGAAAGCCACGGCGAGAAGCCGCGGCGGGTAAGCGGTGCCGACGCCGCTGCTGCTGGCAATCAGGTTCGAATCGCGCGTGCCGCCCAGACCTGGCTTGAACCGCGGGCGTGAGCCCAGCAGAAGGTCACCCGACAGGGCAGCCACCGTCAGGCTGGCGTCGGGCGCGTAGCTGTAGAACGACGCGCTGGAGTTGCCGGCGGTGGCGAAGTTGGCGATGCCGCTGGCGCCGGCCGCCGCGCGCGAGACGCTCATGCCCAGCGCGCTCGGGTTGTCCACGCTCTGCAGGAAGACGCCATCGCCGCCCTGCACACGCAGCGTGGCGCTGCGGGTGGCGGCGTTGTCGCTCTCGCCCATCAGGTAGAGCTGCGTCGGGCTGCCCAGGCCCACCGCGCCCGCTGCGACCAGCGTGCCGGCGCCGCGCGCAACCAGATACTCGCCGCCCTTGACGTCGGCGCCGGCGTGCACCTGCAGCGCGCCGCCGCCGCGCACTTCGAGCACGGCCTGACGGCTGTCGCCGCCCACGATGCCGGTGACCCGGCCCGAGCTGGCGCTGATGGCGGACAGCTGGTCGATGTCTCGCCCGGCCGTCAGCGTGATGTCGCCGCCACCGAAGCTGCCGATGTTCTGCCGGAAGTTGGGCCGGTAGGCCCACCAGCCGCTTTGCTGCGCCTGCACGACAGTGCCGCGCGGGCGGCGCAGCCAGTCGCTGATCCATTGGTCGGACGAGCCGACGGCGTCGCGTCCGGCGCTGATGCGAATGTCGCCGCCGCCTTCGGACCACGGCGCGTCGACGCCCGCGGCAGGGTTGGGCGCGCTGGCGCTCGACGGCGGGTTGGGTGCACCCGACACGCCGGCGGTCCAGACCACGGCCTGGTCGGAGAGCAGACGGAAGTCGCGCGCCGCTGCGATCTCGATCGAGCCGGTGCCGCTGCGCAGCCTGGCCTGTGGCCCGTCGAGCACCACGTCGCCGGTGCCGCTCGTGGCCGTGGCGGCGGTGGCCATGGCGTTGGCGGCGCGCAGGTCGGCCCCGCCGATGAGACGCAAGTTCCAGGTCGCGCCAGCCATCAGGTCGTCGCCCGGCAGCCCGAGCGAGGCCGCCAGCGTCAGCTGCCCTGCGGCACGCAGCGTCAGCGTGCCGGCCACGCCCGAGGCCGTCCAGTCCGGGCTGGTGAGATCCCAGGCCGAGGCGAGCGAGAGGTCACCGCTGGACTGGAGTTCATAGGCTCCGCGCAGCGCCGCGCCGGTCAGAGCCGTATTGCCCTCTCCGCGCAGCCCGCCCAGCAGAGCGGCGCGGTCGGCCTGCGCGATGAAGGCCGCGTTGTCGGCGGCCAGGCTGTCTTGCAGGGCGGCGTCGACCGAGCCGAGGCCGGCGACCACGCGGCGGCCTTCCAGCACCACGGCCGCCGTCGGCGGGCTTCCACGCTGTGTCAGCACGCTGCCACGCAGGTCGGCCTGCACGCCGTTGTCCGTGCGCGGGGCGGTGAAGGTGACGCGGCCCGGCGACGCCGCGGCAGTCGCGTCGGGGCCGCTGCGCACATCGATACGCGCAGCGCTGTCGAAGGCCAGCGTGCCGTCGCGGGCGTCGATCTGCACCTGCCCGCCGGCCGCGGCGCCGCGTCCACTGGCGTCGAGCACGGAACCGGCGGCGAGCTGGACGCCGTCGCGCGCGTTCAGGCTGATGCGCCCGCGGCCTTCGCTGCCGCCGGCGTCGAGCGTGCCCTGCACGCGCACGCTGCCGCTGTCGGCGCTGAGGCCGATGCTGCGCGCACGCATGGTGGTGCCGGGGGCAAGACCCAGGTCGCCCTCGCGCTGCCGCAGCTCGCGGGCGTCGAAGAAGCCGCCGCTGTCGAGCCGGGCGTTGAGCGTGTCGAGGTCGATCGGACGCGTGCTGTCGAGCGTGAATCGTCCGCCGGGCGATGAGGTGCCTGCGGCTGCGGCGGCGCTCAGGCTGCCGTCGAGCTGCAAAGCCTGTGCCTCGATGGCGATGCGCCCGGCCAGGCCCGCGGCCGCCGCATTGGCGGTTCCGGCGGCGTCGGCTCTCACGCGAGCGCCGGTGTCCACGCGTACGGCACCTGTTGGGGCCGACAGCGTCACGCTGCCGGCATCGGCGGCCACGGCCAGGCCATTGAAGCTGCGCGCGCCGCCGCTGACGTCGATCGACGCGCCGTCGCGCAGGCGGATGCCGTCGTTGCCCTCGGCCGACAGGGCCACCCGCCCCGATGGCAGGCCGATGCGTGCGGTGGTGTCGATGCTGCTGCCCTGCAGGCTGAGCCGCCCGCCGAGCGCGCTGGTGGATCCCGCAGCCTCGGTCGCCGCGGTTGCCGCGGCGGTCAGGGTCAGCGGTCGGTACAGCGGCGTCAGTGGTGCGGTGTCCTGCACGGCGCGCCAGCTCTGGTCGGCGGAAGGCTCGGCGACGATGCGCGCCGATTGCAGCTCGAGGCTGGCGCCCGCCCGCAACACCCCGCGGCCGCGTGCCACCAGGTCGCCGCTTGCGGCCAGCCGCACGCTGTCGTAGCCCGAGATGGCGCGGTCGCCCTCGGCCAGCACGATGCGCCCGGCGTCCACCTGCAGGCGGCCGGCGCCGGCCGCCGCCGGGGTGCTGCCGCCGCTGGTGTTCTTGAGCACCACTTCGCCTGCGGCGATCCTGGCCGTGGCACCCGCACCCGCACCCAGGCCCTGCAACAGCGGCGCATCCAGCGTCAGACTCTCGAGCCCCGCGCTGCCGACCTGCACACCCGCCAGCAGATCGATGCGGCTGTAGCTCTTCAGCTCGAGCGTGCTCAGCCGGGCCAGCTCGGTCAACTGGGCGTTGGTCAGCGTCAGGCCGCTGGTCGCGATCGTGGTGTCGCCCAGGGTCATGCTGCCCGCGGCCAGCGCGGCGCTGGCGCCGTCGGCGAACAGCAGATTGCCGGCCGAGCGGGTGCTGCGGGTGGCATCGAGAACCAGCGCGCCGCCGGCCCTGAGGGTGGCGCCGGCCTCGATCTCGATGCTGCCGCTGCGGCTGTCGGGCGCGCTGCCGCGGTTGACCGGCACCGCGCCGGCCCCGGCGATGCGCACCAGCGCACCGCTGGCATCGGTGCGCAACACGCTGGGCGTGGCGGCGCCCGGGCCCTGGCCGCTGAGCTCACTGCCGGCCTGGACCGTGATGCGATCGCCAGCCACCAGCATCAACTCGGGCAGCGTCAGCGGCTGCGCGGCCGAGTTCGCCACCAGCAGCTCGCTGGCGCGGGTGGCGATGCGCTGCGCGCCCGCCTCTTCGCTGATGCGCGTGCCGCCCAGCAGCACACTGCCTTGCAACCGGGCCAGGCTCGCGGCCTCGAGCTGCACGAAGGACGCCGGGACGCCCGGCTGGCCGCGGCGGGCGACGATGGCCAGCTTGTCGCTGCTGATGTCCACCTGGGCCAGGCGCCCGGCGGTGCTGCCCGGGGCAGTGCCGAAGCCTCCGTCGAGTTGCAGTGCCGTCGCGGCATCGATCGCCAGCGCGCCGGCGTCGCGCGGCAGACTGGGGCTGGTGCGCCGCTCCTGTTCGGCCAGTCGTGCAAAGAAGTCGGCGTTGACGAGGTTGTAGTCGGATTCGTTGCGTGCTTCGCTGCCCGGGCGAACGATCACGCCGACGCTGCGCGACTCCCGCACCGGGGTGCCGCCGACAGCCCGGTAGCCGGCGGCCACCGTCTGGCCGTCGGGCAGCGCCACCGTCTGGCCGGGCGCCATCTGGCTGTAGGCCGCGCCGGTCTGGATCTGCACCAGGTATGCCCCCGGCAACAGGGCGTAGCGACCGGGCAGCAGCGCGTAGCGGCCCGCCGGCACGGCGGTGCCAGGGCCGATCTGCAGGCTGTCGAAGGCGAGCCGGTCCGGGCTCTGCGTCAGCGGGCCGCTGCCGATGTCCTGCAGCGCCGCGATATGGCCATCGACCGGGGCGGCCGTCAGCAGCGCGCCGGGAATGATGGCAAAGCTGTTGGGCTGCAGCAGCACGTCGGCCGAGCCGCCGGAGCCGCGCACGAACTCGGTGGCCAGCAGTTCGCCGCCGCCGCCCAGATCGACCTGCGCACCGCTGCGCTGCAGCACCGAAGGCGCTGTCAGGGCGATGCGCTTGGTCGGCGGGGCCTGCAGGTCGTTCAAGCCCGGGCTGGCGTTGGTGCTGCCGTAGACCCAGCGCACGCCGGCGTCGGTACCACCGTAGGGCAGCGTCAGGCCGGTGGCGGCCACCGAGCTCAGGCTGCCGGCGACGAGCTCGATCGAACTGCCCGCGTCGAGCGCGATCTGGCCCAGCGGCGCCGTGATGGTGCCGCCCTGCGCGATGCGGTCGGCGCGCAGCGTGACGCTGCCGCCGGCTGACAGTGCCGCGCCTGGCGTGCGGCCGCTGCCCTGCACGCTGAGCACACCGCCGGGCAGGGCGGTGGCCTGGCCGTCGTTGCTGCGCTGCTCGACCGCCACCGTGAATCGGGCCTGGGTGGTCGGCGTGACCTGCGCTGCCTGCAGGCTGATGTCTCCGGCGCTGACCAGACTGCCGACCAGCGTCGCTCCTTCGGCGGCTAGCCGGTTGCCCTGTGCACGGCCGCTCAGGCGCAGGTCGTCGCTGGCCGCCAGGATGCTGCGCGCCATGCCGGTCAGCGTCAGGTCGCCCACCAGGTCGAGCGTTCTTGCTTCGACACGCAGGCTGCCGCTGCCAGTGCGCGTGGCGACGTCGGCAGACGCCAGCCCGTTGTCGGCCGCGCTGCCCTGCAGCGGTCGCTCGCCGAAGCTGTTGGCCAGCGTCACGCTCGCCGCGCGCACCTCGGCGGCGCCGCCGCCGGTCAGGGCCAGCTCGGCGGTGTCTAGCCGAACCCCGCGGTTGAACTCGACCTTGGCGCCGTCGCGCAACTCGATGCGGTTCTCGGCCTGCAGGCGCAGCTTGTCGAAGCCGGCCGCCATCAGCGCGTTGACGCCCAGCAAGCCGCTGGCCGAATCTGCCGGCAGCGCGGCGGCAGCGGGCGCTTGCGTGACCACGATGTCGCGTGTGCGCCGGGTGTTTTCGGGGATCACCAGGCCGTCCTCGCGCCGCGTCAGTTCGAGGGCGAAGGCACCGCCGGCGGTGGCCGGGTCGGGCGCGCGGCCGGAGAACTGGCCGCGGATGTCGGCGCCGTCGGTGGCCGTCACCAGCACCGTGCCGGCAGGCGCACTGACCCGCGTCGGCTGGGTGGGCTGGCCCGGTCCTGCCTGGCCGACCGCCAGATCGAGCACGCGCGCGATGCCGTCAACCGACACGCGTGAGCCTTCCTCCAGTGTCACGCGGGCGTTGCGCGCCGTCAGCGAAACCGTGCCACCGGCGCTGAGCGCTCCCTGACGCAGCCCGCTGTCGTTGACTGTGGCGACGAAGGCGCCATCGGCGAGCACCTGCGCGCTGCCGCCCAGCCTGAGTTCGTTGACCGCCTGCTCTGCCGGTCCCTCCAGGCTGACCACGATGCGTCCGCCCGGGCTCTGCAGACGGCCGTCGATCTGCGCGCCGGCGGTGGCCGACAGCACAACGCTGCCGCCGACCCCGGTGGTGATGCTGGCGCCGGGTTCGACGCGCAGCACCGCGGCGGGGTCGGTGCGGCTGGTCGTGCGCAGGGTCACTGCGCCAGGGCGGCGCAGTTCGGCCGGCGGCAGCGCGGCCTGCACGATGCTGCGCAGGTCGCCGCCGCCCGGCAGGCCGATCGCGAGCAACGGGTCGACGGTCCAGCCGAGCACCTCCGGCTGGACGCGTGTGCCGCCGGTCACCGTCAGTCCCCGTGCGCCGGTCAGCGCGAAGCTCTCGAAGCCGCCTTGCCGGAACCAGTCCTCGCCGACCTGCAGCGCGGCCACAGCGGCGCTGCGCGGGCCGACCTGCAAGTCGCCGACGGTCAGGTTCAAGCTGCCGCCGCGGGCCAGGCCGAATCCGCGCAACTCGGCCTCGCTGCGGCTGTCGGAAGTCTGTCCGGCGCCCGGATCGGCGCTGATCGACAGTGTGCCGCCGCTGCCGCCGGTGACGCGGCGGCTGCGCGCGATGCTGCCGCCACCCGACACGTCCAGCACGCTGTTGCGCTGCAGGTCCACGCGGACGCCGCTCAGGCTGATGCTGCCGCCGTTGGTGGTCGAGATGGCGCTGCCGGCACCCGTGGCGCCAGCCGCGACCGCGCTCGGCAGCACCGCCCCGAAAGCCTCGCCCGCCGTGCCGGCGTTGTTGATCCACAGGCCGGCGGTGGAGATCGCTGCACCGCTGGCCAGCGTGACGCCCCGTTGCGGACTGCTCGGCGCACCGGTGGCGACGATGTTGACCGTGCCTGCCGGCGCGCTGATGCGCCCGGCGATGTCCACCGCCGCGCCCGACACGGCCAGCGTGGCGCCCACGCCGGCATCCAGCCTGACGTCGGCCGGCAGCGTCACCTGGCCCGGGACGCGCAAGTCCACCTGCGCGAAACGGGACGGTGCGCCCGTGGCGTCGCCGGCGGCCACTGCAGCACCGGGATAGAGCACATCGGCGCCGAACGCGAGCGTCGCCGCGCGTGCTGCCGACAGCACGCTGTCGGCGTTGAAGGTGGCACCCAGCGTATCGGCACCGCGGGCAGTGAACAGCAGGTCGCCGAAGGTCTGCGCCTGCAGCGGGTCGATGGTGTCCACCACCAGGCTGGCGCCGCGCGGCGCGGCGGCGAGTTGCCGCGCGCCGAGGGTGGCCCCGCCAGCGAGCGTGCCGTCGAGCACCAGGCCGTTCAGGGCGCGGATCTGCAGCGTGCCGCCGGCGCGGCCCTCGACGTAGGCTTGCTCGCGCGGTGCGTCGAGCAGGTTCAAGCCCTCCCACACGCGCGTCTGGCCCCACCGGGTGTAGCGCTTGGTGAAGCTGTCGAGCAAGCCGATGTAGCGGATGTCCTTCGGCGCGGTGGCGATGTCGTAGATGCGACCGTCCTCGCCCCAGAGCTTCGAGGTGCCGAGCACGCTGGCGCCGTAGCGGTAGCCGCCGCCCGAGACATCGACCACCGCGCCGGGGCGCTGCACCAGCGCGCCGTCAGTGCTGATGATGAGCTCGCCACCGAGGCTCGCCTTCTCGGCCACGCTGCGCTGCCGGCCGTCCTGGTAGCCCGCCAGATCGAGCAGTGCACTGCCCTGGCGCAGGTCCACGGTGACGGTCTGGCCGCGCAGCGGGCCGCTCTTTTGCAGCGGCGAGTCCTTCAACTCGTTGCCCGTGATCCTGAAGCTCAGCAGTTTGGCGCGCGGGTCGACATCCGACCAGTTGCCCGCCGCACTGACGCGGCTGCCGGGCGCAAGGTAGATGCGGCTGTCGGCGGGCTGCGTCGGGTCGGTCGCCACGATCTCGAGCTTGCCGCCCGGCGCCTCGATCAGGCCCTCGTTGACCACGCGCTGGCCTTCGATGCGGATCGAACCGCGCCGGTCTTCGGTCGGCCTGGCCGAGGCATAGGCCTGGCTTTCCGACATCGTCGTCGTGTCGCCGGTGTCGAGCGGCGTCTGCACCACGCCTGCCGCGCCGATGCGCACGCTGCCCGCGCGCTCGGGGACCAGCGAGCCCGGTGTATTGCCATCCTTCACCGTGCCCGCCTTGAGGAACACGCTGCCGTTGTAGAGCACGGCGCTGGAGGCCGAGACGCGGCCATCGTTGTTGATGGCCAGAGCGGCCAGCGTGACGTTGCCGCGGTCGGCGCTGAGCTGGCCCTGGTTACGGATCAGGCTGCTCAGGTTGACGTCACCGCCCTCGGCCTTGACCTCGACCAGCAGGCCGCGCAGGCCCGACTGCCCGGGGTCGGGGTCGCTCAGGTAGACCTTGCTGCCGGCGGCCAGGATGAGTTGGCCATCGGGCGCACGGACAACACCACTGCGGTTGTCGATGACCGGCGCAAAGAGCAGGATGCTGCCGTTGGCGCCGGCCGTGATCGTCGGCGCCGCGGCTTGCTCCGCGCCGCCCGCACCGATGCGGATGGCCCCCACAGGCGTCTGGCCCGCCAGCACGCTGCCGTCGCCGGCCGGGTCGTAACCGCCCTGGAAGGCGGGGGTGGTCGTGCCGCCTCGGCTCAGCCCCTTGTTGAAGGTTTCGACCGCCACGTTCAGTGTCGAGGCGACGAGCGCGTTGACGTTCACATGCGCGCCGCGGTCGAACAGGATGCCGTTCTGGTTGATCAGCAGGATCTGTCCATTGGCGGTGAGCCGGCCCTGGATGATGCTGGGGTCGAGGCTGAAGATCCGGTTGAGCGCCTGCGCCGTGGCGTCGGGCTGGACGAATCGCACCTCGCTGCCGCTGCCGATGTCGAAGCTCTTCCAGTCGATGACCGCACGCGGCGTGCTCTGCTGGATGGTCAACAACTGGCCGCCGGCCGTGGGCGTGGGTGCGCTGATGAGCGCCTGGCCCGCCACCACGCCACGCAACACGGGCACGGTCTGCGGCGGCAGCACGACCGAGCCGCTCTGCGCGGCCAGGCGTCCGCTGAGGCAGAGCGTCAGCACCGCCAGCGCGACGGCATGTCGGCGTCCAAGGTGAAGCGTTGCGCGGTGCATGGGATGGGGTCCGGTGGGCAGCAGGGCAGGATGGGTTTTGCGGCGCTCAGAACTCGAAGGCGCCGCTCGCGTGCAGTCGCGGCCGGTAGGCCTTCTGCGCGATGCGCTCGCCGGCGCGCAGTTCCAGCAGCGGCCAGGCGGCGTCGAGCGCTATGCTGAATCCGGGCTTGACGCTGGCGCGCAACCCGAACCCGGCACCCAGCAGGTCGGTTTGCGCCACCTGCCCAGGCAAGGGCATGCGCAGGCGCAGCGTGGCGCCTTCGACGAAGGCCTGCAGCTGAACCTGGTCGAGCTGCGGCCAGCGGCCCGTCAGCAGCGGGGCAGAGCGCAGCTCCAGCGATGCGCGAAGCGCGTTGTCGCCGACCGCCGCTGACTCCAGATAGCCGCGCACGCTGCTCGCGCCACCGGCCACGAACTGTTCGTTGCCGATCAGCGGCTGATTGGCCAGCTGCGCCTCGACCTTGCCGAACAGCGTCAGCCCGCGTTCGCCGGGCAGCTTGAGCTCGCGCGAGAGGTCGCCGCGGACGACGGCGAAGTTGCCTTGTCCGCCGAAGCGCTTGTCCTCGAACAGGCGCTCGCTGCTGGCCAGGCGCCGCACGGCGAAGGTCAGCCCGGCACCGGCCTGCCAGCGCCCGTCGGCATCGCTGAAGATCGCCAGCCAGTTGGCGCTGAAGGGCAGGTAGCGAATGGGCGAACTCACGCCGGTGTCAGCTTCCGCCCCGATCGCGCTGCCGACCACCTGCTTGAAGTCCTTGTAGTCGACGCCCAGCGACAGCGACTGGTAGCTGGTGGCACTGCTGTCGAGCAGCAGATTGCGTCGCAGGCCGAACATCGTGCCCTTGCCGGCCACGCGGTTGTCGACCACCGCCGTGGGCACGGTGCTGTCTGAACGCAGCGCCGAGAAGATCCACGGGCCGCCCACGGCTGGCACCGTGTAGCTGGCCGAGATGACGCCGACCTCGGCCGTCTTCTGCGGCGAGACCTGCAACTGCAGGCTCAGGCTGTGTTCGCGCTGCCACAGGTTGTCGTAGCGCAAGGAGGCATCCAGCCGTGAGGCGGTGGTGAACTCCGAATGGTGGTTCGTCAGACGCACGCTGCCGTGCAGCGGCAGCCGGTCTTCCACGTTCAGATCGACTTCGGTGGTGCCGGCTTCCTTGCCCGGGCGCAGCAGCGGCGTGACGCGTCGGTCAGCGCCGGTATTGACGCTCGCCAGCTGGCTGGTCACCTCCTTGAAATTGGGCACCCGGCCCTCGGCCAGGCCGGGCACTTTCTCCAGGATGCGGCCCTGCGAGTAGAACCTGGCGCCGATCACGCGCAGGCGCGACACCGGCGCCTCGCGCACCTGCAGCAGCACCACACCGCCATCGACGCGCTGCTCCGGCGTATCCACCGCCACCGTGCCGTAGCCGGCATCGCGATAGGCGGTTTCCAGCGCCGCGCGGGCGTACTCGACATCGTCGACGCTGCGCCGCTCGCCCATGAAGGCGTAGACCGCGCGCTCGATGCGGGGCACGTCGAGCACGGTGTTGCCCTCGATGCGGAACTCGAGGATGTCGAAGCGTGGATTGGCGACGGCCGCGCTCTGTGCGCTGCTCTGCCCGCTGTTCTGGGCTGCCGTCTGCGCGATGCCAACGAGCGGCAGTGCGCCAGCCAGCAGCCCGACCCCGGCAGGCGCCAGCATCGTCGTCAACAGCGATCGGGACATGGTCTGCCGTGTCGTCAAAGCAAAAAGCCAGCGCCTGGGAGTCAGGCGCTGGCTGACAGGGGCGCTGCGCCGGGTGGCGCAGCGCGGCCTGCGGTCTTCTTCAGTTGAACAACACCGGCGGCTGGCAGTTCAGCGGCGAACCGGACGGCGAACGCGTGAAGGCATTCGTCGGGTTGGCCAGCACCGCGGCCGCCGTGGTTGGCGGGACGATGACGTTGGGCGGGTTGGCAGCGCTGGGCTTGGCCAGCAAGCCGGAACGGCCCCAGGTCTGCGTCAGCGCATTGTTCAGCTGCGACAGTACCGCCTCGGTGCCAAGCTGCAGGACGATGCGGTCGGCGATGATCTTCTTGTTTCCCGTCAGCGGAACGGGCGCAGGCGCCTTGCGGTACTGGAACGAAGGCTCGACCCAGAAGCTGTAGTTGCCATTGACCACGTTGACATGCGAGGGCGAGAAACCATCGATCTTGATCCAGCGAAAGCCGTTGTCCACCGCAGGAAGCGGCAAAGGCAAGGCCGCGAGATTGGCCGGCGTGATGTCACGGAACTCCATCGACAGCACGCCAAAGGCGCCGCGGCTGTTGTTGTTGTGGCCAGCCATGCAGGTCAGAACGTTGCCGCTGCCCGAGCCCGCCACGATCGTCTGCCCGGGCGATGCAGCGGTGCAATCCGCCGCGACCCCGGTGCCCGCAAGCACGGGTTGCAGGCTGGCGGTGCAGGCGGAGCCGGTGATCAAGGTGTTGAAGGTTTTCTGGGTGCCGGAGGTCTCGACGCGCGTCGCCAGGTATATGGTGTCGTCAGCCAGGGTCACGCCGAGTTGGCTCCAGTTCGTGACGTTCCCGGTGTAGACCGAGTTGATCAGGTTGCGACCGAGGCTGGGCATATCTGCTTCGGTGTCGGAGCCGGACGGCAGGTTCTGGGCCGTCTGCAGCGCATTGCGCGCGGCGCGGGTGACCGGGACGCCGAAGATCAGCACGTTGGGCGCGGCGACCTGCAGCCGGGTCAGCTCGACTGCCGAGGCACCCAGCAGCGCCGGCTCGACGTCCGAGAAACCGGCGTCGGGAGCCAGCGTCTGGATCGCGGTCGGAGACACAGCTACGTTGTTGTACCCCGGAACACCGATCGTGTCGGGGGCCGTCGGTGCGACCGCGGCAACCGCGGTGGAGGCCATGATCAACGTGGTATTGGCCTTCAGTGCGGCCATGCTGATGAACTGCAGGGTGGTGGCATTGGCCACCGGCTGCACGCCGTTGCCCGAGCCGCCGACGCCCGACTTGTAGACCACCATCTTGGTGACCGATGCCGGCAGGCCGGTGACGATGGTCTTGTTGATGGTGCAGAACTGCGCTTCCTGGTTGGTGAATCGGTAGACGTCCAGGCTACCGGGCGTGCACATGCGGGACACCGTCAGACGAAGGCCGTTCTCTTGCGCCGTGGCGCCTGAGACGAACAGTTCTGCCGTGTCGCCCGCCGTCGACTGGTAAGCGGCGACAGGCAGGGCAAACGAGTTGCCGGTGAAGCCACCGAAAGCGGCGGCAACGATGGCAGAGATGATCTTGAGCTTCATTCAGAACTCCTCAGAGGTGTGATTTCAGTGATAGTGGGCAAAGCGCTCCGCGCCCGGCCCGCCTGATGCGGGCCGGTTGAGCGATGAAGAACGGGGGGTGGGTGGAGCGCGACGCCCGGGGCGCCGCGCCTGCCGTCAGGCGACTGAGGGCTGCTTGCGCCGACGGGCGGCGGCCAGCACGGCCACCAGGCCCGAGCCCATCAGCCAGACGGCGGCGGGCAGCGGGACCGCCGACACGGCGTAGGTGGCGGTGCCGTCAGATGCCAGCGTCCACGAAGCCGGGCCTGCCTCGTTGGCAAACTGCAATTTGTTCGCCAGCGTGCTGTTCACGCCGGACACCTGGGTGCGGGCGAGGTAGTAGAAGTCGAGCGTGCCGCCGTAGCCCGTGCCGATGGACGACTGCTGCAGGCCGCCGTTCAGGGGCCCGCCCCAAGTGGGGCGCCCGGCGAAGGATTCGAGCGAGGAGTCGGTGATTGCTGCCGAGTTGACGCTGACGCTGCCGATGGTGGTCTGCGCGAGTAAGGCGTTGGTGTAGGTGGTGTAGCCGCCTCCGATCAAACCCATACCAGCGTTGGTGGTTCCAGGCGAACCGTTGGTCGTGGTGATCACCCGGCTCAGGCCGCTGCCAGCAGACGACTGGTTGTCGACGGCGACGATATTCCAGGAAATGTTCGCGGCGTCCGACGAACCGAAGGTCGAGCCAAACAGCGCGTCGCCGGGGAACGACAGGTTCAGGCCGGCGGCCGGCGTCTTGTCGCCCATGACCGCTGTGCCGGTCACGGTGCCATCGTTGGGCAGCGTGGTGAAGCCACTCGGCAGGAAAGAGTTGAGGACGAAGCCGAGGTTGCGCGTGTACCCGAGGCCCAGGACGCTGTCCCAGACGCTCAGCGTGAGCGAGGAGCCGCCCGGGATGTTGGCCTGGGTGAGCGAGGCCGAAGCCTGCCCGGACAGGGCGAGCGCCAACGCGCCGGCAAGAATGCTGAGATTGCGGTTCATGGGTTCTCCGGTAGGTAGAGTGTTTGCGTACGAGATCAGCGCCGGCTCTGAGAGCTTCGGCGTCCTTCCGGCCAGACGCCGTCAGGAACAATAGGGAGGTTATCGAGGCCGTATGTCACGCGGCCGGGGCCCTGTTGGACCTGGCATGGCCCGTTGGCACTAGTCCACTTGACAACCAGCGCGAAACACGTCCCATCGGCGAGCACGGCGTGGCCTGCTATCGGTTGCGCAGGAACAGCGCGGGAAGGGGGCCGTCGGCGACGAAAGGGCATACCGCCGCACGCTGGCTGGCGGAGGTCTGGCAGTCGATGGCGGCGGCCTGCCCGAAGTTCTGCAGCTGCAAGGCGCACTGCCAGCGGTCGTAGGCAGCGATGCGCGCACAGGCCTCGGGGTCGCGCCGCCGGAAATCCTGCTGGCGCGGCGTCGGTGGAACGATGACCGCTGGCGGCTCGTCCGCCGCCGGTAGGTCTGCGGCCGAACTGTCCGACGGGGCTGGCGAGGCCGATGGCAGGGCAGATGGCGAGGCGGCTGGCCCGGCTGCGTCAGCCGTGCGTGGCTCCGTCGAGGCCGCCAGCATTCCGACGGCCGACGGCGCCACGAAGCGCCAGTCGCGGTAGCTGCGTGCGTTCGCGAAGGCCATGCCGGCGGGAAAGTTGCTGCGCTTGATCGGCACCCGCGCCACCGTGCTGTAGACGCCGGCGATGCCGCCATCGACCGAGCGCAGCAGGCCCCATTCGGCCGCCGGCCCCATCGGGTCGGGGTAGGCGCGGCGCAGGTGGCGCACGGTGCCGGGGAAGCGCGGGTCCTGCAGCAGATCGGCGAGCTGGCGCGGCAGACGTCGGGCAACCGGTGAGGTCCCTGGCGGCGTGCGGCGCAGGTACTGCTCGATCGCATCGCGGTACTGCTGGCCGACGAAGAGCAACTCGCGCTCGCGCTCGCGCTGCGCCGCCAGTTGCCAGACGGCACCGGCCACGGCGGCGGTCAACGACAGCAGCAGGGTGAGCAGCAGCACACCGAGATAGGTGAAGCCGCGCTGAACGGCAGGGCCCGGGGCCGACCTCATCGCGGGACTTCTCGTGCTCTGTGCTTCAGGCGACCTGCGGCCGGCGTGACCACGCTTCGGCGAGCAGTCTTTCGAGGTCCTGCGTCTGGCCGGCCGCGTCGAGCAGCGGACTGCGCTGCAGGCGCTGGCGCAGTTCGGCGCGCAGATTCGCGAGCCCGGGCAGGTCAGAGGCAGCGGCCTGCGCCCGCGTAACGAAGCCGTCGGCATCGTCGGCCACCCAGTCGTGCAGGCCGACCGTACCCAGGATCGAGGCGCCGACGCGGCTGGCGTGCGTGCGCCCGGGCAGCGTCAGCACCGGCACGCCCATCCACAAGGCCTCGCAGGTGGTGGTGGCACCGTTGTAGGGCAGCGTATCGAGCGCGACGTCGACCTGCTCGTACAGCGCCAGGTGGCTGGCCAGGTCGCCGGCCCAGGGCGCGAGCAGCACCCGGTCGGCTGTTATGCCGTGGTCGGCCAGGGCGGCGAGCAGTCGAAGGCGCACGCCGGCCTCGGACAGCGCCCGCGCCTTCAGCATCAGGCGCGCCAGCGGCACCGCGTGCAGCACCCGCGCCCACAGCGCGAGCGTCTGCGGCGACATCTTGGCCAGGTTGTTGAACGAGCCGAAAGTGACTGCGCCGCCGTGCAGCGCCGGCAGCGGCGACAGCGGCGGGGCGATGTCCGGGCGGTAACAGAACATGCCCCGCGGCATCCGCAACACCTGCTCTGCGCCGTCTTCTGGTTCTGTCGCAGGGTCGATGACGGGGTCACTGATGCGCAGCCTGGTCGCCGGCTGGCCGGTGGTGGTGGGATAGCCCAGGTAGCTGATCTGCAGCGGCGCCGGCCGCCGCGCGAACACACCCGGCCGCGAGTCGGCGGTGTGGCCCGACAGGTCGACCAGGATGTCGATGCGGTCGGCACGGATGCGCGCGGCCAGGGCCTCGTCGTTCAGCGCGTCGCAGGACACCCATGCGTCGGCGAGGGTGCGCATGCGGGCGCTGACCTCGTCCTCACGCGTCGCCGTGTAGTAGGCGATCCACTCGAACTGCTCGCGGTCGCGGGCCGCGAACAGCGGCTCCATGAAGTAGCCCACCGAGTGCCGCCGCAGGTCGCCGGACACCCAGCCCACGCGCAGGCGGCGGGGCGCTGCAGCGTGCCCTGCCGCCGCCGCCTCTGCCGGCCAGGCGCCTGTCGCAAGCGGCTGGCGGGCGCCCCACTGGCGGTGCGCCTGGATCAGCTTCAGCGGGTCGTCCTCGATGTAGTTGAGGCACATCAGCCGCACGCTCCAGGCCGCGCTGTAGCTCGGCGTCCGCGCCAGCACCAGATCGAGCTGGGCCACCGCACCGGCCACGTCCAGGCTTTGCACCAGCAGGTTGGCGAGGTTGTGGCGGATATCCGGCCGCTCCGGCGCCAGGGCGACCGCGCGGTCGATCCAGGGCCGTGCGGCGTCGAGCTCGCCCAGCTCGAGCAGCGTGCAGACCAGTCGGCCGACGACCTCGACCGTGCTTGCGTCGACCGTGTTGAGCGCCAGCCAACGCTCGCAGACCTCGCGCGCACTGGCCTGCAGGCCTTGTCGCATGAGCACGGCGTGGAACCCGATGCAGGAGTCCTGCCGGCGCGGGTCGAGCGCCAGCGCGGCGTTGAAATGCTCAGCCGCCTCGGCCCACAGCGAACGCCTGGCCAGGGCGACACACAGGTTGTGCCGGGCCTCGATGCGGTGGCCGTCGATTTCCACCGCGCGGCGCAGGCTGTCGAGCGCAGCGTCGTCTGACCCGTCGACCACGTTCGCGTCGCCAGGACGTGCGGGCGACGCATCGATCAGGCTGGCCAGCACGACGCCCAGGTTGGCATGGGCTGCCGGCAGTTCGGGCTGGATCTCGAGTGCGCGCTGGTGGCAGGCGAGGGCGCCGTGAAGGTCGCCGACGGCCTTCAGCGCGATGCCCAGGCTGACATGCGCATCGGCCCGCTGCGGGTCGAGCACGATGGCGCGGCGATAGGCCTCGATGGCCGCATCGAGTTCGCCCGCAGCCTTGTGCGCGCGCCCGACCAGCATCTGCAGGAAGGCACTGCGCGGGGCCAGACGCAGCGCGTGCCGCGCCGGCTCGATGGCGGCCAGCGCATCGCCCCGCGACAGCGCCTCGACCGCCAGCAGGCGCAAGGCATCCACGCAGTGCGGATCGTCTTCGAGGGCGGCCTGGAGCAGCGCGCGCGCCAGCCCCCCCTGGCCGGCAGCGATCAGCCGCTCGGCCTGTGCGATCTCGGCAGGTGACAAGGCTGCGCCGGAGCGCGGCAAGGCCTGGCGCGCCGCGGCCTTGCGCACGGCTCAGGCTGCGGCCGGCGGCTGCTCGCGGGATGGCGCCGCACCACCGGCAACGGCACCGGCAAAGGCACCGGCGGCCGTACGCCGCCTGACACGCGCTGCGGCCAGTCCCGCCAGCCCGGTCAGGAACAGCCAGCCGGCCGCCGGCAGCGGTATTTCGCCCACGCTGGTGTTCGGGGTCAGCGTGTTGGTGATGTTGTTCAGGTTGCCCAGCGCGGCATCGATCGGCTGTCCGTTCTGCTGCGCGTTGAGCGTGACGATGAAGTTCCACAACGTCAGCTCGAAGTTGTTGTTCAGCGTCAGCAGGTAGTTCCGCGTGGAGTTGCCGTTGCCGGTGGGCACGTTCACGGTGAGCACACCCAGCATGGTGGGCAGGGCGGCGGCCGTGCTCGTCAGCGTCACCGTCGGTGCCGCTGCCGCAGCACTGGTCGAGGCGGCGCCGAGCATGCCCGACGCGCCCGAGGTGGGGGTGAGGCTGGCCGTGGCCATCGGCGAGCCGGCATTGGTCGGCGCGCTGACCAGGTCGGCATGGGCCATGCCGCTGCCGCCCAGCATCAGCGCGAGGGCCAGGCGGGGCAGAAGAATCGGTGGGCGGCGGATCATTGGAAGTCCTGTTGTGTGAGGAAGGCGCAGCCGCGAAAGGCCGCCACGCCGGCGCCCACGATGGGCGGGCCGAGCACCCTGCCGACTATCGGCAGCCGGCATGACCAGTCCATGTCGCGGGTGCTGATCCATTCGGGTGTCGACGCTCAATCCGATTGCAGGATGCCCAGGCTGATCGCCCGTGCGATGGCGTGGGTGCGCGAGTTCGAGTCGAGGTTGCGAAGGATCGCCTGGATGTGGTTCTTGATCGTCCACGGGCTGCACGCCAGCACCGCGGCGATCTCCGAATTGGTCTTGCCGGTCTTGATCAGGTTGAGGATCTCTTCCTGCCGCTGGGTGAGCAGCCGCCCCGAGCGACGGCTGTCGCTGGCGGCCGCCTGCCGTTCGTTGACCAGCACACGCAGGAAGGCGCTGTGGATGTGCGGTACCAGCATCTCCATCAGATAGGCCGCGTGCTCGTCGAGCGGAATGTCGGTGCGCGACAGCGCGTAGAAGGCCTCGACCTTGCCGCGGGTGCCGTGCACCAGATGCGCCAGCAGGTTCTTCAGTTCGTTGTTGGCGACCAGCGCCTGCAGCGCGGTCTCGGCCGTCGTGGGCTCGCCCACCGGGCTCATCACCACCGCGCGGCGCGTGCCTTCGGCGGCGGCCAGCAGCCTGGGCAGCAGACCGGTGGCCGGATGGCAGACGATGTCGAACTGCTCCTGGCGGAAGTAGCGGCTGGCGCTGAAGCGGTGCATCACCATGCCCTCGCGCGACCCGTCGACGATGCCGCAGATGAGGATCTCGTGCGGCAGCAGCGACTGCAGCGCGCCTTGCGTCCAGGTGAAGAACTGCGGGCGGATCGAGACTGCCATCGAGGCCTCGACCGCTTCGGAGAAGCGCTCACGGTCGAGTGTGTCGAGACGTGGGCCGCCGATCATCGCCAAGCCCCCTGGCCCGCTGTCGCGGCGGGCGGCAGTGCCCGGGTGCGGGCTGCGCTCGTCGGGAGGCCCGGGCACGATCTTCGCGCGCGGTCGCCGCGGGTTTCACCAGTTCTCATAGGGTTCTCCATCGATGCTCTGTCCGTTCGCCCCGCTGCGCACGTCGTAGACCCCGCTGCCGGCACCGGGGGCGGCGCCAGCACGACCCAGGTGGTGGCGCTGTCGGTCAGCGGATCGGGGGGCACTGCGCGCAGGTAACGACGCTCCGCCAGTTCCTGCAGGCTGGAAGGCCAGCGGCCCCGGTCGGCGTGGAACTGGTCGATCGCCTCGCGCATCGCGCGAAGGTCGTGACGCAGCACCGCCTCACGGCCACGCTCGATGCTGTTCAGATACTTGGGCATGGCCAGCGCCAGCAGCATGGCGATGATGGCCATCACCACGATCAGCTCGATGAGGGTGAAGCCTCGGCGGGCGGCGCGGTTCAGCATCGGCTCACCACTGGCTGTACGGGCGGCCGTCGAGGCCGCTGCCGGTGGACTGCGAATACACGTCGAACACGTCGCGCCCTGCGCGTGGGATCGATGGCGGGCTCTCATAGCTGCGCAGGCCCCAGCTCAGCTCGGCCGGCAGGGCCGGGTCGGCCGTCGGATCACGCGGCAGACGGCGCAGGAAGTAGATGCGCGCGCCGCGGGCATCGCCGACATCGACGACACCGTCGACCAGATCGTTCAGGCTGCGCGGGTAGCCCGACTCGTCGGCGGCCTTGCGCACGCGCCCGGCGTCGGCGGCACGTTTGTGGCTGTCGATGGCCTCGCGAATCTGCCGCAACGCGCTGCGCAGTTCCTGCTCCTGCGTGCGCCTGACGGCGACCTCGGCCAGTTGCAGGGCGCCGCTGGCCAGCACACCCAGGATGGCCAGCGTGACCAGCAGTTCGATCAGCGTGAAGCCGCTGCGCTGCTTCATGGCGTGGCTCCGCCTGGCCTGGCGGCCGGTGCACCCTGGACGGTGGGCAGCGGCAAGGCCACCCGCGCGCCGCCGCGCAGTTGCAGCGGTGCAGCGCCCACCGCTGATTCGGTGCCCGCCGGCCAAGGGGGCAGCGGCGCAGCGGCCTGGCCCAGGTTGCGCACCACGCGCGGGGTGATCAGCAGCACGATCTCGGTCTTGTTGCGGTCGCTGCGCTGGCTGCTGAAGAGCCGGCCGAGCAGCGGCAGCTGGGTGGTGCCGGGCAAGCCGACGGTGTTGCTGCGGTCCTCGTCGCTGATCAGTCCGGCCAGCGCCTGCGTCTCGCCGTCGCGCAGCCGCAGCTGGGTGCTGGCCAGCCGCGAGCCGATCTGGTAGGTGAGGCCGCCGCTGCGGCTCTTCACCTCGCGCACCACGTTGCTGACTTCGAGGTTGACCTTCACACCGACCTCGTTGTCCAGGTACACCGTGGGCTCGACCTCCAGCTTGAGACCGACTTCGAGATAGCTCACCGACTCGGACACGCCGACGTTGGGCGTGGCAATGGTGGTGATGACGGGGACACGATCACCGATCACCACACGCGCCTTCTCGCGGTTCTTCACCCGGATGCGCGGGTTGGCCAGGATGTTGGTGTCGCCGGTCTCGGCGCGCAGGTTTAGCGCCGGGTTGTCGATGCCCACCGAGGCCGAGCTGAGCCCGCGCAGCCGGTCCAGCGTCAGCTGCGTGGTGGTCAGGGTGTTGTCGACCACCGTGGTGGCGCCGGTCGCTGTGGACACCACGGTGCTCGGGTTGCGCACGATGTTCAGCACCGCCAGGCGGCCCGGGGGCTCGACGCCGATCTCGGTCAGGCGCGAGCGCTTGACCTCGAGCACCTCGACTTCGAGCATCACCTCGGGCTCGGCCAGATCCTGCGCGGCAATCAGGCGCTCGGCCGCGGCGATGGCGCCGGGCGTGTCGCGCATGGTCAGGCTGTTCAGACGTTCGTCGGCGTGCAGATCGCGCGTGCGCAGCACCGTCTTGAGCATCGCGAAGACCGACTTGACGTCGGCGTTGGCGAGATAGAACGTGCGCACGCTGAGCTCCTGGTAGTCCTTCTGCTTGGCCGCCGTGTTGGGGTAAAGCAGCACGGTGTTGTCGCCCAGCACCTTGTGCTCGAGCTGCTGCGTGGTGGCGATGAGGGCGATCAGCTCTTCGACGCTGGTGTCGCTGACGGCCAGCGTCAGCCTCTGGTCGCCGCGCACATCGCGATCGAAGACGAAGTTCAGTCCGGTCGACTGCGCCAGTGCGTCGAACACGGCCTTCAGGGTGGCATCGCGGAACTGCAGGGTGACCGGCTTGCGCAGGGCCGCACGCAGGCGCGTCACCGGCACGGCGGCCTCGGATGGCGGCGCTGCGGCGGATGTAGCAGAGGTTGCAAGGGCGGTCGCGGCAGCGCGTGCGGCGGCCGTTGCCGCGGCGCTGGCGGCCGCGCTGGCCGCGTTCTGCTCGGCCTGCTGGGTCGCGCGCAGCAGCTCCTGCCGGCGCAACAGCTGGATGCGCAGCTCGCGGTTCTGCGGCTCCAGCGCGGCGGCCTGCTGCAGCGCCGCGATGCCGTCTTCGGTGCGGCCCTGGGCGAAGTGCGCTTCGCTTTGCCGCACCAGCTCGCGGCTGGGTGCGCAGGCGGCCAGCAGGGCGGCCAGCAGCATCAGCAGGCCAGTGCGCCAGTAACGATGCAGGCTCATGGCGCGCTTCCCAGGCTGACCACCAGACGCTCGCCACTGGCCAGATGGGTCAAGGCCAGTTGCGCTTCGTCCAGCGTATCGACACGGAACTGGCCATCGACGGTGTCGCCAGCGCGCACGCGCAGCACCCGTTCGTTGCGCGTGAAGAAGGCCGTTCGCACGCCGTCGTCGAGCAGGCTGCCGAAGTATCGGTAGCTGAAAGGCGGCAGCGGCGGCTTCGCCTCGACCACCGGCACCGGGGTCGGCGCCGCCACGGGCGCGCGCGCCGGTGGCGCTGCGGCGAACGGGTCGGAAAGAGTTGCGTTCTGCGTGGCGCGTTCGCGCTCGGCCAGCCGCTGCCAGCGCAAGCCGCCGGCCACGTCGCTGCCTTCTGCCGCGGCTGACGCAGCGGGTGCGACGGCGGCGTCAGCCGCGGGCCTCGGCGCGCGCACCGGGGCACCCCCCTCGGAGGCGAAAGACACCATTCGCTCGGCCGCCAGCAGCAGGCCAAAGGCCAGCATCAGCCAGATGAGCCGCTGCCGCGGCTTGCTCTTGGAAATGGTCAGGGCCGTGCTCGTCATGGCGTCTTGTGGATGAACAGCACCAGCCGCACACGGGCCTCGAGGGCCGCCGACGGCGGCTCGCCCTGGGCCAGCGTCAGGCTTTCGAGTGCCAGGTTGGGTTGGTCGCGCAGCAGGGCGTCGAGAAAGCGGCGCAGGGTCCGGTAGTCGGCTTTCAGCGGCAGGTCCATCGTGTATCGCGCCAGCGGCTGGTCGGCACTGGACTGCAGCTCGAAACTGCCCTGGTCGACCTGCACGCCAAGACGCCGCGCGAGCCCGAGCACCTGGGCCGCCGCGGCCGGCAGCACGCGGGCATCGTCGAAACGGCGTTCGAAGTCGGCCAGCTGCTCCTGCGGCCCCGCTGGCGGTGCTGGCGCCGGTGCGGCCAGCCGCTGTCGCAGCACTTCTTGCCGAGCCTGCATCTGCGCGATGCGATCGGCCGCCGGCTGCACGTGCAGCAGCCAGCCTGCCGCCGCGGCCGCCAGCAGCAGCAGGGCCAGCTGCGCCGGCAGGCCGCCGGCGCGCAGGCCTTGCGTGGCCTGCCAGCGCCAGCGCGCAAGCCAGCCGGCGGGCGCCGGTGGGCGCACGGCGGGGCTCAACGCGGCTGCCATGTGGCCTGCACCATGAAGACGAGCGGCGCCCGGTCGGTCGACACCGCGGCCGCCTCGGTACGCGCATACGAGACCAGATGCACCTGACCCAGCGCGGGCTGGCGCGACAACCGGGCGGTGTAGGCGAGAGCCGAGTCGAGTTCGGGCGCCGTCGCACGCAGACGCAGGCTGCCGGCGCGCGCATCGGGCAGCAGTTCCTGCAGCACCACACCCTGCGTGGGCACCGCCTCGATGGCGCCGAAAAGACGCGTCCACGGAACGGCCAGTTGATCGATCACCGCGTTGGCCTGCTGCAGGCGCCGCTGAAGCTCGGCATCGTCGTCGGCGCCGCGTGCGCTCGTGCCGGCGCGGCGGCTGCCAGCGTCATCGACCGCATCGGCGGGCGACTGCACGCGTCGCTGCATTCGATCCAGTCGGGACTGCAATTCGTCGATGCCGGTCTGCCGCTGCTCATGCTGCTGCACGGCCAGGGCCGCCGCGGCGGCGGCAAAGGCCAGCAGCGCGATGCCGATCAGCCGGCCCGCAAGACCCTGGCGCGCCACGGCAGCCGGTGCGAAGTCGAGCTGCAGCGCGTGCATCACGCGAGGCCCGGCGCCTGCGCGACGAAGAACGAAAGCGGCGCACGCAGCACCACGGTGTGCAGCGTCGTGGCCGGGGATGGGGCCGATGCACTGCCGTCGATACTGCCGTCGGCACCGCCGTCGATACTGCCAGCGCGAAGGTCGAGCGTCAGCAGCGGCGGTGCCTGGCCTTCGGCGCCGAGCGAGAACCACTCGCGCCGCCAGGCCTGTTCGAGATCGACAGGGCCGGCGATCTGGCGCACATGGCGCAGGCCCTCGTCGGCCAGCCAGAGCCAGGTGCTGCCGCCAGCGTGCTGCAGCACGAAGCATGCATCGCTGCCGCCACTCATCCGCGCAATCTGGCGCCGCAGCGGGTTGAGCGCCCAGGCCAGCATCGGCTGCAGCGAATGCAGGCGCAGTTGCCGCGCGGCGAGTGCCTGAACGACGCCCTCGACCAAGCTGGAATCGACGGCGCAGGCGAGCCCCGCCTGACCATGGCGGGCCGGCTCGACCTGCACCGTCCAGCGTGCGGCCAGATCACCGAACGCTTCAGTGAAGCCTTGGCGTGCCAGCGCCATCCGTTCTGTCGGCGACGACAGGCGGGCGTGCCAGGGCACCAGCCGGTAGCGCAGCAGCGCGTCGCTGATCACGGCGTGCACGCGTGTGCCGGCGGGCAGGGCCTGGCGGTCGAGTTGCTCGCCCCAGGCGGCGAGCACGGCCTGGCCACGCGACACGCCGTCAGCCGCGTCCATGCCGGCGCTGACGGGTGCAGCCAGGTGCAGCCGCCGCGACTCAGTCCACCAGCGTGACACGGTTGATCTCCTCCAGCGTGGTCTGACCCTGCAGCAGCAGATCCACCGCCGAGTCGCGCAGAAAGCGCGTGCCCATGGCGCGCGCGGTGTCCTTGATCTGCCGTGCCGGCGCGCGGGCCACGATCAGCTCACGCAGGCGGTCATCCAGCAGCAGCAGCTCGCCGGCAGCGCGCCGGCCCTTGAAGCCCGTGCCGCGGCACTTGCCGCAGCCACGTCCGGCCCTGAAGCGCGCGCCTTCGAGCCGTTCGCGCCCGATGCCGGCCTCGGCCAGCGCCGCGTGCGACAGCTCGACCGCCGCGCTGCAGTGCGGGCAGTTGATACGCACCAGCCGCTGCGCCAGCACCCCGCGCAGCGCAGAGACGAAGCTGTACGGGTCGATCTCCATGTGGGTGAAGCGGCCGATCACGTCGAAGGTGTTGTTCGCGTGCACCGAGGACAGCACCAGATGCCCGGTGAGCGCCGCCTGCACGGCGATCTGCGCGGTCTCGGCATCACGGATCTCGCCGACCATGATGCGGTCGGGGTCGTGGCGCAGGATCGAGCGCAGGCCGCGCGCGAAGCTCAGGCCTTTTTTCTCGTTGACCGGAATCTGCAGGATGCCCGGCAGCTGGTACTCGACCGGGTCTTCGATGGTGATGATCTTGTCGTGGCCGTGGTTGATCTCCGACAGCGCGGCATACAGCGTGGTCGTCTTGCCGCTGCCGGTGGGCCCGGTGACGAGCAGCAGGCCGTAAGGCTCGCGCGTGAGGCGCCGCACCGCCGCCAGCGTGGGTTCGTCGAAGCCCAGCGCGTCCAGCCGCAGGCCGCTGACCTGCTCGGCCAGCGTGCGCCGGTCGAGCACGCGCACCACCGCGTCTTCGCCGTGGATGCTGGGCATGATCGAGACGCGGAAGTCGATCTCGCGCCCCAGCGCACTGACGCGAAAGCGCCCGTCCTGCGGCACGCGGCGCTCGGCGATGTCGAGCTCGCTGATCACCTTCAGCCGCGACAGCACCTGCTCGGCCACCTCGCGGCCAGGCACCGATCCCACCTGCGACAGCGTGCCGTCGAGCCGGTACTTGATGGCCAGCCCGGCAGGCCCGCACTCCAGGTGCACGTCGCTGGCCCCCGCCTTCAGCGCGTCGTACAGCGTGGACTGCAGCAGCTTGACGACCACGCTGGTACCTTCGCCGATGCTGCGCATCGACAGGTCTTCCAGACCGACGACGTCCCCGCTGTCGAGCCCCGCCGCCGGCAGCGCACTGTCGATGGCGCGCAACGAATCCTCGTGCCGTGCCAGGTAGGCGGCGATGTCGTCGGCACTCGCCAGGGCCAGTTCGTGCGCGGTGCCGAGCTGCTCGGCGCAGCCGGCCAGCAGATCGTGATCGAAGGGATCGGCCAGCACCAGCATCGGATCGCGGCCGCGGCGCAGCGCCAGGCAGCCGCGACGCAGCGCCAGGGCAAAGGGCAGCAGGTCGAAGGCCGGCGACAGCTCGTTCATCGCTGCCAGATCGAGCACCGGCAACTGCATCGCGCAGCCGGTGGCCTCGAGCAGCAGATCGGGCGGCAGATCGATCAGTTCGTGCAGCGCCTGCATCACGCCGTGCTGCCCGGTGCGGGCCTGCTCGCGCGCCTGGCGCACGACGGCGGGCGTCAGCCGCTGCGCCGCTGCGGCGGCCTGCACCCGGGGCTCGGAGACGGCGTTCATTGCAGACTGCCCGCCAGCTCGAAGATCGGCGCGTACATCAACAGCACCACACCGCCGATGACCACCCCCATCAGCACCATCAGCAAGGGCTCGAACAGGCGCACGGCCCACTCGATGGACTGGGCGATGTCCTCGTCATGGAAGGTGGCGCTGCGTTCGAGCATCTCGCCCATCGCGCCGGTCTGCTCGGCCACGCGCAGCAGCCGGCGCGAGACCACGGTCGTCAGTCCGTGGTGGTCGAAAGCGGCCGACAGCGTCTGGCCTTCGGAGATCTCGCGGCGCGCGCGCGCCAGCGCATCCTGCAGCGGCAGCGGCAGCAGGCCGCGCGCCAGGTCCAGCGAGGGCAGCACCGGCGTGCCGGCCATCATCAGCAAGCCCAGCGCACGGTAGAAGCGGGCCAGCTGGTAGACGCGGGCGAACTCGCCCAGGCGCGGGATGCGCATCAGCGTGCGCGCCAGCGCGGCGCGCACCGGCGGGCGCCCGCCCGCCCAGGCCAGCGCCGCGGCGCCGGCCAGAAGCGCCAGCAGCACCGCGCCACCGTGGCTGTGCATCAGCCGCCCCCAGTCCAGCAGCACGCGCGACATCCACGGCACGCGGTCGCCCATGTCCTCGAAGACGACACTGAAGCGCGGCACCACGTAGAGCATCAAGAACAACAGCACCAGCAGGCCGACGCCAAGGATCAGCGTGGGATAGATGGCCGCGCCGACCAGACGCTTGCGCAGTTGGTCGGCACGCACCTGGTACTGGTTGAAGCGCTCGATGGCATCGACGAGGCCGCCGGTCGTCTCGTTGGCCCGGATGCCGGCCACGTACAGCGGCGGGAAAGCCGCCGGCTGTTCTGCCAGCGCCGCAGACAGCGACAGCCCGACGCCCAGGCGCGCACGCAGTTGCGTCAGCGCGCGCTTGACGTCGGCACGCATCTCGCGGTCGGCCAGCGTGTCGACCGCTTCGACGATCGACAGGCCGGCCTTCAGCAGCAGCAGCAGGCTCTGGTTGAAGTGCAGCAGCGGAAACGCGGCCGTGCTGCCCGGCCACGCCAGACCCCGACGCAGCGGACGCACCGTCAGCACGGCCAGGCCCTGTTGTTCGGCCTGTGCGCGCGCCTGCGCCGCATCCGCGGCGTCGAGGGTCAGCGACACGGGCTGCTGCCGGTCGATGGCTTGGATGGCGAACTGCATCGATGAAGGAGGAGAGACAGCAAGGCAGCGGGTTTGCGCCGCGTCACCAGTTGCCGATGTCGGCGTCCAGGCCTTCGCCGCCCGGGCGGCCATCCCGGCCCAGCGAGACGATGTCGTACTCGCCGTGTTCGCCGGGGGCCTTGTACTGGTAGGCATGACCCCAGGGGTCAGCCGGAATCGCCTTGCCCAGGTACGGCCCGTTCCAGCGGGGCAGGTTGCCCGGCCGCGTCACCAGGGCCGCCAGACCCTGTTCGGTGCCGGGATAGCGGCCGGCGTCGATGCGGAACTGGTCGAGCGCCTTCTCGAAGCCGACGATCTGCGCGCGTGCACTCTTCACTTCCGACTGCCCCACCTGCGAGAAGTACTTCGGCCCGACATAGGCGGCAAGCAGCCCGATGATGACCATCACCACCAGCAGTTCGAGCAACGTGAAGCCCGGATAACGAACGCCCTTGGTCGCCGCCGGCGCAGCCTGCCCGGCCACCTCGGACGAGTGTCGCCGTGCCCCGTGACTGGCCAGTGACCCGGCTGCGGGTCGGCGCGTGCGCTGCGGGGTCTGCAAGGCGGCCGACAGGCCGTCGAAGACCGCGGACGCGCCCCATTCGCGCTCGGCCTCGAGACGTGCGGCATGGCCCAGCCGGATGCGCGCGGCCGGGTCGGCGGCCAGCGCGCGCAGCGCGGCCACCAGGCCGTCCACCGACTCGGGCGCGAACAGCACGCCAGCACCGTGCACGGCGTCGGCCAGTTCGGTGCCAGGCTCGGCGGCCACCACCACCGGCCGGCCGCTGGCCAGCATGCCGGCGAGCTTGGACGGCATCACCAGGTCGGCCGCGCCGCGCATCTGCGGCAGCAACTGGATGTCGGCCATGTTCAGCAGCACGTTCAGTTCGGCCGCGGGCTGCAGGTCGATGAAGCGCAGGTTCGTCTGGCCGGCGCAGGCGGCCTGCAGGCTGTCACGCAGTTCACCGTTGCCGCAGACGACGATCACGATGCCGTGGTCATCCTGCAGGCATCGCGCGGCGGCCAGCAAGGTGTCGAGCCCATGTTTGCGATTGAGCGTGCCCGAGAACAGGCACACCACCTGTCCGGCGCCGATGCCGAGCCGCTCACGCAGCGCGGCAGAGCGCGCGGCGCCGTCGCTGCCCGCGTCCAGCGGATGGATCAGGCCCAGGTCGACCCAGTTGGGCAGCAGCCGCGTGCGCTCAGCCGGCACACCCTTGTCCACCAGCCGCTGACGCATGCGACCGGACAGTGTCGAGACGGTGTCGAAGCGCCGCAGCAGCCAGGACTCCAGCCGGTTGACCGCGCGGCGAATGAACGGCCGCGCGCCGAGCAAGCCCAGTGCGAAGGCGACATCGATCTCGAAGTCCTGCACATGCAGCCAGGCGCGCGCGGCACTGAGGCGCGCCAGCAGCCAGGCCCCCGGCGCACACAGCAGAGCCGGTGCGACGGTGAAGACCACGTCCGGGCGCCACCAGACCAGCCGCACCAGCACGGGCAGGCTTGAGAGCGCGAAGCTCGCCAGGTGCAGCACGCGCGCCAGGCCGCCCGGGCGCTGCGGAACCCAGACCGGGCAGCGGTGAATCCACAGGCCCGGTTGCGGCTGCGCCAGGCTGTAGGCACCGGCACGGTAGCCGGGGGTCACCGACCAGTGGGGGTAATACGGTGGCGCGCAGACCACATGCACCTGGTGGCCACGCGCCACCAGACCCTGGGCCATCTCGCCCGAGTACTTGCCGATGCCGGTGAGCTCGGGCGCGAAATTCATGCTCACCAAAACTACTCTCATCGCCGCCCGCCTGTGCTCGCCAAACTCGTCGCTGTCCGTGCCCGCAGTGTGGTTGGCGGCGGTGACTGCGGAAAGTCGTTCGCACTAGTCCGAAGTAGCCGAGGAGTTGCCCCGGGCTGCCGCAGGACTTTCACATGACAGACTGCTTACAGCGCAAGGATGGCGGCGCGCAGGTCGCTCGCCAGGCGCGAGCCCAGATGATGACTTCCGGCCGCGTTGGGGTGCACACCGTCGGCCGACAGAAAACGATCGCCATTGCCCTGTCCCGTCGGGGCGCCGATGTGGCCGGTGCCGGTCTGCCAGGGACCGGCAGCAAAGCCTCCGCTGGCGCCGGCGCTGTTGAACCAGCCGCCGCGCAGGTTGTCGACGAACACCCACAGTCCGCCGGCAGCCTGCAAGGCCGCGCGGATGGTGTTGGCCTTCGACAAGGTGACCGGTTCGACCGGCTGCGACTCGCGCGGCGCAAAGGGCCCGAGCGCCACCAGAACCGATTGCGGCAATGCGGCACGCAGGGCCTGGTAGTAGCTGGCGACCGACACATCGAAGCTGGTGCGGGCCTGCTCGGCGCTCGCAAACAGCGGTGGTGCTGCTGCGCTGTTGTTGTCGTTGATGCCGCCGGCGGTGATGAACAGGTCCGGTGCCCCATCGACGCAGCGCGCGAGCCGGGCACCGAAGGCGTTGCCCGGGTTGCGCGTGTCGGCGTTCGTGTTCTGCGGCGCGTAGCCGGTGCCGCCGATGGCATCCAGGTCGAGATGGGCAATGCCGAGCTGCGCTGCGGCTTCCCAGAACGGGCCGCTGATGCCCCAGTCGGGCGCGGGTGCACCGCCGTACGAGTCGGCGATGGCGCCCATCGAGGCCTCGTCCGATCGGTCCCAGGGCTCCACGCGGTCGCCGGCCGCGAAGGCGAGCGCGCAAGGGCCCTGCGAACTGCGGCAGTACAGCGACACCTCGCGCAGACCGCGCGGCGCGCGGCTGCCGAAGTCGAACTTCAGGTAGGCGTTGAACACGTTCAGCGGTGCGCCGGCCACGCCGCCCGTGAGCGTGGTGCTGATGAAGCCGGGCGCCATCAGCTGGCCATCGGCGACCAGCGTGACCTGCGCGTCGGTGCCGGCCACCAGCAACTCGAAGGCGCGACCATCGAATTGAAAGTGCATGCCGCACACGCCCTGGCTGCCCATCGTGGCGGCGGGGTGGTCACGCGAGACGGGGACAAACCAGCTCTGGTCGAGCGCGCTGGTGCCGACGAAGCCCGCACGCTGGCGCGTCCACAGATCGCGGCGATGGCCCCAGACCTGGGCGATGTCGGCCAGGCTTTCGGGGTTGGGGTTGATCTCGAAGCCGCGCGGTGTAGGCAGGATCAGCGCCGAGGGGCCCAGGCTGGGCGCGCCCGCCAGCCCGCCGCGGGTCTGCGACACATCGACTGGCACCGCGGCGCGCCTGAGGGCTGGGCGCGCCAGGGCAGCCTTCAGGCGTGACAGCGGCGTAGCGGGCGGGGGTCCGGCGGGCGGTTGTGGCGTCGGCGCTGCAGGCGGCGCGCTGGGCGCAGGGGGTGCCGGGGCTGGCGCAGTCGGCGAGGCTGGGCCCGCCGCCGGCGCGGCGCCGATGGGCGGCAAGGGGGCCGCGCTGCCACCGCCGCCACAGCCCGCGGCGGCACTCAGCGTGGCCGCCAGAAGGCCCACGCGTTGCATTGCCTGGCGGCGGGTCAGGCGGCCCGCGTTCGTTTCAACATCCACATCGTCATTCATGTCGCCTGCCGGGCTTCGACGTTGTCGAGGCGCTGCGCGAGCACCTGCCGGTAGACCTCCAGCACCGCGTCGATGGCGAGCCCGGGCTCGAAGCGCTGCGCCCACGCCACCATCGCCGCCGCATCGTGTTCGCGTGCAGATGCGTCGCGGGCCAGCAGTGTGTGCACCGCCTCGGCACCCCGTGCCGCCCAGCGCCCAAGGGCCTGCTGGTCGCCCGCGTCCGGGCAGGGCGGCAGATAGTGGGCGAGAGGCCCGCCGACCTCGGTCATCGGTGCCCGCGCCGTGGTGACCACCGCGCATCCGCAAGCCATGGCTTCGGCGATGGGCCAGCCGAAGCCTTCGGCGTGGCTGGGAAACAGCAACAGCTCGGCCGCCGAGTACAGCGCGGCCATGGAATCGGGTGCCAGCACCGGCACGAAGCGCACCTGCGCGCTGGCCGGCAGGGCTTGCAGGGCCCGCTGCAGCGCGGCGTCCGGCACGGGGCTGCGCATCCACAGCGGCAGCGGGGTGCGGCCTGCACTGTCGCAGTCGCGCGCGTACCGGGAATAGAGCGCCAGCACGCCCTGCGGGTTCTTGTACCAGAGGCCGTTGCCCACGTGCAGCAGCAAGCCGTGCTCAGGCGCCGCGCCCAGCCCCGCCGCCTGCAGCACGGCCCGGGCGTGGGCCGCGGGCAGCCGACGGTAAGGCGCGTTCAGGCCGTTGTGCACCACGGCGCAGGCGTGGGCCGGTATGCCGGCCAGCCGCTGCAGCTCGCTGCGCGTGTGTGCAGAGACTGCGATGAAGTGGCGGGCGCGGGCAAAGCCGCGGCGGATCCATTGCTGGTACAGCCGTCCGCTCCAACGCAGCGGCGGGCCCGGCCCTTCGCCCAGGGCGCCTGTCAGGGCCAGCAGGTCGTGGCAATGCACGACATGCGGCAACCCGGCAAAGCCCGGCACCCAGGGGCCGAGCGCCTGGTCGCTGAAGACGTAGAGCGTGTGTGCAGGGTCATGGCGGCGTGCCCAGCGCAGCGTGGCGGCGAAGAGCAGGTGCTGATCAACATACCCGGCCCACTTCAGCAGTGCCGGGGGCGAACGCCACGGCAGCCCGGCGCGGGTCATGGCGAGCGTCATGGCGAGCGTCACGGCGTGCATCACGGCCTGCGTCACGGCGTACAACCGCGGCCGCGGCTGACGCAGCTCGACCACATGCCCGCGCTGGCGCAGACCGCCGCACAAGGTGTCGGCAAAGTGCTGCTGGCTGGTCGAGTCGAACCAGGGCGGATGGGCGTAGACGACGATGTGCATGGTGGCGGCTCAAACCTGCACAGTCGCCCAGGCCCATGCCGCCATGCCGCGCCAGCTCGGCCGCGCCCGCAGGGAGGCCAGCGCCAGACGACGTGGCTCTCTCGGCGCCGAGACGGGCGCCGACCCGACCGCACCGCGGCCGCGCAAGCTGTGCAGGGCGCAATCGGCCCAGGCCGCCGCAGCGCGCGCCCGCGCGGCCGGCCGCCAGGCGGCGCACGCGGGGTCCTGCGCCATCGCCTGCCAGCACAGGGCGGCCCCCAGCAAGGCATCGGCACCGCGCTGCCGGGTCAGGCTGCCGGCGTGGTCGCGCCAGCTGCTCAGCCGCTCGGGCGCGTAGCAGGCTGCGCCGCCGCCGCGCGCCAGCAGGTAGGCCAGCCACAGGTCGTAAGCCGGACCGGCCTGGGCCGGGCCAGGCTGCGCCAGAGACTCGATCGGCACTGCACTGCGCCGCCACAGTGCGCCCATCGCCAGTGGAAGCGTCTGAGCCAGTACGAGGCGGACAAAGGGCTGGTGCAAGCCGGCGGCCAGCGTACTGCGCCCCCAGCGCGCAGACACCGCCTCGGTCTGCCCTTGCAGCACCTGGCCCGACTGATCGCAGACCCAGTGGTCGCAGAAGGCCAGCACTGCCTGGGGGTGCGTGCGCAGAGCGGCCATCAGCGTGGCCAGAAAGCGCGGCGCCAGCAAGTCGTCGTGGTTGAGCACCGCGAAGAACTCGCCGCGCGCTTGCGCCAGACCGGCCCAGTGGTTGCGCGCCGGCCCCAATGCGGGCTGGTTGTGCATGTAGTGCAGGCGCGGGTCGGCAAAAGCCGTGCAGAGCGCGCGCAGCCTGTCGTCAGCGGAGTCGTCGGCGACCAGCACCTCGATGTCGCGCTCGGTCTGGGCCAGCGCGCTTTCGATGGCCGCGCGCAGGTGGTCGGGCTGCGTGCGACACGCGGCGATGAAGACGCTGACCAGCGGCGGCTTCATCGCGCGTGGCGCCTGAGGATGGCTCGGCGCAGGGGTGCGAGCCGCACCGTCGCGTGGGTCGCCAGCGGCATCGAGAAGTCGAGTGCGGCCAGGCCCCAGTAGCGCGGCGGTACCGGCGCGAGGTTGCCGCTGCCGTACTGCCGCAAGCGGCCGCGCATCTTGCGCAGCAGGTCGATCAGGGTCCAGTCGCTGACGAAGGCGGGGTGCTTGTCGGCCATGATCGCGTGGCCGAGGATCTGCCGCTGCAGCTCAGCCACCGTGGGCCGCCGCCAGGGATGATTCACCGCTGCCGCAGGGGCGAAGGCCACGGCCACACCGTCATGGTCCATGCGCGCGTCGAGATCGCAGTCTTCCAGCGAATGGGGGAAGCGTTCGTCGAAGCCACCCAGGCGCTCGAACAGGTCGCGGCGGATGGCGAAATTGCAGGTCACGAGGTCGCCGCCGTGCTGATTGATGGGCGCGTGGTGGCCGGCGTCGGGCCTGGGCCCCAGCGGCAGGATCGCGCCCTGGAAGACGCCGATCTGGGGCTGCGCCGCCATCGCCGCGCGGTAATGCGCGACCAGTCCGGCGGCAGGGATGCAGTCGTCGTCGAGGAACAGCAGCCAGGCGGCTCGGCCACGGGTCGCAGCGTGGTTGCGGTTGGCCGCCGGCCCGCGCGCCGGCCCGGCCCGGTACTGCACGGCGGGCCAGTGGGCACGAAGGCGCGAGGCCAACGCAGCGCTGTGGCGGTCGTCGCTGACGGTGATCGAGGCCACGCCCGCCGCTGCAGGGTCGGCGCCACAGCCCAGCGCCTGCAGCAGCGTGAGCAGTTCGGCCGGGCGCCCGGCGGACGGGATGACGATGTCGATCGTGTCCGTCATCGCCTGCTCAGGCCGGGCCCGGTGCGTGCAGCCGCTGGCGCAGGAATACCAGGGTCATGAGCAGGCTGGTGAAGGCCACCAGCGCAGTCATCTGCAATGCGCCGCCAACGCTGCCGACATCGAAGCACAGCAGCGCCAGCAGTGTGCTGCCCACGCCGCCGCCCACCACCCAGGCAGGAGGCAGCACCCAGCCGCGCGCGCAGCCCAGGCCGTACAGCGCGCCTGACCAGGCGGCCAGCGTGCTGCCCAGTACGAGCCAGGGCAGTTCGGCCCGCAGCCCCATGTAGTGCGGGCCCAGCAGCCACAGCAGCGCCGACGGCCAGGCCAGCGCCAGCGCCGTCAGCAGCGCGGTCAGCAGGGCAAAGGCGACGTTGACTACAACCAGCGACGCGCCCAGATCAGCCGCCCGGTGCAAGCGCGCGAAGTGCGGCTGCGCCAGTGCAGTCAGCACCGCGCTGAGCAGCGCCAGCACGGCGGCCAGGCGGCCCAGCGCGCCCAGATCGGCGACCGCGCCGCGTTCGCCCAGAGCGGCCACCAGCCACAGCGCGAACTGGCTGCTGACCACGTAATACAGCGTGTTCGGGCCTTGTTGCGCCAGGTGATGACGCAAGGCGCTGAGCCGGCTCGGAGGAGGCGCTTCGTCGGCTGTCGCGGGTGCGTCGGCCGCGACCCAGCCGCGCCGCCACTGTGCGAGCCGCAGCGCCGTGAAGGCTGCTGCGGCAAGCGACGTGGCCAGTGCCAGCAGGCTGTCGATGAAGAGCGCGCAGGCCAGCGCCACCACCACCAGCCGGCCGGCTGCGGCGCGCAGCTCCAGCCGCTGTTGCCAGGCCACCTGCCCGGCCAGCCGGGCCAGCGCGGCGTCCAGCGCGACACGCACTTGCAGCAGGGCCAGCACCAGGGCCACTGCCGAAAGCGCAAGCATCTCGGTCACGCTGCCTTGCTGCTGCCACAGCAGCAGGGCGCAGCCCGGGCCCACCACCAGCGCCACCAGCACGAACAAGCGGCGCTGCAGGGTCGAAGCCTCCGTCAGCAAGGCCTGCCAGCGCCGTCGTGCGCCTGCGCGCTGGTGGTCGTCGCGTCCGGCCAGCGCGGTGACGGCGCTCGACAGGCCCAGGTCGCCCAGCACCGTCGCCACCGCCGCCGCACTCAGGCTCAGCGTCAGCAGCGCGTATTGCGCAGGCTCCAACGTGCGCACCAGCAGGAGCCCGGCAAGCAGGCCCAGCGCCTGCACGCCAGCCTGCAAGCCAGCCACCTGGGTCAACAGCGCCAGTCGACGGCGCGTGAGCAACGCGCGAGCAGTCTCCCAGCGGTTGGTGGCGGTGTTCACTGCGGTGGAGCGCCGGCGTCGCGCTCGGCCAGTTTGGCGTCGACCAGCATGCGAAACCACAGCGCCTGGAAGAACGCGTAGTAAAAGCCCGCCCGACCGTCCAGGAAGCCGCCCAGCGCGCCATAGCGGTATCCGAACAGCGCCAGCGCGCGCCACAGCGGCGGCGTGCGGTAGTAGCCGCCCTTGTATAGACGCCGGCGCTCACGCGGGTCGGCCGACAGCCGGGCGGCGATCTGCTGTGGCGCGCCAGGCTGCGCGGCCGCCGTCCGGCGTGCCAGTTCCTGCACCTCGAGTTCGCTCCAGCGGTTGTGGCGGGCGGTCCATTCGTTGAGGCTGCCGACGTTCATGTCATGCAGCAGCCCGCCGAGGCGGCGCGCTGGCTCGGCGCTGACGAAGTGCTGGTCGTAGAGGCGGTCTTCGCAGCGTGCGCTGCCGCTGCGGAACAGGCGCAGGTGAAAGTTGGTGGCGCCACCGAAGCGCAACGCGCGGCCCATGAAGTAGGTGCGGCGCTCGAAGATGAAGGCGCTACTGCCCTGCGGGTCGGCCAGCGCCGTTTGCACCGCCTCGATCGCCGCGCGGTCCATCACTTCGTCGGCATCCAGGTGCAACTGCCATGCGGTCAGATCACCGAACAGGTCGATGGCCCAGTTGCGCTGCTCGGCGTAGTGGACGAACGGCCGCTGCACGCACTGCGCGCCCAGACTCCGGACCAGGTCCTGTGTGCCGTCGGTAGAGCCGGAGTCGACCACGGTCACCACATCAGCCACCTGCAACGCCGCGCGCAGCGTGCGTTCGATGATGGCCGCGGAGTTGAAGCTGAGCACGATCACACCCAGCCGCGGCCGCGCGACGGCAGCCGGCAGCGGCAGCGCCTCGGCACTGGCGGACTTCATCGCGCCGCCAGCCTGGTTGCCGGGCTGAACCCGCCGTGGCGCGACGTGGCGAGCGGCCAGGCACGGCCCGGTGCCAGGGCGCCGGCATGCCGGGCGGACGCGATGCACAGCCCGGTGAACAGCCAGCCGTAGAGGTTGATCGCACCTTGCCCGGTGATCTGACCCAGCAGCAACACGTAGGCCGCATAGGAGAACAGCATCATCGGCAGCGGGTCGCTGGCACGGCGCGTTGCGCGCCAGACCAGGCGCAGCAGCCACAGCGTCAAGGCGACGCGAAAGACGATGAAGGCGATGCCGAGAGCCGGACCCAGATCGACCATGTGGCGTGCGAAGTCGGTTTCGGCCAGCTTGCCCGGCTCGATGCCGTCCACCACAGCGCGCAGCGTGATGCTGGCGTTGCCGCCATAGCCCAGCCCGTAGCCCAGCGCCGGGACTTCATCGAGCAGCCGCACGAAGTCGACAAAGCCGAACAGCGCGCGGCCGAAGATGCCGCCGGTGAAGCCGCGCTCAACATGTGCCGCGGTGGTCCAGCGCTCGACGAAGCTGGCAACGCCTTCCGGGAAGACCAGCGGGACCATCAGCACCGCGGCCAGCGTGAGCCCGACCGACCAGGCGAGCGCGCGTGCCTTGATGGCGGCGCCGCGGCCCATGGCCGCCAGCGCCAGCGCGAACAGCACGCACAGCGCGCACTGCAGCACGGTGCCGCGGCTGCCGCTGAGGGCCACGCAGGTGCCGACCGCGGCGGCCGCCAGCGGCAGCAGCCAGCGCGGTGCCAGCCGCTGCGCCGGGCGGGCGATGAAGGCCGCGAGCAGCAAGGCCGTGGCGGTGGCGGCGAACTGCTGCTGTCCTGCACCGGAGCTGAAAGGCCCCATCGGCCGCGTGCGCTCGGCGTTCAGGCCGACCCCGCGGAACTGTTGCGCGACCTCAGTGGCGCTGCCCACGTTGATCGGCGAGTCGATCGGCGAGAAGAACTGCAGCGCCACCAGCAGCGCCACCGGCAGCGTCAGCAGCAGGGTCCAGCGCAGCACACGCCGCAGATCGGCGGGACCGAACTGCGCACCGACCAGAAAGACCAGCGGCACGTACAGGAAGTAGCTGCGCCAACCGTAGGCGCCGAGCAGCAGTCTCATGTCGCTTGCGCCGCCGACCGCGGACTGCACGGCCACCAGCACCACACCGAGCGCCGCCATCAGCCAGGCAAGCATCAGCCAGCCGCTGGCACGCGGCCACAGCCCGTGGCGTGCCGCGTACAGATACGTGTAGAGCAGCACCGGGTCGCGGATGAAGAAGAGGACCTGGCTGAACTCCGGCAATACCCACTTGCGCAGCGATCCCTCGACGATCGCCAGCCCATAGATCAGCATCACCGCGGCGACCAGATGCCGGCGGTGCCTCTCGTGGCGGCGCGCCTCAGGCGCCGGCCACCCGGGGCGCAGGTCGGTCGCTGCGCCGGGCATCGGCCAACACCTCGAGGTAGTCCTGCGCCACGCGAGCGGCGCGATGGCGCGCCAGATGCGATGGCGCCTTCGCCAGCTGCCGCTCGCGCTCGGCGGGGTCGGCCAGTGCGGCCTGCAGGCACAGCGCGAGATCGGCCACATTGCCGGGCGCAAAGCTCAGGCCGCAGGGGCCGATGGCCTCGGGCAGCCCGCCGGTGCGGGCGACCAGCGGCAGGCAGCCGCAGGCCAGCGCCTCCAGCGCGACCAGGCCGAAGGGTTCGGCCCACACCGAAGGCATGACCAAGAAACGATGGCTGGATAAGGCGCGCGCCAGCGCTGTGCCATGGAGCGGGCCGCTGAACTGCACCTGGTCGGCCAGACCCAGATGCCGTGCCTGGGCCTGCAGGGCGGCGGCCTCGGGCCCGTCGCCGACGATGCTCAGCCCGGGCGTCTGCCCATGCTGCCGCAACTGCGACAACGCTTCCAGCAACAGGTCCACGCCCTTGTCGCTGACCAGGCGGCCGACGAACAGCAACTCACGCTCGCGCGGCACGTCGGGCTGCGGCGTGAAGACCGCGTCGGCATACGGATTGGGCACGATCCGCGATGGCACGGGCAGCGAGTCGGCGATCGCGCGGCTGACGGCAATGTGTCGCGCGCGGCCGAGCACCCCGCGCTTGACGGCCACCGCCAGGCGGCTGGCGCCGTGGATGTCGATCCAGCTGTGGTGCGCCACCACCCACGGCCGGCGAACCAGCAGCAGTGGCCAGGCCAGGCGCAGGCTGATCTGGTTGTGCAGCACGACGTCGCAATCGACGACCAGACTGAGCAGCCGACGCAACGAGGGCCGTCGCACCACCTTGTACGTGGCCGGCACCGCAGGACCCGCGCTCTGCGTGACCACCGTTACCTCGTGGCCGCCGTGCACGAAGCGTTCGGCCAGCAAGGCACTGACCCGCTCGATGCCACCCACCGACGGGCTGAATGGAACCGAGCACAAGAGGATCTTCAAAGCAGGCCGGGCGCGAGGAGTAGAGCTGACGCGGAAATCGCGCGTTCAGGGCCGGGCGAGCATAGACAGGCCACATGTCGGGTCCGAGACGCTCGGGCCTAGTCCGCATCGCCCGCGGCCGCGCGCCAGCGACACATGGCCGACATAGTCTTTGCGCGATGAGCGATATTCCTGCACCGAGCAGCCTGGTCGTCAACTGGAACGCGCCGGAACTCAACGAACTGGCGCTGGCGCTGGCCCGCAGCGGCCGGCTCACCGGCTTCGTGCGGCCTTATGTGAACAAGGGCCGGGCCTGGGAACGCGGCCTGGCGAAACTGCCTCTGGCGGGGCGTCTGTACGCCGCGACCTTCGGGCGCCGCCAGCTCGCCGACCCGTTGCTGGCCGCACGCACGTTCGAGGCCGGTGTGTGGCCCGACCTGGCCGCCGCAGCACTCGGCCACCTCTCCGCCGTGTCTGCGTCCACGCGCGAGCGCTGGCAGAGCGGCCTGTACCGCCAGGTGCGCCAGGCGGTTGCCGAGCGCGCTCGGCAGGCCACCGGCGATGCCCGTTGCGTCATCGCCTACGAAGGCTTCGCCCGCCCGGCTTTCGAGGCGCTGCGGCCGCGGCCGGACTCGCGCGCCGTGCTCAGCTACCCGGTGGCGCACCATCGCCACCGGCGGCGCGTGCGGCTGCAGGAGAACGAGCGCCAGCCCGACTTCGCAGCCACTTGGCCGGACTTCGACGACTGGCCTCGGGGCCACGAGGCGCAGCTTGACGAGGAAATAGAGCTCGCCGATCTGGTGCTGGTGGGTTCGAGCTATGCGCACGACACCTTCGTCGCCGAAGGCGTGCCCGAGGCCAAACTCTGCGTCGTGCCCTACGGCGTCGACCTCGGGCTGTTTCGTCCAGGCGCGGTCGCCGCGTCAGGCGCCACCCAGGCCGGGGAAAGCCGCTTCGAGGTGATGTTCAGCGGCCAGCTCACGCAGCGCAAGGGTCTGTCGTACCTGCTGCAGGCCTGGCGCGAGTTTCAGCACCCCGACGCACGGCTGACCCTGGTAGGCACGCGGGTCGGCGCGGCGTCCTGGCTGGACGCTGCTGGCGCCACAGTGCGGCACCTGCCTCACCAGACGCGGCCACAGCTGGCTGCGCTGTACCGCGCGGCTGATGTGTTCGTCTTCCCCACGCTGGTCGAAGGCATGCCGCTGGTGGTGCTCGAAGCCATGGCCAGCGGTCTGCCGGTGATCGCCACCGCCAACGGCCCGGGTGATCTGGTGCGTGACGGCATCGACGGCTTCATCGTGCCCGAGCGCGACGCCAGCGCCGTCGCCGAGCGGCTGCACAGGCTGTGGCGCGACCCCGGTCTGCGCCTGCGGATGGGTCGCAGCGCGGCGCAGCGCGCGCAGCAATTCGGCTGGGACGCCTACACCCGCAAGGCCTTGCAGGCCGTCGCGGCACTGTGGCCGTAGGAACCCGGGCGCATCAGCGCATCAGCGCATCAGCGCGTGGCCGCGGACGCCGCCTTGTCGACGGCCACCCGCAGCTCGCGCACGCTGTCCCAGCCTTCGATGCGCCAGCGGTGGACGCCGCCGTGCACCGACTCGTCGTTGTGATACATGAA